>Ga0206846_1098_pt1 | contig 14857 bp, 13 predicted proteins | sample Alteio_BWOrgCont_20_FD_152878 | JGI IMG/M metagenome (GOLD analysis project Ga0206846, IMG submission 152878) | Enriched cells from forest soil in Barre Woods Harvard Forest LTER site, Petersham, Massachusetts, United States -... | ecosystem: Environmental > Terrestrial > Soil > Temperate forest >... | reverse complement strand
GTCACAGTGCCGACTCCGATTGACGAGGCTCGGAACCCGGACCTGCGCCCGATGAAAGCGGCATCGAGATCGGTGGGCGCGGTGCTCAAGAGAGGCGACATCGTCGTTTATGAATCAACCGTGTACCCCGGCGCCGTGGAGGACGACTGCATTCCGATTCTTGAGCAAAACTCTCATCTGAAGGCTGGCGTGGATTTTACCGTCGGCTATTCGCCCGAGCGGATCAATCCCGGCGACAAGCAGCACCGATTCGAGACGATTACCAAGGTGGTCTCGGCGCAGGATGCCAGAACGCTTGAGATCGTGGCAAATGTCTACGGATCTGTGGTCCGCGCCGGCGTTCACCGGGCTCCCTCGATCCGCGTAGCAGAAGCCGCAAAGGTCATCGAGAATACCCAGCGCGACCTGAATATCGCCTTCATGAACGAGCTGTCGCTAATATTCCAGGCGCTTAATATCGATACTGGCGACGTCCTGGCTGCGGCGCGGACCAAATGGAATTTCATGCCGTTCCAGCCAGGACTTGTCGGCGGCCACTGTATCGGTGTCGATCCCTATTACCTGACCTATCGCGCCGAAAAGGCGGGCTATCATCCCGAGGTAATTCTCGCCGGGCGACGCATCAACGACGGCTTGGGTCAGCGAGTAGCGCGCGAATGCGTTCGTAGGCTATTGCGGCGCAGGGGTCAGAATGGGATCGTGACCATCCTCGGGCTGACCTTCAAGGAAGACGTTCCTGACACGCGCAACTCCCGCGTCATCGACATCGTTCGCGAGCTTCAGTCTTTCGGGCTCACGGTGCAGGTCCATGATCCGCTGGCGAACGCTGCCGATGCCCGGCGGGAGTTCGGGGTGACGTTGACTGAGCTGCAGGCGCTGCAACCTGCAGATGCCATCATTCTCGCGGTCGCCCATCAGCCCTATATCGACGGTGGCTGGCCGCTTGTTCAGCGCCTGCTGCGCAATGGTTCGGGTCTCGTGCTCGACGTCAAGACAAAGCTCGATCGTGCCGCAAAGCCCGACGTTATCGACCTGTGGCGGCTCTGATCCGGAGATAAGATGCCGAACGACAAAGTACTGGTGACCGGGGCTGCGGGCTTCATTGGTTTTCACGTTGCTCGACAGCTCTTGGCTAATGGCCGCGAAGTGGTCGGCGCTGATAGCGTCAATGCCTACTGGAGGGCTGTATCGTCCGAGGACGAATAAGAATTCGGCGCAGCAGGCACGGGCATCGCGGACGGCGGGTCAGCGAAACTGTGTCCCGATGTTCCGGTATCAACTCCGACATTCGGATATGAGCCCCGTGGAGTCCGAGCAGGGAGCTGGATTAGCTTAAGTCGGTGCCTACCGCTGGATGAAATAATATCCCGGATGAAGCCGCTCGAGGCAGCCAGCACGAATGACGTTCGAGCGGATCAAGTCAAAGTCGTTGTGGTGGGGGTTTTGACATGGCAACAAGAGGCGTCAGAGCGGCAATCAACTCACTAGCCTTTACCGTAGGCGAGTGATTGGCCTTAACATAGATCTGACATCGTCGCGCGAGGGCATTGTAATCGTCCGCGTCGATGTCCCACAACGCCCTTACGGATCTGCAGAGTTCCAACTCGTCCTCCGCCGATGCACCGAGGGCATGACGCATGACAATCAAATCCGGATCGACAGGTCGGCGCGTCACGACAGGAGTGCCCACGGCCAGAGCCTCCAGGAAAGCGTTCGAGAACCCCTCGTAATGCGATGTGCAGAGAAGCATCGCCGCTTCTGATAGGAATGGCTTAAGGTCGGTCCTCCGAACATAGCCAACCAATTCCACATTTGGGAGATGGTGCAGGCCATTGACGGCGTCTATCGTCGCTTGATCAGCATCTCGGGACAGCATCCCTGCCACGCGAAATTGGACGGTGGGAAGTTCCCGAGCGATCCGAAGAAGTAACGGCAAGTTCTTTGGATAGCGAAAGACACCAAGCCAGGCGACATATCTACGCTCTGCGCGCGGCAAAGGAGCAGTCACGTCATCTGCGACGACGATAGGATTATGAATGACGTGAATAGGTTTGCCCGTAAAAAGTGCTGCCAATTTATCGCGTTGATACTGGTTCTGACAGAGAAATCCGGCTGTTCGATGCCGGGCCCAAGAATAAGATAACCATTCATATTGTCGAAGACCGATTTTGTATCGTTCATCGACGTCTGCGTCGCTGACAACGCGGTAAACGAACGGAACCCCCAATTGGTCGGCCACGAAAGCCATGATGGCGGTGCCCACCCCACGCGCGCCCTGGATGATGATATCCGGACGATAGGCGCGGGCGGCTGCCAATACTTTGGGAATGTATAAGTAGAAATACTTCGCAACCCGCACTCCCTGCGCGGGGTCATAGGTCTCGATGAGTTTGATTTGCTGGCCCGAACCAACATGGGCCAAGGCGCCCTTCCAGGTAAGGACAGCCGCCTCGTGACCCGTATCTTCAAGCGCGCGAAGCCATATCGAAAGCTCGACGGCCCAGCCGCCGATCGGATAGTTCTCATCCTTCAGTAGATAGGGAATGGTAAAATCTATCGAGAGAATTCGCACCTGACACCCAGACTTTTGTTCATTTTTAGTCCAGCGCTGCCGCGGCGCAATGGGCCATCCTGGCTACCCATTTATTGCCAATTTCCATCCGGTGATCCGGTATGTACTGATTTTAGCTGAGACGGAGTGACTGAGGGGCACGGTGCTGTAGATGCGTCCTTTAGCAATTTGCCGGCCTCTACCAAGTTACCCGGCACAGCGCTCGGACGGTACCGACGTCGAGGCGACGCTAAAATAGAGTAGATGTCTTGAGAAGCTTTCTTATTACAATCGACACAGAGGGCGACAATAGTTGGAGCAAGCGTCCAAGCGTAGAGACCCGCAACGCGTCCTTTATCCCTCGCTTTCAATCGCTCTGCGAGAAGTTCGGCCTGAAACCGACTTATCTCGTGAACTATGAAATGGCGAATGATCATGGCTTTGTTGAATTTGGTCGGGATCTAATCGCACGAGGTGCCGGCGAAATCGGGATGCATTTGCATGCTTGGAATTCTCCCCCAATCGATCCTCTGACCAGTAATGATTCCTGGTACCAACCCTTTTTAATCGAATATCCAGAAGATGAAATTCGAAAGAAGGTGGAGTTTCACACGCGTTTTCTCGAGGACGTTTTTGGCGTGAAGATGCTGAGCCATCGATCGGGCCGCTGGGCCCTGAATGCGTTCTATGCCGACGTGTTGAGGGATTTGGGTTTCAGAGTAGACTGTTCAGTAACCCCCCACGTGGATTGGCGCCCCACCAAGGGAGATCCGGACGGTGCGGGAGGGACCGATTATCGAGGGTTTCCCGAGCAGCATTATTGGATGAGTGAACGAAATATCGCCCTTCGGGGAGGGTCTTCGTTACTGGAGATTCCAATGACGATCATGAACCGATCGCCCGCTCTTCTGACTCGAGCGACCCAAGCTTGTGAAGGCATATCTGACTTGCCAGACAGGGCCCGGCGCCGCATTTGGCCGCTGGATTGGCTGCGCCCCAGTGGATCGAATTTGACGTCGATGCTGCGCATTCTCGACGTCGCCATCGCGCAAGATCGGCCCTATGTAGAATTCATGACGCATTCCTCAGAGCTCATGCCTGGCGGAAGTCCTTATTTTCCGACAATCGAATCGGTCGAGAAATTGTATCGGGACTTGAACGAGCTCTTTTCACAAGTGGCGAAGCACTTTTGCGGCAGTACGCTGATCGAGTTTCACGATAGAGAGTTGCTGTCTGGTGCGCAGCTTCACCGGCACGACCAGATCCGGCCGCACTAGAATAAAAGTCAGATGGGTCATGAGGGATGTTTTGAACTATAACGGCCAAGCCTCTTATCCTCTCCCATTTGCGCTTTCTACCGCGCGAAGTGAGGTATTTTTCTTTCTCTTGCTCGTTTTTATGTTGCCATTCCAGCACGTCCCGTTTCTCAATACCAATTTGTTTGGCGTCCAAGGGTTGAAGCCGTTCAACTTGTTGTCAGCCGTAGTCTTGATCAATTTGGTGTTCCGCGGTGGGCTCTTACACGCCACGGACCATATTGAGCAAAGGTCCATCAGAATTTTTCTCTTGTACTTCGCGACCTTCACTATTGCCGTCGTTCGATCAATTCAAAATGCCCCACTCTTTCATGATCGCTTCCCCGCTGCGTTTTCGGACTCCTATTTGGATTATATGCTCTCATGTTGGATCGTTCCGACCTTTTACGTTTTGCCCTTTCTATTTACTCTTAAACGGATGCGTTCCTTCGAGGAGCTCGAAAGGATCACTACGGTGATCTGCTTCTCGATATTGCTCCTATCGGCAGCTTTTATCGTAATTGTCCTGATGAATCCGTCGGCTCTGCAAGGCACCCGGGATGAAATGGCTGATCTGGCTTCAACCAGCCGGGCTCCAATGGTTGATTTGTGCGATGCTTATTTTGGTATCCACTACAATACGATTGGAACAATATACATTTGTACAGCACCTTTGTTGCTCTATAAGGTTCTTACGCGCAGCGCTTTATGGATTGTACCTCTCGGTCTTTCGCTTCTGGCAATTCTTCTCCTCCAATCACGCAGCGCGCTGGTCACAGTAGCAGTTTCGTACTGCCTCTTCCTTATTCATAGGCGAAAGTTTTTCATTCTGATTGTGGGTGCAGCGTTGGTTAGCGTCACGTTGCTCCTGTGGAGCGGACCAACCATTCTCGCTCTTTTTTCGATCGGGTTTGGAGACAGCTCCGGCTTCTCTGCCAATAGCCTGCTGACGGGCCGCGTTGATTACATCTGGGCTCCTCTGCTGGATGAATGGACGAGCGATATCGGGCTATTCCTGTTCGGCGCTGGTCGTTACGGAATCGTCACGAGCGACCTTTGGTACACAGGAACCCTCATACAGACCAGCCATGCACACAACGCAATTATCAACTTCTTTCTTGATTGCGGGGTCATTTTCTCCAGTGTGCTGATCATTCTCCTTCTCGTTGGAATAGTTACCGCCTGGCGGGTCGGGCGAAGCTTGGATAGTGACCTATATTGGGCTTTGTTCGTATGCATTTTCGGTTTTGGAATTGGCATGATGACCGAGCGCGAAATCTTTCCAACAGATGACAACATGTATGCATTCCCGATCATTGCGATGATGATCAACCTGGCGCGGTTGCGATATGTTGCTCGAAAGAAAAACTATGACGGATTACCGTGATCGTAACCAAGTGTTTTCCAGTAGACGCTACCGAGTTGTTGAACCGACAAATCGCGATAGTTTATGTAGCGCGGCTGTCCATCCCCTAGATGATGCGAAAGACCGTAAATGACGTCAGTGATGACTGCGTCCGGGAGTTGAACGTTAGAAAGAGGCTGATGCATTCTCTCTGGCGAAAGGCGCGCTGTTGCATGGCGGGATACCGAAAATGTTGTGGCCTCAGAAATCGCCGTGACGATGGCGGTCAATTTCGGCCAGTAGGTAGCCATCGTCTCGGAGAATGTCTTGTCGTCAGCCTTGCGCTTGGCGATGTCGAGGCGCATCGCGGTTAACGAAAAGATTTATAGGGTTTCTCGGCTATGGGGCAGAAGCTCACGATCCTCGGCATAGATCACAAAGAGCCACCGGTAGAGCAAGAACGGCGAACTCTGGCGGACCAAAGTCAGCCAGGGCCGCTCGACGACGGACGGGAGCTTAGGATCATTGACGGCAATCGCTGAAACGATTTTAGGATTTAGTGCCAAATACGAGGGCGCGAGAGATCCTCTGTGACATTCTCTTGCCAGGTCGTCTTCATGTCGCGGGAAATTTCATGAAAGGTCCGCTGACCTTCCAGAGGCAAGAACGCCGACTTACCGAACGGCAGCTCCAACGCCGAGAAAACTGCTGGCGAGATCGCCGGAGTGGGTACTTCCTAGTGGCTTATCGGGGGCGTCCGGTGCCGGAAATCTGAATCTTGGGGGGAGGACGGCACCACCGCCGCTTTCGGCAAAACCATTTTCAGCACCATTGATGCGCCCGATAATTTCACTGAGCTGCAACAACGTGTCACGCTGGCCGCGACCAACGGTCCGCTAAACTAAAGAAGCGGCCTACGCGGCGGCTACACAACCTCCGCTGTGGGGCGAGGGTGCTGGCGCGTGGCTTCTTGGGAAGGACAATGGAAACAGGAAATGCGACCTATGTCTCAATTTAAGCAGAAGGAAGAGGCCGTTGCTTTCAAATTCAAGGTCGTCGATGATCTCAAACAACTGGCCGAGCTGTGGCCACGCACCGACCGTTGCGGATCATCCTCACATTGCTATGCGTTCCAGTGCGCGGACATCCTTGAAGTATGGTGCGACACCATAGGGCGAGCCAGGCGAACAAAAACAATGTTTGTCGGCGTCTTCGACGACATTGGAAGACCGATTCTCCTTCTGCCGTTGGGCATAGAACGACGTTGCGGCTTTCGTGTGCTGAGTTTTCTTGACGGTGGGGTGTCAGACTATAATGCCCCCATAGTGTTCGATCCGGTGCAAACGTGGGAACGCCAGACCTTGGACCGGTTTTGGAGCGGACTAATAGCCGTATTACCAACCTTTGACGTAGCCATATTCGACAAAATGCCGGCGGATATTTGCGGCGTGCCCAACCCCATCATTGGCCTTGCAAGTGCGCCCTATGATCCGTCAGGTCATTTGGTCAACATAACGCGCAGTTGGGAGGAATATGCCGCGACGCGTTTGCCTTACAAAAGGGAGTCCAGCGCCCAGCGTCGAAGACTAGCAAAACTCGGCCAGGTTGTTTTCACAGTAGCGCAGACGCCCGTCGACCGCCAACGCGTCCTCGAAGCGATGATGCGCCAAAAGTCGCAACGCTACATCGAAACCCTGGGAGTCGATGGATTCGATCGCCCAGGGTACAGGCAATATTGTATCTCAATGGTTGAGCGCTTTACCTGGCCGGGGCCATTGGTTATTTCTGCGCTTGAGGTCGACGGAAAAATTCTCTCTACAAATTGGGGGCTCATCCGCAACGGGCGATTCATAGGCATTGTGATGAGCTTCGAAAGTGGTGATGAATGGAAGCGTTTTTCACCTGGACGCCTTCTGCTCGAAGACTTGCTCAAATGGAATTTTACCAACGGGACTTCGATCTTTGATTTTGGCATCGGAGATGAGAGCTATAAGGTCGCCTATACCGATGAAACACTACCCCTCTATGAAGCAAACATCGCCGTTACTGCAATCGGCAGAGTGTACCAGATCGGAAAGACAAGGACGTGGCGGCGTTTGAAAGCAGCGATACTGCGCACGACCAAAAGATCCGGTGCGCTGCAGAGGGCCATTCGCAAAGCAACAACGCGGTGGTGATCGCTCGGCATCACCCAGAGGCGACTGTCCTTCGATCGGCGATCAGTGGCAAGCCTTCCACCTCAGTTCAGCTGCGGGGTTCTTCCGCAGGCTCGATGTGGGATGAGCTGCTCAACGGCTCAAGGAGACTCTATTCGTCGATCTCGATGACGCCCTTGCAAAGATCGCCATCTGGGTCGCCGACTACAATATTCGGCGGTCTCACTAGTCGCTGAAATACCGTACCCTCGCGGCCTATGTCGCCCACCTCAGCGTAACGGACGATCGGCTACCCAACCTCGACCGGCTCCGCCGATCGTCCGTTGCTTCACCTGCGCCACTCGGCGTACAAAACTCCGGGACTCTGGCGTAGCCCTACTTTTTCCAGGTGAAGACAGACGACACTGCGTAGTTCCAAACCGCTCCGACAATGGCGCCGGCGACCCCAGCGAGCCACCAGGTGATTTGCGCATCGTAGATGTAGATGCCGACTCCGACGTTCGCGACAGCTCCAACAAGGCAAACCAAATAGAATGAGATCAGGCCGTAGATAAAACTGATCCCCGTCCGGCGCCGATCCCGGTAAGTGAAAAAATTGTTCACAGTGAAGTTGAATGTCATTGCGACCAGCACCGCGACGCTCTGCGCCAGCAAAAAGGTCAGGTGAAGAAGGTTCAGGGCTAAGCCGAGAGCCGCGAGGTGAACGAGGAGGCCGAGCGCACCAACGGCGACGAACAAGACGAAGCGAACCGGAACAATATGACCGAATAACTTGTCGGCAAGCAGCACAAGGTATTCCCAGACAACGGCGCTATCGAGCTTGCTTTCGCCGAAGCTTCGGGTGCGGAATTCATAGGGAACTTCGAGAACTTTCAACGGCTGAGGTGCGGAAGCGGCCAAGTCTACCAGGATCTTGAACCCGATCATCGACAATCTCGGCAGTGAAGCTTCGAAAGCCCGCCGTGAGACGACAAAGAACCCGCTCATCGGGTCCGAGATGTGGGTTTTGAGGACCAGACTTGCCAACCAAGTCGCTCCCCGGCTGATCGACTGCCGCTTCTGATCCCACTCTCCCATGCCGCCGCCCTGCACGTATCGAGAGCCCACGGCGAGATCGCATTCTCCTCTGGCGACGGCCTTCCAAAGCTGGGGCAAGATCGCCTCATCGTGCTGCATATCGGCGTCCATCACACCGATCACGCAAGCCGAGGACGTGAGCATCCCTTCCACAACCGCGGAGGATAGTCCCCGGCGACCAATTCGCTGCACCGCACGAATCCGGCGATCCCGGCGAGCAATGTCCCGAACCTGATCGCTTGTACCGTCGGGGGAATTGTCGTCAACGATGATCAGTTCCCAAGAGATTCCGTACAACGCGGATTCGATCCTCTCAAGGAGAGGAATGATATTCTCCCTCTCATTGAAGGTCGGAACGATGAGGCTCAGCTCAATCTCTCGAACATCTTGGGACGAAATTTGGTCCATCGACTTCAATCCCCAACGAATGCGGGTGAGTGTTAGGAACATGCGCACGCGTGAGAGACGACATTCGTCAGCCCTGCGTAGTACACCCGGCATGTTTCCAAGTGGGGCTCTTCGCCATGGAGAGTGCAGCTCGATCCAACGGATGTCATGCTAGGACAGCTAGCGCGCTACGTTCAAGTTCGACTCCTGCATACCGCGTAGAAAATGAGCAGTACCCCTTGAGAGATAGTCCCGCTCACCGGAGTACGGTCTTCACAGAGAAGTTGAAGGGAAGTGGGCTACTACTCAGCTCTTCCTAACTGCGATTGCGACATGGTTGCCCGGGCGGCATGACCATGCAGACGGAGGCTTCGGCGCACACGTCGATGGGCGTACGCCTGTCGCGGCAACTTCCAGTCGGGAAACCTTCGAAATAGGCGTATGATCACATGAAGTGGGACGCAACGCTGTCTCCGCCAATGAATGGTTTCACCAGGGAAAGGACGGCGTAGGCCAAAAACCATCCCACTCCAATCCTTCCATCGAGCGAATCCAGCTTCTCTCGAGCGCAAAAGACGCTTAGGGAGATAAGCAACTGGGGCTCGACATAGCGCTGCCACGACATGCTTTCAAATAAAAGGCCGGCCGCGAAAACACAAAACAACGAGATCTCGGGTGCAATTTGACGCGTTTGCCAGCAACGAACTCCAACCAATGTCCAGATCGTTGCGCCCACGAATATCGTTGCACATACGAATAAGCTTCCGAGATGGGAAGAGGCTAGAGAGTGTTCCATCGTCCAAACGAGGGAACCCCAACGGCCGGCGTCCTTATCGTAGTTAAGGGGAACGAACAGATAGCACAACAGCGTCAAGACGACCGCCGTGGCCGCGACTGGAATCAATACCGTTGGACGGAATCCTTGGCCTCGAAGAAGGACCAACGCAAATGGCCAGCACACAAGTCCCGAAAGCGCCAATGTGTGTACCGCACTCACAACGTTCAAACCCCTGGCGGAGTGGTAGTTAACAAAGTGCGGCGGCACTACGTGACCCCAAATCAAAAGGAGGAATCCTATGCCGAGCAGCGCGGTAACCGCCGGAAGCAGTGCCAGGCCGATAGTCCACAAATCAGAAAAACGCGGGCGGCTGACCAGTAATCTAAAGGCGACGATTGGGATCAGGGAAAATCCCAAAACGGCATTGCTCTGGCGAAACAGCATCGCTCCAGCTGTCAACACGGAAAAAGTGATCGCGACAGATGAGGTCAGAGGCGGATCTTTCAACAGAAGCACAATCATCCAGATGTAAAAGGCCAAAGAGCCCAGGTCCGGTGTTGGCCAGACCCACGAATATAAAACGAAACTTGACGAGACCACGGGAACAATCAAAAGCAGTGTTGAAAGCAGATCCACTGCCAACTGGCGAACAATTTGGAACAGGCCGAATAAGAAGAGCAATCCAAGAATCGATTGTATTAGAAAAGCCTGTAATCCATCGAAAGATAACTGCTTTATCCCGAGCAGCCGGGCGAAAAAGGCAAAAAAGACGTGCATCCCGGGAAACATCGCAATGATATCGGGATCATAATCAAGCCGATATCCGTTTGTGATGAGGAAATTTATGATTGGAAAATGGTAATAGCGCGCATCAGTGGCGGCCCACCCCCTTGGAGGCGCCAGCACCCAGATGCTGAACACGCCGATTAAAACAGCGATAGCCGCGATAAGGAAAATTGTCAGCTTTGGCGAAACCGAGACTGTGTTTCGAGTAGAACGAGTATCTTGCACGCTCAATTCCATTTACGTACTCCCAATGCAGTCAGGATATAAGGCATTCAACATCGCCGGTCGGCAGAGAGACAGCAGTAAGTCATATTTCTCGAATATGAGGGCGCGCTAGATGTGAGAGGATTCGCCGCCCTCGCTTGACGCCTTGTCCCCTCGACTAGAAGTGCAAAGGCACGGCTAGTGTTGCTAAGCACGGACATCCTGTGGCGAGCTTCGAATCTATCTTCCACGCAATCCCGCGTGAGCCGAAAGCCAACAGATGTCTTGACGGGTTCGCTGCCGATCGAGCGGATTGCATTTGGATAATACTAATCCCGCACTACCGCGGCTCGATATCGACCATTGTAATTACCCACATAGCCTACTCATTTTAAGCAATTCCCTCCGCCCATAACCCCAATGGTACCAGGAATACCACTGAATGGTTTTATTGCTGCGGCGCGCCATTGCGTCGGGGCTTGGTCGATGCGAGGCGCGTCATTCTCATGGGAGAGCCGGGGTCACTGCTCGCATTTGTGGGCACGTGGTCAACGCGTCAGTGTTGTCCATCATGTCTACAGTCTTCGCGGCCTGCATCCGTTCGCGCCAGACCGCCATCGACATGCGATAGCCGAGTGCCTGATGAAGTCGACGATCGTTGTAGAAGGTGATCAGTTTGCGATTGCTCCCTTGGCCTCGCGGCCGTCGGCATCGCGCTGGAGATAGATGTCCTCTTGCTTGAGAGACCGCCACGGCCGCTCGATAAAGACGTTGTCCATCCGACGACAGCGGCCATCCATGGAACTCTTGATCCCTGCGCCCGCCAACGCGCCGGTGAAGGCCGCACCGGTGACTTGGCTGCCTTCGGTGTTGAAGATCTCCGGCCTGCCATACCGTGCCGGAGCGTCACCAGGGGAATCTCTGACAAGCAAACAGGACCCGCTACCTAAGGGGCTACACGCCTACATTGATGAGGTAGTTGATCACTTTTGCGGTGTCGTTAACCAGTGACAGCAAGGCTCGTTGCTGACACGTCTAAATCTCGAACGGGGAAAACGCCAGCCCCATCTGTCATGAGTGCTGAACTAGGCAAGGCGCATAGATCCCCATTCCCTTCGCATCTCGGCGAGTGTTCGATAATACCGCGTCGCAAACAAAACAGCGGCATACAATGTCAACACTGCGGCAGGCCCGACTATCGCAGCAACTGAAGCTGATGGTTTCAGCGCGTCGACCAAAAACCGTGCCACGAGGGCGCAAATTAACGATGCGATCGAGATCTTTCCAAGGTTCTTCCAATCCTGCAATCTTCCGACAGGAACGCGCATCACCTCTGAAAGTCGTTTTAAGAAAAGAACGTATACCATCAAACTAGCCAGTACCGAGCCTATAGCTGCGCCGGGTAAACCGTAATACCGGACGCCAACTAAACTGGCTAGTACTGCGAATGGAAGACATAGGGCTTCATAACGCATATTCGAAACCCCCTGTTTGAACACATTGAGCAGGGTGGTAATTTCTATCGAATAAACCATGGTCTGAACCAGATAAATGCGCAACACCGACGATCCGCTCACGTACTCCTTCGTAAACAGGAACTGAATGATTTCATCGGAAAAGGCGAATAACGCCGCAATCGTGGGAAATATGATCGCGCCGAGGATCACGTTGCCTTGTTTATTGAGGCGCAACAGTTCTTCCTGATTACCAAGAGAATGGAGGTGGCTCATTTTGGGCAAGAGCAAATTCGCCACTCCGCCTCTCAGGACTTCAGTGGGCATAAGGAGCGTAGTTGCAATTGAGAAAACGCCGAACACCGCGGATGAAAACACCGAGGCCACAATCCATTGCTCGGTCAGTTTCCGCGTGTGAAATAGCAACGTGCCCACGCCAAATGGAAGGGCATACCGAAGCTGTTCTCGGAATTGCAGCTTATCCAGCGGGAACAGTCGAATGCCGCAATAGCGCGCAATGAAGTAGGTCAAAAGCCCGAGGCGCACGCAGGCAGCGATCAATGTGGCAATCAACACCATTTCAAGTTGTTGAAAAAATACTGCTGCGAAAATCATGAGTGCGGCCCTGAGCACAGAAGTAGCGACAACAGCCTGGGCCTGCCAGCGAATCTGCCCCGCAGCGTTGGGTAGAACGTCGAGTATCAAGCCCAAATTCCAGACAAACAGGAAAGCCGTGAGCAAAAACCCATGGTCGTACAGCAGGTCTTTCATGCCCGGGGGCAGGGCATTGCGAAACACAAAGATCAGAAGCGCCGCAATCGTTGTTGTGGCAAGCAAGAACAGAACGGTCTGCCCAACGTAAAGCCGGCGTCCCTCTGAATCCAAACGGACAAAGAAGAAGAGCAAGCTACGGGGCAGGTCAAAGGGGAACAACAGGGCCACCGTGGTTACGAGTAGCCAGAACAGCCGATATTCGCCGAAGGCCGAGGGGCCGATCATTCGCACGAGAACGACCGGCGTCAACACCATGATGGCCTGTTCGATGTAGCGCGCAGTGGAGAGCGCGACGGCTTGACGTAATATTGATGCCATGGATCAGCGACCTAGCCCACTTTCCCAGTTAAGCGCATCGGGCCTCCGAATGAACGAAAGGTGCCGTGCCGCAACGACTCTTGCGGCGAAGGAAGCCCCGCACGGCGGCCGGCCACGGGAAAGGTCCGTAATCCGCCCACTCATCACCTCTCATTAGCCCGCAAACCACGACTACTCCCCGCAAAGACCAACGCTGAATCAATTCACGATTCGTCAGTCAATCACTTTGTCCATTGGACCTAGCAACACGTTCCTTGTTCAAAGTCGCGCGTGCCATCCTATCCGTCACCCTCCGATAGAGGTCGAGATACTCGTTAGTCATCGCATCGAGTGAGAATGATGTCCCGATACGCCGACGCCCTTCCATGCCGAATTTCGTAGCAAGCCCGTGGTTATTGAGGAGCTTGAGCACCCGATCAGTCAAAACGTCAGCGTCGTGACGCGGCACAAGAAATCCCGTCTGTCCTTCGAGAACCAATTCACGATTGCCCCCATCGTTTGTTGCTACAACTGGCTTACCCAACGCCATGTATTCGGTTATTGCGTTGGAAAGCCCTTCCCCGCTGTTGCTAACCAGAACTCCCACATTGAAGAGATTAGCGATGCTCTCTACATCCTTCCGCTGACCCAAAAACTTTATGCGTGGCGAATGTTCTGGTGGGACGCTCTCGCGCATTTGCGGCAACGTTTGCCCGTCGCCGATAGTCACAAAGGTCACATCGTCCCTAAGATGACAAATGCGGCATGCCATTTCCACGAAGGCTGCGTAATCCTTTCTGGGCGTAAAATTAGCAACCATCCCGACAACGTGGGGGGTCGCGATTCCCAGAATGCTGCGAAGCTCCGTCTCGTCCCTTAAGTTCAGGACTCTTTCGGGATTGAACCCGTTGTAGATACATTGACGCTTGTGCCCTGGAATATGATAGGCAGCCAGGCCCGCATGCGAATTGGCGACAACAATGTCTGAAAACGGGATCGTCAGCTTGCCTCTTAGATAGTCTCTATCCCAGAACGCGACATGCGGCGGTGCGTCTCGCACAAAGCCATTGACGAAGGCTGCGCCACACAGTTTCGCAACTGGGGCGGCATAAATGGAGCACATCGAGCTCCATGAGTGAACGACATCTATTTTCAACTCAGAGACCAGCTTGTACAAACTCATGAAAAGGCGCAGATCTTTCTTGCCTCTCCGAACGAGCTGAATGACTTCCGCGTGTTCACGCTTAATTTCATACCGAACCTCATCCACGTCCGTAACCGCAACGAATGACTCCACGTCACGGTGCGGAAAAAGCCCCCGCAATAGTTCCACGAGTTGTCGTTCTTTCCCTCCCGGGCCTAACGATTCAGTGAGGTGCAATATGCGCATCTCAGCGCTCTCCCACGTGATTTGATTCAGTCCAAGTCGCCACTGAGCGTTCAGCGCAAAACTCAATGTCCAACCGTGGAAGCGAACGAGCCGATCCCGCAATGTATCGCATTTCGCTGACGCGAGTGTTGTCTGTTTGTCTCTGGTTGCAAGCCGAGGAGAGAGTCATTTCAACGCCTGTCGTTGCGGGGCCAAAAAGCAAGAGCTGCCTATTTTTCATGTTGCGATCCTGAATGTTCGCAAGAACATCTCGAGATTCGCCAATGACCAAAGAATTCGTTCGTGATTCTGTCGAGCATTGAGGTGCTCAGTTACAAGCCCACGAAGCTTTGGCTGACTTACGATCTTCGCCAACCGGGACGT
>Ga0206846_1096_pt1 | contig 14898 bp, 13 predicted proteins | sample Alteio_BWOrgCont_20_FD_152878 | JGI IMG/M metagenome (GOLD analysis project Ga0206846, IMG submission 152878) | Enriched cells from forest soil in Barre Woods Harvard Forest LTER site, Petersham, Massachusetts, United States -... | ecosystem: Environmental > Terrestrial > Soil > Temperate forest >... | reverse complement strand
CCGCAGGATTATTCAAAAGAGAAGATAACGCCCGAGCGCTATCGCAGGCTCCGCGAGGGATGGCAGTTGATACAGCAATCTGAGAGAGATCCAGAACGAACGGCTCTTCCTCCTAAGCCACCAACACAGGAGGAGATGATCGCTCTACTTCTCAATCGAGATGCGCTTGGAGCATATCTTGAGAAAGAACGCGAGCGCAGTGCAAAGTGGCAACAAGTCGAAACATTTCGGAAGGCTGAAATCTGGGAGAGAAATGCATTGCACCACCCATATACTTTGGTCTACAAAATAGAAGGATACGACTGGTCCTCTGCGACGTACGGTGAGCCTAGCCAAGAAAGATTCTACCTCAGGAATAACACATCGGGTGAAGAAGAGTTATTACCCGATGTCACTCATGCAAACTTTGACCACAACGGCCGCTTGATTATGACATGCTACGGGGCTCTTTTCGCATGCGATCTGACGGAGCCGCTGCAAGCGCGTATTCTGGCAGATTTTAACGACCAAAAGCCTCCGAAAAAATAATAAACAAATTTTATTGTACTTCTTATATTTTAAGCAGAATCAGCTACGAGAGCTTATCCAATGCGTCATGAAAATAATGACTACTCTAATGATCTCGTTCAAACACATGTGAGACAAAATGGAGTAAAATAAAAGCCTCCCCAATTGCAAAAAAAGGAAGGCTTTTATGTTGCAGACAAGATGTCTACGAAGAAAATCATACCACATTTTAAGAATTGATGAATTTGATTATCCAAAAATAGTGTATGAACGCTTGGAAAAATTGAAGTTGTATGATCAACTGAGATCAGAAGGATGCTGCGAAAAAACAGCGCTCAAGGCGATCGGGGTGCAGCGTGCAAAGTTTTATCGTCTCAAGAGAAAATATGCAGCTGAAGGCCTATCAGGTCTTGCTCCAGGAAATCGTCGTCCGCATAACATGCGCAAGCCTGAAGAGCGAGCAGAATTAAAAAAACTTGTTTTGCAGCTGCGAACAGAAAATCCTCTCTGGGGCAAAGCGCCCATTCGAGCAGTTATTGGAAGAGATTTTGGCATTAAAGCTTCTGAAAGTACCGTTGGTCGAATTCTTAAATCACTTGTTGCAACTGGCAAAGTACGACCTGTAAGATTCTATCAGGGGAAAATTCGTATAACTAAGAAGCGCACATTCTTGCTTGATCACGTGCATCGCTGGAGGTATGGCATGAAAGCAACGCGCCCTGGCGAACTCGTTCAGGTAGATCATTCATACATTCAGCTCAGCGACGGTACGTGGATACGCCATTTTGAAGCGATATGTCCCATAACAAAGCTTGTCGTTCATCAAGCATATCATCGTGCAACAAGTGCTGTTGCAGCCAATTTTTTGCAATATGCAATAAGCAAGTTTCCTTTCGAGATCAAATCACTGCAGGTTGATGGTGGATCAGAGTTTATGGGTGAGTTCGAGACAGCTTGTGGCGGTGCTCATATTCATCTCTTTGTGTTGCCTCCCAAGCGACCTCAATATAACGGTGCTGTCGAGCGCGTACATGCTACTTCAAAATATGAGTTCTACTATCAATATGCCGGCCCCTCCTCCCTTGCTGCTTTACGTCCTGCTCTTGCTCGGTATAATCATCGCTACAATACTTATCGTCCTCATCAGGCTCTTCACTACCTTACCCCTTGGTGTTACTATCAATCAACCTGGGAGGCTCAAATGTCTCATATGTCATGAACGAGCACATCTAATGGCTTTATCCAAAAATACATAGTATGTTCTTCCATTTGAGGCTCTCCTTTGTTATAAAAACTTTATTTTTGTCTACTTACACTACCAACACTAGTTCAACTTGAAAATATTGCTCTAAAATGAGTCTTGCAAACGCTATTCTCTATTGACAGGTCAATCAGAGAATGTATCATTAGAATAAGACTCAATTTTAAAAAAATTATTATTTCATCAAGGAAATCAATGACGAGAAGTCAACTGTTTTTATACTTAGCAACACTGGGATGCTTCACGCTACCCATACTTTCAGCAGAAAAAACGTCGTTTAAAAAGTTCATGGAAAGCCTTTCTCCACATAAATTGGAGGTGGCTGATTTATCTTCATGTGCCATACATCTTGATGGAGTATCAGCCGTCACTGCACACGATATCGAAACGTACATAAGCCGGAGCCGGTTATCTGATAAATGGAGATGCCTCTTGGATGAAGGGCTACCGCATGCTACTCATTCAAGTCAGGGAGACGATTTGCCAAAGAGCTTTCTTCAAGAGTTTGCTTGTTTTGAACTATTCAGCTGGCTTGAACGCCAAGAAGCCAAAAACGGCATCGCTGCTCTGTGCATATCTCTTCCCGGCAATACACTATTTCAAAAATTTGTTTATGCTATTGAAACGAATAAGGCTGAATACACATGGCGTGAAACCGAACGAACGAGCATCATATCGTACGTTATTAAGTCAACGGAAGCGCTCATGGAACAGTTGAATTGTTCGCAAGATTCAATTAACAAATTGGAAGCAGACCACATGCCTGAACATGAATACCAAGCATTTAGAAGAATGCATTTTGAAGGATTCAATCATGGTCATCTAAGCAAAAAAGGTTTATTTTTCTCTGAGATGTTTCAATGTGGCCTTAGAGCAATAGTGTTCAAAAGAAAAGTAATGGATGAATTATATAAACGCTGCGAAGAGAAGTTTGGCAAGCGATTAACATTTCATAGAAAACCAAGCGTACAGTAACATCCCTACTATGCATATCATGTCCTTCTACAATTTTCTTTGATCCATCCGGTGTTAGATTAATACGCATGCTAGTTTCGGCGCTTTGTATATCACGCATTCGAATAAGAACAACCACACTCATAAGTGAGTACACTAACGAAGCAGCTCGCGATCCTCATGAGAAAACATGCTAGTTTTGCAACATAAAATTTTGATCAGTGCTTGTGCTGCGCGTCCTTTAAAACATCAACGAGCGCTTGATTCCAATCATGCCACGCTGCGGGATCAGACGTTTCACCGTCTCCTGTCATTTGTAGATCACCCAATAATGATCCGACATCATCAGACAATGTCCGGCTATAATACATTTCCAAAAACCTGCGCATGGCAGTAAATGCTTGAATGCTGGTCAAATTGTCATTCATGATTCATGCAATACCTCACTCACCTTGATGTTGGAATTCCCAATATTTCTTTACTCCAATTTATCGTCAATTCTAGACAACACTCACCAGCTGCCCCTTTGTCAGCTACTATATTTTTAATACGTGATTCATGATATAAAACTTCTTGCGCATACTTAACAACTTCTTCTTTGTTGCTTTCTCTCTTCATGTCAAGTCCTTTATAGTACAAGCTCTTATATAAGAAATTATCAGGGTCAAGCAATAGCGCCTTATCCAGCATTCTCTCATAATCCTGCGTCTCAATACCAAAGTACCACTCTGACATAGCCGCTGTTATGCCAACATAAAACAGGAACTCTGCATTGTCTGAAAATTTAGCATATCCCTCTTTGAAGTATCTCTTTGCAAGGCTCTCATAATAGTCTTCTTTCGTATCATAATATTTGCTCTTGATATCACTCACGGGCGTTCGTGACACATTCGAAAAATGACATGCATGCTCTACAATAGTATCCATCAAGCGAAAGAGCATAAAAATATATGCATCAACATCATCAGGATTCTCTTTAATTACCTGTTCGAGGAAAAATACCGCCACATCAAAATCATCATGTTGCTCTAATATTTTTACTTTTTCTTTCCAAATCATTCAGATTGTCCATCAACTTAATAATTTTTATCCATACCCCAACTCATCAATCAAGACATACGACTGTGCATTCTTTCTTAAAGCTTGATAACGGCCTCTCATCATGCCTCTGATGATGGAATTCTCAGAATTTCATCTCTCCAGCCTGTTATGATTTCTAATAAATACTCACCTAAAGAACCCTTGGTTATTAATATCGCTCGAATTAAAGAATGTGCATCAAAAAGACGTGATGCATACTGCACAGTCGCCTTTCTGTTCGCTTCAATGGCCAGATCAAGACAAGCATAATATGGCTCCTGATACAATAAGTTATCCGGTTCAAGCAGCATTGCCTTATCAAGCATGCGTTCATAATCTTTCCTGTCAATACCAAAATACCACTCCGACATAACAGCAGTCATGCCAACATAAAAGAGAAATTGAGCATTCTCTGAGAATTTTTCATACCCCTCCACAAAGTATTTTTTCGCCAAAACTTCGTAGCAATCTTCCTTTGAATCATAATATTCCTTCTTAATATCACTCACCGGGGTTTGAGACACATTAGAAAAATGACATGCATGTTCTACAATCGTGTCCATCAAACGAAAAAGAATAAAAATATATGCATCAACATCATTTGGATGATCCTTGATAACACTTTCCAGAAAGAATATTGCTACATCAAAATCATCATGTTTCTCTAATATTGTTAATTTTTCTTTCCAATGCATACCTCGACCTTATCGTATAAACATAGTACCCATTTTCATAATGCCATCATGAACAACGCCTCTCACATGAATAGTATATCCACCCACATAAACTGGTAAATCTTTAAACTGGCCCTCCATGGGCAATGGCTGATTTTCAATCAAAGATCGTACTACCTCAGCAATAAGTCTCTTTTTATCTCCTTGCATATTGTCTAATAACGGCTGAAACCCGTGCTTCTGCTTTTTAAAAACATGGTTCATATTATTACCCCTTAACGCCCAGTCCACAGATTCTTCAATTTGCTCAGGAGAAAATTGAGCAACTCTTTGCGGTGAGAATCCGCGCGGAACGTCTTGTAGCGGCTCAAAATGCATGTTGTTAGTCGCTCGCATCAGCCTACCATCAGCAGTCATCATGTACTGCTCAGGAGCGAGCAGCGGATTTTTGCGTATGAACTCAAGCGCTTTATCTTTCACATTGCGGTACAGTTTATTGACACCATTGAGAAGTTTTCCCTGCGCTTTCCATCCCACAGCCAACGCCGTACCATTTCTCATCGCATCGCGCAAACTCATCTGTTTATTGGTAATCGTGTTGATCACTGCAGTCAATGGCGCAATATAATCATCCCACTTCTCACGCGCTCGTCCACGATCAAAGATTGATGTCACACTGATATCAAGCAGATTACACGCAACTTTGCTCAGTTGATACGCAAGAACATATTCTCCGGCAATAGCACATGCCACCGCTTGAACGGGATGGCGTAGAATATCTTCTGCAGCAACAAACAATCCTTGTAGTCCACCCTCAACTATCGCCTGACCATATTCGAGTGGATGCTGCACAATATCTTGAGCTCCCGAAGCAACATGCAAAGCAGCACTTTCGAGTATCTTCTTGCCACAATCAAGCATTGCCCAACACATGTCGGCAACTTGGCATGCCTTATGCACAAGGCCAGACTGATTGTACTCACGCGCTGCATCAACACAATCGACAACCACATCTCTTTCGATGATCAGTGGTGTAAATGGCGATGCAACTTGCCCGAGAATATCAAGACACTCACAATGGATCACCTGTTGGAGCTGGTTACCATAACAACTTTTGTACTCAGCCTCGTTATAGCCATTCGATCGCAATAACTGTGCTACTTCTGCATCTACATTGTAAGAAGTGCGTGAATATATCGTTCCCTTTTGATTGATTTCACGCAGCGCATCGATGCGCTTTTCAAGATGCGCACAATCCCCGAAATCATATTGCTCATACACATCACACAGCTCATGCCAATCACCTTGTTCATGAGCAATCGCTGCAGCATGTTCCCGGTATGTTGTTTGTATCACATTCTGTAGCGCACGCTCTTGTTGCAATTTTTCCTGCTCACGCTGACGTTGTTCTTGCGCCAGTCTTTCTTGCAGTAATTGTCGTTCGTGGAGCTCCTGGCGCTTTTTAATTGCATGATACTCTAAACTCAGATATCGTTGCGCTTCTTGAGAAAATTTATGTTGCGTTCGAGGATATTTCTGTACATAATCATACGCTACAGAAATATAGTGATCATAATCGGGTAATGTTCGTAAAAACTGACGGAAGTTTTCATATTCATACAACTTCCACTGCTGAGATACACGCACCAAATCGGCATCATCAACATATACAGAGCAATCAGGGTATCGATAACACGCTTTCAATGTCGGTGATATGGCATGCCCAAATTGAATAACCTGTCCACGGGTTAAAAACAACGCGGTGCGATAATCTTCCACACTCCATGTTGCACATACTGATGAGCCACGAAAAAGTGCTTCGTACCGCTCCAAGCTGCCATAAGAATTCAGATAATATCGATTAAAAACATGATGCGGCGAACTGAAATCACGACAACGTTGTGCATGAATTGCATCTGATTTACGCGATGCATTGTCTACAACGATATGACCCACGGCATGAGCATTTCCCGCATCAATGGCAGATCCCATGCCGCATAAAAATATCAGAAAAAGGTAACGTACACTGATTCCTTGGTGCATCGCTTACACTCACTGCGATATATCAAAACATTCATTGCGCAAGATCTTAGCATGTACAAAAAATACAATCAATTCTAAAAACAGCTCATCTTACTATTTGTTAATATTTTTAAATTTTGATTCGTACATATTTATTATCTTAACCAAGTCTACACTTTTCCCCTGAATATGCCCTGGCTTAATATTAGCCAACCCGCCCTCTCTACCATTGCAGATATTAGCATTCTTAATATATTCCCTAATAACTACTTTATCACTTTCAGCAAGCTCATATGATAATAATGTAGATATTGCTTCAGTCTTAAATGGTACCTTACAATTTCCCACACCCGATGAACTATTATATCTTGCCTCTTCTCTCGCTGCATTACAAATTATCATAACGTCATGCCGTCGACCAATGTTAATATCGCCAGCAACCTGAATAACATCACCGTAACTGTTATTACTCTGCATTATCGAAGCAGAATTGTTCCCCTTTACATTATTAGAGTTTGTGTGTCCACTCAAGGAAAATAGATTGTTAAAATATAGTTTTATCTTTTTAATTTCACACATTATAACCCCCATTTACACTCTTTCTCACTTTAATTTTACCCCAGGGAAAATCAATCATTGCTAATTTTATTTTTCTTTCTGGCGTCATCTGGTTATCGCTATTAAGTTTACGTTGTGTATGACACCACTCTCCTATTTTAACCCCCATAAATTCTTCCTGTCTTGTTGGCCATCTATGCGGATTGAGATCTCTGAATGCAATAAGAATTTCAAATTTTCTATCCCAATGAACATCAAAATAGTCAAATGTAAATCCTATGCTTTTAAGAGCTGCAACTTTTGCGCTGTTTAACCCATTTTTCCTTTGTCCCTTAAATGCCTGACGCTGCGTACCACACCACATTCCCAATCTTCTTTCTTGCGAACACAAGCTCTTGGATGACGGCAATCTATGATTCTTTTTCAGAAAATCTTGTACACGTTCCAAACAAGAAAACCAATCGGATTCAACTTGATCCCAACAAAACCCGATTTCATTGAGAGCATCGATTTTATCTTGCTCTAGGCAACCATCTTTATGATCTTGCCGCTGCTTACTACACCAAGAACCTAATTTTTTTTCAGATACAATTCTACTTTTCTGAGAAGGCCATCTTTCAGGATTTTCAGACCTAAAGTCTTTAAGTTTTTGCAGCCACGAATACCAAATCTCTCCAAAAGTATCCCATGAAAAACCAATACTACCAAGGAGATTGATAAAATCTTGAGACAATTTCTTTCTATTATATGAAGATCTTTGCGTACCACACCACTGCGCTAGCTTCACTTCATTTGAAACTTTACTTAACACGGATGGCCACTTATGAGGATTTACCACCCTAAACTCTTTCAGTAAATTAAAGTTATACTGCCAAGCTGATGCACAATTTTCAATAACTTTTTCGAGAATAGCAATCTTCAATGCTTCAGCAAATTCAACGCCAATGCTAGTCAACACATCGATTTTGATTTTGCTCAATTTCGGAGGAGACTTATACGTTCTTTTTCCCAACTCCAAACGCACAGCATCAATTTCCTCTGCAAGAATATCATCATGCGCGCGAAGCGCTCTCACCACCTTCCCAACTACTTTAAAACATGACTGCTCAAGTAAAAGCATCGGATCTTCAGCATCATCAGCGTAAATGGGGATAATAACAGTGCCCATTTTTTTCTCAGGAGATTTGCGTATGACTCTCCCAACAGCCTGCACAATATCAATCTCGGAACCTTTAGGATCAATAAATGCAATGCCATCGAGCGCTGGTACATCAACACCTTCGGACAAACATCGCACATTCGCCAAGAGCGCAGATCCGTCTACAGATTCCTGTTCAAACTGCTTCATCTTATTGCAACGTTCATATTGCATCATAGTGCCAAAAATAGCATCGCTGAATTTAACACATGGCTGTTCATTTTCTGGAAGCATCGTAATCGCGTGAGGAAAAGAATCTACAAATTCTTGCGCACCTTTCTTCCGACTGTGAAAACTAATTACACGTTTTAAACCATACTCTTTCATCGCTTTTGCAACGATAAGCTGACTTGCCAATGTCCGCGCATCAGTTTCAAGCACATCAGCATCTTGTCTTTCCACCGTAACAAATCGACCTTTTTCTGCATACTCACGATACATCTTATGGTTCATTACAGAAATAATAACCTGATAATCGCTGAGTAAGCCATCACGAATAGCATCTGAAAATAGCAGCTTATGAAATATGGGACCGAATGCATCAATGTCATCCATAGAAACTATTTCACGATCACAACCTCTTACTGTCTCTTTAACGCGATCACTAAAAATTCTCGGTGTTGCAGTCATAAAAAGTTTTTGCTGAGCACGAATAGCATTTTTATCAACAACAGTTGCAAAATCGCTCGTTGAAGAATCAGCCCCAGCACAACGATGCGCCTCATCTGCAATAACAAGATCAAAAATTATAGATTCAGAAAGTTTACATGCTTCTGCAATAACAGGTGATGAGTGATATGTCGAAAAAATAACTTTGCGACGTGATTTATTCAAAAGAGCGTCAACAAGCTCTTGCGCATTGGTCGTTACAGGAAATCCAAGTTCGCTCGAATGCATATCCTCATCTTCATCATATCTCTTACGTACTGTTTTATCAGAACACACAAAAATAGGATCAAAATTGAACGCTTCACTGCAATTATCAAACCACTCTCGATACAGCTGTGCTACCAGCGCAATAGATGGAACAAGCACCAGTGTTATTTGAGATTTTAAACGCTCTGCCAGCCATAACCCAACCAATGTCTTACCTGTACCGCATGCCATGTACAATTGACCATAGGAAGAATTTTCGAATCCCGCCAAAATATCACTTAAAGCTTTTTCTTGGTGTGGATAGGGAATCTTAACTGGTTTTTGTATCCGCACGTTTGAAGGCGTCGCAAATTGAGACCAATCAAGCCCCGAGGATGAAAGATCATGCAAAAGGCATAGTCCAACCTGCTTTTCTTGCGCTCTTATAACGCCTCGCGCATTATCACCCATCTTATTGGTAGTTGCAACAAGCAAACGATATGAGATATCGGCTCTTGAAGATTCGCTCAAGAATGAATCAATATCATCTTTTTTTACATAATAATCTTCATGATAAGCCTTTGCCTGAATGGCCCATAACTTACCATCATGCGTTTCTGCAATAAGATCGATACCCTTATCCCTGCCCCATTTTCCCGGCCAATCACTCCACAACCAAACAGTTTTTAGCCGACTCGAATAGCCAGCATCATTTTCTAAAAACCATTTCACATAACGCTCAAATGCAGCACCACGCTCTTGATCAGATAACAACCGCAAATGGCCCAGCATAAGCCCTATTTTACCCATATCACACTTTTCGGTATTATTACGCGCTTTGCAATCTCTTCCTCGCTTTTACACATTCTAAAATTGCTATTGCCTCGTAAGCCAATCAATGAAATTTTCGCGCTGTGTTTGATCGGTAAACCACCAAGGGTGCTTACCATGTACCAGTGTATATGATCGCTCAAACTCCATCTGGGATTTCTGGCGCATCACAAGATATTCATTTACCACTTGATCCGGATAGAGATCTGCAAGTGAGGTTGGCTGTTCAAAGTGGGTTGCGAGCATGAGAAGGTGATTAGGCTGCAAAAGTTCTACAACTTTTTCAGTAACGTGTTTTCCACCTGTTCGTTCAATAGTACCTTTCATGGGCTCATCGACGATCGTCAATATGAGGTCAGATTTGTGTGCAGACTGTATCGCAGCAACAAGATCATTCATCGCTTTAGTTTCGGCCATAAACGTTGATAGATGTTCAGTAATACTTCCATGTACATTGAGATACGTATATATTCGATTGAAGGGTGTTGCCCGTCCTGCATGAGCTGCAGCAATACCAAACGATCCCGCCAGTAGTGCATTGAGAGCAACAGATGTCATCAGAACGGTTTTTCCGGTGCCGTTTGGTCCTGTAAGTATAACAGTATTTTGATGTTGTCCCAGATCAATATTATTTTTAACGGCATGCTGAGGATCAAGTAAGGGATTCCATGACTGCTCAAGATTGATGAGCGGTTGCTCCTGAGATAAAAGGTCAACGAAACAAAAATTCGCTGATTGTTTTTCGCCTGTTGCAGATTGTTTGTTTTGAGAAACCATGCGAGCAATTGCAGTATGCGCGTCAATTACTCCGATAGCATGAAGCGCATCAATCAGTTGAGTTCGACACTTCCATGCAAGAAAATAGATAAGCTCAAATTCCATCTTCTCCCATTGATGCACTTGATCTTTTTGGGTAAAGACTCTTGTTTTCAGCAGATTAATAAGCAATTGTAGATCAGTATCTGATGAGGCGAGTAACGATCGAATTGGTTCTATCGCCGCTGCAAGATCAGAGCACTGTTGTTTTGGTAATGATTGCATAAGGGTATGGATTTCAAAAAGGCACTGTACAATCTTCTGTAGTGAAAGTACGCCATTTTGTAGAGCGCTGATCTTGGCGTGTTCTTGTGCACGTTCATTTTGCTGATAACGTGCAAGAACTGATCTGAGCGCCATGTTAGAAAGAATCGGCTGTATGACTCCAAAAAATATAGCCAACGGCTGATTGTTTTCCGACTTTCTGAGAAAGTATTTTGTCATAAGATATGTAGGTAGAGTTGAAAGTATGCTTGATGGTTGAAAGTATATGTTATTGCCTATCTTATATTCTAAATCCGCAAATTCTTTCAGCATTGCTGCTGCAGTTATTATTTTTTTGCCATACCAGCTGGTAAAAAAATTAATGACTTGCGGACTATCAAATATACTTTTTTGTGTTGTAAATATTGACTGTGATGATACTAAGAATTCAATACATGCGGCGTGGTCCTGTTGAATGCGATCTAGCATAGTTGCAAGCTGCGACAAATCGTAGGTATGCATGAGCTGCTGTGTGATATTTTGTATGCTTTTTGCTGTAGTGAACGATGGAACAGCAATGAGTTTTGCTGCCACGTATGCTGTCCCGAAAATTGTTTTTGTTGGAAATTGAGCAAGCAGCGAAGTTTGATCTTCTTGATTTCGCGATAGAATCGTCAACTTGCGAATTGAATCACGATCAATAGTTGCAACGATCTGTTCTTGATACCTATGATGTAAAAGAGAAAACCATCCTCTCAGCGTCTCTTCACCCTTAATGGGCGCATTCTCATGTTGTAGCACCATGTTACCGATATCAGTGTAGGAATAGGAAAGCGTTGTATTATTTGCCACGCAACACAATGGTGCTACATGAGCAGCTATCATCCCTATTACAACCAAAATTGTTGTAAAATATCGCTTCATAAAATTGTCCTTTTGGAATTTTTAATTAGATTTGTTCCATATAACACCATTTTAATAATACATCTTTGACAATCTTTGGTAAATATCCAAATTACCATTTTACTGTGATACTTGTTACCGCTACCTAAGATTCTCTATATATTTCGATAAGGAGTAGTCATGCACTGGGGATGGTATTGGATTCACGATGCAGATCGCATGATCTCATCGCTCCGAAGCGAACAGCGAATCTTGCAAACCGCCCTCCACCATCGCCTGACCATATTCGAGTGGATGCTGCACAATATCTTGAGCTCCCGCAGCAACGTGAACCGCAGCGCACTGATGTTACGCGAGTCACGTTAAGGATGGCCAGGCTTAATTCATCAATTTAAACATAAAATTCATACTGTAGTTATATTTTTTTAGTTAATGGTAAAATCAACTGAGAAGTATTTTTATGATAGATTGGGAATGTTTATTATGTCTGACTAGCATAGTAGAAGAGGAAAATATGCTAAACATGACCTCATGGTATACGTTATTTCAGCTCAGTGTTTTTCTTTTCGTAACATCGCTGCTTTTTCCGCTTTCCATTCAAAGCGCTAATAGCTTTGAGCCTTCTTATACTTATAAGCCCACCTTCGAATTTGATCGTAAAAAAGCGGAACACTGCGCACAATTAGATAGAAATAAATTGGAAGTTTCCACAAAAAATTACTATGCATCGTGCCAGTCGATTAAACATCAAAGCACAGTGAAAATCTATAACTCTACCCGTGATACATGTATTACAACCATTACTACCCCCGATCGTGTTAAAGCAATAACCATATCACCTGATGAACAATTAATCTCACTCGCATGTCGGAGAAAAACAAGGTACGATGACAATCATTTACAAAGTGAATTGCTTCTGAGGACATACAGAGTACGGTCTCCCTCTTCGTGTGAAACTAAAATCATAAGGACTTCCCCACTAGAAAATAAGTTTTACATAGAAAAATTGGAGTATAAATCAGATGCGCTACTTATTTGTACATACTTACCATATCCTAACAAACAGTATCTTAACAATTGGCTCGAGATGCTTGATGGTTTGCAGTTTATAGTTTCAAAACATCAGCAATCAGGCCGCTATACGGGCGATACTCTAGCGAGAATACGACAATTAAGAAACGAGCTCGAAACGTACACGGCAAAACCACCCTTTCAACAACAATCCTCTTGTATCATATTATAGCGCGCGTTTAAGTCATACCAAGATGAACCTGTAGTCTCTTAATCCAATCTCGCGTATAGTCGGTCAAAACTCGTCCCGTAATCATTTGTTCGTAATATAACATTATCTCATCGTCTGGCGCAGGAAAATCTCGGTGCACATATTTTTCAAGCTCTCTCATTTCGTTGCGCGCTTCATCATCTCTTTTTATATCCACCAAATATTCTATCAAGTTCAACCGCGGACTTATCCATGAAGGCTCAAGTGCGATCGCCTTTTTCATATACTCGATAAAATGGGATGTATCATCACGCTTTTGCAAAGCGCATGCCCATAAATAATATATCTCTGCCCGACGCGGATCTATCTCTTCAGCTTTTTTCAATAATGGCACAGCGTTTTCTGCATCAGCACAATGAAAGAGAAGTAGCTCTGCGAACCATATATACGCATCAACAAAATGTGGGTTAATCTTCAGCGCTTCGTTAAACGTCTCGATCGCTTTGCCATCCATGTGCGCCTGAAAGAAGATAAAGCCCTTGCGCATACGCGCTGGTATATTTTCAGGATCACGACGTATGAGTTCATCCAAGCTATCCACTTTTTTTTGCTTGTCAGAGGAAAGCTGATTGCGCCCTGTTAAATTCGCTATATCTTGATAATTTTCGAGCATCATTTTGGTGTATCCTTCAAAAAGAAATCAATTAATATACGCGCAATTGCTTGTTCCAGCGATCGGTCAAACATCATATGTCCCATGCCAGGAATTATTTCAGTTTTTGCATGTGACACAGCTTGAGCAGTTGCCATACCTGCTGATACCGGAATTAAGGGATCGAGCTCACCATGAATAAAGAGTGCTGGAACTTTAATCGTCGCCAACTGAGATCCCAATGCATGAAATCCTTCCTGTGCTTTGATATGATTCCATGCAACCTCAACAGGATGTTTTGAACGATCGTAGAAATCTTTCGTATACGCAGATGCCATTGCCTCATTAACAGCAAATGTTCCGTTAAGCACGCGCCACGACCTCATAAATCCAGGAAAACTCTCTTCAAAATTTTGTGTCGGCTTATTTTCGAGCAACACATCCATAACTTCCTGCGGAGGCATCCCCAATTCGCTCACCGTACCCACCGACATTGAAGTCATACTCAACACCCGATCGGGATGATAAATCGCCAACAGTTGCGCAATCATTCCGCCCATTGAATGACCAATTATATGCGCCTTTTTAATTCGATAACCATCAAGAATAGCTATTACGTCTTCTGTGAGATCAAGTACTGTATACGGATGCTGCTCAAAATCAACCGCAGATGAAAGCCCTTGATCCCGATGATCAAAACGAATTACATAATAACCTGCATCGACCAACATTCTACAAAATTCATTCGTCCAAAATTTCGCAGGGGCACCAGCACCGGAAATTAAAAGACACGCAGAATTTCGAGGATCACCCAAACTTTCTGTCCATAGAACAATATTATTATGCTTAATCCAGAAAATCTTCCAGGGATGAGTCAAATGCCAGCCAAAATATGCACATATCCCAATTCCGAAAAGTACACCAAAAAATAAAAGATATTTTATCATACTATCTCCAATCTGCTTACATTCATCATGCTTTCATCCTGCAAAGTTGTTATGATAGAATGATCATATTGGTAGTCACCATAGAAGAGAGTGAATGATCATATGAACATACGTACCACATACTATACCTTCCTTGCAAGCCGCTTGTTAGTTGTTAGCACACTCAGCGCGGTGCCCAACTACTGTGACCCGAACTTAATCATAGATGACCCTT
>Ga0206846_1040_pt1 | contig 14940 bp, 1 predicted proteins | sample Alteio_BWOrgCont_20_FD_152878 | JGI IMG/M metagenome (GOLD analysis project Ga0206846, IMG submission 152878) | Enriched cells from forest soil in Barre Woods Harvard Forest LTER site, Petersham, Massachusetts, United States -... | ecosystem: Environmental > Terrestrial > Soil > Temperate forest > O... | reverse complement strand
TGCAGCGCAGTCTGACCATCCTTATTCTCTGCATTTACATTAGCACCTTGAGACTGTAGATACTTCACCATCTCAAGATGACCAGCGCTAGCTGCCGTATGCAGCGCAGTCCGACCATCCTTATTCTCTGCATTTACATCAGCACCTTGAGACTGTAGGTACTTCACCATCTCAAAATTACCACTCTTAGCGGCACAATGTAGTACTGTCTCATTAAAATACCCCCCTCTTGCGTTTATATCCGCACCTTGAGACTGTAGATACTTCACCATCTCAAGATGACCAGCGCTAGCTGCCGTATGCAGCGCAGTCTTACCATCCTTATCCTTTGCATTTACATTAAGCCCTTGAGATTGTAGATACTTCACCATCTCAAGATTGCCACTGTCAGCTGCCGTATGCAGCGCAGTCTGACCATCCTTATTCTCTGCATTTACATCAGCACCTTGAGACTGTAGGTACTTCACCATCTCAAAATTACCACTCTTAGCGGCACAATGTAGTACTGTCTCATTAAAATACCCCCCTCTTGCGTTTATATCCGCACCTTGAGACTGTAGGTACTTCACCATCTCGATGCTACCACATCTAGCTGCCATGTGCAGCGCAGTCTGACCATCATTATCCTTTGCGTTTACATCAGCACCTTGAGACTGTAGGTACTTCACCATCTCAAAATTACCACTCTTAACGGCACAATGTAGTACTGTCTCATTAAAATACCCCCCTCTTGCGTTTATATCCGCACCTTGAGACTGTAGGTATTTCACCATCTCAAGATGACCACCCTCAGCAGCAATGAGCAGCAGTGTTTCTTTCCTGTAACCTACACTTGTGTTTGTATCAGCTCCTTGAGATTGTAGATACTTCACCATCTCAAGATGACCAGCGCTAGCTGCCGTATGCAGCGCAGTCTTACCATACTTATTCTCTGCATTTACATCAGCACCTTGAGACTGTAGGTACTTCACCATCTCGATGCTACCACATCTAGCTGCCATGTGCAGCGCAGTCTGACCATCCTTATTCTCTGTATTTACATCAGCTCCTTTTTTAAGTAGCCTATCTACAATGTCAATATTCCCGCTAAAAGATGAAAACATTAATGGAGTAAGGAATCCTTTATATTTCTCATCTATGTTTGTTCTGGTAACTTCAGATTCTAGCCTTGCTATGTCTCCTAAAATTGCAGCTCTATGTATTTCAGGTAAATCTAATCTATCGTCTGATGCTAAAAACTTTAGTATTTCTACTTGCGAATACCTTATCGCATATTCTATTAGATAGCCTTTCATACAATCTTCTCGAGCTAAATATTCTCTTATACCTTCTATATAACCACATTTTATAATTTCTTGAATATCTTCTGATTTTGATGTACTCTCGCTTGGTATAACCCTAGCTTCAGTAGATAGACTACCAGCTCCTAAGCTTTCACTAACACTTGGAGAACTAATAGGAGAAGTAGGAGCAATGGGTTTTAATTTATCACCTTCACTAATCCCTGTCATAGCATAAACTGACTCATCCATAGTCATAAAACTAGTCCCATCTCCCCCTGTTTTTTTGGAGGGAACAGTCATTGTTCTTCTATCCTCAATCCTACTAAATTCATCTAATCTTTTGTAGTAACTGCTCATATCATGAGCTTGCTGAGATGGCTCTATGCTTGCACTACTTAACCAATGTTTTGCATTAGGATCACTTAGTAATTTACCAACATTCTTAAATATAGATTTAACAGCTTTAATTATATGCGTATCTAATCCATCTCCACTTACCGCTTCAGCTTCTGTCACTTTAATCTTACTACCTATCCTTACTATTACATCACTGTCGCTTTCTCCTCTTACCTTTACTCCTCCTATATGATACTCACTTCCTACATGCTTAAACTTCATAACAGCTTCACTTGGTAATTTTGCTATCACATCATCATCATTTACTACCCTATAATGCCTTGCTTGTAACTCATCCCAAGATTTTGTACTAGATTGTTTAAGTAGTTTCGGCTGACCATATGTATAAACTACTATCTTATCATGTATCTCATCACTTACTTTCTTGTCTAATTGCCCCTTACTTATCATCTCCCTAAGTATAGTTGCTATTTTAAGATAAGTAGCCTGAGCTATAGAACCACCAACTGAATGGCCTGATATATAAATATTTCCTAAACTTCCCGATGATTTTATCTCTGTTTCTATATATGAGCTTATTATAGACTTAATACCACCTTCCATTTCCCATAATTCACTTGCTGCTCCTAAGAAACCCTTATGAACCTGAAGTTTTTTCATAATTGGAACAGGAGTGGCACCAGAAATAGTAGTATCAATACAAGTAGCAACATTTATAGTCTCACTTCTTGGGCTTAGAGCCTTCTGCAAACTAGCTCCATCATTTATACTACAAAAAGTGATGATCATATCACTCCCTTCTTTGATGACTATAGCTCTTAAGTCTTTTGCAAGATGATCTCCTTCTCCTATAATATTATAATCCTTATATCCCCACTTATGGCCAACTACTCTTCCTATTTCCTCCTTATCAGAATATATAAGAGTAGATAACTCAGCAAGTGTAGCGGCATTCTTTACACTAAACCCTTTTGCCCCTTTATCTAATTTGGACCCTACAGAAACTCTCTCTGCTACTACTGGTACTACAACCTCTCCAGCTTGTTCCTCATCATCAATAGCCCATACTGGTAGTACTTCTTTTGCTATATCTTCTCCTAATTTATCAGATCTATTATGATCAACATGATGATTAAACAAATAATCCATAAACCCAGTCACATACTTACCTGCAATCTCTCTCCATTCATCAGGAATAGTTGCTGGACTACCTCTCTTCTCAAAGAAAAAATTCTCGAATTTATTAACTATACTACTTAAGAATGTTTCTTCAGCATCAGATGCAGCACTGCTTGATATACTTACTATATTGCTTACTAAATCATTAATAGTTTCTCTACCAACTTCTACAAACCCACTTCTTGCAGATTTCTCTGACATTTTCTTCATCGTCTCAAGAACTATCTTAGTCCCGCAATAGTCAGCTACATGACTTACATAATCAGCAATTATACTATCTTGATGTGCACCGCTTACTATATGATCAGCTTGCTCTTTTAGCCAAATCTTACTTTGCTTATTCTGCATAATTTGCGCTTGAGCTTTCAATATAAACCCAACATATGGTACATTACCTAAAGCTTCATTGATAATTGATGATGATGCGCTAGTACTAACTAATCCACTCGCTGCAGTGACAGTACCTTCAAGCGTTGTTCTTATTTGACTCTGTAAATATTTACTAAATGATCCTATAATTTCCCTACATGCAGTTATTTTAGATTCAGAAATATCTGTAACTACTACGCCACCCTCTTCTATAGAATATAATTCCCTTGCAATTTCTCTTACTACTTTTTCTAATCTATCTTCTCTTATCCTTTCTCTTGCCCATTGTTCCTTAGTTCCTGCAGGGATAGATGCAATATGACTATCAAATTCATGATGCAATCTCTCTAGATCTACTCTAACTTCTTCAACCTTACTATCAGTATATTCTTGCGCTTTTTTTAATATTCTATCAGCAACTAGTTTTTTATGACTAAGCTCTTTTAATACTCCAGACTTTGCTCCATTATCTAATAACAAATCCACCACTTGCTGATAGTTTTCTTCATCTCTCGCTTGTTCTGGCAGAACTTCTAATATTTTGCATACTAATTCTAGCGGAGTCGTTTGCTTGCCTTCTTCGATTAGCGCGCGGTTGGCACTTTCTCCTGCCATCAACATTGCCTGCAGTAACTCAACATCCCCACTTTCTGCCGCAATATGAAGAAACGTCTTATGATGCTCAGATTGAATAAGTAACCCTACTACTTCATCTCCTATTTTGCTGTTACTTGCACAGACCTCTTCTAAAACTTTTAAATCATCTCTACTAAATGGCCTAAGTTCCAATACTAAATTTCTCAGAAGCTGTTGTTTTTGATCTGATGTTAAAAGAAGATCAGGATCTTCTCTCCAATTTCTGTCTGTAGAAGGAGCAATTGCTCTACCACCTATGCTTGTATCAAAAATACTACGCATCGTTGCTGGTTTTATATGTTCTGGATTAATTACCACTCTTATTTCACTAAAAGAACCAACACCATTTTCAATAACTCTAATATGCTCCTTACTATCTACAATATTTCTAGATAGTTGATTTATTAAAGCTTCTTTTCCTCTGTCTATTGCACTTAAACCAATACACTTAATCTGGAAAGAATATCCCACATCAGTCTCAGTATTATGTATAGTCTCTATTTTGGTTATTGTAGAAGCTATATCCGTCCTAAGACCAAGCTTCCCGTGGCCCTTAAGCTCTGATTCTAATCTCCTTGCTTCTTCCTTATGACTATCAACCAAATTCCTTCGCAAAACCTCTTCTAATCTTCCTGATACTACTCCTCTTACATAGACCTCACTAAAATAATGTCTTAAAGACAGCAACTCATCTGCATCTGGCTTATAAAAAGATAACGTATCAGAACTATATATTCCAGTAGATGACATAACCCCTTCTACCAATGGACTAGATGAAGCTGTAATGCTGCTACTTGTTAAATCTTCCATAGTTCTGTCACCACTTGTATGAATCAGCGCATCAATATTAGCTCTTGCTAATATCTCCATATTCTTTAAAGCAAATAATCCGCAGCTACTTCCATCTTTCTGTTCTTTATTTCCCTTATCTAATCTAATAACGCTAACATCTAGCTTGTCCTCTCCGTCCTTTGCCTCCTCACTACCAGCTCCAGCTCCACCTACAGTAACTGGTGACGGTACTACGGGTAAATACCCTTCTCCGCCTCTAATACCAGTAATAGCAGAAACATCACCACCGAATGCTTCTTTAATAACATCTTCAAAATCTTTCATATCTCTATCTGAAGAATCCTTATAAACACATCTAATCTCACCAGTAGTACTATTCCTCTCTAAACAATATGCTATCCAGTGATTACCAGCTAAAGCCTTCCCGTCAGAGGCGTCTAAGCAATAGGTTCCAACAATCCTCTTATCTTCTAACAAATCAGATGTAAATTTCCTCAATTGCTCTATTTGGGTAATCTTACTTCTTTCTTTTCCAGGTTCCTCTGAGTTGTACTCTTCCCCAAAAGGAGCTGCAAAAACTACAGGTTGCTCTCCACCAAATTCTTCACCTTTCTGGACAACTTGATCAATTATGTAAGATCCCAAAACTTCCATATCATGATATTGATACCAATATCCCTTGATATTCCTCATATTAAATCCATTCATCCATTCAGGATATTCTACATGCATTCTCCTAAAATTAACTGCTGAAGACTTTGTTTTTGACATGCTTTACCTATATGTATGTTAGTTATTACAAAACATTTCAATGTAACTAATAGTTTAAAAATTGCAATTATTTTTATTGAGAGTTAAGTTTTTTAAACCATCGCTTGCGCACACCGGTCTAGACACCTATTAGATCTAATTCATAACCATTAATTATTTCTGATTGCTCATATGCTGAAAGCTGAAGTAAACTTGATAATAAAGTAGCATCTTTACGTACCGTAATGTCTCTTAGCAAAGAATTGTCATTCAAAATAGGCGCTTCATATTCTATACTACCTATAACCATTATTGTACATTTTATACATTTCTGCTTATCCTTATTATCTACCTTCCTTGCTTCTACATCTATAGTAACATCCTTAACAGTTGATGTAGTAATGACCTTAGCACTAGCATTCTCACATGTTGGTGGAGAAAAAATAGTCGTATGAGAATGTTTAATCTCCATCCCACATGGTGGAATTTCCGTTTGAACAATAGCATCAAAATCTATTCCTCTATCTTCTGTGTGGGCAAATTCTTCACCATCTGTGAACTGTAAATCAATATCTTTACTATCTAATTTTTGTTGTGCAGATAGTCTTGTGAGTATTGCAGCGATTTCTGTCAATCCTTTTTCTTCTGCTAAATCAAGAGGTGTTATCCCATCGAATCTATCAGTTGTACTTACTCTTAAGGACAAAATCTTAGCATTTTCTAACAATTTTTTTATTGCATTTTCTTTAGTCAACTCTGAGCCTATACACCCAAACAAACTAGTATCTGCTATGATTAATTCATGCAATAATGTATTACCTGAAGTAAGTGGATTTTTACTAGTACTTGTTTTATTTATATCAATTCCATCTATTGCTTCTCTTATGGTTATAGGCCAACCAATCATATTATATAATTTTGAAATATACCTTTGTAGATCTTCTATTGTATCTGGCTTTCCTTTTGTCATTAATCTCATCTCGCCACAATGTATATCATCTCTGGTTTCATATAAGTTAGGCTTCTCATCTCCATCTATTCTATCATATATAATCTCAATAATTTCAGCGTTTCTGGCTTTACATCTGCTTGTATCAATTGCTAATTCAAATAATTCTGGCAGTAGTTTTACAAGCTTTTTAAATTTAGCACCATCTCTTGTAGTAGTGTGATTAATCTCATAAATTTCATAAGATTCGAGAGCCAATATAAATAATTCAGCATCACCTACTTCTATAGCAAAATGCAATATAGACTTTTCTGTTTCTTCTAGCGTATTTGTATTTAATACCTTGTACCTCTTGCTATGGTCGTATATCCCATCTCTTATTTCTTGATGAGTTATACGTAAATTACTTGTGACTTTATAACAATCTTCAGCTAGTGCGCTTGTTGTATATGTATCAAACTCCACTCCTCTTATCATCAACTTTTCTTCATCAGTTGGATCTGTAAGTTTGCCTCCTGCATTTAATAAAGCAGCAAGTAATTCTTGCCCATTTCCTGAAGTCTGTACTTTGTTTTTGACGATATCTGCTGGCAGTTTGATACCTTTATACCTAGCTTCTAAGTGTTCGTGAAATCTCTCTGTCATAGAGATAGTATTTATTAATTCACTATACTCTAACCACTTTGGATGCGCTAAAAGTCGATGCAACAATGACTCACGATCTCTTCCACTGCCAATTATAATATCTGATGATTCAATTACATCAGCATTTATTAAACTCACTAGTATTTCTGAAAATTCCTTTCTTTCAGCTTCCAGTAACATAGCCACTAAACTATCTTTATAACTAAGGTCTGTAGTACTACTATCAGTACCTTGACTTATAGCCGCACTTAGTGTTTCTTCATGTTCTTTTTCCTCTACAAAGCCCTCCTCTTCAACTTTTGATTCAGCTACAATAGCTTTTCTAACTACTTTTACTTGTTGTTTTAACATATCTTTTAGTAAATAAACTCCACCTTCAAATTCTTTTGCTATGAGTTCAATATTCTTTTTTATACTTTTACGTAAATTAACAATTCTTATAGAAATAGCACGGTCCATATTTTCCAAACTTGTAAGTTCCAATAATTCTACAAAATCACTCCTAAGCTTTATCTGCAATAAATCAAGCTCATTTGGTAAAACACCATCTGAAATATCTACCTCTGTTTCATATACAAGTGGTTCGTCTTCTGTGGTATCGTCCACTTGCGATATATTTGGTTTTTCAACTAGCCTACTCAAGTCTCTCCCTACAATGGCCATTAACTTACTTTTTAAACTCGAACCATCTATTTTAGCCTTAAAGCTTTCTGATGCACCTTCCATAAAATCATCCCTAACTATAATAATTTCATTTACCATTACATCAGCTTTTTTTGTATTAGTACCATCAGCTACTTTTTTTTGTACAATCCACTCATCAACGAGCAATTCTAGCTGCTCTTCATTTATATTCTTTAGTTTAATTTTTTCTAAAAACTTAAATTTGTCTCCTATAATTTTAGAAAGTAATTTTTCATAACCAACAAATCTTTCCTCAGCAAAATCTAATTTTTCTAAAAATTCTAAAGCAAGTTCTTCGGGGCTTGTATCAAATAGTTTCACAAATTCATCAGGTTTTTTTTCTTTAAAACTAGACATTGCCTGCATTAGTTTTCTGCTTCTAATATTATCTGACTTCATTAATGCAGAAGCTAAACCTTCCTCACTTTCTGCATCGGCATATATTTGCTTTATGGACGCTACCAAATCTCCCCCAAGCGCATGTCTCTTTAGTTCGTATAGGTAGGCAACTGAAGGATATAGATATCTAAATATCTCATTTGGAGTTACTAGCGGATTTTCTTCTATTAACTTTGCTATATCAAGTAACCTTGCATATAATTTCTGTACGCTGTCTTTTGGAAGCCTTATAGGTAATTTAAGTAAATCAGCCTCTTCTCTTGTTAAATAACCTGATTTTATCATATCTTCATATTGCTTGTTCTGATGATGCAAAGATTCAAGCCATTTAGACATTATTTCTATAGGCTTAATAGGGTTAGCAGCTATCTCTTGTGCTATATCACCATCTAATGACTCACCCATCTGCTGCAAGAAAAATAATATATTTGCCATATCAGAATATAGTTTGCCTTTTCCAGCTACATTTTTAAACCCAAGCCTCCCAGAACAAAAAGAAATATCATTATCAACACTAATTAACATTACTCTACTTACACTACCAGCATCATTGTGTATTAGTTTAACCATAAAATTATCAGGCTTAGCATCACCTGCCCCTGTAAGTAAACTCGATAAAAACAAAGCAGAAAAATTCCCGCGACCTATTAATTTGACATACTCAGGCCTTTCTAACAAATAATGAAAATTCTCTCCATTTATTCTCGGTGAAGCTTGATATATTGCAACCTTTCCATAGTTATCTACTCCCCTACCTATCAATTTAACTAATGTAGTAGGCAAAGATATATCCTCAAGAAGAATTTTATTTAAACTATTCACCACAAACTCTATTCCAGGAGCATATGGCCAAAACTTATAAAATATCCCTCTCTCTCCATCTTCTGTTGTTGGATGCTTACCAAAACCTTCTGTTTTGCTTTTAGGAGCAACGATGCCAATAACACTTTCAGGACGCAAGTATGCTCTCTTCGTTGTTCCACTTTCTTCATCAAACAAATCAACTTCTACTAACTCCCCTTGCTTAGATAATTCTGTAATTCTTACTTCAGTTTCTAAGTCATCGCCATCAGCCGAAATCGCAGCAACTTTTTCAAAATCTACACCTAATATTGGCTTTTTCTTTTCAATTATTTTTGCTATTTTCTTTATGTACTTCTCTTCATCAATAAAATGACTTTTTGCTCCCTTATGCTTGAACTCATCTTTTGATTTATATTTCTCACCATATTCTTCAATAAATTTCTCTTTGTAAGTATTGTAATACTTGAATATAGTATTTAAACTCCAAACAGCATTAACCAAAGACTCAAGTCTTTTAGCTTGAGCCTTAAGCTCTTCACTACTAGAGTATGAAGCAACAGCAAGTATATGACATGCATCACAAATACTCAGCATTACATTATGTAATACTTCATCGAGTCCAACATAAAACATATCAGTAAATATATGCTGATATTCATATCCATCGAATAATTTCCTTATCTTACTGTAATAATCTGGACTGGCTTTTGCAAATTTCTCTGCTGTTTCTATACTTGCTTTAAATTCTTGGTTAAGAAATATCTTTCGAATTTCTTCAATTACCTCTACAGCAATACCTTCAATCTTTTTCGTCAGTTCATGTATGTTAGAAAATATAGGATGATCACGATCAATTGTACTATTTGCATGTTTAACAGAGAAGGCTCTTTTCGATGGAGGAAATAGCTTCCCTATAGAGCTACCAAGCCCGACAGAAGGTATTAACTTTTCTGCATCTAAAAGCACATACCCTGGCTGAATATCTTTCAAAATAGCAACTACAGAATCTATTGACGTACTTGCAAGCGATTTTCGTATCTTAGCAAGGTCTAATTGTAGTAAATGCTTGATCTCATCACCTTCTGCAATCTCTCTCAATTTTAAAGAGGATACACCAGAATCAAAGAATACCTTTGCTTTGTCATAATCTTCTGTAACCTTAATTGCTTTGCTCATATATAGAGCATCCTCTAACGCTACAATCAGCATCCTATCATCATGACTAATAAAACCCGATACATTTGTTACTAAAGCCTTATATTCCTCTATTAGCTCCCTATCAAAACTATCTATATCCTTTGCAAGATCAATAACAAATTGTAAGCCAGTCTTCTCGTGTACACTAAGCAACATACCTGCTGTGGGCTTTACTTTTCCTTCTGCAACTAAGATTTTAATAAGCTCTAGGTCATTATTCTTGATTGCTGCCTCAAGCATCTCCAAATCTGGTTCAATACCTTCTTCAACTATTAAAAATCTAGCAATATCAGTATGCCCTTGCATCAGTGCTATAGACAAAGCTGTAGCCCCATCTTTATCTTTAACTGTTGGATTAACATCGTTATCTACAAGAAATTTAACAGTATCTTTGTGACCACCATAAGCTGCGTAATGTAGGGCTGTTCTACCAAATTTATCTCTAGAAGTTAAATCAAATTTAATAAATCCTGTATATTCATATTGAGGCCTTCCTCCAACAAAACCTACATCAATAATAACGCCGGCATCCTCTGTTTGTATCACTTTATATTTATTAGAATCATCGTTTAAAAATCTTATAATTTCATCATTTCCTAGAAATGAGGCTAACATTAAAAAATCCACATCTTCTTTACTAAGCGCTATCTTACTTACTAATTGCTTGAATAATTTTGTTTTCTCAAGTATTAATTCCTTATATACATCATTTAATCCACTTCTTGGTTCTCTTGCTAAAAAACTCAACATATCTTTAAATATCAGTATATTTTTACTAAATGATTCCATAGCGCATGAGATCATTTGTTTTGTATATGAAATATCAGCTATTGTTTTAAAATTTTGTTCCAATAAATAGTGTACTATCTCTACTTTTCCGCCTTTTATAGCCTCTAAAATTATTGTAGATTGATCCTTAATTTTAAGCCCAGATGTAATCGGTGCTAGATGTAACACCGAATCAAAATGTCCACCGCGGGCTGCATAATGCAACGCTGTATTTCCATCTTTGTCCTTTAATAATGGGTTAATATACCTCTTTAACTCAATTATAAATTCTATAGTCTTAACATGACCTCCATGGGCTGCATAATGCAATGCTGTTCTACCATTCACATCTCGTAAATCAAGTGGTAAATTTCTCGCAGAGTCATGTACATCTACACCAATTTGGTCCATCGCACTAAATGATTGTTCTATGTACGTGTACAGATCTTCTAGACTACTTATTATCTCAACATGACCACCCCATGCAGCCAATTCTAACAGCATTGTAACAATACCATCTGATTTGCGAATACTTTCTATTACAGTTGGCATTATTTCTTTGCATTTATCTATTTCACCACGAATTATAGATCTATGTAGTTCATATCCCTTATATATCCACACTCTTTCATCTTCAGCAAGTATCCTTAATATTTCATATTGTAGAGAATTCTTCGCTATAGAAATTACTCGTTCAATCTCTGACGAATCCTTAGGACGCCATCCTTTATCTAAAAATTCTTTTGCTGCTTCTATATTACCTTGTTTAATGGCCTCCCAGATATCTTTTGGTCTACTTTTTATGTACATACCAGGAGGATCAGAAAATACGATATGTTTTCTCTTCACTTGAATGTGTTGAATTGATTCATAATCCATATCAGAATCATCATCTCCTGAAGCAACCGTAACACCATGAGCACTAATTCCTGCAGTTGCTTGTGTAAATGTTTTACTATCCTTTGCCTCAACTAATACACTAGACTTAGTTCTTTCTTCTATCTTCACAAATTCATCAAGTCTACTATGGTAGCCAGTAACATCATGAGCTGATAGTAATGGATCTGTTGTAACCGATGAAACCCAATTACTTACACTTGGGTTACTTACTAACTTCCCTAACCCCTTGATCATTCCCTTGAATACTTTACCCACATGATCACTTAACCCCGGCATTACTTCACCCTCACCGCGAGAGATGATCTTACCACCTATCCTTTTTATAACGTCTTCTTCATAATCTCCTCTTTTCTTGACCCCTCCTATGCTGTATACATTTCCTACATGGACAAATTTGCTTGGTAAAATCTGTGGTATAATATCATCATCATTTACTACTCTGTAATATCTTGCCTTTAATTCATCCCATACATATAAGTTTTGTTCACTTTGCTTTAGAAATCTTGGTTGACCATATGTATAAATTTCTACTTTCTCATGTATCTCACAATCTACTTCTATTCCTAGTCCGCCCTCGATTACCATATCTCTTAGCATATTGACTACCTTAATATAAGTAGCCTGAGCTATAGCACCACCAACTGAATGACCTGCTATATAAATATTAGGAAGTTCTTTATGCGCTTCTACTTCCCCAAGCACTGTAGGCATTTCTTCTTGAATTACATAGCTCGTTATTAGAGATTTAAGCCCTCCTTCCATCTCCCATAATTCACTTGCTACTGTCCAAAAACCTTTATGTACACCTACTTTTTTGGTAATTGGGGTCTTTGAATTTCCTGGAGTAACCGCTCCGCTAACAAGATTAACACTAGTTACTACATCTATAGATTCTTCTTGCAAATCAAGTGTTTTAAGTAAACTAGATCCATTATTTCCTAAAACTATAATTACATTATTACCTTCTTTTATTACTATAGCTCTTAAATTTTTTGCAAGATACTCGCCTTCTCCTATAATACTATAATCCTTATATCCCCACCTATGACCTAATACTCTCTCTATTTCTTCCTTGTCGCGATATATAAGGTCACATAATTCAACCATAGTAGAAGCATTCTTAACACTAAATCCATGTGCTTCATCATCTATTTTACTCTTTCCACTAATTCTTGTATAAGTACTCTCAGCGTCTTCATCTTTTGCCTCTTCAACATCAGCAATTCCCCAAGACGGTAGAATGCTTCTTGCTATATCTTCTCCTAATCTATCTGATTTTTTGTAATCAATCCTGAGATTGAGCAAAGCCATCATAAAGTCTAACACATAACGGCCTCCAAGCGATTTCCACTCAGCAGGTATATCATCAACTCTTTTATCAAAAAAGAAGTCTTCAAATATTTCCACAGCACTAGAAACAAAAGCTTTGACTCCACTTTTAACAGCATCTCCTGAAATAGTCTTTATTGAAGATGCTAGCGCTGACCTGGCATTATCTAATGATTCTGTCTTTACAAACTCTCCTCCGAACTCCTTTGTAGATTCAGTAGCAAGCTCAAGGGCTCCTTTTTTTATACCAACAACACCAGCTTGCTTTAAGCCATCACCAACAAGTTTAACTTCCGATCCTTTTGAATCTTCAGATTCCTTACTCTTCCTAGCAAATGCAATATAATCTTTTACAATTTTATAAGAATGATAATCAACTATAAAACTAGCATAATCAGCTATTATACTGTCTTGTTGTGCGCCACTTACTATATGATCAGCTTTTTCTTTTAACCAAATCATACTTTGCTTATTCTGCATTAGCTCAGCTTGTGCTTTTAATATAAATCCAACATATGGAACAGCTCCTAATGCCTTACTAATAACAGAGCTAGAATTACTAGAGCTTACAACTCCACTTGCAGCTGCAATTGTACCAGTTAACGTTGTTCTAATCTGACTTTGCAAATATTTACAAAATGATCCTATAATATCTTCACAGTCTGTTATCCTTTGTTTAAATTTAGCTTCATGGGCTTCACTTGTTACCACGTCACTATATAATTCCTTAACTACATCCACTGCTATCTTTTTAAGCCTATCTTCTCTTACTTTTTCTCTAGACCATAGCGCTTTGGTACCAGTAGGTATACTATCTAGATGCTTCTCAAAACTAACTTGTAATTTATCTAAATCAACTCTCACCTCTCCTACTTTAGTATCTGTATATTTTCTTGCTTCTGAAAGAACTTCACTTTTTCTTATCTCTGCTACAAGCTCCTTATGTTTTAACTCTCTTAAAGCTTCAGAACTTGCACCCTTATTTACCAGTATATATATTATTTCTTTATAGGTTGCTATGTCTTCTGCATTATCCTGAGGCATAACTTCTAATCTTTCACACACTAGCTCTAATGGCGTCTTGCTAGCTCTCTCAGAATGCCACTTGCTATTAGCACTCTCTCCTGCCATCAACATTGCCTCCAGTAACTTAACATTCCCACTTTCTGCAGCAACGTGAAGAAATGTCTTACCCATATGCTCTGATTGAATAAGTAGTCCTCTTACTTCATCTCCTATTTTGCTGTTACTTGCACATACATCTTCTAAAATTTGTAGATCATCTCTGCCAAATGGCCTAAGCTCTAATACTAGGCTTTTTAGACATGTTTGTTTTTGATCAGATCTTAAAGTAATATCAGAATCTTCTCTCCAGTTTCTGCTCTCCGTGGCGACAACTGCTTGTACTCTGGTGGCACTACCACTACCTGAAACAAAAATGCTACTAGCATATGCTGTCTGTTTTATATGTTCAGGATTAAACCTTATTAACAGCTCATCTGAACGTTCATTATAATCTACTCTAATATGATCTTTACTATCTACAATATTTCTAGATAGCTGGTTTATTAAACCTTCTACCCCTCTTGGTATAGAAGATAAACCAACACATTTAATCTGATATAAATAACCAGCATTAGTCTCAGGATTATGTATAGTCTCTATTTTGGTTATTTTAGAAGCTATCTCCTCGCTAAGAAATTTTGTAGCACCAGTGAGTTTATCTTTTAATCTTATTGCTTCTTCCTTATGACTATCAACCAAATTCCTTCGCAAAACCTCTTCTAATCTTCCTGATACTACTTTTCTTACATAAAGATCACTAAAATAATGCCTTAAAGACAGTAATTCATCTGCATCTGGCTTATAAAAAGAGAAAGCTAACTCATCAGAGCTACC
>Ga0206846_1094_pt1 | contig 14981 bp, 10 predicted proteins | sample Alteio_BWOrgCont_20_FD_152878 | JGI IMG/M metagenome (GOLD analysis project Ga0206846, IMG submission 152878) | Enriched cells from forest soil in Barre Woods Harvard Forest LTER site, Petersham, Massachusetts, United States -... | ecosystem: Environmental > Terrestrial > Soil > Temperate forest >... | reverse complement strand
ATCCTGTCACCACGGTGTTGCTAAAAGTGGCGTTGCCCGAGGTGCCGCCGAAAACTTCGATCCCGCTATTGCCCGAGGTGCTGATGGTGGCCCCGTTGAAAGTCGCTCCATTGGCGCCTCCGCCCTGGAATACCACGCCCGAGAATGTCGAACCCTGGACCACGTTGTTCTGGAAGCTGAACCCGCCGTTTAAGGATCCCTGGTTAGCCCACAGTTGAATCGCGCCATAGGACGTCCCCCCAAATTGCCCGCCGGTCCGGATCAGGGTGTTGTTGCTGATATTGCAGGTACCTCCAAAGCCATTGGCTCCGAAACCCTGCTCCATCAGGATGCCCGATTGGTCCAGGGTATCCGTGCACAGGTTGTTGAGCATGTTGTTGCTCACGCCGCCGTAGAAGGCCAGGGCATCGGCCCGCCATGTGCACTGGATCGTGTTGTAAGAGAAGGTGTCGTTGCTGTTCTCCCCGCCCCCGCCCGGGCTCCACACCGCCAGCGAATCGTCGCCGGTATTGCGCAGATTGCACTGCGTCACGGTGGAATTGCTGGTGCCGTTGCAGAAATTCACCCCGTCGGCGTACGTGTCACGGATGCGGCAGCCCGTCACCACAAGCCCATTGGTCACCGAGCCATTGTTTCCCACCCACCAACCGCACTTGGTGTGCTCGATCCACACATTTCTGACCACCGAGTTGGTGCCGCCATGATTGTCCAGGCCGTTGTCATTCGAGCCATCGTTGCGGTTGGTGACCTCGCCCTGCAGCATCAGGTCCGCGACCGTCATGGAGGCGTTGTTGAGATTCAGCTCGAGCACCGGCGCGTTGCCGTTGGTCTGGTGCAGGGTGCTGTACCACATGCCAGCCCCCTGCAATGTCACCCCACCGACGTTCAGGCCGTTGGTCAGACGGTAGTTGCCCTGCGGGATCCACACAATGCGGCCTCCCGCTGAATTGATGCAGTTTTGAATGGCGCCCGTATCGTCGTTTGTTCCGTTGCCCGCGGCCCCGAAAGAGGTCACCGACACCGAGTTGGCCGGCTGGGCCAGCGGCGCGGCCACGTCCTCCAAGTCGATCAGATCGACCACGTAATAGGCCGCGGTGTCGGCGTTGGTCTTAGTGAGGGTGATGGTCGAGCCCGCCGGCACCTCCGCCCCGAACAAAGCGTGGGTCTCATCGTAAAGATGGAAAGGATTGCCCCCGCTGGGACTCTTGTTGTAGGGGTAGCCCCAGCCGCCATAGTTCCAGGAATAGGCGGATGACAGCTGCAGTTCCTGGTTCATCGTGACCCCAGGCCCATTGACCGCGCAGTTCAACGTGGCGGTGATCCCGCCTCCGCCACCGGAATCCGGGATGATATAGCGCACCACAATGGAGTTGCACTGGCGCAGGGTGGTGAACCGCACATACTGGCCCGTCGCGTTCAATTGCACCGCTTGGCGGCCCGAGGATTCCGCCGCCATTTCCGTCTGCAAATTCCCCCCATTCATGCCCTGGGTCGTGCTGGGGCCGAGGCGGGTGCCCGTGAAAGCGGCCGCTTCGGCTTCGTACTCGTCATAGGGCAGCGTTGCCCCTACAGGCGCCATGCTGGGGGTTTGCGTGGGCGTCGGTGTGAGGGTGACCGAAACCACCGGGGTCGTGGTAAACGACGGGGTGGGGCTGTAGACCGGCGTATTCGTGGCGGTGAAGCTGTTGCAGGCCTGGTACTGCATGGCGCCCCACTGGGCTGGGGTCTGGTCAAAGGGGTTGAAATTGCCGTTGTAGGCCACAATCTGGTGGTCCCGGGCGTTGCCCGCCGCGTTGGCCACATCCACCGCCACATCGAGTCCGCTGAGGGAACCGGGCAGCGGCGCCGTCACCCCCAGGTTGGCCCAGGGGATTTCGATCTCCATCGTGTAGCCGCTGCCTGGCGTGGCCTGGCTGGCCGCCAGGATGGTCCTAATGGTGGGGTTGTGGTACTGCGCGACCGTGCTGGCGTTGTAGGGGATGGACCATTGGTAGGTGTTCGCGTTGCTGTAGTTTCCGGCGGTGTACCCGGCCTTGACATTGTTCAGGTCAAAGAAGACCTCCACCCCGGAGCCGTTCCAGGGCGCCGCGGTGTCCGCGTAAAGCACGCCGGGATCGTTGACCACCACGCCGATCCACAGGCCGTTGCTGTTCCAGGCGGCTTTGAACTGCGCCGAGGCTCCGGTGTCGGTGGTCCCGCAGCCCGTGCCGTAGTTGCAATTGCTGTTGGCGATGGTGACAAAGGAGGACTGCCCCCAGATGCTTTCGTTCAGGACGCCATCCAGGGTCATGGAAGTCCCGTTGCAGGGCACAGGGACCGTGTTCGCCGGGAGCGTTGTCGGGGTCGGGCTAGGGGTCATGGTCGCGGATGGCGATGCCGTCGCAGAGGGCGTTGCAGAGGCCGTCCTAGAGGGTGTCCCAGAGGCCGTCGCAGAGGCCGTAAACGACGGACTTAGGGTCCGCGTGACTGTGGCCGTCAAAGTCGCAGTAATGGTGACGGTGACGGAAGGCGTAAAGACGGCTGTAACGGTATCCGTGGCTGTGGCCGTGCCGGAAGGCGTCAGGGTCCCCGTATCGGATCGCGTCCCCGTGGCGCTGGGCGTGGGTGACAGCGTTGGGGTGACTGTCCAGGTCACCGGGAGAGTGACCGTCGGAGTCGAACTGCGGGTGGGCAGCGCTGAGGCGCTGGGCGTCAAGGTCGCTGTCGCATTGGGTGAAGGGGTCGTGCTGGGACTGGCCGTGGCCGAAGGCTGGGGCGTCGCGCTAGCCGATGCCGTCGGGCTGCCCGTCAGGGTGCCCGTCAGGGTGCGCGAAGATGTCGCCGTGCTAGCCTGGCTGGGCGTTGCACTGAAACTGGCGCTGAGGGTGGGGCTGCTGTTCAGAGCCGTCCCTGTCTCTGTGGGCGTTTCCGTCGGCATGTCCGTGGGGCTGTCGGTCGCCGTTGCCAGGACCGACGCGGGCGTATTCGTCCGCGTAGGCGAAACAGTGTTGCTGCTGGAGGGCGCAAACGTGGGAAAGGCATAGGGCAAAGGCGTCGGTATAAACAGGTAGGAACGGCGATCGTGCGGATTGTCACGGCCATGCGGAGAATCCAGCCACAGCGGAAAGGCCCAGCTGCCGCTGGCGACAGCCAGCAGCGCAATGCAGCTTAAAAAAATCTTACGGGTTCGGGGCACGGGCATCTCTTTGGATGGCGGTAAATTATTTACCTAACTCAAGCATATGCATCCACACCTGCCGGGGCGTCCTGTCTTATAGACAAAATACTAAGGAAGTCTTAAGAATGTCCCGGATTCTTAGCTTTAAGAAAATTCTGCCATTCGAAACCAAAGGCTATGGAGCTAAGAGTCGATGGGGATACTAAATAAATCGAAACAAGGATCTCAATTGCAGTTGGGCTCGATCTGGTCAGCGGAACAGCCGCCTTTTTTTTCGAGAGGAATCTTTCGAAAATCCACTGCCTCCCTGAAGTCATGGGGGGATACCCCGCACACCTCCTTAAAAGCAGCATGAAAATGAATCGCGCTGTTGTAGCCCGACTCTGAGGCGACCCTTGAGATTTTCATGTCCGTCCCCGCCAAAAGGCTCTGGGCGTGAAGGATCCTGTGCTGAGTGACGTATTGCACCAGGCTGATTCCGCAGAGCCTTTTAAAGGTCTTGGCCGCGACGCTTGGATGCTTGGAAGTGTTCTTCACAATGCCCCCTACAGTAATCGACTCCTTAAAATGTTTGGCCACATAATCTGCCACCTGGGAAACCATATGGAAGCTTTCCTGCTCCATCAGTCCCAAACGTGGAAGGTGATTGATGCCAGGGCCAGACTTTTCACCGACATGGATGGCTAAACGCCCCAGGCGGGCCCGAATTTCCAAAAGGGCCAGCTTATGCAAGTCTGGATCCGGTGATTTTAGGTCCAAATGCCACCGCTGGAAGGCACGTACGTCGGATTCGAACATGTCCCGATCCGGTTCCAGGAGCACATTACCAGCCAACAGCAATTGCGACAGGCTGTCGGGCATGTCCCAGCCTTGAAAAACCGCCAGCGGGATGGTCAGGCAGTTTTTTGCCGTATGGAGGGCGCTTTTCAGCAACTGATGCGGGCGGAGCGCCCAAAAGACAATGAGCCTTCCCGGCTTGAAAGAGACCTCTTCCCCACCCATCAACCAAGTCCCCCCGCCCTTTTCTATCAACAAAACCTCTATTTCGTTGTGCGAATGCGGAACGGGCATATGGCTGGCCTCCCGGGTCTCCCGGAAACTCACCAAACCGTTTACCTCATACTGAACATTCATTTCAAGCTCCTGCTTGGAATCATTTCAGGATCCAACCATCACTATACCAGACCGAACTGGGCTTCAAAGAATCCTAACCATTGCAACAGCACCTAAGTATCTACGGCAGTCTATCCAGTTATTACGTCATAAACTTCCGGTTTTTTGAGCATTTTATAAGGAAACTAAAACGGCCTAGCTTGGACCCTCCGTGCTGACGAGGCCAAAGAAAAACGGCGCCTTCCCGTCTTGCTGGGATGGCGCCGTTCTTTCGATGTTTGGAGGCGGTGGGAGTCGGAGGAGTGTCCAGACTACGCTAAACATTGGGGTTTAGCGAACTTTTTTGTCCATCGAACACCCATACCCGGAGCCGTACCCGGAGCACCGCCAATGGAGAAACTTTAGGCTATTTGCTCTTCGCGGCCTTACAGAAGTCTTCAAAGCTCCCTCTGTTTGCTTCAAGCAATTCAAACAATTTCTCTAAGGAAATCCCCATGAGACGGTACCGAGTCTGATATCCGACCCCGTGATACGAAACCTCCTGCAAGAAATCGACAAAAGGTAGTACATCAGCAAAAAAAAACCGAATGCATCTTGCCAAGCTTTGCTCTTATATAGTCTTCATTTACCTGAGTATTTTTTGTAAACAGGCGAAGAACTCTTTCCAACTGAATAACCCTTTCATCAACCGGGGGAACCAGAACTGCAGTACTGGTTCCAGCGATTGACTCTACGGTTACCCCAGCAACTTTACTCAAGAGGATAAGTTGATCTCCCGGAACACGTGATGAAATCTTCGAACCTCCAACAGTTACATAGTCAAAATTGTTCTTACCCGTGAATCGTACATTTCTTAATTGGGCATTGCTGGAAACTTCCAGCTTGTCAAATTCGCAGTCCATAAATGTCACTCCAAATAGCGTCGAACTCTCTGTGTCCGTTCTTTGAAAAATGCACTTATCAAAAATGATATCAGTGAAAGCAACGTGCGATAGGCCATTGCTTCTCACAAGTAGATTTTGAAGCGTGAGATTTGTTAAATTTCCACCGCTCACTAGTTGAAGAATTAGCGTGCTCGCATTTTCTTTTGCATATGAGGTGTCTGATAACTCTTCGCAAATCATTACCAAAGCCTTAACAGATTCAACCGACTGATTGGAAAGGATAATTGTTGCCGTCTCCGAGACAAGCATGTCAGGTAGCGTGCCATGTTCTAAAATCCGAACTGCTTCGTTATTATTTCCAGACACTAAGTGTCTTGATAAAGCCACCGCGACAAAATGATTAAAGAAATCTTCGTGTTCAAACGAGAAAATCTTTGTTCCCGCGAATTTTTGTTCAACTAAAAAGGCGTGTTGATTTATACGCTTCAGAATTTGACGCTTATAGTCCAACTCTTTCGGGACCGAATCACAGTACATTTCAGTTAGTGCAATTAGATCTCTTTCGGTCAGCCCCTTTTTGTTCTCGCACCACATCTCCTCTGCCAATGTAGCCAGGAGGCCCTCGTGCTCCTCTTTACTTAACAATACAGATCCAATGGCGCCAATAACGGGCCATTTCATAACCTCTCGATTCAAGAGAGCATCAACCAAACCACCGAACGTCTTAGAAGCATTTTGAACTAAGTTCGTAAGAAATCCTTCACGGTCCTCTGTTACTATTCGAATAATTTTGGACGCAAGAACAGCGCGCGTCAGGAATGGATGAGTTTCGTCATTCCCCGTTAAGCCCAAAATTTCCATGTATAGTTTTTCGCCATCTTCTAGACCAAACCCAGATGCACACTCCACGAACTCTTTTTTTGACCATTTCTTAAGATCCCAACGTTCAAATACAACCATCGATTCGCCAACCGAATCACTAAGCCTCGCTCGAATTTTATCGGAATTCCTCGAAAAGTAGGCTCGTCTTGCTGAAACCAAAACCGATCCGGCAGACTCTAATGACTTAATAAATGTCCCAAGTTCTGATACAGCTTCGTCTCCAGACTGTCGCTGCACAAACATTTCTTCAGCACCATCCAGAGCCGGCACAATCGTACCTGTTTTCACCAACCCTAGAAACGCTTCGTAAAAAAGGTATCTAAACTTCAGCTGTTGAAAAAGTGTAGCGACAACTACTTCGTCGTATTTTTCAAGACTTCTCGCTCTCAATTCTACCGGCAATAGAATCCAAGTAGATTCGCCTCTTAGGTACCGATCAGCTTGTTCGACAGCAATTCGCTCTACAACCGTGGTCTTTCCTTCGCCTGCGTCAGCAGTGACAAACAGGGCATTCGTACCAATCTTGTCTTTCGGATTTAAAGCATCGCAAAGTGCCAAAACGTCCTTGTTATCTTCCAAAATGTCTTCGTCTTCAAGAATTGTAAAACTAGGCACGGCATAGCCATTTCCCACAGACTTCCCCGAAGTATCACCAAAAAATTCTCGAATCCTTTTTGCCAAGAGATCTAACTTAGCAACATATTTTTCTATCCACTTTTCTGCAACCATCTTGCTTTGAAGGCCATCTGGATAGACATAAACATTCCCTTCTTCAATCTTTAGGACCCCTCCAACTAGCTCACCAACTGACTGATAGGTAAATGTTGAATCCTTCGTATCAAAAAGAAAACAGTCCTTTGACTCGGAATAGTTCGCTAGGACCTTCTTAAATTGCTCAAAAGTCATTTCAGATCTCCCTGGAAATGTAACGGTTTTGAGCAACGGCCTCTACAGTCTGTATATAAAGATGTCCGTAGCTTCCCAATTTTTTTGGTCTCAGATGGAATATTTTAGATTGGGTACTTAATGCACAAAGAATTCCTGGCCACATGTCATCATCTGCGCTCACAAGTCCAATTGATTGATCTTTCTTTGATGTAAGATATACCAACTCTGCGACGATCATTGAATCCACTAGCTTTTGTTCTTCACGTTCAAAAAAATCTCCGGGCTTGACGGTAACGCAATACGAACAGCTACCTCTCGCAAAAAAGGACACCATATCTTTCTGCGGACAAACACTATGGTCACCACAGTCGATTTCAGCCAAAGACTTAAGAGAATAGGTGTCTAGACCCGGCCTGTTTCGGACAGTCCAAGGCAAATCCCTGCCCTTAAAAGCAGAAAGTCCTCGGGCCAATTTTCCAGTTGCTGTAATTTTTTTTCCGGAAAATTTCGTCTCAACCGTCAGGCCATTGAGTTCCCCGATTAGCTTTGACGCCAAAGGTGTCAGCGTGCTCCTCAACCAACCACCATAAAAAAGAAATTCGATCGTATTTTCGTCTTCAAGATTTTGAAAATCACTCTGGGACCAAAACTCAGTATAAATACGAAAAAAAGTCCGTAAGTCCCTGCAAGCCGACGGATAAACTTTTTGAAGACTCGCAAAATCTACCAAAACCAGCACATTTTCTCCCGATTCGGAAGATCTCGCGTTTCGCTTTAATACGAGATGGATTTTGACATAAAACTTATAATTATTGAACCGTATAGGGTCCAAAACCAGACCACTTCCGAGGCTGTATCCGAAAGCTCGTGGTCAACCGAATCTTCACAAGCCGTTGCCATTTAGCCCAAATTATTTCATCAGATCGTCTCCACAAATTGCCTAGCATCACGCGTCAGCCATGCACGAATGTCAGCCACCTGCCACACCGTGGTCCGTGGGCCCAATTTGATGGGCTGTGGGAACTTCCCCTGCTTGATCCAAGCCCAAATCGTCGACTTACCAACCGGCACTAAGCCACCAGGGCCGACGATTTGATTGATGCGCAGGAAGCCCGAGTCAGCCAAAGGTAACTTCAAGTCGTCTTTGCGCCGGTTAAAGCCCGTTTGAAACTGCTGGATGTTCGATTCTGCGTTCATGTTGGACCTCTCCGTGTACCAGACTTCATTTTTCGCCTGGCGCTTATGGTTCATGGGTTTGTGAAACAGGCTTTCTGAAAACTTTTTATGATGCTAGTTCATCAAGGAGCTTGGGCAGCTTCAGGGGCATTCCATTTAGGTCCAAGAATCCGCCGGCCAAGCCCGCTGCTTTCACGGCCTCATAGTGGCTGAAGACAATTCGCTCCCGATCCACTTTCCAGATGGAGTCGGCGGCCCAGCGCCGCAAAACCTCGGCACGCTGAGGCGTCGCGCATACGAAGAAAACGTACATATCAAGGTCGGGCCGATAGGCAAAATAGAGGCGATGGAGAATATCGTGGAATTTAAGACGGCGGTAACCCATACGCTCGTATTCGAACAGGCCCCACGCTTCCCTGCCCGGCGCTTGGAAGTTGAACATCCCATCTACGATCCTGACAGGGCCCTTGCCTTGCTTGCGGTGCAAGCGCATCTGGTGCTCACCGTGCCATTCGATGATGTATCCGCTCGCCTCGCAGGCTGTCCGAAGATCCACTAGGTCCAAGTCATGTTTCATGCCGGGGGTGAAATCGTTGGCGGCCTTGGGGCAGTCACCTACGGCGACGATTTCGAAACCTTCGTTGCGAAGGACCTTGGTGCCGACAATGGTGATCGAATAGAGAATCCGGTCGCGCAGCCAGGGCAGAGCGTGGGTTTTAATTAGGTGGGCTTCTTTGAGCTCATTCAGGCGTTTGGAAACGGCTGCCTGGGACGAAGTCGGCCAGAATTTTTGGCGGTATTGGCGCTGGGCGACGTAACGGCTTTGCCAGGTGAAGTAAAGAAGGGCCAAATCGCGGACTTGGAGGCTGGGACCGGACTGGGGCTTCTTTTTTGACCGGAGGAACTGGGTATAGCTTATTTCGTATGGGGCATTTTCAACGTTCATGGTGAACCTCTTGGACCAGATATTCAGATGCTATCTGGTGGTTTGTCTGAGAATCGGGTTTGGTTGCAGTGCTATTAACTTTTAAGGCTTTTCTGGCTCCTTACCTCCATGGCTGCTACCCGCCAGCAAAAGAAGCGCGTTCGCGGCTAATTTGGTGGGACGGGCGACGTTAAGCTCCCAACGGGCTATGGCTGAACGGGAAACATCGAGACGGGCCGCGAATTCGGCCTGATTAAGGCCTAGTTCTTTGCGGAGTGTCTTAACCCAAATCCCATCGATTTTGCGCCGTTCGTCCTGTGTTCTCATGGGGCAGACAATATATGTAGCTAGAGCTACAGTCAAGAATTAAATGTAGCTCTAGCTACTTTATTTTAAGGGCCCTAAAAGCAAAACCTCGACGGGCGCTTTCGTAACTCATGTCGGGGTCTGCCTCTAAACCTTTGGAGTCTCACTAGTAATTTAGCTTCTTTACTCTATCGGCTAAAGGCAATGGCATCACTTGGTCGGTGACAAACTCTCCTGTTCAAACCATACAAACTCTGTATGTTTTGCAAAATCCTCAAATGAGATATCTTCGAAGGACGCTAAAAGTTGACTCGCAGTCATTATTCTCGCCTTATCCCCAACAATACCCACTAAGGTACAAACGTGATTCGAGTCCCAACTGCCTTGGGCCTCAGCGCCGTGAAGATATAAAATTGCACCCATGCCCGACTCAAATCGAGTTTGAAAATCTTCCTTAAGCTTCTGAGCTGCTGAGATATCACCTAAAGCAACTGACGTTGATTGCAGAAATTTGAGTCCTACCAGATCTCCCAAACGCTTAAAGGTCCCTTCGTCATTTGCGGTCGCACCTGGAACGTCCTTATCTTTCCACTCTGGAAATAAATCCGTGCGTACAAGAAGAGCATCCTGTGTTTTTACATCAGGACACCCTAATACGTGCGCCAGGGAAACAATGGCTGCAACAGCACAACATTGGCTATTGTACGCAGCTTGAAGCCTCGGATCAGCCATATAGTCCCGCCCTCGTTGAATCTACGTCTTCACAAGGTACGTCGCCGCCAATGCCCCAAAACGCGCCTGTGCTGAAATGACGTTATCTGGGATCAGGGCATAGCCCCAAGGCTTGCCCCCGTTGGCCTTCTCATATTCAGTCGCATGCTGGCACCAAATCGATGCCACCTTAGCTTTCAGATGCACATCGGCAGTTTCGACTTCATTGGCTGCCTTTACCTCAACCAACCATTTACCCGTTATCGTTTCGACGACAAAATCGGGCAGGTAGCTGCTATCGTCCGGCAACCGCAGATAAACCTGATCCTTGGCCAGCTTCGCCCAGCGAAACACCTCAGCATCGTCTTCCAAAATTACCGCAAAGCGCCTCTCGGGATCAGACTGAAATTGCTCTTTCTCCCTCAAGCACTTCGCGAAGCCGCTGAATACCATGCCCCGAATGTCCTTCTTGCTCTCAACGGGCTGCCTGAACGGGAATGGCTTCATACCAAAAGCCATGTTGAAGTAGCTCGGCTTCAGCATCGTGTGCGCCTGGGTCACCCTTACTTCAAATTCAGCCAGGGCGGGCGCCGGATGCTCCAGCATTTGCGCATAGACTAGTTCGCCAATGTGGCGGCCATGATAGGCCAGCACGTTGTCTAGGTCGCCTCCCAATAATCCCTTCTTCTTGAAGGCATCTACCACCTGGGCCGCCAGGGAGTATAGAAATTCCAGTTCCTTGGCATCGGAGCGGTTCACATCGTCTTTGTTCCATAGGGCCCTGACGACGTAATTCTCTAGCCGGGGCTCAGCGTGGAAAAGCCCAGCGGCATCAAGCATTTCTTGTTCGTTCGTGCTCAAGTGCTGGATTAGGATGTCATGGGGCACCGGCGGGAATGCCCCCTTATCAAAGACCGACACATCTAAGGTGAACGGAGCGAATAGCGAACCAGCCTGCCCCTTCGGGAAGACCATGACCTTGGGAATAGCTATCTGATGGTCTACGTAGGCTTGCACTGCCTTTGCCACGACAGCCGCTACATCCACGGTCCGGCCGACACCAAGTAGCTCCGCTTGGGCTGGCATGGAGATCGCCTCAACCTTCTTGGCGATCTCGGCCAGTATTTCGGGCTGTTGCAGTTCCTGCACCGAAACGCGCCGATATTCTTCCAACATCGTAAAGGTCGACTCTGCAACCTTCAGCTCAGCAGGCAAGGTGAACAAAGCCTCGAAGCTTTGCTGGGAATAGGGATCGGGCGTGGCATCGGCTAGCGCGATGAGCTGTAGGATCGACTTGGATTGGACCATGGTTTCGGGTTTTTCGGGGATGTCACGACCGATGACGACACCACTGCGGATCAAGGAGTCGGGCTTGTTGGCCTCGTCCAAGATCTCTTGAAAGCGGTCATGGGCCACGACAGTCAGGCGATCAACATCCATGACTCCCGTACGCTTGCCGTAGGGCAGGCGCAGGCCACGTCCAATAGATTGCTCCACCAAATTGCGGGCATTCGCAGCCCTGAGCGGAATCAACGTATAAAGATTCGTTACATCCCAGCCTTCGCCCAGCTTGTTGACGTGGATAACCACTTCAATGATGTTCTCAGGACTTTCAAGAGCAAGCAGTTGCTGGACGGCCTCGTCACTCTCCGCTCCGCGCTGATTAGAATGTACGGTCATGGTCTTGCCCTTGTAGTTCCCTTCCAGGAACTCGGGACTTTCCAGCAAGACCTTGATCTGCTCGGCGTGCGTGGTATCTGTGGCCACGACAAGGACAAAGGGCATCACGAGACGCTCGCCCGAGTTGCGAGCGTAGGTTTCTAAGCGACTCTTGGTTACTTCATGGATCTTTAGGCCGTCTTCGAGCTTTAGTCGCTCCAACGATACTTCATCGTAGGACTCTTTTAGGAAGTTCTCACGGGTGGCGACAGCTGGCTCTTTGACAAAGCCGTCCTTCAGCGCCTCGGACAAGGGGTAGCTGTAGACCACGTTTTTGAAAGGCCCGCTTCGCTCTGTCTGGGGGGTAGCAGTCAGCTCTAAGCCAAGGATAGGCTTTAGCTCATTGATAGCTTTCATGCCGGCTTCGGCCCGGTAGCGGTGACTCTCGTCCATCAGCAGCACAAGGTCCGGCAAGCCCGCCAGGTACTCAAAATAGCTGCCGCCTAAGACCTCTCGCATCCGCTTAAACTTGGGCTCTTTGCCACCGCGGATCTCGCTGTTGATCTTGCTGATATTGAAGACATTGACATGGGCTTCACCACTATCGAACAGCACGGGCTGATCTGAATCAGGGTTAGCCAACGAACGCACCTCTTCGTAATTATCACCGGTAATGAGGCGGGGCGGGTTCACGGCAAAGGCATCGATGCCTTGGAAGACATATTTCGGCGTTCCACGCGTAAAGTCGGCGATCAATTTGTTGTAGATGGTTAGATTGGGCGCGAGCACGAAAAAATGGCGGATACCGTGGGCTTTGTAAAGATAGCTGATGAACGCGCCCATCAGGCGGGTCTTGCCGACACCGGTGGCTAAAGCAAAGCACAACGAAGGAAAATCTCGCTCAAAGTCATCAAAATTAGGGAAAGCCGCCTTGAAGGCAGCCAGCTCCTTGGCGACATCCGCATCCTTGGACAAGCTCAGCGTGTCGCATACACGGTCCAACAGGTCCAAAGACTCAAGCTGGGGCTTGCGCAAGCTCAGGCGTTGGCCTACATAGCGAACTTCACTTTGTTTGGGCACTAGGTCACTTTTTAAGGTTAACTCTTACTTTTATCCTTCTTTACCTTAACAGGAACTTCGTCGAACAGGCCACCCTGTCTTATGCCTTTGGCCTTCATCTCTCGTTTTGAAGTCTTGGGAGCGTTTTCTTCCTCGTCAGGCTCATTTTCGACAATGGGTAGCTGGCTTATCTTAAGGCTGTAGTCGTCTTTATCCCATTCGCACTTATCCAAGACCGTCTTGGGGATCTTCTTCAAAGTCAGGTTGGTAAATCGGTCCGGATCTTTGACGCGAAAAGCTCCGCAGCAAATTAGTAGACTGCTCTTGGGACCGACTTCATCGCCGATTCGCTCTAGTTGCTCGACCGTCAGGGTTTGAGTGGTGACGTAGATGAAGTCATTCTCGGTGGAATAGCCTTGGCGCCAGAATTCAGTTTCGCTGGGGGCGTAAGTGAAGCCTTCCAGTTTGCAGACAGCTTCGGCGACCATTTCAGGGTTGTAGTCGGGGTTGATGATCTCATTGCCCCAGGCGTCTTTTTTGATCAGCGAGGACGCTAGGCGATAGTAGCGAAACCCGCCGCCGCCTTTCCAGCCCAGGGCTTGGCTAATGCCACCCTGGTCGGTTCCGTTGATGACCTTCTTTAAGCGAGGAATGATGTGGGTGTGGCAGTGCTCGCCCATCTCAATCATGATCCAACGCCGACCCATTTTATGTGCAACCGCGCCGGTAGTACCCGAGCCCGCAAAGGAATCTAGGACAAGATCTCCTTCACTTGTTGCCATTTCCAATATCCTCTCCAATAACTGCTCGGGCTTAGGAGTTGAGAAGAGCGGGGCTTCAGGCAATAGATCCTTTTGATGAGCCTTTGCCTGCCTGCTCGTAAGTACGTCAGTCCAAATCGTCGGATATGGCCTCACAGGATTTTCAGGCGCAAATTCTCTCGTGTAGGGTGTCCACAAAGGCTTCCCTTCAGTTCCCCTATCCCTCCATATTAGTTCGTTGGAGGCCAACATCTTCATAACGCTAGCTTTACCATGTGCCCAGCACGCCTCTTTCCCATCATCGTGAATTGGCCAGACGTCCGCGCCATCGGGTCCGGGGATTGAGAAAAACATGGAAGGTCGGTCTTCGCGCAAGCTGTTTTTTCCGTTTTTCTTCAGCAGCCTATCTCGATACATGCGGCCACTTGTGTCAGGTCCACGGTAGGCTTCTAGCAGTGACGGATCTTTCATCTGATGGAAACGTACCTTTTCATTGTCGCGCGCATAACACAGGATATATTCGTGGTCCGGAGTAATTGAAACTTTATTATCATTTGGGCTATCAACCTTTTGCCAAATGAAACACGTTACGAAGTTTTTTCGTCCAAAGACTTCATCAGCCAAAAGCTTCAGGTAGTGCCCCTCATTATCGTCTATCTGAATAAAAATTGAGCCATCCTCAGTTAGAAAACGTTGTAGCAACTCTAGCCTGGGTTTCATCATCGATAACCACAAGGAGTGCTCAAGCCCGTCATCGTAATCTGAAAATGCCGACCCTGTATTGTAAGGAGGATCAATATAGACACATTTAACCTTGCCCGCAAACTCCTGCTCCAGAGCTTTCAGGCCCAAGAGATTGTCACCAAAGATTAAGCGGTTGTCGAACTGAGCTATGCCATCACGTTTCTTGGCGTGATACGACAGCTCAGAATCGTGAACAAGGACTCGCGGCTCCAATTTGGAACGTTTGTCTTTGTCTATCCATGTTAGTTCGAGTTTCGGCTTTGAGACTAACGCCATATGAACTTCATCTTGAGAAGGAGTTCTGTTTTAAATCAGTCCAAGGTGAAATTTGACCACGGACTATTTCAAGCCGTTGGCGAAAATCCATTCACGTCTATCCAATCTGTACCAGTTGTATCGACTGCGCATCCGGCTGTTTTCAGGCGCTCGACTAAGTCGTTTTTCTTTTTAAAAGTGTCGTCGAGCATCACGACATGTCGCCCTGCGAGGTCAGATATGCTTTCAACATCACCACAAGACACGATAATCGTGGCCTTAGCATTTAAGGCAAATGCAATACCGGCCTCAAAAACAACATTCGGACGAGAGCGGAACACCTTCTTCTTCTTCTCGTTTGTACTATTGCACAGTGCATCTCGGAGCCGACATTCTTCATCGGGAGAAAAGATCACCAAAATTGCAGCAGCTTTCTTAAGAGCCTTTTCGACAACGTCCCC
>Ga0206846_1093_pt1 | contig 14990 bp, 11 predicted proteins | sample Alteio_BWOrgCont_20_FD_152878 | JGI IMG/M metagenome (GOLD analysis project Ga0206846, IMG submission 152878) | Enriched cells from forest soil in Barre Woods Harvard Forest LTER site, Petersham, Massachusetts, United States -... | ecosystem: Environmental > Terrestrial > Soil > Temperate forest >... | reverse complement strand
CAAAATTTGCCGCGCACCTTAAGGAAATCAATCCGAAAATCATGATCGGGATGGTAGGCGCGCACGTTGGCGTCCTGCCGCTGCAATCCATGAATGCCGCGCCCGCTGTGGATTGGGTTTCACTCGGCGAATTTGATTACATTTGCGCGGAAAGTGCCGCGCGAAAACCGCTGAACGACGTTGGCGGAATTGCCTATCGCGAAAACGGACGCGTCACGCTAACGCCGCCCCGTCCCACGATTGAGAATATGGACGATCTTCCCTTCGTCGTGGACGTCTACAAGCGCGACCTGACGATCGAAAATTATTTTATCGGCTATTTGCAGCACCCTTATGTTTCGCTTTATACGGGGCGAGGATGCCGATCCAAGTGCACGTTCTGCCTGTGGCCGCAAACACTCGGCGGGCATCGCTATCGCGTGCGCAGCCCGGAAAATGTGGCCGCTGAAATGGCGCTGGCGAAGAAGCACTTTCCCCAGGTGCGCGAATTTTTCTTCGACGATGACACGTTCACGGACGATTTGCCGCGCGCCGAAGAAATTGCGCGCCGTTTAGGCAAGCTCGGGTTGAACTGGTCTTGCAACGCGAAAGCCAATGTCCCGCGCAAGACGCTCGAAATCATGAAAGACAATGGGCTCCGGCTGCTTTTGGTCGGGTATGAATCCGGAAACGATCAGATTCTGATCAACATCAAGAAGGGCGTCCGCATCGATATCGCGCGCGAGTTTTCGCGCAATGCCCGCGATCTCGGAATCAAGGTTCACGGAACATTTATTCTTGGACTTCCGGGCGAGACGACGGAGACGATTCAGCAGACGATCAAATTTGCCTGCGATATCGATCCCGAAACCATTCAGGTTTCGCTCGCCGCGCCGTACCCCGGAACAGAATTGTACCGGCAGGCGCAGGAACAGGGCTGGCTGCAAATTCAGACCGGTGAACTCGTGGACGCGCACGGAATCCAGACCGCGGCCATGAATTACCCGAAGCTCAGCTCGACCGTTATTTTTAATTCTGTGGAAGATCTTTACAGAAAATTTTATTTCCGCCCGCGAAAAATGTTTTCGCTATTCGGCGGAATGTTGCGCGATCCCGAAGTGATGAAGCGCCGCCTGCGCGAAGGCGTCGAATTTTTCAAGTTCCTGCACGAGCGTAAGGCGACCGCGCGTGAAATGGCCCAGTCCGCCGCAGCCACGGTTTCAAGCTCCGGGGATTAAAACGAATTCCAGTGGCACCGGGTTCAGCCCGCGGGTTTTGGGCCTCCGAAGGCTAAAACCAACCTGCTGAAGCCTCTGCTACGAGATAAGATCTCCCCTCTGCGATGACTGCTCCAAAAACTCACCATACGAAAACCTACGTCCTGCTTTTCCTGCTTGTTGTCCTGGGGTCGGTGGGAAACACGATTCTAAGCAAAGGGATGAAAGATGCGGGAGACCTGGATATTTCGCATTTTGCTTCGCTCGTGGCTGGCGCGGCGCGCGTATTGGCGAGCGGAACAATTTGGCTCGGGATCGCCATGATGCTGGCTTTCATGGTCTGCCACATGCTCGTGCTCTCCTGGGCCGACTACAGTTTCGTGATGCCGTTTTCCGCGATCGCTTACGCTCTGGTTCCCCTGCTCGCGTTTCTGTTTTTGCACGAGCAGGTTTCCGCGGCGCGGTGGATTGGAATTGTTCTGATCGTTCTCGGCGTAGTCCTGATCAACCGCACGCCGCATCGTACGACCCCGCAGGGAAACCTTCCCGGAACGACGAGCTGACATGCGCACGGCGTCGATCCTCATTTTCGTGGTCGTGACCGGCACGGGCGGAGAGATCTGTCTGACGCACGCCATGAAATTGCTGGGCGAAGTCCACGATTTTCATCCACGCGCGATTTTTTCCTTTGTTCTGCGCTCGCTTCGCGTCGGCTGGCTTTGGTTCGGCGTCCTGCTGATGACGGCGTCGTTCTTCTCGTTCCTGGCCATGCTGTCGTGGTTTCCCGTTAGCTTCGTCATTCCCGCGACCTCGCTTGCCTATGTCGCCGGAGCGTTCGGCGCAAAAATATTTCTGGGCGAGCAGTTGAATGGGACCCGCTGGGCGGGAATTCTTTTGATCTGCCTCGGCGTAGCCATGTCCTGGGCGGATGACCTGCCCGCTTCCATGCTTCACCCATCCTCATTCGCGATTCTTCGCTGGGCGATACTGGCGCTGGCGCTCGGCCCCGGGTTCTATTATCTCGTTGGAATTTATTCCGCTTGGCGATTCTTCCGCGTATCGCATCACGAGGCAAGCCAAACGCAAGCGGCGCAAGCGGCGCAAGCGGAGGCTCGCCCGATCAGCATATTAAAGCCTGTCCGCGGGCTGGACCCCGGCGCGTACGAAAATTTCGCCAGCTTTTGCCGCCAGGACTATCCGCAATTTGAGATTCTGTTCGCGGTGAACGATTCCGAGGACCCGTCCGTCCCGGTCGTCCGAAAACTGATCGCGGATTTTCCCGCGCGATCCATCCGCTTGATTGTGGTCTCCGAGCGGCTCGGCCCGAACACCAAGGTGTCAAATCTTTGCCGCCTGGTGCGCGAGGCGCAGCACAGTCTGCTGATCGTCACCGACAGCGATGTGCGAGTCGACCCGGGATATTTGCGAAGCGTCGCGGCGATGTTTCGGGATCCGCGCGTTGGGGGCGTGACCGCGCTGTATCGCGGACGAGACAATCTGCAATTCGTCGCCGCCATGGATTGCGTAGGCTCCTCGGCGGCGTTTTGCGGCGCAGCGCTCGTCGCGCGCGAACTCGAAGGTTTGAAATTCATGATGGGTTCAACGATGGCCACCACGAAAGAACTTCTGGCTGAAATTGGCGGCTTCGAAACCATGGTGGACCTGCATTCCGATGATTACGAACTCGGGCGGCGCATCGCCCTTCGCGGCTACCGGATCGAGCTGCTGCCTGAACCGGTCTGGATGGCTTTTCCGTCCGAAACGCTGGGCGCCTACTTGCGTCACGAATTGCGCTGGGCCATCGGCATCCGCAACATTCGCCCGGGAGGGCATTTCGGGATGCTGTTCACGCACGGACTTCCCTGGGCCATGGCCGCCGCCTGGGTCGCGCCGTCAGCCGCCATCGGGGCAGCTTATCTTGCAGGCTATTTTATTTTGAGATTCGCGATGGCCTGGGCCGTGGGCATTTGGGGATTGCACGATCCAGTCTTGCGACGCAGGTTTTGGCTGTTGCCCGTGCGCGACCTGCTCGCCTTTTTCGTTTGGCTGGCCAGCTTCGGATTAAACCGCATCGAGTGGCGAGGAAACTCGTTCACGCTCGAAAAAGGACGAATGATTCCCGTCGTGCCGCGTCCTGACCGCGGTTAGCTTGCATGACGACTGGACAGGAGGGCGGAAGGCTGATGCATCCGCCCTCGAGATAAAAAACGGCCGACAACCACACCTTGTTTGGAAATCAAGCAGGAAATCCTAGAAGGATCGATTCATCTTCCTGAGGAGGAAGGGTTCAATCCTGTCTTAATCCCTGACACAACTCGCTCTTCCTGAATCGTGGTCCGTGGATCGGTGTTCTCCTGCCGGGCACGGCGCGGCCTGACCCTGTGCACCCTGGTCGCCTGTCCGTCCCGCTTGGCCTGAATCTCCGGCGCGACCCGTCTGACCTGAGTCCCCGGTCCGGCCCCGGTCACCTGTTTCTCCCGTCTGGCCCCTGTCGCCGGACTGGCCTACCTGTCCCGTTTCTCCGTCATAGCCCATCCGGCCCCGATCCCCTGTCCGCCCGGTATCTCCGGTTTGACCCGTCTGTCCAACTTGCCCCTGTGGTCCGGCTGGTCCAGGAACCGGCGCGGCCGGGGAGTTGTTGCACCCGACTGCAAATAGGACTAGCGAAAGTGCACTCATCCGTAGCAATGCCTTCATTTTGAGTCTCCTTGGCTCCGTTGCCTGGCAGAGAACCCTGCCGCGGCAGGAGATTGTACCCGGCGCGAGGAGTATCCACGGTCGCGCCGTTGGGCGCTGTTCGAATGTGCACAGTTGCACAAATATCAGGGTTGGCCCGGGAAACTCGTTCGCCCTGGTGACAACTTGTCCATCCTGGAAACGGAATTGTCACACTTAATTCACAATATTTAACGACCGCAAAACTATCCCGTAATATGCGCAACGCATATTCCGCTGGCCGGGTCAGCCGTTTCAATCTCTATCCGGCCAACGGAGGTACGAAATCGATGAAGAAAATTCTCGCAAAAACGCTGTGCTATCTACGTATTAGCCTTGCTTCGGTCGTATTATTTCAGCTCAGCCTAGGCGGGATGCTCGCCGTCCCTGCACGAGCGGATCATGACCACCGGTCGACTACAACTCCCATCAAGCACGTGATCGTAATCATCGGAGAGAATCGGACCTTCGATCACCTCTTTGCTACCTACAAGCCCAAGGAAGGGCAGAGCGTCGACAACCTTCTATCCAAGGGGATTGTCAATGAGGACGGCACCCCTGGTCCGAATTATTCGCTGGCGCACCAATATTCAGCGGATATAACCGCGAGCTCCGTATTTCAGTTGAGTCCCAAGAAGAAGTCGCTTTTCACTTTTCTTCCCGCGCCGCTCAACGGAGGCCCTACCGATGTCTGCAAGAATAATGGGATCTGTTCCCTAGGAGACGCCACGTCGTCTGAAACCGCGCTTTCAGACAGTCCGGTGGACTACTACGAGTTCATGACCACGGGAGGGACCGGGTTGACGGGAAAAGTTCCCGATTCGCGCATCAACGGCGTTCACTCCACGGCTCCTTACACGACTCTGCTGCCGGGCCCTTTCCAATATACGAACGGCAAAGCATTTACCTATGATTCCTACGCTGCCAGCCCCGTGCACCGCTTCTACCAAATGTGGCAACAAGAAGATTGCAGCGCCAATCACGCCAGCCGGCGCAATCCAAGCGGCTGCAAAGCGGACTTGTTCGCCTGGACCGAAGTGACTGTCGGCTCCAACGTCAATGGTGTGCCGCAACCGGCGAATTTCAGCACGGATTACGCGCCCGGAAAAGTCACGACAGGAGAAGGCGCCACCAGCATGGGCTTTTACAACGTGCTGCAGGGCGATATGCCGTACTTCAAAGAACTGGCCGACCAATACTCCATGAGCGACAACTTTCACCAGTCGGTCATGGGCGGCACGGGAGCAAACCACATCATGCTGGGCTACGGCGATGCCATGTGGTTCAGCGATGGAAACGGAAATCCCGCCAAACCGCCGCACAACGAACTCGTTTGGGGCGGCACGCCGGACGCCGGCACGGTAGATGAAATCGAGAATCCCAATCCGGTTCCCGGCACCAACAACTGGTGGACCGAGGACGGATACGGCGGTGGAGGATTCGGTTCGGCGGTTTATGGCGGCGGTTCCTACAGCAACTGCTCCGATCCATCTCAGCCCGGCGTGGACCAGATCCGGGATTACCTGCAATCCCTGGAGCGTCCCATCGATCCTCGCTGCGAGAAGGATCGTTATTACCTGTTGAATAACTACAATCCGGGCTACTTCGGCGATGGCTCTAATGCCTACACCGATCGCTTCGTTTACAACACGGCGTTCACGATTCCTCCGTCCGGCCAGAAAAACATCGGCGACGTGATGATCGAAAGCAACGTCTCCTGGAAGTATTACGGCGATCAGTGGAATCAGTACCTCGCCGATAAATACCAGCTCAACTACGGAACGGTCGGGCCGAACAGCGATCAGTATTGCAACATCTGCAACCCGTTCCAGTATTCCACGTCGATCATGACGAATGACGCTGTCCGCACGGCACACCTCGCGGATACGACGGATCTTTACACGGACATCCAGAACGGCACGCTTCCAGCCGTATCCTTCGTCAAGCCCAGCGGGTGGGCCGACGGGCATCCGGCCTCCTCGAAGTGGGATATCTTCGAAGGCTTTTCGAGGAAAGTCATCCAGGCCGTGCAGAGCAATCCTGAATTGTGGGAGAGCACTGCGATCATCATTACCGCGGATGAAGGCGGAGGCTATTACGACTCCGGCTACGTTCAGCCACTGGATTTCTTCGGGGATGGCACGAGGATTCCGCTGCTGGTGGTTTCTTCCTTCAGCACTGGCGGAAAAATCTCGCATGTGTACTCCGACCACGTCTCCATCGTGAAGTTCATCGAGAAAAATTGGAATTTGAAGCCCATCACAACAAGAAGCCGGGATAATTTCCCCAATCCCAAAGTGGATAGGGATAACCCGTACGTGCCGAACAACAGTCCAGCCATTGGCGATCTAATGGATCTGTTTGAGTTCGGCGGCCACTGAAGGTAACAGTTGTATCACTCAACGCAGGTAGCTTGTGGTGATTTTGAAACTCAAGAAAAGAAGGTAAGTGGCGCCGGCCGGGGAATGGTCCCCGCCGGCGCCACCGCTTGCTTCAGATATTAAGGGAACGCGATTTCGCCCTGGCTACGAGGCCTTGTAGATAAGCTTTGCGGAGACAGCGCCGGCCAGAACCAGCGCGGATAGAATCAGCCAATTGTAATTTGCGCCATAAGTAGCAGCTGGAAAGTGATTACTGATCATCAGGAAGATCAGCGGCACCGTCATGTAGGTATTGTGGATGGTGCGGTTTTTTGCTCTCTCCGCCAGCTTCGAGTCAACGGATTTTCCCTCGCGAATCGCGCTCAGCATTTTGCGCGTCGCCGGCAAGATGCCCATCCAGACATTGGCGGCCATGATGGTTCCAAACAATGCCCCGATGTGAATGTACGCCGCACGGCCGCTGATCAAATGGGTCAGCCCATAGGCAAGTGCGACGACAAGTAGATAGCAGATTGTTCCGGCAAGTAGCGGTTTTTGCCCAAGCGGCGACATCCATATCCCTTCGTACACACAAAAGCCCACAAACAGCGTGCCGAGGCCAATCGCAACGCCCATTCCCATGCCGATACTTGAAACGCTGTCGTCGAGCAGCAGCCCACCGGAGTAATAAAGCAGACCAAGCAGCAGGAAGCCCGAAATCCAGGTGATCATCGCTTCCCAGCGGAACCAGTAAAACTTTCTAGGCACTGCCTTAGGCGAAGACTGCTTTTCGACCAGCGAAAAGCTTCCGCTGTGCACCAGCCAAACCTGAGGCAACCTGCCGGATTTTCGCGCCGTCTCCTCGTCTAGTGCCATGCGGCCTTCGAGCTTGGTGAAATAGTACGTCTGCCCGATCCAGAAAATCCCGGCGAGCACGTGAATCCAGCGCAAAATGAGGTTCGACCATTCGCTGACGGCGGGCGGCATGATAATTGGTTCCCCTGAGAGTGTGCGCTTCCGCAATTGGGCGAAACGCTGGCAGACGATGGTACTGGTCGGACCCTGTTAGCTCAAGAGCAAAAGTCTGTATGGCTTGTGTCGTCGGGTTCTAAATTTTATAACGAGTGAGCCTGCGTCCGGTTGACGTATCTACATTTCCTGTCTAAAGTAAAGGAGTTGGGTCGTGAGACCGGGGAAGATTCCTGACTCGTCACGGCCCATTTCTTTCTTTTCCCTCGACTGGGAGGTCGTACAATCGGTAGTACATCAGCCTCTGGAGCTGACTATCCTGGTTCGAGTCCAGGCCTCCCAGCCAATCTTTTAGAATCAATCACTCAGCGCTCGCGGCTACCGGAAATATTTATGGCAACGGTGGTGGGGGCTTTACCGTACGAAGTCAAAAACCGAATAAAAACCACTAAACCTAATTTAGTGCCTGCCTTTACCATCGCCGAAAACGTCGTTAGAACATTGGGCAACGTTGCCGGATAAAGGGTTTTCTCGCTAGGGCTATAGTCGAAATAGGACATACCGCGCTTAGACGGAAAATAAAACGAAAAGCTTCAACTCGCTAAATTAATTCTAACGGGGAGTGCGGCAACCAATTTTTTGCAGCGTAATTAGGCCGACATAGAAACGATAGCTGAAAAGTTATGGGTCTTCGGTCATGCAATCCATGTGTTTGTTTGGCCGACCCAGTGCAATTTTCTCGGCAGTTGTGAACCAATCATTTACGCGGCGGATACTCTTGAGAGTAACCGTTGCGGCTATTTGTTACTCGGAAGCTACCGTCGGGCTTTGCAGTCACCTGAACAAAGTTCGCTGTCGTTTCATCCATGTTGGCAATGAATTTCTCGGGTGCATTATTTTCCCCGGCGCCTGTCGCGAAGTGCAACTGCCACAGGTCCGCGGGGACAGGCATGTGGTGAAGAATTTCAAACGTTGCGACCGCGCCGCCCTTCTTCGCGCCATTGTTCATGACCACGGCTCGCGGCTGGATGGCATATACCAGCATCGGCAACCCGGAAATATCTTGTCCGTGATGCGTCGTGAGATACAAATCGACCGTACCGATCAGATTTTTGGGGCAAGCCAGATCATGCTCGTGGTTCCAGGTCAGATCGCCGAAATCGACCATGCGAAATTTACCGAGCGACGTTACAGTTCCGACCGACGCGGCATTTTCGCCCGCCAGGAGAATGTCCTTGGTCTCATCTTTTGGTTGAAACTCGGAGCAGAGTTGGTTGTCCGCTCCGCCGCCAGGCAGGGGCTTTGTGATTACCTGCTGGGCAGCGGAGACAACGCGCACGTCGATGCCTTTAACCAGCAGCTTATCGCCGGGCTTGGCAATAATATGCTCACCTTTATCGCGCACCGGGGCATAGGCAGCGAAGGAAGCCGGCACGTTTAAGGTCTGCTCCATGATGGGACCGTGGTCGATAAACGTGCGAATGGGAATTCTCGTGGCCAACTCCGGCACTCCGCCCACATGGTCTCCGTGGTAGTGGGTAATCAAGAGGTAAGTAATTTCGGTTACCCCAGCTTGTTTCGCGACGCTGGCAATACGATCGGCGTCGCGCGCCCCCGGAAACCCGGTGTCAATCAGCATGGTCTCACCCGAGGGCGATACGAAGAGCGTGGACTGTCCGCCTTCCACATCCACAAAATAAATATTCAAGTCGGAACTTTTCTGCGCGTGCGCGAAATCAACCGCTAAGAAGAAAAACACGGCGAAAAGCAGGGCGCTTCGTTTAGCCATGGCACACACCTCCTGGCGACTGCTGTTTGCGACAGTATGTAAGAACCATTTCATATCTTCAGTGAACGTTCTTGTCCAGCCAACTCATGAAAAACTTCGAGATGCCGGCGCTGTTCTTTTCAGACATCATCTGATGGCCATTTCCCGGCAGCCCCACGTCCTCGAGTCTCACAAATGTGGTTTTCACTCCCGCCTGATTCAGCCACTTCGCCACGCAGTGCGAGTATGGGCGGTGATAGCTGGCCTCTCCGGAAATTTCCAGGACCGGAATCCCCTCGAGATTCACGAGCTTATGGGCAGGCTCTTGCTGAATCCAACACGGAATGAGGTCCGGGCCATCTGCCTTTTCCTCGCGCACAGTCTTCAGCTGGGCGGCTTCCTTAATCGGCGGATCGTAGTGGATCGGAAGATTGGTGACGCCCCACAGACGTCCGGGACCGGTGGCCCCGCGCTCTGCGTTCTCAATGGGCGGCGCGACAGGTTCGGCGGCTAAAATGCCCTTGATGAGTTTCGGCCGGGCATCCGCGACAACCCATCCGGATGAGGCTACTCCTGAGTTGACCATCAGGATCACGGGCTGGCCGATCATGTCTAAAAGCTGCACAACCGCGTCGGTAATAATCTGCGCGCCGTTTGGATTCGAAACCGATTGGAGTTCAGTCTTGGCGAAGTAATCGAATACGGGGTCACCCATCTTACCCTTATCCGGGGCATCGCTCGGCCACTGCGAATATTTTTTGGCTTGCGGCCAACTGCTCTGCGGAGTCGACGCCGGACGTCCGCCCGACCAGACCTCCTCCATAAGAGGACCTGAGCGAGGAGGTGTGAGCGTTCCGTCGACTCCCGGAATATAGGCGGATCGACCCGTCCCGGGATAATCCATCATGTAGACGGTGTAGCCCTGATTGACGAAGTCGTAGGCCCAGCCCGGTCGGCCGTCCGGGGTTTGAATCAGACCGTATGGTCCTTGCCCTCCTCCACCCGTTACGAATACCACCGGATAAGGATGCCGTAAATCCCTGGGCACCCATACCTCGACATACATGGCTCCATCCATCGTTTCTTTTCCGGGATCCCCCACGTAATGGCCGCCTACATAAAAATGGCCTTGCCGGCCGATATTCGCGGTGGAAAAAGTTGGAATGGACGCCGGAGGCGCCATTCCGGCGGCTCCGGTGGATTTCCATGCGTTCGCTCCAAACCAACTCCCCACCAAAAGTGCCGACAGCGCAACAAACGCTGACGTTGAGATTCTTACGATCATGGCGAACCTTTCCTTTTCTCCCGGCGCTGTGCGGCCAGGAGGGAAACGATTTTCCTAGGAGCCAAGAAACCGAATCCGCCTCAACCCGCAATTATTTTTCAACCGGAACAAGCGCGGCGCCGGCCGGAACCCATTTGCCATTCAATTTCACAAACATCCTGAGGACCGTCGCCTGGTTGCGGACCGAGATATTTCCTTTTTCATCGGCAACTTTGAACACAGTACGATCCGTCGCTAGCGCGACGTTTCCATACACCGCCCTCAATTCAAAGTCCTGAGGATTGGGACCGGCATCCCCAGGAGAAACGGGGTGAGCGGTAGCCGTGGCTGTTTGCCGCTTGACCATTTCATTGTTGTCGGTGACTTCCCCTTGCATGCTGATTTCAAAAAATCCGGCGGGCCAGATGCTGTTCTTGAAATCAACGCAGTCCTGGGCGTGGTTCTTGTGATATTTGTGGGCGCAGACCCATTGATCATTGATATCCGCAAGCTGCTTTTCCAGATCGGTCCAGTTTTTGTCGCCTTTTTTCATGCCTTCTTGCGCATGGGCCATGCAAGAGACACTCATCGCCAGAATTACGAACAAAATCCGGATTCTCGTCATTTATGGTCTCCTTGATTGGCGAAATATTTATTCGTCTGTCGCAACGATTATTTATTCATGCTCTTCGGCCACAGGACGCCCTGATCCCCTTTCGTGACGGGACCTAGGCCTTTGTAAACAAACTTCTGAACGCGTTGGCCGCGATACGTCTCGGTCACGTAGATATTTCCCTTGGAATCCGTGGCAATGCTGTGCGGGCCGTAAAATTCGCCGGGCTGGCGGCCGCCTTCTCCAAACGTGGTAAGCACTTCCAGCGTCTCGCGCGAAAGAATGTGGATCCGGTCATTCTCACCATCCGCCAGATAGATATATTTTTGTTGCGGATCTTTTGAGAATGCGATGTCCCATGCCGAGCCCGAGCCGAGCGTGCGCTTGGCGACGAAGGCTTCCTTCACAAAAGTGCCGTCTGGTTTGAACACCTGGATGCGGTCGTTCACGCGATCGCACACGTACAGCAAGCGATCGACGGAGAGTTCGGAGCAATGGACCGGATTGCGGAATTGTTGAGGGGGCGGCGCGTCCGGATCGTAATTGCCCATGTCCGCATCATCCGGCTTGTGGCCATAAGCGCCCCAGTGCCGCTTATATTTCCCCGTATCGGCGTCAAAGACGATGACGCGATGATTGCCGTAGCCGTCCGCCACATAAACTTCATTTTCCTGCTTGTCGACGAACGTTTTAGCAGGCAACCTGAGATTCTCAATATCGTTGCTGCCCTTGCTGCTGTTGGGTTTGCCGATCTGCATCAGAAACCTGCCGTCCTGAGTAAATTTCAAAACCATGTTGTCGTTGTAGGAGCGATTGGCCGCGGCGGCTGATTCGTCAGGGGTGCCGCCCGGGGCCGTAGAAGCCTGCTTGCCGCGGCCATTGCCGCCGATCCACACGTTGCCTTTGTAATCGATGGTGATGCCGTGGTTTGAGTCCGGCCAGTCATAGCCGTTTCCTGGCCCGCCCCAATGGCGAAGAAGAGTTCCGTCTTGATCGAATTCCAGGATGGGAGGCGCTGCCGCGCAACACACGGCGAGCGGAGGGTTGGTCGAGGCATGCAACTCACCTTTTTCCAGCGAACCCTGGCGATGGATAATCCATATGTGATCCTGGGCATCCACGGAAACGCCGATTGTCATCCCTATCAGCCAATGGTTCGGCAGGGGCTTCGGCCACAACGGATCGACCTCGAACATCGGCGCTTGCACACTGTCTGCCTCCACGGCGGATCTTTTCTCGACCAATACCGTGGCGAGCCCGAGCGTAAGAATGCACGCGACGAATGCCAAGCCGATATAGTGATTACGCTTCATAAGATTTGTTCCTCCCCATATACGATCCAACGCTTAAAATTTGGTTCTTCCCCGGCTTGGCCATAGGAACCGCGCCGCCAGAAAACTCAACCGGCCCCCGAGGGCGACATTCCTGAAATCTTCAATCGAATGCGATACAGTCCCGTGCGCGCGGCCAAGTAGAGAGTCTTATTATCCGAATCTCCAAATGCCAGATTCGCGGGAAGCTCGGTTGTCAAAATTGTCCCGAGGTGCCTACCCTCCGACGACATAATCCAGACGCCACCGGGGCCCGTGCAATATACGTTTCCCTTTTGATCCACCTTCATCCCGTCGGGAACCCCAGGGCCTTTGTCCGCGTTCATATCAATAAATAGCTGGCCATTGCCAATGGTATCGTCCGGCAACACTTCGTAGCGCGTGATTGTTTTCTTGACGGAGTCATTCACATACAAGAATTTCTCATCGGGAGTAAAAGCCAGGCCATTGGGAAGGGCCATATCTTTCAGAAGCAACTGAAGCTTGCCGTTTTTGAGCAGGAAAACACCGTTGAACGACAGTTCCTTTTTGGAGTCATTGTCTCCGTTCCGGAGCCCGGCCGGAGGATCGGTGAAATAGAGCGATCCATCGGACTTGAACACGAGATCGTTTGGGCTATTGAGGCGCTTGCCGTCGAATTGGCTTGCCAGCACGGTGCGGCGGCCGTCCGGCTCGACGCGCACTATTTGATGGTCTCCATGTGCGCAGTAAACCGTCCTGCCCTGCGGATCAAGCGTGATCCCATTCGAGCCCAGGAGAATTACCAGAGCCTGGCCATTGCTCATCTGCATGCCGACACCCGAAGAATCTGTCCCGGAGAAACCGCTGTACGGAAGCGCGACGGAAACCTTCCCATCGGAGGGACTGAATTTGTAGATTACATTTGCGGGGATGTCACTGAAGAGGAGAAAGCCTCCCTTGCGGACCCAGACGGGGCCTTCGAGAAATCCGAAATTGCCGGCGACCATTTCGACGTGGGAATCGTAAGGAACAATTTCGTCCAGTGCAGGATTGATCCTTGCCACAAAATTCCAGGTTTGCGCTTGGACAATAACCAACCCCGGCGCCATCAGCAATGCCAGAACCAGAAATCGCGTTTTCATCGGCTGCTTCCCATGGCGGGCATTCTTGCTTTTAGTTCATTTTTCTCAGCAGGAAGCCCATCCATTCCAAGTCAAAAATTTAGACAATCGCTCGCACTTTTGTGGGACGGAGCCGGCACAACATTCATGCCGTTACTTCGGATTTTCCAGTCCAACGAGTGCAGCGGCAGCTGGCCGCCATTTTCCATTTTCTTTCACGAAAATCCTGAGAACGCGGGCTTCCCCGGTGACCGAGAGTTTGCCGGTCGTGTCAGTTGCCTTGAAAATGGTGCGATCCGTCGCCAGGGCGATATTGCCGTACACCGCCATCAACTTAAATTCCTGCGGGTTGGGGCCCGATCCTGGCGCGGCATCCGGATGGGCGGCGGCGGTTTGCGTCTGCGACGTTACCATCTCAGCCTTCGTCATGACTTGTCCGTTGGGATAGATCTCGAAGAACTGGTCCGCCCAATATTTCGCGCGAAAATTCACACAGTCCTGAGACTTGGCTTTGTAATAAGAACCCGCGCACAGCCATTGCTGATTTACATCGTTCAGAGTCTTTTCCAGTTCCGCCCGATTCTTCTCCTCGGTAGGCGCTTGGGCAATCGCGGGCGAAACGATGACCAGGGACACCATCAACGTGACTCCCAAAAGATGTTTCATGAGGCTCCTCTCGATTCCGTGAAACTCCCTTCCATAGTTAGCAGCAAAAAAATCAGCAACTCACGACGCATGTACCACAACGACATTCTCGAATGCACGCCTGCCATTCGCTACTTTTTCGGCCACAGCACTCCCTCGTCGGTTTTCGTAACCGGGCCAATTCCCTTATAAACGAATTTCTGCAACCGCTGTCCACGGTACGTTTCCGTCGTATAGATGTTGCCCTTTGAGTCGGTCGCGATGCTATGGACCGCGTAGAACTGGCCCGGCTGCCGGCCGCCGTCGCCGAAATTCGCCACTTCCTGAAGCGTGTCGCGCAGGAGAATGTGAATCTTTTCGTTCGCTCCGTCGGACAAATAAATATATTTCTGCCCGGGATCGTGCGAGAACGCAATATCCCATACTGAGCCGTCGCCCAGAGTTCTCTTTTCGATAATCTGTTCTTTTATGAAAGTCCCGTCCGGTTTGAAGACTTGAATGCGGTCGTTCACGCGGTCGCACACGTAGAGCACGTTGTCATCCGCGAGTTGAGCGCAATGGACCGGATTGCGGAACTGTTGCGCGATCGGCGCGTCGGGATCGTATTTGCCAAGATCCGTGTCATCCGGTTTGCGGCCGTACGCGCCCCAGTGCCTCTTGTATTTTCCGCTGTCCGCGTCAAAAACGATTACGCGGTGGTTGCCGTATCCATCTGCCACATACAACTCGTTGGTTTTGGGGTCAATGAACATTTTTGCCGCGCCCTTCAGGTTCTCCGTGTCATTGCTTCCCTTGCTCTTGTAGGGATGGCCGATTTGCATTAGGAATTTTCCATCTTTGGTGAATTTCAGGATTTGATTGTCGGCGTAGCGGCTCACTCCAGCGGTCTCGGAATCCGCGTTGGCGGGCGCGGCCTGGCGCGGTCCAGCGCCGTTGCCGCCGATCCACACATTGCCTTTATAGTCCACAGTTATCCCATGATTAGACGTTGGCCAATCGTAGCCTTCGCCGGGACCGCCCCAATGCCCGATGAGATTGCCAGCCTTA
>Ga0206846_1059_pt2 | contig 15444 bp, 19 predicted proteins | sample Alteio_BWOrgCont_20_FD_152878 | JGI IMG/M metagenome (GOLD analysis project Ga0206846, IMG submission 152878) | Enriched cells from forest soil in Barre Woods Harvard Forest LTER site, Petersham, Massachusetts, United States -... | ecosystem: Environmental > Terrestrial > Soil > Temperate forest >... | reverse complement strand
GGCCGCAGTGGGACGCAGCGCAGAGTTGCGGGCGCGATTCGAAGAAGATCCGATCGTTAGGGCAATGCTTGAGAAGTTTGGCGGTCAGATTTCAAATTTCAGGCGCCCAGGCGAGGAATAACCCATGGAAGTAAAAGCTCTGCAGCAGATGCTCTCGCAGTTCCGTCAAGTGCAGGAACGGCTGGAGAAGCAGATCGGCGAAATTTCTGTCGACGCCTCAGCCGGTGGCGGCATGGTGTCTGTGAAGATGAACGGGCAGAAGCAGCTCACGGAACTCCGCATCGAGCCGGACGTCTTCAAGAGCAAAGATCAGGAGATGCTGCAGGACCTTGTGCTCGCAGCGGTGAATGAAGCGGCGCGGCGCGTCGATGACGAATTGTCACGCCAGGTAAAGGAACTTTCCGGCTCCATGCCGGGCATACCAGGTTTGAAAATTCCCGGCTTGTTCTAGCCCTTTTCAAACACCACTTTTCCGCACGGCAGGCCGCCGCGACGCGGCCACTCTCACATAGGCAATGTATGCTCACGACAAATGCTACGGCGGAGCTTCTCACGGTGATGTACGCAGCCTTCAACCGGCGCGAAATCGAAAAGCTGATGGGCATGATGCATCCACAGGTCGATTGGCCAAATGCGGTGGAAGGCGGGCGCATCCATGGACGCGCGGGCGTGCGTGAATACTGGTGGCGGCAATGGAGCACGCTGAATCCGCAAGTGACGCCGATGGGATTTGAGAACGACCCCGAGGGCCGGACCGTGGTCGAGGTCCATCAGCTGGTTCGCGACCTTAGCGGAAATATTTTGGTCGATCGCAACGTTCAGCACATCTACACGATCGTCGACGGGCTTGTGACGCGGATGGACGTACACGAAATTGGCAACCCGCCGAATTCCTAGACCACGCCCCGCGATTTTCTTTTCGGTCGCAAATTTGCGAGAATCGTTTCACCCCGAAATACTGGACAGAAATCATGCCTGATTACGCGCCTCCTGTCACACGTCTGATTGATGAATTGAAACGCCTGCCCGGCATCGGGCAAAAAACGGCGCAGCGCCTCGCGTTCTATTTGCTGCGCAGCGATCGTGACCAAGCGCTGGCTCTTTCCGACGCGATTCGCGAAGCGAAGGAGCGCATCCGCCAGTGCTCGGTTTGCAACAACATCACCGACACCGATCCATGCTTTTTCTGCTCAAGCCCCGGACGAAACAAGGCGCTTATCTGCGTCGTGGAAGAAGCGACGAACATTCAAGCCATAGAAAAAACGCGCCAATTCAGCGGCATGTATCACGTGCTCGGTGGCGCGCTCTCGCCGCTGCAAGGCATCGGACCGGATCAGCTACACATCAAGAGCCTGATCGAGCGCTTGAAAGCAGGAACGGTGGAAGAAATCATCATCGCCACCAATCCCACGGCTGAAGGCGAAGCGACCGCTGTCTATCTCTCTAAACTGATCAAGCCGCTCGGCGTTCGCGTCACGCGCATCGCAATGGGAATTCCCGTCGGCTCCGATCTCGAATATGCCGACGAAGTAACGATGATGAAGGCAATGGAAGGCCGGCGCGATCTATAACGCGCGCCGCTGCTAGACTCGAGCCGTGTCGTCGCCTCTCAAATTCATCGCATTCGACTTCGGGCACACTTTAGCTGACGAGCGTCTGCCGCTTGCAACAGAGCCCGTCGCCCTAATGCCAGGCGTCGTGAATGCGGTGTCAAATATCCCGCTTCCCCTTGCCGTGTGGGCGAACACACGCACTGCCACAGAGGCCGCAGTCCGCCAGTGGCTTGAGCGTGCAGGATTGAACCGACGATTTGTTTCTGTGATTACGTCTGTTGATGCGGGAGCGCGTAAGCCTGCGCCTCAGTTCTTCCAATTCGCACTCGCCCAAGGCGGCGTTGCGAAAGAAGACGTGTTGTTCGTGGGAAATCAACTCCAGACGGACATACTTGGCGCAGAAGCTTTCGGAATTCAAACCGTTTGGCTTTCTGGAAGTGCCTACCAGAGCGACGATGATGCGGCCTGCAATGCGAAGCCTACCTATACGATAGACACCCTCGACGATCTACCTGCGCTTGTACAAAGGCTTTCGATAGTCAGCAGCCATGTCGCAAAGTAGTTGATCGAAGCCCCAACCCCGCTCTGCTCAGAATCTTTTCCCCCTGCAGCTTCTAGAGTCGCACGAGCAAGAATTCGAGAAGGGCACGTGGATTCGGATTCGACGACTTCAGTTGGCTATCGGCGTCAGCGAGGACCGTGAGCGCATGCAGCAGGCGCTTTTTCGGGACGCGATGCGCGTTGAGGAGAGCGGCTTCAGCGGCGTCAGGCGGGATACGCAGTCGTTGCGCGGCTTGAAATTTGTTGGTGGTAGGCGGCATGTCGCGCGCTTCCACCATTCTGCGATACGTGCCGGCCAACGCGCCCACGATCATCGCGGGCTGCTCGCCTTCGCGCAGAAGATTCTCCAGAAACGCAAAGGCAGCCTCGCGGCGCCCTCCGGCGAGCATGTCGGTTAAGTCCCAGACCTTGTTTCGACGCTCCGAGACGACCAGTTTCTCGACGTCCTTGTGCGTGATCGCGTCGGCGCCTTGCGTATAAGCAGCCAGTTTTTCCATCTCCATGCGAATGCGAGCAGGCTCGCCGTTCACGATTTCCGCAAGATAGGCGGCCGCAAGACGTTCGATCTTCGTGCCCAATTCGGCCGCCATCTGCTGGGCCAATACAGCGGCCGTTTCTTTGGTCACTTCGAGTTCGACAATCATCGCTTTATCGGCGAGCAGCTTGGTAAATTTCAGCCGCGCATCAAGACTCTTTGCCTCAAGCACGAGTATCGTGAACGGCACGGGCTCGTTCAGATAGGCAGTAAACATCTCCAGCACTTCGTCGCGGCCTTTTTCGGACATGCGCTCGATTGACGATACGTCCTCGACAAAGATCACCTGTCGCTGGGCCATCATCGGCAGCATCTTTGCCCGGCCGATCACTTCGTCCCAGCCCGACTCTCGCACAGACATGCGCGAAAGCGCCCAATCGCGCACGCCGGCCGGTACGTACGCATCCGCGATCTTTTTGCGGCACATGTCCAGCAAGTACGAATCTGTGCCTTGCAAGACGATCGCCGGGACAGGCTTCCCTTTCGCAATCTGATCGAGGAAGCGTTCAGGCGTCTGCGCCATCAGAAGCCCTCCAAAATCGTGGCGACGCAGTGCGACGCAAAATCGCGCGACATTCGACCCAAGGCGGGGTCTTCCTCGTTGAAAAAACTCTGCGGGTCGGAAGAAATCTGATATTCGTCACGAAATGTCATGTCTGCATTTTGATAGACGGGCTTCTTCGAAACGGCGTCGTCGAGTTCCACTTTTGCCTGCACGGTGACGAGCATGGCGGTCACTTCGCCCGTCGTTGCGTTGAAGAGCACGGGGCTAGTATCGATCTGCAAGATCTCGCCGTGAAGCACCGCATCGGCCGACGTAGGGTCCTGCACCACGCGATATTTTGTCCGTGATATGAACTCGCGGATCACCGCTTCAGTGAAGCGCTGCTCGATACGATCATGCGTGGTGTCGTTTTTGAACGCGGGAATCGCGATCGTGTGCCATTCGGCCGGCGCCCCGGTAACGCGCCCGGCCACATGATACCCACAGGCGCAGACAAGCAGCATTAGGGCGGCGCTGATGGCAAACAACGCGCGCCCAAGCTCAGCCTTGCCCAAGCAATTCCTCCGCGATGCGAACCGCATTGGTCGACGCCAGGCGCAGATTGTCCGCCGCGCCCCAAATCCACGCGCTATTGTTGACGTTCGCGTCAGCCTCGATGGGCGCCAGTTGGATCTCACTCTGCCCGGCAACGCTCACGTTGGACGGCAGTGGATCATCGGGCGCCGCAATTTTGACGCCCGCCGAAGTCAGCGCCGACTGAAGGTCCCGAGCGTTCACAGGCGACGCAAAATCCGCGTATGCCGCCAAAGCATATCCGTAAAAGACCGGTGCGTGCAGCAACTGGATGGCGGGCACTGCGGCTCGTCCGCCGAGAAAGGTCGCGGTTTCTTTGGCGATCCCTGCGCGAATGTCGGCAAGGCGAGGCTTGCTCTCGCTGCCAAACGCTGCCAGCAGGTTGAACGCGACCTGCATATCAAAAACTGTCTTCGAAATTTCGCGGAACGAGAGCAGGCTCGTGGTCTGGGCTTCGAGCTCTTCAATGCCCGCCTGATCGCGATCCGAAACCGGCGCCATCAAAACGAGAACGATTCGCTGGGGCGCAAACTTCTGGAAGGCCGCGGCGAGCGTCGAGGCAATGAGAATGGGAGCGCTTGGCGAAACGTAAAGTCCCGCCCGAGGTGCCCCGTTTGCCGCGCGCGCGGGGGGTGGCGGCAGAAGCGCGTGCAGTGCTGGAATCATCCGTATCGCATGCGGATCGGACGCAACGGCGCCCGTGAGATCGATCACGTTGGCGCCGGCGCGTTGCGCCGCCGGCCAGTTGCGCGCGGCATCAGCAGCCGTGCCCGCGAAGAAGACAAAACGCGCGCGCTCAAAACTGTCTTCCTCAAGCGAGCGAATGAACGTGGCCTCGCCGCCCGCTTCAGTCAGGGTGCCGGCGACAACGCTCTCGTCCAGCAAAACGATTTCGCTGACTGGAAAATTACGATCTTCGAGAACCTGCTTCAGCTCCTTACCGAGCAGAGATGACGCACCAACGATGGCGACGCGCGGATGAGACCCTGATGTAGCAGGCATGGCTTACGCGTGGCGCGAAGCCATCCGATGGCGCACGCTGCGCACGAAGTGAAAGACGACGCCTTGCAGCACGTAAACACCGGCAAGAATTAGCAGTGTGGGTTTGGAGAAGTAAACGACCAATCCTACGAGCAACGATAGCAACAAGATTGCGAGCGACGGCTGCTTACGCGTCCACTGCACGTCTTTAAAGCTGTAGTAGCGCACGGTGCTGGTCATGATCACACCAAGCGCCATCAAAAGCAGCAGCCAAAGAACCGACGGCCCGACATCTTGAATCGGCATGCCGCCGGTAAAATGCACGATAGACGCGACCATGCACGCAGCCAGCGGCGTAGGCATTCCAGCGAAGTAGCGCTTGTCGCTGGGCGCCATTCCCTGAATGTTGAAGCGGGCCAGACGCCACCCGCAGCACGCCAGATAGAAGAACCCAACAACCCAGCCTGCCTGCGCCAGATGCACACCGCCCGGCGAGTTCGCGATCGCCGCAGCGCGAACCCCCCAAGCGTAAGCAAGAACGGCCGGCGCAATGCCGAAGCTGATGATGTCCGCCAGGGAATCCAGCTCTTTGCCGAAGTCGCTATGCGTGCCCATGGCGCGCGCGACGCGCCCATCCAATGAATCGAAGAGAAACGCGACGCCAATCGCAATGGCGGCGTTGTCGAAATCGGAGATGTGCCCCTCAAATGCCGAGAGAATGGCGTAGTAACCGCACATCATGTTGGCGACAGTGAAAAAAGTGGGAAGGAGATAAACGCCGCGACGGAGTTTGCCGGAGCGGAAGCGAGAAGGACGCTGTTCCGGCAGCTCCCCGCCGATCGGGTCTATGGTGTTGAATTCCATTCCGCCAGAACGCTCTCTCCGCCCTTTACATTGTCCCCGCGCTTAACCACCACGCGAGCCTCGAGCGGCATCCAAACATCCACGCGCGAACCGAAGCGGATCAGGCCCATTAATTCCCCGCGCGCCACTTCCTGGCCTTCACTCTTCCAGCATATCACGCGCCGCGCGATGGCTCCGGCGATTTGTTTGAAGACGATTCGTCCGCCTGCTGCGTGAAGGTAAATAATGTTCTGCTCGTTTTCGCGTGACGCGGCAGATCGCATGGCGGCGTAAAAGCGGCCCGGCCGATAGACCACGTCCGCAACGCGGGCACTCACCGGCGCACGCTGCACATGCACATTCCAGATCGCCAAAAAGATGCTGATGCGGCGGCCCACGGTACCGTCCAGCGGCTCCTCCACAATTTCCATGATGCGCCCATCCGCAGGCGAAACCACTAGTCCCGGCGCGCTGGGAATCGTCCGCTTGGGATTACGGAAGAAATACAACACGAACAGCGCCAGGAAAATCAATATGCCGCCGGTCCAATTCCACCGGAATGCGAGCGCAACCAGCCCCAGCACCAGCGGAGGCGCGGAAAAAAGGAAGCCTTCTTTTACCATTCGCGATTTTTCACCTGGAATGTAAACAGCAGGTTCCGACAAAGCCGACGAGGCAGGCCTTGCGGGTTACACGCGTATTGTACGACAAAAACGGCGGGGCGACTCGAGCCGTCAGCGGATCTGAGAATGTTGATAGCGCGCCGCGATCAGTTCCATACGATCTTTCAGGCGCAATTTCGTTTTCTTTAGAGCGATTTCCTCAATAAGATCTTCCGAACACGTATAGGGCTGCTTCAGGATTTTTTCTAACTGGGATTCACAGCGGGAGTGCTCTTCTGCGAGGCGTCGAAACTCTATATCCTGATCGATCAGCGACTGTCTGATCTCATCGATTGCGATGGCCATGCGTTCCCTCCTGTTTGTGGTAGAGGTCACATGAGAGTAACAATTATCACAAGTCGCGGCGCACGCCAAGAGGCTGTGCAAAATTTTGCCAAAAATCTCTTCTAACGTTGTTCGAGGTCGGTGGCAAGTACTAAGGCATCTTCTATCGGTGATGCGTAGTATTTTGTGCGCCGTCCGACGGCGAGAAAACGGTGATGCTCGTAAAACTTTAATGCGACACGATTTGAGGCCCGGACTTCCAAATAAACTCGCGTAGTGCCGCGTCCAGCAACCCAATCGATTGCGGCGCCGAGGAGAAGAGTTCCTATTCCATCGCGCCGATTGAATACATGAACAGCCAGGTTGAGGATTTCGGCTTCGTCCGCCACTTGGCGCACCACAACGAAGCCGGCCACTTTACCCTCCGCTTCGGCGACCCAACCCGCAGTTCCTTGGCGGCTCGCGAGATCGTAATCAGCGGCACTCCACTGGGAAATTTGCGGAAGGCCAACCTGGATCGCGAGGACTGCGTCTATGTCGCGCCGCTCGAGCGCACGGATGGTCACCTCAGCAGGCCGGCGGCTCACTTCCCCTTCCAGTTCATTTCGGCGTCACAACGCCGGACGTAATTTGCATCCAGCCGCAGCGCGTCGACTGTTTCGCCGCGCAACGCGCTCTGGTGGGCAATTTTGCCGATCCAGGGCGCCAGAACCGGCGAGACTTGGCGAATCGCAAATCGCGAGTCGCCTGAATGGTTCTCTGTCGCAAGCAGCGACGAAAGCCAGCCAGTCGTGGGCGTGGCGAGAACAGCGCCCGAAAGCTCGGGTGATCCATTGAGCCAATCCCAAAATTCCTGCGGCGTCATCACGAAATCTTGGCTGAGGCGCGCAAGTGCATCCGCCGAGGGGTCGGCGTCCGCTGCACGACGATATGCGCCCGCATAAATCTGGCTGCGTCGCGCGTCGATCACCGGGACGATGGCCGTGTCGTCAGATGCAACCTGGATCGCCACCGCCTCGAGTCCCCTGACCGCAACAATGGGCCTCGAAAAGGATTCGGCCCAGGCCTTTGCGGTCGTCAACCCGACCCGCAGTCCGGTAAATGACCCAGGCCCTGCGTTGACGGCGAACAGATCGAAGCGGTCAAGTTCTAGCGAGAGTTCCCGCAACAGAAATTCCAGCTGGCGAAAGATACGCGAAGAGTAGGTCTCCTCGGTAGTTGTTGAAATCACGGCCAGTAGCTGCGCATCGTTGAGGACAGCAATGCTTCCTGAGGAGGAAGAAGTGTCAACCGAAAGGATCAGCACGTGCACAATTATAGTGCAATTACTCTGCCATACCCCCGAAAAAACATAGAGTTACGGCAAAATTATCCCCTGCTGAAATCGGGGAATTACTTGACGCTCATCACACACTGTGCCTAATATTGAAACAGGTCGGGGAGGGAACATTCATGGATTTTAAGTTAGGCGAAAAGGTTGTCTATCCGAACCACGGTGTAGGGCTTATCGAACAAATCAGTTTTGGTTATGTGAACGGCAAGTCAGAGCGCTTCTACATGTGTAAGATCGTAGCCAGCGGTCTGAAAGTAATGGTTCCACAATCCAACATCGGGACCGTCGGTCTTCGTCCCATAATTCGATCAAACCAAGCCGAAGCAGTTCTCTCCTACCTCGAACGCGGCCGCTCAGATTCGCACCACGATTGGAAACACCGGTTCAAAGAAAATTCAGACAAGATGCGAACCGGATCGCTTCTCGAAGTCGCCGCAGTTCTCAAGGGTCTCGTAGCACTCAGCCGCACCAAGCCGCTTTCCTTCCGCGAAAAGAAAATGCTCGATCGTGCCAAGCACTTGCTGATCACTGAATTGGCCACAGTGCGCAACACATCCGAACAAGCCGTGGAAGTGAACATCGCCCGCGCGCTCGCCAAGGCAAAGCTTCAGATGCCTGAGACGTCGCCCGTGGCGGCTGACTAACTCGCTAGAGCAAACCGACTCACAATTTTCAGGCGGCGGATCAAATCCGCCGCCTTTTTCTTTGACGCGGTACTGTCCAGTTCGATAGCGCCGATTTGCTGGTTCAGTTCCCGCCCAGAGTGGCCGCGAACGCGAGCAGGCGCGCGTCCGCTCCGCGTGCCGCAACAAGTTGTACGCCCGCGCCGGAAGAATCCGGCAACGTCACGACGGGCATGCCAGCCAAACTCATCGGTACTGTGTAACGAAGAATGCGGCGACGAGCTTGCGAGTTATCCGTGCCAACAGTAAGTCGATCCACTGGTCCGCAGGGCGCGATCAGATAGTCAAACTGGCCCATCAGCGTGTCCATCCGAGCCCGGAATTCGAGATGGCGGGCGCGGCATCTTTCGACTTCGGCTGGATCGAGAGCGGCCCCCCAACGCAGGCGTTCGGCCACACCCGGTTCGAAGTGCGAGAAATCCCCTCCGCTAAGCGCGGCGTGAATCGCCGTCGCCTCGTGGCCCTGGACCGTCAGATAAACATCGAGCGCTTCTTCCCAGAAGTTCGCGTCGAAAGGCACAATCTGAGCGCCGGCGCGAATCGCCTTGTCTTGCCAACGCCCGAAAACATCTATCACCGAAAGATCGCAGCCGCGCAAAAACGACTTACTGACGCTTCCGATGCGGACATTTCTTCGAGGCGTGCGCTCAGGTTCCAGTCCAAACAGCGCCTCGCCCAGCAGTGGACCTTCGCGCAGATCGCGGAAAAGCCAGCCGAGCGTATCGAACGACTGTGCCAAATGGACGCCGCCGCGCCATAAGTCACTGCTGTGCGCCAAGTCGATCGAGGCACGATAACCCGCCAGTCCGCAAAGCGCCGCAGGCGCCCGAATCGAACCGCCCGTGTCCGTACCGATCGCGGCGATGGCCGATCCTTCTTGAACACTCGCCGCCGCCCCGCTGGAGGAACCACCCGTCAGGCGTGACCGATCGCGAGGCTGCGAGCAATCGCCATAATCGCGATTTTCTCCCGTGATGCCGTATGCAAGGGGATGAAGATGCGTCTTGCCAACGATCAGTGCGCCTTGGGAGCGCAGACGAGCGGCCACCGCCGAATCCTTGCTCGCGACGCCATTCTTTTCGGCGTAATAGCGCACGCCGCAAGAAGTTGCATAGCCAGCCAGATCGAAGCAATCTTTGAGTGAAATGGGCAAGCCATAGAGCGCGGGCTTCTCGGCCGGAAAGCGCGCCGGCAACTCTTCCGCTTCACCCAACACTCGGTCGGCGTCGATAGCAATGTAAACATTTCGGCCGGCGTTACTGTTGGCGCGTGCCAGCGCCTCGAGCGCCGCCTCTCGGGGCGAGACTTCCCCGCTACCAAGCGAGTCGCGCAGATCCGTTACCGGTCCAGGCATTTCGATATTCTAAACGCATTTGCGCACACCAAGACGCAAGCCGTTATGGAAATCGCCGATTGTATGGATAAAAGTTACAAGCGTGCTTACTTCTTGAAGAGGTCCTCGAAGGCCTTTCGGGCGTCGTTTGGCCGCGCAGGGGAAGCGGTAGCCGGTGCCGCTGGAACATTCGTCGCGTAGGTGACCGGCGACGTATCCTTTTCGACGGTCATGCGGAATTGGAAGAACGAGCAGTCGTTCTTGGCGTCCTTCTTTGTGATGCGCTCATGAATCGGCTGCGTGCATTCAAACTGCTTACCGGTATCGAAATTCACACACTGCTTGCAGCTGTGGAGCGCGACATGGCAGCGCGGGCACTCGCCGTTGGGGTCGAAGCCGGGCGCCAGGACCGCGCCGCAACTGGAGCAGCGGGCGCGAGTAACGGTACCCACCATGCGCGGCGTGCGGGGACCGAGCATATCTTGCTTGGGGCGCGGCTCAGGCGGACGCTCCGTGCGCTCGCGCTTCTTGTCGCGATCGCGTCCATCGCGGTCACGGTCTCCATATCCTCTTTGTTTGTACTTCTGGTCCATGCAGACCTCCCGGGGCGCTAATTCCCCGTTTCAACCTAGCTTTTCCCTGATCTCAACTGCGGAGTTCCAACTTCACACAAGTCGACAAACTTGACCTAATGTACGCCAGCATTTCGCGCGGCCCACATTTTTGAAAGGCCTTCCAGCGGCAAATCGGGTTGTAAAAATTTGCGCGGCTCGCCGAAATCCGCCAGAGCCGCTTCCGCCGCAAGATAGCCGCTGCGTACGGCGCTCTCCATCGTCGAGGGCCATCCGGTACTGGTGAAATCTCCGGCGAAGTAAAGATTCGCCACACCCGATCGCTGCGACGGCCGCAATCGATCGACGCCCGGCGCGGGTGAAAACGTTGCGTGCACTTCTTTGATCACGGTTGACTTCACAAGGTTCGCAGTTCGCGTTGAGGGTAAAATCTCGGCGAGTTCGCTGCGGCAGAGATCGATGATTTCCTGCCTGCCGCGCGGCACCAGATCGTAAGACGCGCTGATCACGATCTGCAGGTACTGGCGCCCGTCTGATCCTACGCTTTTTTGCCCTCCGCCGTTCGCCGAATGCGTGAAATACAAATAAGTTTTGTTAAAAATCCATTGCGTCGTGTAGTCCAGCAGCGCAAGATAAGGGCCTTTCATCACTTCCCGGTCGTACCAGAGGTGCACGCTCGTGATCGGCGACGTCCGCAACTGCTTCAAGCCCGCCAGCGGGCCGCCATCCTCCGACATCGCCGCGGGCAGCATCTCGGGCAGTACCTGATAAGGAACCGCTGCGACGCACGCGTCGGCTTCCAACTCTGTCCCGTCTTCGAAAACGACGGCGCCAAACCGCTGGCTATCGACGCGAATCTCGCGCACGCCACTGCGCAGCTTCACAGAACCGCCTCGCTTGGCGATGGCATCGGCGCAGCCGTCGTAAAGTTCAGCAAGCGGCACAGTTGGCAACCCGATCAACGATCCTTCCCGATTGGCCAGAAAGGTCTTCCAGAAGACCTCGATTCCGTAGCGCGCTTCGGCCCGGTCGAGTTCCTCGTCCAGGGCGCTGACGAGCACCACGTGCCAGAACCGCGAAATGGCATCCGGCGTCTGCTTCATCCGCTGCAGCCACTCGAGCATCGTAAGGCCTTCAACGCCCGGCGGCGAACCGCAGGCGCGGGCAATCGCCAGCAACGCCTCGCCAATGCTTCGTTTATCCGCGAACGAGAGCGCCCCGAAAAACGCCATCGATGGGGCCATATGCAGCGGCGGTGGCAATATTCCAGATTTCATCGTGCCGCGCGAACCTTGGCGATCCATCAGATACATCCGGTCGTAGATGCGAATTTTTTTGTCGGCGCCTACGCGACGAAAAAAATCGGCCAGGTTCGTACAACAACCCAGCGTCAGATGCTGGCAATTATCGACTTCGCTGCCGTCGGGCAGCTTGTAGGACGTTGCCCGTCCGCCAAGATGCGGTCTTTTCTCAAACAGCCGGGCGCGGATGCCGGCTTCAGCCAGCGCGACGGCGCAGGCCAACCCCGCCAGTCCGCCGCCGATCACCAGAACGCTTTGCGAGGGCATCCCTGTTCCACCAACCACTCATTCCTGCCACAACCAGATATTGAATCTTTTCCGCGTTCGAGAGGCGAACGCGCGAGGAAAAAACGTCAAATCCTTCTTCTTCGATCCGGGCCAGCAGCGTGCTGTAGGTGCGAACTAATGCCCAAAGCGTCGCGCGGCTATCGGCGTTCACCCTGTTCACCAGAGGCGCGCCTTCTTCGTAGAGGCGCCAGGCGCGATTCGACTCAAATTGCAAAAGATCGCGCAGCTTTGGCGTCAGCGGTCCGCGCAAATCTTGCTGATTGCATCCGAATCTCGCCAGATCTTCCTCAGGCAGGTACACACGACCCATATCGAAGTCGCCGCGCACATCACGAAGAATGTTCGTCAGTTGAAACGCGAGCCCAAGCCGTTCAGCGAGGTCGGGTGCATGCGGGTCGCGAAACTCGAAAACGTGCAGGCAGGTCAACCCTACCGTTCCCGCCACTCGATAACAATACTCCGAAAGGCGGTCGAAAGTCGCGTACGACTTCACGGTCAAGTCCATTTCCGCGCCCAGGATCAGGTCATGGAAGTACCGGGCCGGTATCTGATAACGCGACATGGTGTCCGCCAGAGCAGGCAAAATCGGGTGCGCGCTGGTGCGTCCCGCGACGGCTTCATCGAGGAGCGCTCGCCAACGGGCCAAACCCGAGCGCTTTGTATCGAGGCCGCCGGGCTCATCCGAGACGTCATCCACCAACCGCATAAACGCGTAAAGCGCGCAGAGCGCATTGCGCTTCGGCCTCGGCAGTCCAAAGAACGCCAAATAAAAGCTGCTCTTCGACGCCCGCGCGATCCGATTGCATTCCGCATAGGAGCCGCGGATTTGCTCGTCCGTGGCAATCGACCGCGAACGAGCAGCATTCTGCGTTTGCTCGCCTGCTGCGACCGCCATCCCGCCGCTCGCCGCCACAACTGCAACCGAGGAGCTGTTCGAAGAACCCGAAGCGAGAAGCTTACCTCCGAGCGCACGACCCACGAGCTTCAATTTCGTCGCTTTCGAAAGCGCGGGCCGCCGTTGCAGCGTGTTGTAGCCCGAGCTCTCAATCGCATCGAGAATCGCCAAGCCGCCACGAGTGAAAAGCTCAATGTCAACGCGCAAGGTCGCATCGACGCGCTCCGAGAGCGGCAGGCCAGCCGTAAACAGCTCGCGTGTCCGCCCGATCAAGCTCTTCATCAACGCCACATAGCGCTGATCGAATTTCCTTTCGACAATCACCTGCTCACTGAGCCCGTGCGCCGTCAGCTCCTCGATCGGGATGTAAATCCGCCCCTTCTGCAGATCGACCGAAACGTCTTGCCAGAAATTCGCAAGCTGCAGCGCAGTACAGGTGTAGTCGGAAAGCTTTTGCCGCTCGTCGTCCCGGCAGCCGCACAAATACAGCACCAGCCGCCCCACGGGATTTGCCGAATAAACGCAATAGTCGTAAACGCCTTCCCAGGTCGCGTAACGGTGGACCCTTTGGTCCTGCCGGAAAGCTCGCAGCAAATCGCTGAACGGCCGTTGTGGAATCTGTTTCGCGCGAATCGTCTCGCGCAGCGCAATCAGAACCGGATGCGACGGCCCCGCTCGGTCTGAATAGATCGTGCGCAACTCGTCTTCCCACGCGTCCAGCAGTTGCAGCGCCCGTGGCCCGTCGGCGACCTCATCCCCCAAATCGTCCGACCACCGGCAATAGGCGTAAACGTTGTAAAAATCCTGATGCAGGTGCTTAGGCAGCAGCCAAGATACGACGTTAAAATTCTCGTAGTGATGCGTCGCAAGCCAGCGCGTGTAACGCTGGGCCTCTTCGGCGCCACAGTTCTCGCGCGGAACGTTCTTAGCGATTTCCAATTCCGGAGTGGAAAGCATTCTTTGTCCGCGGAGTGCGGCGTTACGGAATGACCGCGGTCTTGAGTTGGCCGCTGCGGTCCTTCATCTTCTCAAACACTCTCGGCAGCTCGGTCAACGGCGCGCGATCCGTCACCAAGTCCGCCGCCCGAATTTCGCCTCGCGCGATCGCGTCCAGCGCTTCGCGCATGAAGAACGGCGTGTGGTGGAACGTCGACTTCACGCTGATCTCCGAATAGTGCAACGCCACTGGATCAATCTTCACTTCGCTGCCTTTCGACGGGCCCGCAAACCAATTCACGGTGCCGCCCTTGCGCACCATCTGCAGCGCCCATTCCCACGTGGTGGATTGGCCCGCGGCTTCGATCACGGCATCCGTGCCCCGTCCCGAATCGGTCAGTGCGCGCACCGATTCGACCGGATTCACGATTTCGGCCGCGTCGAGCACGTGCAGCGCACCCATGCGCCGCGCCGCTGCGATCTGGCTCTTGCGCTTGCCAATCGCAATCACACGAACCTTGCGTCGCGAGAGAATGCGGATAAATTTCAGCCCGATCGCGCCACAGCCGATCACCGCAACGGTGTCGCCCGCCTGAATGCCCGTCTCGTGGATACCACGCAGCACGCATGCCAATGGCTCGGACAACGCGGCGTCTTCGAATGAAACATGATCCGGAATCTCCAGCAGATTCTCGCGAACAATCCGGCCCGGAATGCGAATGTACTCGGCGTAAGCCCCGTTGTTGAAAAGAAGATCTTCGCAAAGGTTGGGCTGCCCCTTCCGGCAGTAAAAGCACTTGTCGCAGGGAGCCGAGTTTGCAGGAACCACGCGCTGCCCCACGCGAACGTGCAACGGAACTTTCGGACCCACCGCGGCAACCCTTCCCGCCAGTTCATGACCGAAAAGCGCCGGTGGCTGAATCATGCGCGCATGGAATCCCTGCTTCCAAACTTTCAAATCGGTGCCGTCGGTAAGCGCTACCCCGACGCGAACCAGTATCTCGTCGTCGGCAATCTTCGGAACCGACACGCGTTCGATGCGCACATCTTCGCGCCCGTGCAACACCGCTGCCGTCATGAACTCCAGCTGCGACGGAATGCACTGCGCTTCCGCGATAACGTTGATCGGGGCCTTGACGCTCATTGGTGTGCGATCACCACCTTTAAAGTGTCTTCCTTGGGGTGCGCCGCCAGTTCGATTGCCTCGGCGATCCGCTCCAGCGGAAAGCGGTGAGAAATCATCTGCCGCAAGGGCAATTGGCGTCCAAACACGATCGCCGCCGATTCGGCTTGGTCGTCCACGGAGGCACTGTACGCTCCCAGGATCTCTTTCTCCTCAATGCCAATCGCCGACGCCTGGATCTCGAGCCTTAAGACCGGATCGTTGTGCGCGAAAAGCAACACTCGGCCGCCCGGTCGCAGGATAGCAAGCGCCTCTTCCACCAGCTTCGGCTGCGGCGCTGCGAGCAACACGACGTCGGCGCCGCGATTCTCGGTCCGCCTGAGCATCTCTTCGCGCAAATTCACGCTCGCCGGATCGCAACAGATCTCAGCGCCAAATTTTTCGCTCGCCGCCCGCCGGTGCGTCATCGGGTCGCTCGCAAA
>Ga0206846_1092_pt1 | contig 15565 bp, 12 predicted proteins | sample Alteio_BWOrgCont_20_FD_152878 | JGI IMG/M metagenome (GOLD analysis project Ga0206846, IMG submission 152878) | Enriched cells from forest soil in Barre Woods Harvard Forest LTER site, Petersham, Massachusetts, United States -... | ecosystem: Environmental > Terrestrial > Soil > Temperate forest >... | reverse complement strand
GCGGAATCGAGATTGCCTGTAGGTTCGTCGCCGAGCAGAATGGGCGGACGAAAAACGAGCGCGCGGGCGATGGCCACGCGCTGGCGCTCGCCTCCGGAAAGTTCGTCGGGACGATGGTGCGAACGGGTCTCGAGTCCTACGCGCACCAGCATGGACTTGGCGCGCTCTTCGGTTTCGCGCCGCCCCAGGCCTTGCAACCGCAGAGGCAGGGCGGCATTTTCGAGCGCGGTGAGGGTGGGAAGCAGATTGAAAGTCTGAAAGATCATTCCAATTTTTTCGCGCCGAAGGCGAGTGCGGCGATCGTCGTCGAGCGCGGCCAGTTCAATGCCTTCCAGCTTGATCGAGCCGGAGGTAGGCCCGTCCAAACCGCAAATCAAGTTGAGGAGCGTTGATTTTCCGGAGCCGGAGGGTCCCATCACGGCAACGCGCTCGCCCTGTTCGACGGTCAAACTCAAGTTGTGCAGGGCCTGCACGACCCCGCTGTCTCCGTAACTCTTGGAGACATTGGTCAGCTGAATCATAGTTGCAACCGCGAAAATCCGGAGGTGTGAGCTAACGCCTCAAGCGGGAGTCGATTCTACCCCAGGGCCAAAGAACGGCGAAGGTGAAAATTAAAGTGTGGCCCGCGAAAGGCCTGATTCGGTTTCTTTGCTATTTACGTTACGCGGTCCAGGGTGACAAGCATCGCGCTTCAATCCTTGGACGATTATAACCCGAGTAACCGTTTGCGAAAGCCTGTGCAACGTTATGCTTGGAGCGGGACTCCAAACGAGCGACCATTAGTCGTACCTTTCCAATTTCGAAAGACAGCAGTCCACCCTCGCGGGGTGAAAGTCTAGCGTTCCGAGCGATGTTCCAGGGTGAATCCCACTGAAATGGGGTTCGTCCGAAACTCTTTTCAGATCATTTTAATTATTCCTGACTCAATCCGCCAGACCGAGTGAACCGGGGCAGGCACGATATTTCGTTGCGCTTGCTTAGAGGGACCGCCGCCCGTATTGCGAGCCTAATCCTGCTCTGGTGTTTCCAGTCGATAGAGGAGTGAATCGTTGAAGTTGTGTCGCACGGCAAGCGCGGGCGTTTCGTATTCGCTGCGCGGAGCTTTGTGGTTTGCCGTCCTGATTTATGCGACGCATGCGCCGGCACAACAGCCGGCAGCCAACGCGCAAGGAGCGACCGCGTCAGTTGGCGGCAAAGTCACAGCCGCCGCAGGACAGAAGACCACGAATAATCTTGCCGGCATTACGGTCAGGTTGACAGCAACGCCCCCAGGCTCGGCGCCTAAAACGACCATCACTGATTTCAAGGGCAGCTACCAGTTTACGAATTTGACGCCGGGGAGCTACAACCTCGAAGCCGTCGTCGAAGGCTTTCAGTCATGGACTGCTGCTGTGACGCTCGAACCCGGTCAAGCCGCTGTTGAGGATGTTGCTTTGCAGATCAACTCGGTTGAGGAGCGGATCGACGTGCAAGGCGAAGCTGTTGAAGTTGCGACGCAAAGTGTAAGCGCGACCGCTACAGTCAGCCAGAAGCAACTTGAAGACTTGCCTCTCCGGACACAAAAGTATACCGAGGCACTGTCCATGTCGCCGAGCGTCATCCGGACTCAGGAAGGGAAGTTGAATTTCAACGGGCAGGCGGAAAGCCAGGGGATGCTTTTGGTAGATTCGGCGGAAAACGTGGATCCGGTGTCGGGAAGTTTCGCGATTCCTGTGCCGGTCAACACGATTCAAAACATTCAGGTGTTCAGCACTCCGGACAGTTCCGCTTACGGGGGATTTTCAGGCGGCTTGACCAGGATCAACATCCGGCCACCCGGGCCGGCCTGGAATTACAAGTTTCTGGATCTGGTACCGTCGTTTCGAGGTAAGAATGATCACTTGATCGGTCTCCTGAACATGACGCCAGGAGTGGAGTTCGGCGGCCCGCTCATCAAGAATAAACTGAATGTTTCCGAGACCATGACGTACGAGTTTCGCAAGGACCCCGTGCACGGGCTTTCGTGGCCTGTGGACGAGACCATGACCTACAGCCTAGACTCTTTCACGCAGTTTCAATGGACTTTTTCGGCAAAGCATCTTTTGAACGTGAATATTAACGTTTTTCCGTCGACCATTTTGTTTGCAGATATTAATACGCTCATTCCGCAAACCGCATCGGCGAATTTCCGGCGGCGGGGCGTGTCCGTGGGAATTGCTGACGATTACCAGTTCGACTCGGGCATTCTGCTCACCGCGGTTGTGCGCTACACGAATTTCTATACGAGTGAACGCGGCCAGGGATCGGCCGACATGACGATTAATCCTGAAGGTTGGGGCGGCAATTACTTCAACACATTTTCGCGCAATTCAAATCAGCTGGAGGCCCTGCCCATTCTCCAGTTTCCCGCGATGTCCTGGCATGGAAACCATCAACTGCAGCTGGGTGCGGATATTCTCTATCGGACTTTCACAGGAAGCAGCGTTTCACGCCCCATCGATCTGCTGGCCGAGGACGGAACCATCGCTCAGACGATCGCGTTTCAAGGCGCCGGGCAATTAGTTGGAAGCGTCACGGAAGCGTCGGTGTATACCGAGGATCGCTGGTCGTTGACCAAAAGCCTGGCATTGAATTTCGGGGGCCGTTTAACCCATCAATCGATTGGCAGGAATGGTGCGTTCGCCCCCCGCGCAGGCTTGGCTTACTCCATGGCAGGTAATAGGTTGGTCGTCCGCGGAGGGGCTGGATGGATCTATGGACACGTCCCGCTGCTGGCAGCGGATTATGGCGGTTACCAGAATCGCAACATATCCTTTTTCTCCGGTCCTCTCGCCAATCAAACGATCACTTTGCAAAATGTCTACCAATCCTCGGGAATTTCCGGGAATTCTTCAACGCTGCCCCACAAGGACAGCAGCACGCGCACCCTCACCTGGAACCTCGAGGGCACGGCTGCTTTGCGCAAAAACATCAGTCTGGAAGTTGGCTATTATGAAACGCACACGGTCAATCTTTTCGTTTTGGATCCAATTCTTCCGAGGATCGGGACTTCAGGATTTATGGTCCTGGAAAATGCCGGGTCCTCCAACTACCGTCAGGCGCAGGTCACTCTGCATTACCGGCCGAGCGAGCGGAACGAACTGAATATTTCCTATGCCTGGAGCCGCGCACGCGGCGACCTCAATACGCTTTCCGACACGTTTCTCCCTGTCCAGGCGCCGGTCGTCCGGCCAAACGCATACGGAGTCCTGCCTTCCGATATCCCGAGCCGTGTGCTCACCTGGGGTTACGTCACCTTGCCCAAGAAATTTGTTTTCACTCCCGTGATGGACATTCATACCGGCTTTCCGTATTCCAATGTGGATGTTCTGCAGAATTATGTGGGCGTGCCGGACAGCCTGCGTTTTCCTGTTTACTTTTCGCTGAATGTCAAACTCTCGCGCGATTTTATGATCCCCATGGGGTTCAAGGAGAACGCCAAGCGGCGGAAGATCAACATCGGGATTTTTTCGCTGGACGTAACGAATCGCCTTAACCCGCACGACGTGTTCAACAATGTTACCTCGCCGATGTTCGGAGTGTTCGCCGGCTTTCCGAGGCGCTTGACCGGACTGGACATCAACCTGAGCGACTGAAATGACGTTCGGGATGCTTTGTTCACGTGGCGTGGCTGACGTTTCCTGGCGCCGGCCCGCAAAGAGAAGAAGTGGAATGGTTGGTGACTTAATTAGTTCGAGGGGCTTGGCAGGGCTAGAAAACTTGAGGAAGAACTAGGATCATTTCCCTTCAGAGAGCGCGCGGCCAGAATTTCATAATCCTGATACTTGATGGTCAGAACTGCGCGCCCGCCTCCGCGTATGACGGAAACGGATCTATTTTCAGAAGGCAGCCAGAATTCGCCAATTTTCAGATAGGAATGGTGGATGTCAGTCTTCTTGATCCAGAAGGATGGATTCTTGGAAGGCTCAGCTTCAATGCGGCACACGGCGAAATCCTTCTTGTCCACCCAGATGCGCCCACGAAACAGAAGCTTGCTGGGAATTTTTGGTTCAACGGCGACCACGTAAGAGCAATTATCCGTTGCGTCCTGATGCTCGAATCCGCTGAAGTTATAATTGCTGGCATTGAGCGCAACGCGCTCGCGGTTCTCCTCCGTCTGTGCTTCCTGCTCGGCCTCGAGAAGGCGCTTGAGGATTCGGTCAATGATCCAATCGGGTCCGCTTTGGGAAATGATCTTGAATTGTTTTGTGCCGGGCGCGTCGTAAATCATGTCGACCACCATCTCGGCATGAAAGGAAGTGGGAAAGCCGGTATAGTCCAGACTGTAGGAGCGCCTGTTTTGGTATTTTTGCAGCGCGTCCATGCGCTCGGCGTTTTTCTCGATCAGCTTGTCCATGACCTGGGTGAGATTCAACCCCGGCTCGATGACGCCTTGCGGAATGGAAGATTGTGCGCGCGCGTCCTTGGACCCGGCGAGGATCAGCAGGAGCGATGCGGCAATCAAAAATCGGGAATAGCGTTTGTCTATGTTCATCCAAGTCACAGATTTCACCGGCGGATTCGCGGAGCCGGAAATTAATTGTCAAGTCAGGTGTTCACGATCTTTCTGGCATCGTCGAGAAGGATGCTTTCGAGCTGGGGCGCAACGTGCGTGTAACGTACGTAGGTATTATACATCCCCGCGAAAATACGTTCCCAGGAACCAATGGACAGAGCGCGCAGCCGGGCTTCACGCCGCATCGAGCCATGCAACTCGGGCTGAGTCATCAAGACTGACAATAGGGACCCGAATTCATCGAAGCGATTCGCCACATAACCCGACTTGCCATGCTCGACCGTGTATGCCGGGCCTCCTCGACGCGCGACCACGGCGGGAACACCGGAGGCGAGCGCCTCGAGAACCGCCAGGCCAAATGTGTCCGTTTCCGAGGGAAAGACGAATGCATCCATGTTCGCAAATTCGCGTGAAAGATCCATGCCAGTGAGCCAGCCGCAAAAATCCGCTTGGCGCATGTTTTCACGCAACCATTTTTCTTCGGATCCTTCTCCAATCATGACCATACGAAAATCGCGATGGGAGGCCGCGAGCAAGTCTTTTTCGAGTTGTGCGAGAAAGCGAACGTTTTTTTCCGGAGTGAGTCGCCCGACATAGCCGATTCGGAATGGGCCGCCGGCGCGAGGTTCCCGAAAGGCCGGGCTGAAAACCTCGGTGTCCACGCTGTGAGACATCAAGAAGCAAGGCTTTCCGGTCGCCTTTCCGAGCACCTCCACCAACTCACAATTCGGTGCGAAGAGCAGGCGCGGAATTTTGTAAAAGCGGGCCGCCGCACGGAACGTGGCATATTCGGTCGCGGCCGCAATCTTGGTTGATAGATTCGCCGGCCAGCAAGACAGCAGCTTGGAGATGCGGCAGCGAGCAAACTGATGAAGATTGGTTTGCCAGGAAGCTGCCAACGGGACGCTCAGTTTGTGAGCGACGAGCGCACCCAGGATTCCCACGTCGCTCGGACCCGTGATGTGAATGACATTCGGGCTAAAGTCGCGCACGAGCTGCAGAATTTTCGGATAGTGCCTCAGAAACAGAAGATCAAATTCGTGGTGGCCGTCGAGAGGAAACTTGAGGCGGCCGCGGCGCAATTGCACTCTGGTAATCGATCCATCCGCAACTACCTCGTCGCACGGTCCCGCGTGAATCAGAAGGAATGCAAATCCGTTTTCTTTTGCATAGGCGGCAAACTGCCTGCTGGTATTCGCGACCCCGTCAATTTCGCGGTAGGTGCACGGAAACAGCGCCACCCGGATGCCGCCCGCCGTCACGCAATCACCTCGTGCGGAATTTCCGAAGCCTTATGCAGTTCCGATTTCCCCCTAAACGTAAAGCTCACCGCGTGCCGTACCGAGGCGTTTTCCAACATGCGAAAAATGAAGAAAATCCGCCCCAGATACGGTGGCGGGGCTTTCCATAGCGTGGATAAAGGACGGTAACATCCCATCCGGAAATCCATATGGAACACTCGCTCGTCCCATCGGCGGGATCCCACGGGATGTTCCGGATAATCGCGGATGGTGTCGATGACCGTTTGCACAAAACGTATGCCAAGCACTTCCGCATACTGCGGCATGAAGACAATGTGACTGATTTGCTCGCGCCTGATCTCATTGACGAAGTCCGAAAAACTGCTGGCGCAAGTCAGGTTCAACGCGCCGCTGGGTTCGCATCCATGCCGGTCGCCCCCCGAAATCAGAGGACGCTGCCAAGCGGTGGCGAGTTGCATCACACCTTTATTTTCCGACCAGGAGCGCATCGCGTTGAGTTCAAAGGCGTGCAGGAATTGCACGCAGCAGTGCAGAAATCGGTCAAGAATCCTTCGGAATGGCGAATGCCCCAGGCCATGCTGGTCCCAAAGGGGATGGTTGAATACGATCAACGCTTCCGGAATTTCATGAAGGGCTGCCAACAGCTCCAACAAGCGAGGAGCGGATGGGTTGCTGGTGTATGCGGCCAGGTCTTCCATAATCAAATGTGCCTGGTTTTCCGGCAAATTATGAATACCCAGATGAAAAACGGCTCCCTCGTAAGGGACGCTCCACTCCACGGCAAACGGAATCTGAATCGGCATCGGCAATTGACGCAATAGGTTGGGCGCCTCGATGCTGTCGTGGTCGGTAAGCGAAACCAGGCTCATTAATTCAAGATCGATTTCAATCTGATTGCTCTCAAGTTCAAAGGCCAGCTTGGGCGGCAATGGCGGCGTCCAGTAGGCCTGTGAAAAATCAATGGGCCTTACCGATTTCTTGCACTGCTCTTTTAGAGCCCAGCGCAACAGAGGCCATTTTTCAGCGAAGGCCGGGATAAAAAGGAGGCTCTCTTTGGATTGGTTCGTGTGACTGTGAAGGGAAACAGCCGTCCGATACTTGCTGGCGATACCGGGTTGCTTCCAAAGAAATGAAATTTGTGTTTGGGGCAATTGGTTTTATCCCAGGAGAATTGAATTCATACATCAGGATGACAAATTCCGGTTCGATCCACCAGTAGTCTAAAATTTAAATTTCCAGGCTGGCAATAACCATGTCACAGAAATTCGCACAATTGGAGTTTAGGCCGCTGTGCGGCTGCGATCGTGCGGCTGTAGAGGCGACGTATGTTGTATCTCTAACAGCCGACCCGCAGAACCGACAATTTCCTGCTGAGAGATAGTTCCGGGTATGTGCAGCGATTGCGCCGGCCGTTACCGTTGTTGCGGCTGCCCGGGCGCGGGCGCAGCCGGCGGAGCAGCCTGGACAAGCGGAGGCTGCGGTCCGAGCACCTTTACGAGAGCCTGGTAAGCGCACTGCTCGTCCGCATTCCCGCCGCCAACTCCAACCGCGCCGATCAGTTGATTCTCCACAACGATTGGCAGGCCACCGGGCACAAAGTAGTAGGACAAACCCTCTTGCTTTCCGAGGTCCAGCCGAATTAGCCGTCCGTCAACCGTGTTGAACCGCTGCGCTACCGAGGCCGAAGACCCGCGCGCATACAATGCGGTTTTGGCTTTCATCAGGCCGGTCTCCGCGCCAATCGGAAGCACGCCGTCCATCATGTGGGAATCGATGATATCGCCTGTCGGCGAGAGCACGTAGATGACGATGGATTGGTTTCCAGGCTGTGCTTTTTGCCATTCAACGCAGGCGTTGACAATCGCCCTGGCGGTGTCCGCATTGATAACCGCCTTCATCAACGTGCGCTTGGCGACGTCATCGGAGACCGTAACTTTGCTGAACGGAGCGGGCGTGGCGCCCTGCGCCCAAGCTTTTGCATGATCCAATGCAAATGTCGCCGCGACGATCCCCAGAATCATTGCCGCTCGAAACAACCCTGCCTGTTTCCTCATGTGGTTTTCCCCCTCGTGTCCTCAGGACTTGTTTTCACGCGGACGATTCGCCCGCGTCCCGGAAAGACGCATCGAAGTTTGCAAATATTTTCCGCATTGGAATTCCCGGCAACGGGAACTCTACACCCACACGGCTGTATTTCGCAAAGTTCCGTGCATGTCTCCGTGATTTAATTGGCGCAAACACCTGCCCGCCCCAAAAAACGAGCGGCTTCTATAAAACCTGAGCGATTCCATGAAACGGCACGCGAACGCCCCGCGCACCTATTTTCCGATCTCCAAAAGTTCAAAAGTGCTGAGCACTGGTTTCGGGCGCGGATTCGGATTCTTGGCCGTGGCCGGTACTGGATCGTTTTTCTCGGTGCCGATGGAAAAGACGTGGTGGGTCTTGGAATCGAGCGCAACGGTGCGCGCGCCGTAAATCGTCTTGACGACGGCAACCTGGCTTATTTTGTCCGGCGAATCCGCGTGGAAAATATAGGTTGCGCCGGTCTTGCCGTCGCCGCTGTCGCGGCATGTAGCGTACACGTTGCCCGTGTCCGGATCAAAAACGTCTCCGTCCACGGCGATGGCGATTGGCAGCGAAGCCACGATCTTCCCGTTATCCGCATTCATCACGATCATCACGCCGGGGCCAGTCGGGCCTTTGCCGCGGCAACCGACGTACAGGCGACGATTCGTTTTGTCCATCGACATGGCAACCGGGGCCTCGCACCCGGGAGTGGGCCATTTATTTTTAATCGTGAGCGCCTTGGCGTCGTACTCGATCACTTGTCCTTTATCCTCGTAGTCCTGGAAGATGCTGCCCTTACCGTCGGCAGCCGCCGCTTCCGGGTTGGCGTTGAACGGCATCGAACCGACAACTTTCGCAGTCGCCGCATCCACGACCGTCAGATTCATTCCGTCGCCGTTGTTCACATACACACGCTTGGTCGACGGGTCGTAGAGGAGCGAGTCGGTATCGATGCTGTTCGATTTGATGGACGAAGTAAGCATCATGGTCTTCAAATCAAAAATGTAGATGGTCCCTTCCTGTTCCGTTTTGTTGCCGGTCACAAATCCGCGATTGAATTCGGGGGCCACAGCAACGCCGTGCAAACCATTCATCCCCTGGATGTCTCCGACGAGCTTTCCGGAATCCGCGTCGACCACCAGAATGTGCGTGCTACGGGGAATGTAGACGCGCCGTGCGGCTGAATCCACCGTGACGTAGTCCCACCCGCCTTCGCCGCCGAGGGGAATCGTTCTGAGCACGCGATAGCCCGAGTCCTGCGGGGCGCCAAGGAACACGGTGGGAGAAAGCAATAAGAGAGCAACGGCAAGAACGCAGGCCCAGGACAATACCTTTGGAAGCCATTGTGCCAACATTAGGTTGCCTCCGATTTTAAATGTTTGCTTCCGACCTGTTGGTAAGACGCGGGTCATCATGCACTAGTTTCGTACAAAAACAACATTAAATTGTCATAAATCCTGACGCGGGCCGCAGCGGAAGGGACCGTTGACGGCGAACAAGGGCTACTCGCAGGGAATTCAGCTCCAAATGACGGCGTTGGAGGAACGCGCGTAATGCGGCTTCTATATTCTCGATTCGCTTTTGAAGCAAGAAGGATTTAAAAGGCTATAGCGCTTGCCTCCAGGGGAACGCCGGTTTGATCGGCAGTCGCCGCCCGAAGGCGTGCGCTGCAAAGTCGTTGCGGGTTCAGAATGCCAACTGGGATTTCAAATCTTTTTCCGCACGGACTACTTTGCGGCGGGCGCCATCGCATTGAAATCGGCGGTGTGGGAGACGATCACGATCCAGCGTCCGCTGCGCTTGGCAAGTACGAAATTGGAATACCCCGCGCGGTACGGCCACTCGGACCCATCACGCTTGCGAGCCCCGGTCATTGTCCAGTAGTCGTCCACCACAGCGAGTTCAGGGCTGAGGTAGCGGATGGACTTTACGGTGTCGGTGCGATGCGTGTTTTTGTAGAGATCGGCGAAGAGTTTGGCATGTTCATCCTCGACGGCCTGTCGGCTGCCAAGCGGTTCGCCGCGCCAGTTGACCCATTCAACGTCATCCGCGAGCGACGCACACATGGCATGAGCGTCGTGGGTATTCCATCCTTCGCTGAAACCCGCCACAACCTGCTTCAGGGCGGCGTCTTCGCCGCTGTTCGGGGAGCCGTCGGTGACCGCGGCGCGCGCCAAACCGATCGCCAGCGGGGTAGCAAATACTAGGATAAGAATCGCGACGCACCGTCCCAGGTTCCGAGTGGCAGAAGTTGTCGTTCTGGTCTTCATTTTGTGCGCTCCTCGTTCGATTGAAGAATGGATTCGCAAATAATTAACAGGATGCGTGCTGGGCCACGGCCCGTGTACGCTCGGCCCGCACGGCTCGGGGCAGTCCCCCCTAGGGTACACCAATCTCGGCTTAGTAGTAACACTAGAGGAATTGGATGATGCGGATTTGGCGGAACCTTGCGAAATTCCGTACCTCATCTTTTCAACGTGCCGCGAAAAGTTCATGATAGGCATTCCGGAGGTGCCCTCATGAAAGCGAGAATCCATTTATTCGGGGCCTTGGTTGCGTGTCTACTCGCGTTTGCCGGCCCCGCGTTTGCCCACCACGCTTGGCACGGATATGACATGGAAAATATTACGAGCGTGTCGGGAACCGTCACGCAATTCGATTGGAGCAATCCACACGTCTGGATCAGTTTTGAAATCACCGACGACAAAGGCGCCATCGAAAAATGGAGTGCCGGCGGCCCGAGCCCAAGCCGCATGGCTAGTACCGGCTGGGACAAAGAAACGCTCAAGCCCGGAGATCAAATTACCGCCGTCGGGCATCGCATTAAGGACGGCACATATAATTTGCGCCTGGTGAAAGTCGTCTTATCCGACGGGCGCGAATTGATCTGCTACGGCGGACGCTGAAGCCGTGAGCCTTCTCGACTGTCGAAAACGGCTGGATTCCAGCAGCACGGGCACTCTTGCCTGAGCCCTTTTCGCGCGCGTACGCTCCTCATGCGCCGCCGTTCCCCTCGAAGTATTTCCGGAGTTGAAAGCCCACTTTGACTTTTCCGGGAACACAATGGTATAGGCTGATGCCGTATATACGGAATTGGATAAGTTATCTCCGCCAATCGCAGTATGCGTTTCGGAGCGGCGGACGGCAATTCGGCTGGGCTTCGATGGACGATAGAGGTTTCACATGAAGAATTTGTTATTCGTATTCCTGATGATTGTTTCAGTTCCCGTATTCGCCCACCACGGCGCATCGCCCTACGACACGACGAAATTGACAACATTGAAAGGGACGGTATCGGACTTCCAGTTTATCAATCCGCACGTGGTGATTTCCGTGGACGTGACGAACGACAAGGGGAAGACCGAAACGTGGATTGGAGAAGCGAACAGCCCGAACGTATTGGCCAGGCATGGGTGGAGCAGGGAAATCATAAAAAAAGGGGATCCGATCACGGTGATTGGGAATCAGGGCAAGAACGGCTCGAAAACTTTGCGATTACAAAAGGTTGTGTTGTCCACGGGCCAGGAGCTCGATCCCAATTCGTTGTCGGACTAGGCGCGGCATGTGCGAGTGTAAATATTTCACCGAATCGGCAAAAGCAGGAATCGACGGCAAGGGAGGAGACCCGAGTTGCGCAATCGTTGCATGATGATGAACCGGGGCCTCGCATTTCTCGCGATTTTTATCTTTTCCTCTGCGATTTTCGCGCAAAAAACTCGCGCGGCAGGAACCGGCGCCCGCACAGTCGTCAGCTGCCGTGCCGGATTTATCCGGAATTTGGTCGCGGCTGCGGGACGGTGCAGTTGTCCGCGGCTATGAGATGTACGTGCTCGATTTTGGGAAATCGGATTCGCCAATGACGCCGTGGGCTGCGGCCAAATATAAAATAACGAACCCCAAATATCACGGCGACGATCCGACCACCGTATTGAGCGATCCCGTTTTCCAATGTTTCCCTCCCGGGGTGCCGCGAATCTATCTTTACAATTTTCCCGTGCAGATCGTTCAGATCCCCGGCCAGGTGCTCATGCTGTTCGAGTACGATCATTTTGTTCGCCGCATTTATACGGACGGGCGCCCGCATGATCGGGAGCAGGGCCCGCTGTGGATGGGCGATTCGATCGCCAAGTGGGAGGGAGATACGCTGGTCGTCGATACCACCAATTTTAACGATAAGACTTTGATCGATCGCGTGGGCCGCCCGCACAGCGACGCTCTTCACCTCGTCGAGCGCATTCGCACTATGGACCACGATTCCATGGAAGTGGATTTCACTGTCGATGACCCGAAGGCTTATGCCAAGCCCTGGGGCACGAAGCTGATCTTCGAGCGAAAGCCGGACTGGAAAATTATGGAGCAGGTCTGCGAAGACAACGCCACCTTCCTCGATTTCAACAAAAAGGCAACCGAGACGCCCAAGAAATAAACGACCCCGGGTGCCAACGCAACTAGGCCCGAAGCACTTGAGCGATACCCTAAATCAATCTTGCTAACATGTTGCAGGCAGCCTGGGGCCAGTGTCTTGCGGCCGTCGGTGTATTCGGAAACTTTTTTGCAGAAGACGATCGCAAGTCCCCGAGGGCCTCTGCGCTCCCCTCGCCTGGCATTCCTTTTTCTATTTTCGGGAGCTCTCGCCGCAGCCTTAATGGGTTGCGGGGAACGAGCGCCGGCGGACCCGGATCCAGGCGTACGATGCGACGAAGATTTCAACAGGGCTTTGGCACTGCGCCCGGGGAACCGGGAACGCTGCCGGAAATGCGGCAAAGTTTACGGTGCCAACGGTTGGGAATGGCAAGGTGTATGCCGGGACACGCGGCAATCACACCGGAGGCACGACAGGCTCGACGATGATTCCCGGTAAGCCGGACGTGTACGGGTTGCTGCCAAATTAATCGCCACAATTCCGCCGGGTTCGCAGGTATCGTCATTTCAAGTTCGCTCTATTTCTGGTTGATCTCTTGCGTCCATCGAGTCAATCCGCCAATCGTATGGCCTTGCATCAACGCGAATGAAGGTGTACCTACGTACATCTCGGAGGGAGCCATGCCTCATACCGCACGAAGAGATCTCCTCAAGAAGGCCGCAACCCTTAGCATTGGCGCGATTGCTTCGGCAGGCGCTGGATTTCCTCGCGCAGGTCTGGCCGCGGGCCAAGCGGAACAGAAACTTCCCACATCTGATTTTTTCCCGGGATTTAAACGCCGTACTGCGAAGACCTCCGGGGCGACGATCCACTTTGTCACCGCGGGCAGCGGGCCGCCGCTTCTGTTGCTTCACGGCTATCCTCAAACGCACCTTGAATGGCGCGATGTTGCGCCCCAACTGGCCAAATCTTTCACCGTTGTTGCCGCCGACCTGCGCGGGTACGGAGACAGCAGCAAACCCGTGGGTGGCGAAAACCACTTGAATTATTCCAAGCGCGCTATGGCGCAGGACCAGGTGGAAGTAATGACCAGTTTGGGATTTCAAAAATTTGCGGTCGTTGGTCACGATCGAGGCGGGCGGGTTGCGCACCGCATGGCGCTCGATCACGCGGACCGCGTGACGCAGCTTGCCATCCTCGATATCGTTCCCACTTATAAAGTCCTGCACAGCGTGACGAACGAATTGGCCACGGCTAATTTCCATTGGTGGTTTCTCATACAAAAATCGCCGCTGCCGGAAACGCTAATCGGCAACAGCGCGGAAGTGTGGCTTCGCTCGAGGTTTGAGCGAATTCCGCCCGGCGTTCTCGGCAAAGAAGCATTCGCGGAGTATCTGCGCAGCTTCCTCCTGCCGGACTCGATTCACGCCTCGTGCGAGGATTATCGCGCGGGCGCGACCATCGATTTAGTCCATGACGCCGCCGATCTGGATCATAAAATCTCTTGTCCGGTTCTAGTTCTATGGGGAGAACGGGGAGCCTGGCCAAAATTGTACGACGTGCTCGAGGTATGGCGAGAGCGAGCGTCGAATGTCACCGGCAGGGAGATGCCAACCGGGCACTTCATCGCGGAAGAAAAACCGGATATGCTGCTTAAAGAACTGAATAAATTTCTGAGTTAAGATGACTGAATACGAGTGCCGCGAGTCAGGAAAAGTGTAAATCGGACTGGGTTGGGGGGGCAGGTGAACTTAGGGCGAAAGCGTAGTCGACTCAAAAGGATTCTGGCCTGCGGAGCGTTAGCGTACATGGCCGGATTTTTCGGGGCATTGCCGCTGCGGGCGCAGAGCAGCGCTCCAAAATTCGAGGTCGACCCCTCTTGGCCGAAGCCCTTGCCGGGCCGCTGGGTGACCGGCGAGATTGGAGGTGTGTGCGTAGATTCCCATGATCACGTCTTTGTTGCCCAGCGCGTCAGCGACGTTGGCGGCATGGACGGCCATCTCGAAGGATTGACAGGCGACGAGTTGAACGCCGGCGAGGCTGGGCCTCCCGTAATCGAATTTGACGAATCTGGAAACGTTGTCAATTCCTGGGGTGACGCGAAGATTCTGCCCAAGGATTTGCATGGCTGTGCGGTAGACCGCGACGGCCACGTGTGGCTTGACGGTTCCGAGGACGGAATCATCCAGGAATATTCACACGATGGAAAGGAATTGCTGCTTCAAATTGGAAAGAAGGGAGTATTCGATTCGTCGGATGGGACCGTCAACGGCGCGCCTATGAATTCGAGCACATCGCAGTTTTTCCGCGTGTCAGAAATCGCCTTCGATCCGCACAACGGCGACATCTATGTCGCGGACGGGCATGCCAAAGGCAAGGGCAGCAATAATTTTCGCATCGTCGTGTTTGACCGCGGCGGGCACTACTTGCGCCAGTGGAAATTGCACCGCACGCCGGAAGAAGCAAGCACGGCGGCGAGGCCGACTCCGCATTGCGTCCGCGTGAGCAACGACGGTATCGTTTACGTCTGCGACCGTTGGATGAACCGCCTTCAACTTTTCGACACTATGGGAAATTTCAAGAAAGACATGCCGTTCCGCTTTAAGGTGTGGACCCCGATTCCGGCGAGCGCTGCCGGTGCGCAGCGTGACGCGATGCTGGTCGGATCGTGCTCCTCAGTTGAATTTTCCAATGACTCGCAGCAAAAGTTCATGTACGTCATCAATGAAATTGATGAGCAAATCGACGTCGTGGACCGCGCCAGTGGAATGGTGGTCAGCAGTTTCGGCCGTCCGGGCCACCAGGTGGGCGAATTCATGCACGCGCACACCATGGCGGTGGACTCCAAAGGCAACATCTATGTGGGTGAGTCTGTCGACGGTCGGCGCGTGCAAAAATTCAAGATCGTGGGCAGCCATTAGCCCGGCTGTTTCATTGCGATTCCAGCGGTACGATCGGCAGTCGGCCGGGCGTTGCGCAGTGCGGACTTTTGTGGCGCCGGCGGGACACCCGGGGCACAAAATCACCACAAAATCACCATAAAATCAACGGATGCGAGGAAAAACCTTCGGGCGCATTTGGAAGATCGCGGCCCGGTCCGAGCTGTAAAACCGTGCCCTCAGCGAGCACAATCTTGAGCGCGAAGCCGACACGGGGAGCCGCTTTTGGCGGGGCCCGTCGTAATCGTAATCTTCTCTCCCGGTTTCAATTGGGATTTAGACCATCCGCGCCTGGACGGCATGCCCGGGCCGACCGTTTCACTGGCCCAATCTACAACGGCGGTCCGGCCATTTATTACGTCGAAATAAATTTGGACCTAGGGATTGGACTAAACAAATT
>Ga0206846_1076_pt2 | contig 15662 bp, 14 predicted proteins | sample Alteio_BWOrgCont_20_FD_152878 | JGI IMG/M metagenome (GOLD analysis project Ga0206846, IMG submission 152878) | Enriched cells from forest soil in Barre Woods Harvard Forest LTER site, Petersham, Massachusetts, United States -... | ecosystem: Environmental > Terrestrial > Soil > Temperate forest >... | reverse complement strand
AGAAACGGTGCTCATAATCTGGAGGAAGGATCGAGTTTTGGGCAAAGCTCGACCACGATCATTAGACCAAACCGGTGCAATGGTAAATACCGATGACCACGAAAACCGCCGCGGTCTTGATGCCGGTGATGACGAAAATGTCACCGTAGGATTGGCGGTGGGTTAGGCCGGTGACGGTGAGCAGCGTGATGACCGCGCCATTGTGCGGAAGGGTGTCCATCCCGCCGCTGGCCATCGAGGCGATGCGGTGGAGCACCTCCGGCGGGATGCCGGCGGCTTGCGCGTTTTGCAGAAAAGTCTGGGCCATGGCCGCCAGCGCGATGCTGAGGCCGCCGGAGGCCGAGCCGGTGAGGCCGGCGAGAGAGGTCACGGTCACGGCCTCGTTGATCAGGGGATTTGGAATGCGCTTGAGTGCGTCCACCACTACGAGAAACCCCGGCAGCGCGGCGATCACCGCGCCGAAGCCGTACTCGGAGGCGGTGTTCATGGAAGCGAGCAGCGCTCCGGAGACAGCCGACTTCGAGCCTTCGGCGAAGCGGCGGTGGACGCGTTTCCAAGCGAAGACGAGCACAGTCAGAATCCCGCCCAGCAGGGCGCCCTCGACCGCCCAGATCGCGGCCACTTTCGCAATCTCCTGCGTGACCGGCGCGGCGTGGCCGACGACGGCCGGCGTGAAGGAATGAGCTTCTCCGTAAGCTTTCGGAATCGCCCAGGTAAAGAGCACATTCAAGACGCCGACGAGGAAGAGCGGGAGGATTGCGATAAGCGGGTGGGCGAGCCGGTCTTCTGCAACGGTTTCCGGCTCATGAAGCAGATTAGAGCCATAACCTTCGCCGGCGGCCGCGGCGCGGCGGCAACGCCAATGGAGGTAGAGAAGCCCCGCCGCCAGAATGAAGACGGCGCCGATGCTGCCGAGCCAGGGAGCCGCATAGGCATTGGTCTTGAAGAATGGGATAGGGATGATGTTCTGGATCTGCGGCGTGCCGGGCAGGGAATCCATGGTGAAAGTGAAGGCGCCCAGCGCGATCGTTGCCGGGATGAGCCGCTTGGGCAGGCCGCTCTCGCGGAAGAGCGCGGCGGCGAAAGGATAGACTGCGAAGACCACCACAAAGAGAGAGACTCCGCCGTAAGTGAGCACCGCACTCACGACGACAATCGCAAAGATCGCGTGCCGCCGCCCCATGAGCTTGACCACCGCGGCCACGATTGACTTGGAGAAGCCAGCCAGCTCCACCAGCTTGCCAAAGACCGCCCCGAGCAGGAAGACCGGGAAGTAGAGCTTCAGGAATCCGACCATCTTCTCCATGAAAAGCCCCGTAAAGATCGGCGCCACCAGCGCGGGATCGGTGAGCAACACCGCTCCCAATGCGGCGACTGGAGCGAAGAGGATGACGCTGTAGCCGCGGTACGCCGCGAACATGAGGAAACCGAGCGCCCCCCAGCACGATGAGGAAGCTCTTCGCGCGGTCCAACCTCCGTCGATCGTGATCGTCTGGCCGGTGATGTTCCGCGCGAGCGGGCTGATCAGATACTCCACCGCCCCCGCGACCTCTTCGATCGTGATGAACGACTTCTTGGGCATCGGCGCCAGCATGATGCGGCTGACGACCTCATCCTCCGAAATGCCATGGGAGAGGGCTTGGCCGGCGATCTGCGCATCGACTAGCGGCGTGCGGATATAGGCCGGGCAGATCGTGTTGCTGGTGACATCCACCAGGCCGGTCTCCAAGGCCAGCACTTTGGAGAGTCCGAGCAGCCCGTGCTTGGCGGCCGTGTAGGCCGATTTATAAGAGGAGCCGACGAGGCTATGGATCGAGCCGATATGGATGAGCCGGCCAAAGCCGTGCGCGCGCATGCCGGGCAGCACGGCCCGCGACATCAGGAAGGCCCCGCGCAACATTACGTCCATCAGCAGATCCCACTTGTCGAGCGGCAGCTCTTCGACCGAGGCGACGCGCTGCAGACCGGCATTGTTCACCAGCACGTCGATCCGCGAGCCGCCCAGATCATGGAGGAGCGCTTGGATATTTTCCGCCGAAGTGACATCAAGCGCGCGGGCCTCGGCTCGGCCGCCGGCGGCGTGGATCTGGGCAGCGGTTTCCCACGCTGCATCGGGATTCAGATCGGTGGCGAGGATGGAGTGTCCCGCTTGGGCGAGCAAAAGGCTGAGCCCGCGGCCGACGCCGCTGCCGGCGCCGGTGATAAGGATGGAGCATGGGGGATTCATGGCGGGACAATGGATGATCTGGTGAGTGGCATAAAGAAGGCGAACGCGCTTGCGAGGGTGACCAGCTCAAAGTACAAATCATCCATGCGCACATTGACAGCCTTTCTGCATGCCGCTGATCCGGACGAGGGCGGTTTTTGGGCGACTTGTCTCGAAGTTCCAGGGGCTAACGGGCATGGGGAAACGAAAGCCGAGTGTTTGGAGGATCTTGCCGCAGCCGTGAAGCTCATTCTTGAGCTGAACGAGGAAGAGGTCTTGCGCAATGATCCGAATGCGGAGAAGATCGGTGTTGCCGTGGCGTGAAGAGGCGAGAGCCTGTGCGGTATCTCGAGGCCCACGGATGCTCTTTGCTCCGTGAAGGCGCAAGCCACGCCATCTATGCCACTCCACTGAACGGCGTCCGCGAAGGAGTGCCGCGGAATAATCAGATAAAACGTCACTTGACCCGCAGATATGAAAAAAGCCATAGGAATAGCTAGCGTCGCTTTGTTCGTTGGAGCGGCTATGTGGGTGCGCAGTTGCCTTCATTTCCCAACTCATGAGATGCGAACGGTTGTGGGTCGAAATGATGGTCCGGTTGCTGGAATGGCAACTCCTGTAACGGCGGTAGCGAGCAATCGAGGCGATTCTAGTGTGATTCGTTCGGGGGGGCGTGTTGAATCGTTTAGTGTTCCGTTCCTGAAGAACGTTGAGGGCGTCGTGAAATATGAGACGCTAGGCTTGCGCCTGAAGCATGGAGAGGCATTGTCCTGGCCGGTTAAAACGTTCTATTCGAAGTCAGGAGGATTTCTTCGGGCGGAGTATGGCGCTAAGAACGCCCCCGAATACTACCCCACGCCAATCGACGCTCTTGAAAGACTCGAACGGTTTGATAAATTTGTGACAGTCGGGCTTCCTTCGGAACCGGCGAAGGTTTCAGTGGTTCAGTTGTTCGGTAATCTTGCGAATCATGGATTGGATATCAGTACGACTAAACGATTCGACCTGAGTTACCTGCTAATCGAGAATTCGGGAAAACCGGCGGCGGCTTTTTATATTCTAAATCTGTATGGCGTAGAGACCGCCGTTAATTGGCGCCAGCCGGGCGTTGAGGTGGCACGGTGTTCGAGGTGGGTTTTCGATTCTAACGGAACTGTGGTTTTTGCCGATAATTCCCTGTGAGCGTCACCCATGCCGGGCGCGGAGCTCTCGGCGCATGATTTTGTTGGAGGCCGTTCGAGGCAGCGCCTCGGTGAAAATGAGCTCGTGGATTTTGAAGAGCGGGTTGAGGTCGCGTTTGATGGTGCTTTGCATCATCGCGAGCATGGCTTCTTGGCCGCTCGCGTTGTGGCCAGGGCAGACGGCGTAGATGACTAACTGACTTGGCCCGCCATCGGGCGATATGGCGATGGCCGCCGTCTCAAAGACCCCTGGCACTCGGTGGAGGACTTGCTCGATTTCTGCGGAGCTGACCTTGATGCCCCCAAGGTTCATCGTGTCATCGGCGCGGCCTTTGGCTCGCCAGAGGCCTCCCGGCAGCGCCTCCATTTCGTCGCCGTGCCGCCGGAGCGTCTCGCCGTGCGGGCCGCGCGGCGCGCCGGCAAAATAGACCTCGTGATGGTCTTTGTTGAGGAGTGTGGTGGAGAGGCCGATCGACGGCGGCGTGAGGAAAAGCTCGCCGCTCTCGGCAGGACGCCCCTCTTCATCGAGAATTGTCACGTCCAATCCCAAGGTGGGTGTGTTGAATGCGCCGGCCACGCACGGAAGCGTGACCGTTCCCGTGATGTAGGCGCCGCCGATCTCCGTGCCGCCGCAGTATTCAATGACAGGACAACCGGTGCGCTCCATGAGCCACCGCATATCGTCCGCCCTGGAGCATTCGCCGGTCGAGCTGATGACTTTCAGCGCGCTCCAGTCGAGCGCATTCATGCAGCCCGAGCTCCGCCAAGCTTTTACGAGGCTGGGCACCAGGCCGAGCATCGTCGCTTGGGACTTCTGGACGAAGAGTCCGAATTCGCGACCGGTCGGCGGTCCATAGTAAAGCCCCATTGTGGCGCGGTTCATGAGGCTGGCAAAGATGAGCCACGGCCCCATCATCCAGCCGAGATTGGTCGGCCAGACAAGCGTATCGCCCGGGTGGATGTTTTGATGAAAGTGGGCGTCCGCGGCGCATTTGATCGGGGTCGTGTGCGTCCACGGGATCGCTTTCGGCTCGCCGGTCGTGCCCGACGAGAAGAGGATATTCATCGCATCCGCGGGCTCCCGCGAGGTGGTTGCGAAGGGCGCGTCGATTTGGAGAAACTCCGGCCAGGCGCAATCTTCCTCTCGCAGCGGAAGCGACAAGCGAATCTGGGCCGGCAGCACGATTGCCGGAGGGGCTCCAGCCTCGATGGCCTTCGCGTAGAGCGGAAAGGTCTTCCCGCCGCGGATCAGCACGTCCTGCGTGAAGACCGCCATGGCGCCGGAGATCCGCAAGCGCGTGGCGATCTCGAGGGGACCGAAGCTATCCGCAATCCCGACTACGACGCAGCCGGCCGCGACGATGCCCAGATAGATTGCGACTGCTTCCGCCGTCATCGGCATCAGGATCGCCAGCGCATCTCCGGGCTGATAACCTAAGCGGCGAAGGTTGGCGGCGACGCGCCCCGTCAGCGCCTTGAGCTCGCCATAGGTCATGACGAAGAGCTCGCCGCCCTCGGCTTGGAAGCGGATGGCCGGCTGCTCGGGAGGCGCCGAGAAGCAGCTCTCGACGATATTCATCCGTGCGCCGACCAGCCAGCGCGGGGCGGCCACGCCTCGCGAGAGATCGAGCAACGTGTGAAATGGTTGATCGAATCGCACATCCAATCGGGCCAACGCCAGCGCCCAATACTCCTCGCGCCGCCGAACGGACCACGAGTGCAACGCCTGATACGAATCGACGTTCGCCCGGCCCATCAGCCACGCGACATTTGTCGTGGCGATGAATTCCGGTGAAGGCGTCCAATCGGGCGCCGGCGGGTGAGCTCGTTCTGGGAGGGAGGGGAGCATCGGTGGGAAGGAGCCTATCGCTCCGGTGTGAGCGATAATTCGGTCGGCTCCGTCGCGAGCGAAGCCCGCGGGATGGTAAGCAGATTTGCGGCATCCGGGGTGATCCGGCCGGAGGCGAGTGGCTTGCTGGCGCGGCTGAGCTCCCAGTGGTACGCAGCGTTTGGTTGGACTTTGAAGTGCTGCAGACGGCGGAGCGTAAGATCGGCGGTCGCCGTCTCCGGGGGCGTGAGCGGATTGGTAATCTTGGGGTGATCGAGCCAGAGCTCCATGGCGAAGCTGGCCGGGGTGTCGCGCGTGCTTTTCCAGCGGAACCAGGCGTTCATCTGGCCCGATTCGTCGAATTCCGCGGGTGCGTCCAGCCAGGGTGAACGCTGGTCGGTCGAGGCGTGGGTGAAGACGGGATACGCTTCATTCCGGCGGATCTCCAGCCACGGGAAGGCGAGAGCGACTTCGCACGGAGCGTATTTGGCCACGAGATTGGCGAAAGTTGCGTGGCCGAAAAGCCCCCAGCTCAGGACCAGCGGAAGCCGCCCGGCTTGCGCGGCTTGCAGCAGCGCGGGCTGAGTCTTTGACCAGTTGTCATTCTGGGCGGAGAAATCGACCACGACAGGCGGATCGGGCAGACCGACCGCCGAGATGCGCTTAGTCCAGGCGTCGCGGTCCGCGGCGCTGGCATCCGCCGGCGCCGGTGGGAAGCCTCCCATGCGATACGCGACGTATTCGGTTCCGGCCGGCACCGTTGCCTTCACGGCGGCGAAGACGTCGCCGTGCGGAATCCCGAGCCCCAGCGTGCCGCACCCGCCCATCGAGACGCCGCAGAGGTAAATGCGATTGCGATCGATATGGTAGTGATTGACCACCCATTCGATCGTGTCGAATACGCGCCGCTCGGCTGGCGAGACTTGCCCGGGGGTCTTGTCGCCCTGCCGTCGGATTTGCCCCCAGCCCCACCATTCGGCGTTGGTCGAGTTGAGAAAGAGGGCGTAGAAATCCTGCGGAGATTTCGTCATGACCGTGTGGAAATCGCCGCGCTCGGGCAGGCTGCGCTCCAGGCAATCGAAACCCATGTAGTCATAGGCGGTCCGGTTGGCCGAATGGAGCACGACGCAAAGGGGCGTTTCGGGCTGCGGCTGCTTGGGTGTGACGACGTAGAAGCTGTTGTGGTTTTGTTGCTTCGGCCCCGTTTCCTGGGGCGGGGGATAGCTCCATTCTCCACTCGCGCTGGCCGGATACTCCCAGCTCTCACGAGGCCCGTGCGTGTATCGTTCGATGGTCCGGCCATCGGCGGATTTGGTGGTTGGATTGTTGGAATCGATCGTCGGCGGCCAATCGTCGGCCAGGACTGAGCCGCCCGTGATGAGCAGCGAGAGCAGGACGGCGAGTGAGCGAGCGGTGAGCTTGCGAGCTTTGGCAGGGTGCATGGGCGCTGGGGGCATGGATTGGACCGCGAAGGAAGTGCGGAGGCCTTTTTATTGAGCTACGCCGCTGAATGCTAAAGCGATTTGGCGCCATCGCGTTTGAGATCCGCGAGGAGCTCGTCGTGCGAGAATACCTGCTCATCACGGCGTTCCGCGATTACGGCCAGATCATCCAGGTCTTCAAGGAGCCTTTCGTACTTGCAGATTGGAAGAACCACGGCCATCCGTACGCCGTTCTGGTCTGTAAGGTAGCATTCTGTCGGGCTCATGGTTTTCAGATTAAGCATTTCCCGCTCGGTGTCGAGATTACCGATCCGGGGCAGGCGCCATTGCGGCCGAGGTCCGCGCTCCCTAAGGCCGAGGCCGGAAACGGGATCTAATCCTTACAGCCGCTCGAGCTATAACCGCGCTCGTGGGCAACCAGCCGCTCATCCCTTGCGCTGCCCGACCCGTAGACTACTCTTTCCCATGCTCCTCTCCAGGCCGATCCCTCATCCTGTGCGCGCGCGTTGGCTCACGGCCGCGCTCGGCGCACTGATCTCAGTCGCAGGCGGGGGGGCCGTGGCCGGTGAGCTCGCGCTGCTCCCGGCCAAGATTGAGCTGAGTCAATGGTCGCGCAGCCAGACGCTCCTCGTGGAAACAAAGGAAGGCGATCGCCTCACGGGCGATGTTTCGAGCGAGGCGACTTTGGCCTCGGATCATCCCGAGATCGTGAAAATCGAGAAGGGGATGGCGATCGCGGCCGGCAACGGCACGGCGACGATTACCGCCACGCGCGGTGACGCCTCCACCTCGGCGCCGGCCACGGTGACCGGCTTCGGCCAACCCGCCGCCATCAGCTTTCGCAATCAGGTGCAGCCGATCCTGGCCAAGACCGGTTGCTCGATGGGCGCGTGCCATGGCGCCGCGGCGGGGCAGGGGGGATTCAAGCTATCCCTCCGCGGCTACGACGACGACGGCGATTTCCTCACCCTCACGCGGGGCGCGACGGGCCGCCGCATTACCCCCGACGACCCGGCTCGCTCGCTTTTCATCTTGAAGCCGACCTCCAGCGTGACCCACAAGGGCGGCGAACGTTTCAAAGTCGGCGCCCCCGAATGGCAGACCCTCGTCGACTGGGTCGCCAACGGCCTCCCCGGACCGATGGCCGATGATCCCCACCTCCAGCGCCTGGAAGTCCTGCCCGAGGCTGTGCGGCTCGCCCCTGGGCAGAAGCAGCAGATCATCGTCCGCGCTCATTTTACAGACGGCCACGTCGAGGATGTCACCCGCTACGCCAAATTCACCGCGACGAATCAGTCGGTGATCACAGTCGACGAGAACGGTCTCGCCACAGTGATCGGCCACGGCGAAAGCGCCGTGAGCGTCTGGTATCTGCAGCAGATCGCCATCGGCTCCGTCGCCTCGCCCTTCGCCAATGATCTGCCGGAGGCCGCCTTCGCCAGCGCGCCCCGCCGCAATTGGATCGACGACGCCGTGCTTGAAAAGCTGCGCAGCCTCAATCTCCCGCCTTCACCGCGCTGCACCGATCACGAATTCATCCGCCGCATTTTCCTTGATGCTATGGGCGTGCTCCCGACTCCCGAGGAGACCACCGCCTTTGCCGAGGATACCGCTCCGAATAAACGCGATCAATTGATCGACCGGGTCCTCGATCGCTCCGAGTTTGTCGACTATTGGAGCTACAAGTGGAGTGATCTCCTGCTCGTCACCAAGCGCAAGGTGGCCGCCCCGGCGATGTGGGCCTATTACAAATGGATTCGCAACGCCGTCGCCTCGAATCTTCCGTGGGACGAATTCGCCCGCGAAGTGCTCACTGCGCAGGGGAGCACGCTGGAGAACGGCGCGGCCAACTACTTCGTCATCCACGCCGATCCCCGCGAAGTGGCCGAGACCACCTCGCTCACCTTCCTCGGCTTCTCCATGAATTGCGCCAAGTGCCACAACCACCCGATGGAGAAGTGGACGAATAACGACTACTACGGTTTTGCCAATCTCTTCGCCCGCGTGCGGCTCAAGAATGGCGGCGAGGCCGGGGAAAACATCGTCTATGCCGCCGATGACGGCGACCTCGTTCAGCCGCTCATCGGCAAACCCCAACTCCCGCGTCCGCTCGGCGGCGAGGCTCTGCCCGCGGGGTTTGCCGGCGACCGCCGCGAGGCGCTGGTTTCCTGGCTCACCTCGCCCAAGAACGAGCAATTCAAGCGCGCGATCGTCAATCGCGTCTGGGCCAATTACTTCGGCGTCGGCCTGGTCGAAAATGTCGACGACATTCGCGCCAGCAATCCAGCGAGCAACGAGAAGCTCTTTGCCGCTGCCACCACTTTCCTGGCCGAGCATCATTACGACGTCAAGGCGCTCATGCGCGAGATCCTCAGCAGCGAAACTTACCAACGATCCAGCACGCCCCTCGCCGGCAACAAGGAAGACACCCGCTTCTATTCGCGATACTTCCCGCGCCGGCTCATGGCCGAGGTGCTGCACGACACCATCGCCCAAGTGACCAAGGTCCCGACGCAGTTCAAAACGAAGGACGTCTCCGGCGGTGACGGCAAAGCGGTCGTCTTCCCGATGGGATGGCGAGCCATGCAGTTGCCCGACGGCAATACGGACAGCTACTTCACCAAGGCTTTCGGCCGCGCCGCCCGCGAGCAGACCTGTTCCTGCGAGCGCACCGCCGAGCCGAGCGTCACCCAGGCCCTTCACGTCTCCAACGGCGACACCATCAATCTCAAGCTGGAAGACAAGACCAGCGCCGTGGCGCAAGCGCTCGACGCCAAGCTCAGCGACGAGCAAATCGTCGACGCCGCCTACCTCAGCGCCCTCTCCCGTCCGCCCGAGCCCTCCGAGCGCGCCCGCATTCTCAAGCTTCTCGCCGAGGCTAAAACCGAGCGCCGCAGCGCTGTCGAAGATATCTACTGGGCTCTGCTCAGCTCGAAGGAGTTTCTCTTCAATCACTGACGTGCAACGCCCGTGTTAGACCTTCTGTTACTTTAGGAAGGACGGTCCGGTAGCCGCGAGCCGCGGTCTCGTCGATCCCGCTGGGATCAAAGCACACAAGCCGGGGGTCGAGCGAGCTTGCAAGCGCCCCCCCCGGAACCGATTCCAACACGGGCGCACCTTGGAGGGGTGCAAGCACTGTTTTTCTCGCCCTACGCTTACCCCCACGAGAACAAAACAGCGTCGCCGCTGTTCGCAAACCTCGCAGACTCCGCCGCCGCACTCTATGGCGCGCCGGCGCGCTCAGGGTCTCTCGAGACTTGTCGCGCTCGGCGCCCCGCACTCGACACCCGACACCGGACACTCGACACTTCTTCCGTGTCCCGCGTCATCCTCCATGTCGACATGGATGCCTTTTTTGCATCCGTCGAGCAACGCGACGAGCCTGCTTATCGTGGCCAGCCGCTCATTGTCGGCTCGCCGCCGGATCAGCGGGGCGTCGTTTGCGCCGCCAGCTATGAGGCGCGGCGGTTCGGCGTGCGCTCGGCCATGCCGTCGCGCACGGCGGCAAAGCTCTGCCCACAAGGGGTCTTCGTCCGCCCGCGGATGGAGGCCTACCGGGCCGAGTCGGCGTTGGTCATGGCCATCCTTCGCGAGACCAGCCCGGCCGTGGAAAAGATGTCTGTGGACGAAGCCTACCTCGACGTCACCCAGCGCTTGGAAGGCCTGCAGCCCGACGCCGCTCTGCAGGCGGCCGTGCCGTTGGCGTGCGAGATCAAGGCTCGCATCGCCGGCGAGAGGCGCCTTACGGCCAGCATCGGAGTCGCCTCAAACCGTTTCCTGGCCAAGCTCGGCAGCGACTTCCAAAAGCCCGACGGTCTCACCATGATCGCCGAAGCCGGCAAGGAAGCCTTCCTCCGTCCCCTCCCGGTCAACCGCATCCCGGGCGTCGGACCGGTTACGGCCCAGGCGCTCGAAGAGCTTGGCCTTGTCACGATCGGCGATCTGCAGGATTCAAAAATCGATTTGGCCAAGGCCGTCGGCTCTTTTGCCGGCCGCTTGCGCGAGCTCGCCTTCGGACGTGACGACCGACCGCTGGATCTCAGCGACGAACGCAAAAGCATCAGCAGCGAGACCACCTTTCTCGAAGACACCGCCCACCGTCCCACGCTCCGCGCCGCCTTGCGCGAGCTTGCCGCGGACGTGGCGCACACGCTGGAGAAGGACGGCGTCGGCGCCCTCACCATCCAGGTGAAAGTCCGCTACAGCGATTTCAAGACGCTCACCCGGCAGATCCGGGTCGAAGAGCCGCTCATGACAGAGCGGGAGATTTACCGGCTTTCCTGCTACCTGCTGGCGCGGGACAAGCTCGTATCACGGCCGCTGCGTCTGCTCGGGGTTGGCGTCTCGACCCTCGTCCCGCCGAGCCCGCAATTGAAGCTCATGCTGGAGTAATGGCATCTCAAAAGCTGCTCTTCATCTGCAGTCGGAACCGTATTCGGAGCCTCACCGCCGAGAAGTTGCTCGAAGGCCTGCCCGGCTACGAAGTCCGTTCCGCCGGCACGCAGCCCGACGCCCGCATCGTGGTTACCGCAGGCCACCTGGGCTGGGCCGACGTGATCTTCTGCATGGAGAAATCGCACCTCCGCCGGCTCCGGCTCAAATACCCCGATGCGCTCGACGGCAAAGAGGCCGTGGTCCTCCACATCCCCGACGACTACGAATTCATGCACCCCGACCTGATCGATGAGCTGAAGGCCAAGCTCTCGCCATATTTGGAGATTCCGGAGTAGTCAGCCGATTTCGATGGCGCTCCCACAGCCAGCCTGAAGGCTTGCCAGCCTTCTTGGACGGCTAATTTGGCGCTATGAGCACCGTCGCTGAAATCATCGATGCCGTGAAACACCTGAGCGAGGAGGAGAAGACCGAGTTTCTTGACCGACTGCGAGAGATCGAATTCGAGGATGTCTGGGATAGACAGATCGAAGAGGATGCCAAGAGAGGGTAGCTCGATTTCCTTGTGCGAGAGGCCGATGACGCGATGAGGAGCGGAGCCTTGCGAGGTTGGCCGGGCCAAGCACGGTCGTGACCTCAAAGGCCACACCGCAATTTTGGCAATGCTATGCCGGTCTGCCGGCGGAGATTCGTCAACTGGCGGATAAGGCATACTTGCCCTGGACTCAGGACCCTGGCCATGGATCGCTGCACTTCAAGAAGGTTGCTGGGCACGAAGCGTTGTGGTCGGTGCGGATCGGTCGGCACTATCGAGCCCTCGCCCGGCGGAAGGGTGACTTGGTGATTTGGGTGTGGATCGGAGATCATGCAGAGTATGATCAGTTGATCGGTCGACCAGATCGAGCGGCTGAACCTTTACGTCCATTCTCGCAACCAGTTGCGAATCTCATAGAGACGAGAGCTCGCGAATTCCGAGGCCGCTCCTCGGGGAGCTCCCTCTCGGCGATCGCAGCCTCACCTCAACCCCCTAGAACCCTATGGAAATCAGCGGCACAGCCAGCGCGATTCTGCGCGATAAAAGTCCCGTCGTCTCCACCACTGAGACCGATGCCACCGTATTCTCGGCCATCCAGTTGATGTCGAACAAAAACATCGGCGCCTTGCCGGTCGTGGATGACGGGAAGCTCGTCGGGATCATTTCCGAGCGCGATTACACGCGCAAAGTCATCCTTAAGGGCAAATCGTCCAAAAATACCCGCGTCGATGAAATCATGACGCGCGACCCTATTGTGGTCGGCCCGGACGAAACCGTGGCCGAGTGCATGCGTTTGATGACGGCCAAGCGTGTTCGGCATCTGCCGGTGCTGGAAGACGGCAAAATGGTCGGCATCCTGTCGATCGGCGACTTAGTGAAATGGATCATCTCCGCCCAGGAAGCGACCATCGATCAACTGACGAAGTACGTTTTCGGCGAATAGCCGATCCGTTGGGGAACGCGGCGTCGCTTCCTCTCAATCTTTCTCATGCTCATGCTCATGCGCTCGGGCGGGCTCCGGCTCAAACCGTTATGAGCCAAACCGACGCCGAGGGCGACTGGCAAGCCTTCCACGATGGACCCCACGGGTTCCGGTACGAGGAATTCCGCGAGGGCGCATGGCAGGGGATCCGGATCGACGGTGAGTGGCTCACGGGCCGTCCGCATCACGTCATTTACTTTGCCTCGCCGACCCGATGGCTCGACTACCCCGAGTGGGCGCGCGACCGTCGCGACGAGATCATCGCCCGCGTAAAGGGCAAGTTGCGGGAGCCGGATTACACCTACGAGTGAGGAGAGATGTCCAGGGGCGGCGCTGGAAAGGATCGTGTACTTGCGGACTTTGGGCTCAACAAAGAGCTCGGTGTGAAAAAGTGAGCGGGCCGGTCACCCCGCGAACGCCCTCTCCAGATCCGCGATCTCCAGCTTCTTCATTCCCAGCATTGCCTGAAACACCCGCTGCGCTTTCGCCGCATCCGGGTCCATCAGCATCTCGGGCAACACCTTGGGAACGACCTGCCACGAGAGCCCAAACTTGTCCTTCACCCATCCGCATTGCCCTGCCTCCGGATCGGATCCTTCCGACAATCTCGTCCAGTAATAGTCCACCTCTTCCTGAGTCGCGCACTCGATCTGAAACGAGATCGCCTCGCTGAATTTGAAATCCGGTCCGCCGTTGAGCGCTGTGAACGGCTTCCCGCTCAGCTCGAATGCGACCAACATGGCCGCGCCCGCCGGCTTTCCGTAATGGTCCTGCGGGTAGCGGGAGATCGCGGTAATCTTCGAATCCGGAAAAATGGCGGTATAAAACCGGGCGGCTTCTTCGGCTTGATCGTCAAACCACAGGCAGGGAGCAATCTTGGTGTTCACAGCCGTTTTATAAATTCAGCTTCTTCATTTCTTCCACCGCGAAATCCGCCGCCCTGGCCGTTAGGGCCATATATGTGAGAGAGGGGTTTACGCACGCGGCCGAAGTCATGCAGGCGCCATCGGTCATGAAGACATTCTTCACCGCATGGATCTGGTTGTGGCCATTGAGGATCGAGGTTTTCGGATCGCGTCCCATCCGCGCGGTTCCCATTTCGTGAATCGCAACGCCTAACGGGGAAGGGTGGTCATAGGTCTCGACGTTCTTCAGCCCGGCCGCCTCGAGCATCTCCTTGGCGTCGCCGGCCATGTCGACCCTCATCTTCCTCTCGTTCTCGCGGATCTCGCCGTCGAAGACCACCACCGGCATCCCCCATTTATCCTTCGAGCGTTTGTCCAGATACATCCGGTTCTCGTGGTAGGGCAACGTTTCACCGAATCCGCCCAAGCCCATCGTCCATGCGCCAGGCTGGGTCAGCTCCGTCTTGAAATCCGCGCCGAAGGCGAGCTCCGCCACATTGCGCTGCCAGCTTTGCCGGCTGGCGCCGCCTTGGTAGCCAAATCCGCGCAGGTATTCGCGCTTGTCGGATCCCACATTCCGATACCGCGGCACGTAGATTCCATTGGCCCGGCGGCCATAGTAATACTTATCCAGATCTCCTTCCCACACCCCGCTGGCCCCGATCTTCATGTGATGATCCATCAGGTTCCGCCCGAGCTGGCCGGAATCATTGCCCAGCCCTTCCGGAAAACGATCCGAAATCGAATTCATCAAGAGCGCCGTTGAGCTAATCGTGCTGGCGCAGACGAAGATGAGCTTGGCGTAAAACTCGCGATCCTGCATCGTCACCGCGTCGCGCACCCGCACTCCGGTCGCCTGCTGCTTGCTCTCGTCGTAGACGATCTCCGTGACGATGGAATCCGGCCGCAGCGTGAGCCGCCCCGTCTTGCCGGCGGCGGGAAGCGTGGCCGATTGCGTGCTGAAGTAGCCGCCGAAGGGGCACCCCAGCGAGCACTTGTTGCGGAACTGGCAGGGCCCCCGTCCGACCTCCAGTTGCTCCTTCGCGGCCGCCGACAGATTGGCAACGCGGCCGATTGTCATGTTCCTTCCGGGGTACGCCTTCTCCAGCCGCCGCCGCACTTCCTTCTCCACAAAATACATCTCCATCGGCGGCAGAAACTCGCCGTCGGGCAACTGGGGCAGCCCCAGCTTCTCGCCCGAGATCCCGGCAAACCGTTCCGCGTAGGCATACCACGGAGCCACATCCGCATAGCGGATTGGCCAATCCACCGCGATCCCGTCGCGGAGATTTGCTTCGAAGTCGAGATCGCTCCAGCGATACGATTGACGCCCCCACATGATCGATTTTCCGCCCACGATATTCGGGCGAAACCAGTCGAAGCGCTTCACTTCCCGGTAGAGCGAATCGGAGTCGTTGAACCAATACTTCTCCGTCATCTCATTGTACGGATAATCACGGGAAACTTTGGGATGCGACTCGATCTGCTCGGTGGTGAGGCGCCCGTCGTACTTCATCTCCCACGGCGCCTTCAGCGCATTCTCGTATCCGCTCACGTGCTCGAGCTGCCGTCCGCGCTCCAGCATCAATACCCGCAAGCCCTTTTCGGTCAGCTCCTTGGCCGCCCAACCTCCCGAAACCCCGGAGCCGATTACGATGGCGTCGTAGGTGAGCTCTTTTCCCGCGTCGATATTCAGATTTGGCATGGCTTTAAAAGGGGAGAAGTGTTCAGATTGCCCACGCTTTCTGGCCGGGCTGCAGCGGTACATCGCCCTGGAATCGGCCGGGGATCGGCAGGTAAGCGAGCGCCTTGGTAGCCCCGATTTCCGAAGTGAAATACCCGGCGACCGTGAGCTGTTTCATCCATTTGAGAAACGCCCGGTCCTGCATTGCCGCCTGCTTCATCATTTCATGCCTTTCGTCCGCGCTGAGCTCGATAAACCCTTTCCCGTGGGCGCTTTTGCACCCGTCCTCGAGCTTCGCCAGCCCTGCGTAAAACTGCTCCTGCTCTTCGCGCTGGTAGCAGTCGCGCATCACACGAATGATGAATTGCTCGACTCCCGCCGCTTTCGCGCCGGGCGTGTCGGTCGTCGGAATGATCGTATCCGCCACCTCGGCCAGCAGTCGCTCCTGCTCGGCGCTCACCGGCGCGCTCGTCCCCAGATTGATGACCTGGCCGCTCAAGCCGGCGG
>Ga0206846_1091_pt1 | contig 15742 bp, 10 predicted proteins | sample Alteio_BWOrgCont_20_FD_152878 | JGI IMG/M metagenome (GOLD analysis project Ga0206846, IMG submission 152878) | Enriched cells from forest soil in Barre Woods Harvard Forest LTER site, Petersham, Massachusetts, United States -... | ecosystem: Environmental > Terrestrial > Soil > Temperate forest >... | reverse complement strand
GCAACCATTAAGATACATTTGCGGGGAAACGAAATTCACGCTGCCATTGAAAGTTGAGCTTGGCCCTATGGTCATATCAGCGGTTCCCGTAAGAGTCACGGCCTGCGAGGTTCCACCTGCCTGTGTAAAGTTTTCCAGAAGAAGATTTCCTGTAGAAAAGCTGCCATTTGTAATAGTATAGCTATTGCTCAATGTAGTTGTTCCTAACCAACCGGCACCCCATCCAAAATATATACCGTTTTGGCCTGCAGCAGCCGTTGTATTTGAAACACTGATATTACCGTTGCAGGTAACCGCTCCGGATAAGGCTGTTCTTACATAAGAGTTAGTAGCTGTTGCAGTATTATTTATAGTATAGGTTCCATTAAAGGTAGCAGTGGAACTTGCAGCCTCATCAACTCCTATAAAAGAATTTGCTCCGGTAGCCTGGTTATTGAATGTAACATTACCGTTAAATGTAACTCCGGCACCTGTGGCATCGGCAAAATATACATAATTGCCCCCGGCGGCAGTGCCATTGTTGTTAACAGTAGTTGTAGAAGAGAAAGTTACCTGGCTTGCATTTCCGTAAGATACATAGGTATACCCATTTGTGCCTGTTTCACTATTATTAAAAATAGCAGGGCCTGATAAAGTAACAGTGCTTGTGGCTCCATTGCCAACGTTAATGGTCCCATTCACCCCGCTGCATTTATTATTAAAGGTTGAAGTGCCCGCAAGTGTAACTGTGCTACTGGTTCCACTGGCAATACTTATGATACCATTGGTACCGGTTGCATTATTATTAAAAGTCATTCCTGAAGGGAGGCTGACCGTTGAATTTGTTCCATTGGCAAAATACAGCCCGTCATTTGTTCCGGCGCCTGCATTTGTAACTGTAGCGCCGGCAGAAATTACAACATTAGAAGGGTTGCCATTCGCAAAAATATAATCAGTATTGCTACCATTGCCGGTGTTGGTTAATGAAAGATTGGAAATGCTTACATAACTACTGTTACCATTAGCAAACCAATAATAGGTGTTTGGAGATGAACCGGAATTGGTGGTAGTTAATCCACCTGAGAAAATTGCAGTATCGGTAGTGCCCGATGCCACCTGGTACTCACTGGTGTTTGAATTGGCGCCGCTGTTGGCAAAGGTGGTAGCGGCAGCAAATGTGGTTTTTGACCCGGTAGCTGTTGATATTTGTACCTGGCTGTTAAGGGCTGAAGCAGGGCCATTATTGGTAATATTCACGGTATTGGCAAAAGAGGCAAGTGAGGTGTTTCCACTGGATATATATATATAATTATTGCCGGAACCAGTTGCAGTATTGTTAATAGTAACAGCTCCTGCAAAAGAAGCCAGTGAGCTTGTATTGTTAGCAAAATAGAAATTATTGTTTGTATTTGAACCGCTGTTGGCACAGTTTAATGTCGATGCGAAAGTAGTTGAAGCCCCTTGAGCATTGGAGAAAATTATATTATCGGTACCTCCGATGCCCGTACCATTATTTGTAGCAGTAACAGCACCCGAAAAAGTAGCTACTGAATTTTGCCCCGTAGAAGCATTTATAGTTCCATTTGTGCCTGTGGCTGTATTATTTAATATAACCGGACCCGATAAGGTCACATTACTTGAGGTTCCGTTAGATATATTTATAGTTCCATTCGTTCCACTGGAATTATTATTAAATGTTGAAGTGCCACTTAATGTAACAATACTTGTGTTTCCATTGGCAATATTTATGATGCCATTCGTGCTGGATGAACTATTATTAAAAGTCATTCCTGTGGGGAAACTTACAGTAGAGCCTGTGCCGCATGCAAAACTTAAGGTGCTGTTAGTACCTGCGCCGGCATTAGTAATAGTTGAACCTGCCAGGATTACAACGGTTGAAGGAGCACCCTGTGCGAAATAATATCCATTATTGGTTCCCGTGCTGGTGTTTCCAAGAGTGAGAGAGGAGATAGAAACATAGCTACCCGTGTTACCATTGGCAAAATAATAATTGGTATTTGGTGACGAGCCTGAATTGATGGTGGTTAATCCACCCGAGAAAATAGCCGTATCAGTAGTACCCGAAGCAACCTGGAACTGGCTTGAACCATAACTGCTTCCACTATTGGTAAATGTGGCAGCCCCGGCAAAAGTTGCTTTTGACCCGGTAGCGGTTGATATTAATATCTGGTCGCTGTTACCTGTGCCATTACAAGTGAAGTTAACAGGGTTGGCAAAAGTTACAAGTGAGGAGTTACCATTAGCAAAATATATATAATTACCATTGCTACCCGAGGCTGTATTAGTAGCAGTTACATTACCTGCAAATGAAACCACTGAACTGGTTCCGCTGCCTATGTTATATTGATTAGCGTTTGAGCCTGAGCCGCTATTGCCTAAAGTAACTGTAGAAGCAAAGGTTGCCAGTGATCCTGTATTATTTGCAATATAGATATAATTATTTGCGTTTGACCCGGCATTGGTAATATTAACCGGAGAGGAGAAAGCTGCAAGAGAACCAACTCCATTGGAAAACAAAATATAATCCGTTCCGCCGGTACCCGTACAATTATTTGTAGCAGTAACTGTACTTAAGAAATTAGCTGTTGCTGATTGTGCCCATGCAAAATTTATATATCCGTTTACACTTGTGGCAAGATTGTTTACTATAACAGGGCCTGACATGGTAACATTGCTGCTGGTGCCGTTGGCAACATTTATAGTGCCACTCGTTCCGCTTGAGGTATTAGTGAATGTGGAAGCCCCGCCAAATGTAACAATACTGCTTGCTCCATTACCAATATTTATGGTTCCGTTGGTCCCGGTTGAATTATTATTAATTAGTGTTGTACCGCTGAGCGAAACCGTACTTGTAGTTCCATTTGCAATATTTATAGTTCCGTTGGTTCCTGAAGTATTATTATTAAAGGTCATTCCTGTCGGGAAGCTGACAGTCGACCCCGTACCTTGAGCAAAGGCTATTGTATTATTAGTTCCGGCGCCTGCATTAGTAATAGTAGAGCCAGCTGTTATAACAACATTAGAAGGGCTGCCTTGTGCAAAAGAATAATTGGTATTAGTACCATTACCGGTATTGCTTAATGAAAGGGAAGAAATACTTACATAACTACTGTTACCGTTAGCAAAATAATAAATAGTATTTGGCGATGAGCCCGAATTAGTGGTAGTTAATCCACCGGAAAAAATGGCGGTATCAGTAGTGCCCGATGCGACCTGGTACTGACTTGCATTTGAACTGCTGCCGCTATTGGCAAAGGTAGCAGCACCGGCAAATGTAGTTTTTGACCCGGTAGCGGTCGATATTAGTACCTGGCTATTAAGACTGGCAGCAGGGCTATTATTAGTAATATTAATGGTATTCGTAAAAGAGGCAAGCGAGGTGTTTCCACTGGATATATATATATAGTTATTCCCTGCGCCGGAAGCAGTATTGTTAATGGTAACAGCGTCTGAGAAAGTGGCCAATGAACCCGTGTTATTAGCAAAGTAGAAATTGTTATTTGTGTTTGAACCGCTGTTGGCAGCATTTAAGGTTGAGGAGAAGGTTACAAGGGAGCCGGCACCGTTTGAAAAGATAATATTATCTGTACCTCCGGTACCTGTGCCATTATTTGTAGCCGTAACAGCGCCTGAAAATGTAACTGTTGAGTTTTGGCCCGTTGAAACATTTATAGTTCCATTCGTACCGGTAGCATTATTATTTAATGATACCACGCCAGCTAATGTTACTGTACTTGAAGTTCCGTTGGCAATATTTATGGTGCCGCTTGTTCCGGTAGAGTTATTATTAAATGTCATTCCTGCGGGGAGGCTTGCCGTAGAACCTGTACCACTGGCAAAACTTATTGTATTATTGGTACCTGCACCTGCATTAGTAATAGTAGAGCCGGCCGAAATGACAACATTGGAAGGGCTGCCTTGTGCGAAATAATAATTAGTATTTGTACCGTTACCGGTATTGCTTAAATTAAGTGAAGAAATACTTACATAGCTGGTGTTACCGTTAGCAAAATAGAAAATGTTATTAGGTGATGAGCCCGAATTAATTGTCGTTAATCCACCGGAAAAAATAACGGTGTCAGTGGCATTTGTTGCCACCTGGAACTGGCTTGACCCATAACTGCTTCCGCTATTGGTGAAAGTTGCAGCCCCTGCAAAGGTTGCCTTTGAACTTGTACCTGTCGATATAAGAATCTGGTCGCTGTTACCTGTTCCATTATTAGTAAAATTAACCGGGTTGGCAAAAGTCACCAGGGAAGAATTACCATTAGCAATCCATATATAGTTTCCATTGCTGCCCGATGCTGTGTTATTAAGGGTAACATTGCCTGCAAATGAAGCTACTGAACTGGTGGAACTTCCTATGTAATAGTTATTATTACCCGATCCGGATGCGCTATTGCCAAAATTAGCCGTTGATGCAAAGGAAGCCTGTGAGGTAATACCGTTTGCAAAGTAGAAATTATTGTTCGCTGTGGAGCCGGAATTAGTAGTGTTTACAGCCCCGTTAAAAGTAACCACTGAGCCCGTACCATTCGAAAACACAATATTATTAGTAGCTGCTCCCGTACCATTATTTGTAGCTGTCACTGTGTTTGAAAATGTAACATTACTACTGGTACCATTGGCAATATATACTCCGCCTGTATTATTATTAGCTACCGCAGTGTTGTTCATGGTTACGGCACCTGAAAAGGTAGCCGTGGCATTAGAACCTTGCGCTACCCAAATAATATTATTTGTAGCGGCAGTAGTTGCACCTGAATTAATAAAGTTAACTGTTGACTGGAATTGATTACCCGCTGAATTATTAGCAAGCTGAATGCTGTTTGTTCCGCTGTTGGTAACAGTAAGTGCCGCCTCAAAGATATCAGGATTAGTACCGCCTAATACAAGGTTGCCGGAACCGCTATTGGTTAATGATGAGACTCCTACAAATGTATTTCCACCGTTACCGTTATCATTTGATGCGCCGGTTTTTGTAAAGCCGGTAGTTCCGCTAAATGTGCAGCCATTTAATACAAGACCAGGACTTGAAGAAATAAGGTTTCCTCCAAAAGCAGAATTAGAGCAGTACGTAATTACTGCGCTACCTGTAGATAAAAATGTCAGGTTTTGGGCGGCCGAGCCCTGTTGGGTAAAGTTTTCTAATCTAAGGTTGCCCGTAGAAAAATTAGCGGCAGACGAAGTTGCAATAGTGTTACCACTTGTCAACGTAGTTGTTCCAATCCATGCTACTCCCCATCCAAAATATATTCCATTCTGGCCCGACGCTGAAGAGGTGTTGGTAAGAACAATATTGCCTGCCACAGTAATATTACCCGATAAGCCCAGGCGTATATACGAATTAGTAGCTGTGCCCGTATTGCTTAAGGTAAATAAACCATTAACCCCAACAGTTGATGATGTTCCTTCACCAACACCAATAAAACCAGTGGTGCCTGAAGCTGCACAGTTTAAAGTAGTTGCTCCGTTAAAAGTTACGGTCGAACTTGTATTCTGGGCAATGTAGATATTAGCATTAGCGGCCGTGCCGTTATTATTAGCTGTGAATGTTGTTGCAAAGGTTGCGCTTGAATTCTGACCGTTAGCTATGTACACATTATTATTAGTGGTAGAACCGTTATTTGTTATAGTAACAGCACCGTTAAAGGTAACGGAAGAACTGTTTGCGTTTGAAAAAACAACATTATTTGTAGAACTTCCTGAACCATTATTGGTTACTGTTACAGCATTTGAGAATGTTACACTTGAATTTTGGCCGTTAGCAATATAAACGCCTCCTGTATTTGCATTAGAAACAGAAGTATTGTTAATAGTAACTGCACCTGAAAAGGTGGCCGAAGCGCTTGTATTGGCAGCAACATAAATTATATTGTTAGTACCTGCACTTGTACTTCCATTATTATTAAGAGTGACCGTAGACTGAAATTGATTACCTGCTGTATTATAAGCAAGGTATATGTTATTGCTGCCACTATTATTAACGGTTAAGGGTCCCGCAAAAATATCCCTGGTTGTGTTAGCTGTTAAAAAATAACCTGAACCGGAATTAGTAATAGTAGTAGTGCCGTTGAAAGTTGCCCCGCCATTTCCATTAGTATTTGTTGCACCGGTTTGGTTTAGTGTAACGGTTCCTCCATACGTTCCTCCATTCAGGGTAATTAAACCTGTTTTTATATTTAATGTGGCTGATGCGGCAAAGGTTGTGGCAGTTAAGGTGGCGGTATTAGCTACACCGCTATTAACGGTTAAGGTTCCGTTACTTATAGTTCCGTTTGTAAAAACAGCGTTACCTAAAACGGTGAGAGTAAATCCACCGAGGCCCAGAGTTCCGCTGGTCATGGTAAAGTTTGTTATTCCGGAGGAAGAAGAATTATCGTAAACAGGCGCAGTACCTGCAGCCACAATAGTTACGTTGTCACTTGCTCCCGGTACACCGTTAGGTGTCCAGTTGCTGGAATTGGACCAAGCTGATGATACTGAACCATTCCACTGATACGCCGTAGCAAATACGCTACCGGTTCCTAACGTCAGCAATAAGATAAAAATAAAACGTACTCTCAATACCATAACCTGTAGAATTATGAAGTGTAAATATAAAAAACTATGTCAGGGGTTCTGTCGCTATGAACGCAAATATACCTAAAAGGTTTCAGTAAGAAAAACAATTTTCTCCGCATAAAATTCGATTAAAACCACCCACTTTAAATTAGTAAGTCAAAATAGAATTATTTTCACACCAAAATTAACAAATTCAAGATGAAACTATACATATCTGAAAAAGATGATTTATATCAAGTTTTTATATGTTAATTCTACACCCTACTGCATAATTCATGCGTGTGGTAATTTTTTGTCTTTTATCCTTTAAAAAATACTAATATTGCAATCCTTTTAAAGGGATTGTGGCAGAAGAAAAAACATACGTTTTAACAGAGCGCGGAGTTATTTCAGCTAAAATAGCTGACTACGTTTCATTTACCAAGTTCAGGCTGGCCGCTTTGGTAGTTTTTTCTGCCGGAATAGGGTACCTTATTGCCATAGGTAATTTTGAATGGGGCCGTTTTTTATGGTTTTTACTCGGTGGCTTTTTAGTTACCGCTTCATCAGACGGTTTTAACCAGATAATTGAACGCGACCTTGATAAGCTTATGGCCCGTACTGCAAACAGGCCATTACCGCAGAAACGCATGAGCCTTACCGAGGCATATATAGCTGCAAGCCTTATGGGTATTGCAGGTATTGCTATACTCTGGTTTAAAATGAATGCCTTATGCGGAATGTTTTCTGCAATATCGTTACTACTTTATACCCTTGCTTATACGCCCATGAAACAGAAATCGCCCTGGGCCGTATTTGTAGGGGCTTTCCCTGGCGCTTTACCGCCAATGTTGGGCTATATTGCAGCCGGAAATGGTGAAAGTATCGGCCTTTTTGCATGGATGCTTTTCGCCATACAGTTTTTATGGCAGTTCCCACATTTCTGGGCCATTGCATGGGTAGCCGATGAAGATTATAAAAAGGCAGGTTTCCGCTTATTGCCTTCAAAAGGCGGGCGTGACAAAAACAGCGCTTTACAGGTAATGGTATATACTTTCTTCCTTGTTCCGCTAGGTATGATGCCCGCCTTCTTCGGGCTGATTGGTACCATTTCAGGCATTGTTATTATAATATGCGGTATGGCATTTTCGTACCAGGCTTATAAGCTTTACAGAGACTGCACCGTTAAGGCAGCCAAGCGCCTGATGTTCGGTTCATTCATTTACCTGCCTGTTGTTCAATTGGCTATTTTATTCGGAAAAATCTAACTGGTTATGGAAGCTGAAATAATGCAAAACGCCGATAATATAGAGGTTCGCCACAAGTCGACTAAAATGTTGTTATGGGTGGGCTGTATAAGTATCTCCATGATGTTTGCCGGCCTTACCAGTGGCTATATTGTGCGCCGCGGAACAGGTTCATGGCTGACTTTTCAAATGCCTTTCCCTTTCTATATAAGTACTGCTATTATACTGCTAAGCAGCATTACCATCAATATGGCCCTGCAGTCAGCAAAAAAAGGGATTTCGGCAGCTTTATCGCGTTATATCCTTATAACATCCCTGCTTGGTGTGGCATTCGGCATTTGCCAGTTTATGGGCTATAAAGAATTGGTAAAAGATGGTATTTATGCAATGGGAAGTTCCAGTAATGCCTCGGGTTCATACCTCTACATTTTAACTTTCCTCCACCTCGCACATATTTTAGGCGGCATGGTGGCCCTTGGTATTGCTTTTGTAAAGTCGTTAAGGCATAAATACAGCGCTCAGAATTACCATGGAATCAAGCTCTGTACAACCTACTGGCATTTTGTTGACGGATTATGGGTATACCTGTTTATTTTTATGCTCATGTTCCGGTGAGAAAAAATCATGTATAAAAGCATTGTCCGTTACTGAAACTTTTTAATTTTGTGCGCCGAAGGCAACTCTAATTATTTTTATATGTCAAATCAAGCGGCTACTTTACCTCCATTACGCAAAGACTGGGACGGCGGTGTATCTCCATTCGGGGTTAGCTATGGAAAACTTTTCATGTGGTTCTTCCTGGTGTCCGATGCTCTTACATTTTCAAGCTTATTGTGCGCCTATGGCTTTATGCGCCATAAATATACAGGTCATTGGGCCACCCCAAACGATGTTTTTACCCACTTCCCATTCCTTGAAGGAAAAAAACTTCCCCTTGCATATGTAGGTTTCATGACCTTCGACCTTATTATGAGTTCGGTTACCATGGTACTGGCTGTTGAAGCAGGCCACAGGCTGAACCGCAAACAAGTTTCTATCTGGTTATTCTTAACTATAATAGGTGGTTTCATATTCGTTGGCTCACAGTGCTGGGAGTGGTATCACTTCATTACCGGAAGCGAAGACCATGTAGTTTATGCTGACTACATAATGAATGGCAAGCATATTATTAATCCGCATTTCATGGGTGCCAATCTGGTAATAAATGCATATGGTCCGTTGCCTACCTTCGGGGATTTCTTCTTCTGTATTACAGGCTTCCACGGGTTCCACGTATTCAGCGGTGTAATTATCAATATAATCATGCTCATTATGGTTATGAATGGGGTTATGGAGAAACGCGGCCATTACGAAATGATTGAAAAAGCTGGTTTATACTGGCACTTTGTGGATTTAGTATGGGTATTTGTATTTACTTTCTTCTATCTATTATAAAATAGTATTAGGTATTAAGAATTAAGTATTAAGAGTTGAGAAATTAAAAATTAAACGATATGGCAGACTTTTTTGAAGAATACGAAGGTTACCCCAACTACGAGAAAATGGCTATACACGATGAAGCCCATGGCAAACCCGTGAGGAAGAAATTGTGGATGGTTTTCTGGATAATGCTTATTGTCACTATAATAGAACTTATTATTGGTGCCAAAGTTGAAATGAGTGAACTTAATAAAGAATACACATTTATATTCTTCACTCTTGTAAAAGCATTTTTTATTGTGTGGGTGTTTATGCACCTTGGCGATGAAAAGAAAGCGTTGAAGTATTGTATCGTGGCTCCCTATACCTTGTTTATTTTTTACCTCGCGTTTATGGTTATTACCGAAGGAGCGTATTCAAAGGTAGTTGGTGACGCCATTGTGGGCGCAGTGTTACATCAGTAGCCAGTCCCTTGAAAAAGGCGCTGATACTCCTGTTCATTCTTGTTTTTCCATCAGCCATATATGTTTTTTTTGCCGCAGGTAAAGAAAGGTCATTTGTACGACTCAATTACTACGGGCCAAAGCAGGTTATTCATTTAAATGCTCCTGGTAAGCCCAAAACCGATACTATCTTTTATACTGTCCCCTCTTTCAGTTTTTATAACCAGAACGGCTCAATTGTAAATTCAGCTTTTTTTGCCGGCCGTGTATGGATTGCCTATTTTATTAATACACATGACGCTGAAAAAGCCCCTCCCATGGCTGTGCTTATGAACAGGATTGAAGAAAGAACAGACCTCGATACGGCATTACGACTGGTAACCTTCACCCTCGATTCGGAAAGCGCTGAGACCATGCAGAAATATGCCACAACCATACATGCGGGAAATAAAAAACGCATTTTCCTCAGCGGCAATGCACAGACACTTAATCAACTTGCTAAAGATGGTTTCTATAAGCCAGTTAATTCTGCTGTTGACAATATGAACGATTTCTTTTTGATAGATAAGGAAGGCCACATACGCGGAGTGTACAAAGGGCCTTTAGTAAAAGAAACCGACCGGCTTATTGATGAGGTAAATATGCTGGAGGCAGAATACTTTATTAAGAAAGAGATTCAAAAGGAAAAAGAAGATAAGGGTGACCATGATGCTATTTAATAACTAATACAAAACTTTATGAGCGACAAAGCACTATTTCGTTTAATTTTTGGGATAACACTTGCAGTAATTGCATTGGTTATTGTACTTAATGTAATACCCAAACCCGACACTATGCCCGATATTATTAAGCATTTACCGGCCTTAAATGCCACGCTTAACGGTACCTGCTCTATATTGCTCATATTCTCATATCTTGCCATACGCCGCAAAAAAGTAAAACTGCATAAACGCATAAACGTAACAGCTTTTACATTGTCTGCCTTGTTTTTACTTAGCTATGTAGCATACCATGCTTTCGGCAAAGAAACACGCTACCCCGATGGCTCAATGAGGCCTGTTTACCTGTTTATACTCACGTCACACATTATTCTTGCGGCTGTAGTATTGCCTATGGTATTATACAGTTTCTGGCGCGGGCTTAATAATGAAGTAATAAAACACCGTAAAATTGCAAGATGGACCTTGCCTATCTGGCTTTATGTTACGGTTACGGGTGTAGTGGTTTACCTTATGATTTCGCCTTACTACCCGTTTTAAAAAAGCTGCCAAACATTGCCAAAACCTGCCGTTTTTTGCCATTTTACGGCAGCCAAACCCACTAAGCCATTGATTTCCAATACGCTAATTGTAAAAGGTAACACTTTTCGGGGTATTTTTCATTTAAGTGGCTGATTATTAATGCCTATCGTTCTGGAATCTGTTACCTTTTGTTTACTTTATATTATGAAGTGTCGCATAGTGTCTACTTCATAGTTGTATACTTTTTTCAATTCTTGGCGGTTGTGGGTCAAACAATAATTTATCAATGAAATAACAATGCAAAAACAATGGATTTAGCAATAAAAGGCCATTGATATTGAATTTGCAAGTAGCTGGGAATCAGTAGTGATGTATTGATAATATCAATACAAATCATTTTAAATTCTTCACCACTAAGACACGGAGAGCACTAAGTTCCGATAGCTCCCGATAGCTATCGGGACGAGACACTAAATAGTCACCCTGAGCCTACCTACCCTAAACTTGCCACGGGTCGAAGGGTTACCACAAAGCCTGTCTGCCGCCAGGCAGGTGCACAAAGAACTTAACCTAAATCTTAGCCTCAACCTATTTTCATATTTCAAAAGAACGTATACCACCTTCACCAAGGTTTCGGCGGTCGAAGGCAAATTTAGGCTATATGTTTACTATATTAAATAAAAAGGCGATATTGTTTTCAACAGCCCCTTAAATTTTTCAATTTCAATGGAGTTAACATAAAGTTAATTAGGATTTTAAAGCAAAAAAAGGTATATATTTGTTATAACTTATTCTCTGAATGAAAAGGCAATTACTCATATTATTTCTTCTATCACTTAGTGCATTTTCTATACACGCACAAACATGGTCGCCCGTTGGTGCGGGACTAAATAATGTAGTATATGCACTAGATACTATAGGAGGTAATTTATATGCGGGAGGGGCTTTTGATTCCGCGGGGGGAAAACCGGCAAACTATATTGCTGAATGGAATGGAACAAGTTGGTTTCCGCTTGGCAAAGGTGTAAGTAACAGTAAAAGTTCAAGTGGTACTGAGGTGAATGCAATTACATCCTTTAATGGCAAGATAGTGGCGGGAGGTCTTTTTGACAGTGCAGGGGGCCAGCCGGCTACTAATATAGCGATGTGGAATGGAACAATATGGTCTTCACTGGGCAAAGGCATAAATGGCCCGGTTTATGCATTAATTGTATACAATGGTAATCTATATGCAGGTGGGTCTTTTGATTCTGCCGGAGGAGTGCTTGTAAATAATATTGCTATGTGGAACGGTTCGGCCTGGTCGAATGTTGGTGGGGGAATAAGAATTGATTCTGGTGCTACCACACCGGTATACGTTTATGCATTTTGCGGATTTAATGGTAGATTGTATGTTGGCGGTATTTTTGATTCTGCCGGTAATGCATACACTAGAAACATAGCTGCTTGGGATGGGGCTAAATGGTATGCACTTGATTCAGGAGTTTATTCCAATTTTTCAATTGCAGATGTGGCTGCTTTGGCAACATATGATTATAATTTATATGCTGCTGGTGTATTTAATACTGCAAGTGGAGTACACGTTGCCAATATAGCTGAATGGGATGGAGTAAAATGGAAATGCTTTGGGCACTGTATCTTCATCTAATTATTGGAATACAAATCTTGCTTTAGGGGTATATGGGCGTGATTTGTATATTGGAGGGTATGTTGATTATACCGATGAATGGTACTGTTTTTTTACCTATTGGAATGATACAAGTTTTACCTACCCTCCTACAATGACAGGCGGAATAGTACCCTCTGGCTACCCACCTTCAATAAATGCATTCGCAGTTTACGACAATAATCTTTTTGTTGGGGGGAATTTTGATACAGCAGGAGGCATTCCCGCTAACTTTATTGCTCAATGGAATAACCCATTAGGCATAAATTCAATTACAAAAGATAATAATGAAATAAAGTTGTATCCAAACCCCAATAATGGAGTTTTCACAATTCAACTAAACAGCATACAGTCAATAGCTAATAGCCAAATTGAAATTTATAATTTGCTAGGAGAAAAAATTTATACTGAGACCCTTCGACAAGCTCAGGGTGACAATACAATAAATTTAAGCGATCAGCCTTCGGGCATTTACCTATACCGCATAACTTCCGATAAAGGAGAAGCTATAGGCAGCGGAAAGGTAATAATTAATTAAGTCTGCTATTTATGTTAAGGCATACCAAGAACAATCCCCTACCGTAAACACCAAGCATTTATTTCCCATTTTTTTTTACTTTAGTCGGGCAAAATTTACCATGAGTGAAGTAATAATATATACCGATGGAGCGGCCCAGGGAAACCCCGGGCGTGGTGGCTTTGGAGTGGTTATGATGGCCGGCAATAAACGAAAGGAGCTGTCACAGGGCTTCCGGCTCACTACCAATAACCGTATGGAGCTGCTCAGCGTTATAACCGCGCTTGAAGCTTTGAAAAAGCACAACCTTCATGTTACTATTTATTCCGACTCAAAATACGTTGTTGATGCTGTAAGCAAAGGTTGGGTATTCGGATGGCAGAAAACAGGCTTTAAAGGCAAAAAAAATGCCGATTTATGGACAAGATTCCTGCAAATTTACCCTTACCAGAAAATAAAATTTGTTTGGGTTAAGGGCCATGCCGATAATAGGGAGAATGAACATTGCGACAGGCTGGCAGTAAGCGCCGCAAATACACCACCCTTAAGTGTTGACACTACTTACGAAAGCCTGGTAAATAATAAATAAAGGGCTTATTTCTTGTCTTCTTCGGTTATAGGGGCATCTCCTTCATATACACCACCTTTGTATACCGCTTTCTTCTGCAATATACCGTCGGTATTGTAAATATAAACCGTACCATCTATTAACCTGCCAGTATGGAAATAACCGTCTTTTGATATCTGCTTATTGGTATTGTACAGTTTCCAGTAACCCTCGCCATTAAATACTTTTTCTGCTGTATTTGGCTGGTCCTCAGGCTTAACCGCTGTTGTGGCTTGCTTAGGGGCCTCGGTAGCCGTAGGAGGAGGAATAACATCAACCGTTTTTGTAGGGGTCTTCTGGTCGTATGTTTTGCTCTGGCTAGGGTCTAGGTTACCATCAACAAAAGTTTCATCAGCTTTCAGGCTGCCGTCGTCATAGTATTCCTTTGTATTACCGGTTTGCTTACCACCTGTCCAGTTACCTGTAATCATTAATTTGCCATTAGGATAGAAGTAGTTCTGTACACTGTCGCGCTTGCCGTTATCATTAAACTTAAATTCGTGCTGCACGTTTCCGTTATCGTAATACAGCTTATAAGGTCCTACCCAACGGTTATTGCTCCAAACACCCTCTTCCTGCTTGTTGCCATTCTCATAATAACTTACTGTATATCCTTCGGGACGGTTATCTTTAAATGTAATCTTGCTTTTTACAGCGCCACTAGGGTAGTATGTAATCCATACCCCTTGTTTCATATTGTCTTTATAGTCGCCTTCTTCTACTTTAGCATTATCACTGTAGCCTGCCAAATGGCGTGTACTATTCGAAATAACCCAATGGTGTTGTCGCATGCCGTTGGCATCCGTTTCATTTTCACCATTCTGCCCCCTATTAACTGCATAAGAGGAATTAATAGTGCATACCATTAAGATAATTGCCAGGGTAGCTATTTTTCGCAACGTAGATATATTCATGTTTTTGCACCTTTCTACACCAAATATACGCAATGTCTTTTCAAAGGTTTCATTTTTAGACCGATATTTAAATGGCACGACTAAAACGTTTAATACGTTGATAAACCTGATTATAAGCATACTATATGACCAATATAAAAGAAAGCAAGATAAAACACCTTTTTTTACGGCTTTACCCTGATTTTACGAACATACAAACATATAAAAGTTAATAAAATAGGCATTCATCAATTTTTAAAGCCAACCTTAAAAAATGTACATTTGCTTCCGTTTTTTAAATTAAAAAGGCATGGAAGGTGCAAATAAAGAGCCTTTAAATAGTCCACCTGAAGAAAAGAACCGGGAAAACCGCTTACTTATTATAGTAATCTTCATACTTGCTATATTACTGCTGCTGCTTGGATGGCAGTTCTGGAAACAAAAGCAATCGAATATTGTACAGGTACAAACTGTTACGGTTAAGGCCGACAGTGTGGAATCGGACCTTATAAACCTGCAGGCGCAATTTGCCACCCTTAAAACATCGGACCAGAAAATGCAGGCACTGCTAAACAGCAAGAAGGATACTATTGCCATGTTGTTGCAACAGGCCCTTCAGCATAAGGATGACCAGTATATTATAGCGCGCCTGAAAAAGGAAACGGAAACCCTGCGTAAAATAATGGTGAGTTATGTGCATAGCATAGATTCATTGAATACGCTTAATAAGCAACTTACGGTAGAAAGAAATGTAGCGGTTGAATCGTTGAAAGTACAGAAAGGAATTTCAGGAGAACTGGAAAAGAAAAATAGCCAGCTGCAAACAGCGGTACAAACAGGCTCTTTGCTTGTGGCTTCAAACATTACTGCTGAAGGCGTTCACTACCGCTTCGGAAAAAAAGAAGTGGTTACCGACAAAGCTAAAAAAGCGGAAAAGCTTAAGGTGGAGTTTACAATTGTTGCCAACCGCATAGCCAAAGGCGGCAATAAGGATATTTATGTCCGCGTACTTACCCCCGATGGTAAAGAACTTTCGAAAAGCGCCGATGAATCGAGCATATTCAGCTTTGAAGGAACAAAAGGTTATTTCGATGCTATACAAAGTATTGACTATACCAACCAGGATATGAGCCTTGTTGTTTATTGCGAAAGTACAACAGGCTTTT
>Ga0206846_1090_pt1 | contig 15907 bp, 19 predicted proteins | sample Alteio_BWOrgCont_20_FD_152878 | JGI IMG/M metagenome (GOLD analysis project Ga0206846, IMG submission 152878) | Enriched cells from forest soil in Barre Woods Harvard Forest LTER site, Petersham, Massachusetts, United States -... | ecosystem: Environmental > Terrestrial > Soil > Temperate forest >... | reverse complement strand
GTGGAGCGGCACATCGCGGAATGCGTCGAATGCCGGCATCGTCTAGCGGTATATCAGCAAGCAAGCAACGCATTCGAGGCGTATTGCGAAGTAACTTTCGCAGCGGAAACGCGAAGCAAGTTGCCGCGCTGGACTATCGCCTCGTGCGGCGCCGGCGCCATTGCGGCGGCCGTCGCAATCGCTGCGTTGCTGATGCTGCCACGCGAACGCGTGGCACAGGTCCCGGCTCGTGCGCTCCCGCCGGCGGAGCTGCCGCATGCGGCAGCGCAAATGCTCGACGCGCCACCCGCGCCGACGCAGTCTAATCTGCCCGTCGAAGAGGCGCATACTCCCATGATCCAAATTAAGCGAGTGCACCACCGATACGTTGCTGTGCCAGCGCGCACCCAACACACAACAGCAGCGGTAGCGTCACAGTTTTCACCGGGGCAAGGTGTCAGTCCATTCCCGGCAGAGCCGGCTGTAGAGATCGCCATCTCTGCGGATGCGATGTTTGCCCCCGGCGCAGTGCCGCCGGGCGTGAGCTTTACGGCGGAGTTAACGATTGCCGCAGATGGCACGGCAGAACGGCTGGGGCTGCATCCGCGCCTGTCTGGATTTCAAGGGAGGACGAATCGACCATGAAATGCATAGTGTGGAGTTTCATTTTGGCAGCGGCCGCTGTTGGCGGCGCATTCGCGCAGGAAAGCAATGTGATCTATCAACGTAGCAGTGGTGTTGTCACCGCAGGCGCGGTATCGTCAATATCGGCTTCGCCTGTAGTGGGTGCGCCTTATTCCGGCACGATCACCAATGAAATGGTGCAGACTCTATCGGACGGGACGCACATCGCCCAGACCACTACCGGAACGGTGGCGCGCGATTCGCAGGGCCGCACGCGCCAAGACGCTCCGTTGCCGATGATCGGCAATCTTTCGGCCGCCAATGCGCCGCATCTGGTTTTTATAGTGGACCCAGTGGCGCAGGCGTCCTACCAGTTGAATTTGACTGATAAGACGGCGCAAAAAATGCCTGCGCCGCCTTTCAACGTGCCAAACGCCGCAATGGCGAAAGAGAAGTTGTTCCTCCAGACGGGACCTCAGGTTTCAGTTTCTACAGGAGGGCCAGTGCCAATGCCGCCTCTGGCACCAATGCCACAAATGCCAGCAATGGTCCTTCAAAAGATAGATATCTCCAGGAACGATGCTGCGAACACAACCACGGAGGAGCTGGGCTCGCAAACGATGGAGGGCGTGCTGGTGAATGGAACGCGCACGACGCGCACGATTCCGACTGGACAGATCGGCAATGACGCACCGATCAAGATCGTGACGGAGGTATGGACGTCGCCCGATCTTAAAACCGTGGTGTACAGCAAGCGCAGCGACCCTCGAATGGGCGAACAAACCTTTCAATTGAAGAACATCGTGCGGGCCGAGCCGGACCCTTCACTATTGTTCGTGCCTGCGGGATTTACAATCACCGATGGGCCGCAGCCGATTCAGTTTCTCGACCGCTAGCTCGTATCAAATGCTAATTTCAGCCTTGACTGTTGATCCTCTGGAAGGCGAGTGGGGCCAACTCGTTCGAGTCAAACCCCTCGCGCGTTGCGATCACGCCTTTGCACTGCACGGCTAGATCGGTCACTGGACACTTGTCTGCTCCTTCGAGCGCTACACACAACCTTCTCTCGACGCCAAGCTGCTCATCGAAAAGCTAAGACTGGAACTGGCGAACCAGCCGCCACCCCGCCTTGTTGCGCAAAAAGAGAGTAACGAAATCGAGGTGCAGACCTTGCGGTAAGGACTGTTTGTGGTGGAGACCTTTCGATAACCGAAACTGATTCAAAGGCACTTAACCGACTCAGAAGTGCCCAACTGCGAAAGTTCGGCTCGCGATTGCTTCCGTGTACCGACCACCCGCAAGTTGGCCGGACCAGTTAATCCAAGCGCGTTTAACGGTACAGGTAGGGCGTGCACGCGTTCTTCACAGACCAAGGAAGGTCGGCCGGCCGCGTGGAGGCAGATCCACAGTTCACGAGGCGGTAGTTGCGACTCGGAGGGCTGCACCACCGGTACAATCGCGCTGCCTAATCCGGACTATTTTTTCACCATCATGGCATTTATATGTATGCCGCATGCGCGTGCGAATGTTCCTGCCCAAGAGAACCTTCGTGTTCCTCAAAGCGATTCTTGGGTCGAGTGCAGGCTCCCTGTCCACATTGCGGTGAGAAAGAATCGCGCCATTTTCGGCGCAGATGAGATTTTGGCGAGGTACAGGATCAAGGAATGATGGAGGGACGGACCCGACCATGAATCCTGTAGACAGCGAAGTCTCTCTTGTCCACGGTGAATATTTTGCGGATACCTTCTCGCTCGGCAATCCGGATAAGCGCTGCGTCAGCAAGATCCATCGGGCGGTCGGCGTATTTCCGCCGAAGTTCACGGATGCGAGGCAAATCGACCAAGCCAAGCGGAAGTAGCTGCAGCGCCTTCCTCACCAACATCTCCCATAAAGCTTCCTGGGCCGCCGGCAGATCGTTTAACGGGTAAATCGCTTCCGTGAGCGGCGGCCACACCGTTGCCAAAGGTTCTTGCAAACTCTTCAGAGTCGACACGCATTGCTCATGGTATTGGTCATCTGCGTCCACCAGGGCCACGAGGGGCCCCGCATCTACCAAGATCACCGGGAGCCCCTTCGGCTCTTTAGCATGGCAGCGAACTGACGGCCCGCTCCCGCCGAGCGTTTTCGGTTTCCGCCGTGCACAATTCCAATCAAATCCGAAACCATTTCATAAGGCGATCCGGCTGGTTCTTGCACTTCGATCCATATCTCGATCGCCTGGCGAATCACCTCCGACGCGGACACTTGCTTGCGTCGCGCAATGCGGGCGATACGCTGCCTGGTCTCCTTATCCACCCTCAATGTCACTGGAGACGGCATAACATTACCTCGAATGTTGGCTTGATGTATTACGAACTGTAATACAAGAAACTTCAACTGAAGCACTCCCATCCATTTGGTAGTGACTCATTTTGATTTGATCGTAGGTCTCTGGCGAGGACCGTAGATGGGATGAGAAGGCCGGTCTCCAGCGGGATGCGATACGCTCCCAATGTTCGACGTGCTCAAGGCACAAAGAAAAGGAGACCGGCTTATGAAGAAAACTAGCACTGTACAGGCATTGCGGAGTGAAAATTTCAAGGAGCAAAAGCTAACGATCGGTTTGGATCTGGGAGATTGCTGGTCGTTCTACTGCGTTTTGGATGAAGCAGGCCAAATCATTGTGGAACAAAAATTGCCGACGACACCGGAAGCGATGAAGCAGACCTTTGGAAAGATACCGCGAAGCCTGATCGCCCTGGAGACCGGAACGCATTCCCCGTGGATCAGTCGGCTGCTCAGCGAGTTGGGACACAAAGTGATCGTGGCGCACGCGCAGAAAGTGCAATTGATCACCAAGAGCAATCGAAAAGATGACCGGCACGATGCTCGGACACTGGCACGACTGGCGCGAATCGATCCCGAGCTATTGGGGCCGGTGCGGCATCGCAGTGCCAAAGCGCAACTCCACCTGACCGTGATCCGAGCGCGGGCCGAACTGGTCAGTGCTCGAACGGCCCTGGTGAACGCCGCACGGGGGCTCGTGAAGTCTTATGGTGAGCGACTACCCAAGTGTGGCACCTATCAGGTGAGCGAGAAGCTGGCCGAAGCATTGAGCGCGGAGTTGCGCGAGGTTCTGCTGCCGCTATTTAAAGAAATCGAATCGCTGAACGAGCGCGTCAAGGAATACGACGAGCGGATGGAGAAAATCGCCAAGGAAGTGTACCCGGAAGTGTCTTTGCTCAAGCAGGTGAAGGGTGTGGGAACCCAGATCGCTCTGACGTATGTCCTGACGATCGAGGACCCGTATCGGTTTCCGAAGAGCCGCGAGGTCGGCTGTTTTCTGGGGTTACGACCTGGCCGCAGGAACTCTGGGGAGAGCGAACCACAGAAGGGGATCAGCAAAGAAGGAGACCGGTATCTGAGAACGATGATGGTGCAGGGAGCGCACTACATTCTGTGACCTTTTGGAGAAGACAGTGATTTGCCCTACCTGCGCGATTATATTCTTACTGAAGGTTTGACCGTTGGCGAGAAAGAGCAAACATCCCTATATTCTTGACCTGCCACACCCGTGCCTCTGAGCCATGTTCGCTTGATGTGAGCGCGGGATAGTGCCACAAGCGCAGCAATCTAAGCAGAACAAGGGGCATGGCAAACCGCAGGCGTGTCGATAGAGTACTGTGGGACAGGGAGACCAGGGAAGCGTCATCCTGCCAGCCGTGACGGTCATAAATTGCGATGTGTGCAGTTGTGAACAGACAAGCGGATAGTTTGAAGCCAGCCTAGCATCTTGACGAAGAAGGTATTGAATTCGACGTTACTGGCCCGCGTTATTCGGTTGATGGCGAATCCGCGCATTGTCAAGTCAGCCCAAAGATGGAGACCCACAAATGGACACCCCAAATCCAAGAGAACTCCTAGTCATGCAGATGCAAAAGATAATCGATGACATCGTTGCACCCCTGCGAACACTTGGTCAAAACGTATCAGCGAAGTTCCATTGCCGCGAACAAGAACAGCCGTGCTATGACCTTACATTCTTTTCACTTAAAGAAGAACAGGCCACCGAAATCGTGCGCCTGCTAGCTCAACCGAAATTGCCGTACGCGGAATAGTTTCACTGGCCCGCAGTCGAAATATCCGACGCCTTGTGGGAAGTGTGTAAAATTGGGATGATTTACGCGCATTTGGCTTCATCTGGGTTTCGCAGGACGGCAGACCACGGTCAATCGAGATGTTCCAATCGCCTAAGTCGCCTGCGATCAGTGGCTTCACAGGCCATCGGAATAGCCTGCGCCAAAGTGATCTTTGGCCGTGCCAGTGCACTCTTAATATTGCAGTCAGAAGCGTATAGCCCCTCTCTCAATCCTTTCCTGACTGTTCCTGCATGAGCGACTTATTGCGATAACGGTCCGAAGAAAGGTATGAAAATGCCTTCTGCCGCAAAAAGAGAGTTAATCAAAAATCGTCAAGAGTGGGTGTGCAGCGAGTGCGGATGCAAGATATATAATTTGGACTGCATCCTTACCGGGCTTAGAGTGGACGAAATAATGCGACTCGTGAATATGATGCGCGAGCAGGCATTCACCAATCATGTGTGCTTCAGTCTATCGGAAAAGTTGGATGTGTGCTTCGCTAGAGAATAACCTGATATTCTGCCCCAACTCAACCTTGCCTGATTCAATCTTGACCATTCGCCCGAACCAGGACCACGCTGTGCGACGCGGGATTGTGCCAGAATCGCAGCAATCCACGTAGAGCAAGGCCGTGGGAAGCCTAAGACGCGACGATTCGCGCACCAGTGGGGGCGGGAAACCGTGCCAGAGGTGCTGATCGTAAATAGCAAGAGTGTTTATTTTAGGGCTGTCTTTCTGACAACGTTCATGACACGATGCTAGGAGGCATTGAAAATGACAACATTGATGAGAATTGTGCAGACGCGATTATAACCCCCAGGGGGGAATACAATGACCAAACTTGTGAAGTCTTCAGTTGGGGCCAGTAAGAGCACCGATACCGTTGAGTCCGTAGCGGACATTCTGCAATGTGAAACGCATACTTTGATTGCGGGATGGCTTACCCGAGTTGAGAATGAGCCGGAACTATCGCATGTCCCGCTGAACCATGAAGAACGCACAGGCCACCTTCCGCACCTTATCCATGATCTCATTCAGCGCTTACGTTTGGATGCAGAGACGAAAGCTCCGATTTCGAGAGCTGCCGCCCAGCACGGGGATTTGCGATGTAAGCAAGGCTACACCGCAGCGATGATGATTGAAGAGTCTCGGCTATTGCAGGTCAGCATTTTCACGATGCTGAATGAAAACATAAAGCGGTTGGAAATTAGCGCATTGCTTCCCGACGTTGTGACAATCGCGGATGAAGTGGATGCGCAATTGAAGGAGCAGATGCTGCGGTTCATGGCAGCAGATGCTGCCGACAAAGCCAAGCGTAAGTAGCACATTTCGGGGATTGAGTGACGCCAACGCTTGGATTCGCTATGCGTCCATCTGATTCATGTTGTTTTCCACCACTTCAGCCGCTTCATATTTTCGGTCTGCGTGTGGCTCGTTTCTCTGAGCACCTGAAATAAGTTCACATGGTTGTCCGACATCGGCACCGCAGGTAGGGCAACTGACGGAGAAAAGCTGCTTGGGTTTTAGGTCTTTTATTCTCACTGGTTTACTTTCCTGAGTCTTTGTCGTGAAAAGCTCATGCATTTTACTTCTTCACATTACGGATTGTCCAGCAATTTGGCCAACTTCGTCTGTACATTTGTGAACAGTGGCACGCGTGATGACAGTGCAGCATGACCGTGCCACGAGTGACGACAGTGTCACAATGCTGTCCTAAGACTGTACCGCTGGTCAGGAAAGTTGCACCTGCCGCGCATCGTAAACTTGATTTGCGTCTTCGGTTCCCACCGTTGATAGCTCACTTGAAATCAGGTTAAAGATGTTCAGCCCCTCTTACGCCGAACAGACGGCGCGTGGAATTTTTATATTCCATCCAGACCTGGACCCCGATGCTTGCCTGCCTTGCTGTGCAATTCAGATGCTATCGTAATTCCAGCGGCACCGATTCGACAGAATAGGAAACCAAACATGTCGAAGCGGTTCCAACACGGTTCAGTAAGTTTAATCGGAGATGTATGGAAGGGACGCTACTGGCAGGATGATCCCGCTGGAGGCAACCGGAAGCATCCGCAGGTAGACCTTGGCGACAGGCCACAAATGATCAAGATGGAAGCAAAACGGAAACTGGCAGACATCGTCGATGGATTGGGTCTCAACAAATCCGATTATGTCGAACGTCGGACAGTTCCCGCAGTTACCTTCACCCAAGTGTGTGATGCTTGGGAAAAGAAAAAGCTTCCAACGTTGGCTCTAAGCTCGCGCACAGAGTTGCCAGGACAGCTTGCAATGCACTTGCGTCCATTCTTTGGCGCTATCCTGTTGAAACGATCAAGACAGTCATCGTCAATGATTGGATCATCGGTCTGAACAATCAGGATTTGCATCCGAAGACTGTGCACAACAAGTGGAAAATGTTTCGGTCAATCATGAACTGGCACACCGATCAACAGGACCAGCCAAGACGGAAGGTGTCGCCAGATTTGCCACACATTCCAGAAGTGGAGAAAGATGGCTCACACCGTCAGAGATGCTTCAGATCATCGACGTAGTCCGAGAGTACCCCGCGCATGGGCGGGTGGAAGGGGAGTATAAGCCCTTGATGCGGGTGGATGCTTTCACTGGCCTGCGTTCTCGCGAAGTCCAAGGTTGATATGCGGAAGACTTCGATTTTGAAAGGGGAATTTTGCACGTTCACCGGTCCATCAATAAGCAGCAAGAGGTGCCAACCAAGGGCAAGAGAAGGCGATACGTGTTCGTTGATTCGGTCACGTTGCAAATGGTCAAGGAATTCCTTGGCGAACGCACCACTGGTCGCTTATTTAATTCACGGCATGGAACAGCGCTTTGTAACCAGCAACTCAATACGGTGATGCGCTGGGCAACCAAGAGACTCGGCCTTAAAGCGGCAACCATGCACTCGTTCAGGCATGGCAGGATTAGTCTACTGGTTTCACTTGGCGTTTCAAGCAAGGTTGTTCAGGAACAGGTGGGACACCAGAACAAGAGGACTACCTTCAAATACACGCACAAGGAAGAGTCGGAACTCCGTGATATGATGGACAGGATTGGGGCCAGTTGTACACAGAAGCCAACTTTGTACGCGGACCTAGTCGCTGGAAGTAGCGGTCAGCAAAGCAGTTGACCGCGTTTTGCGAAGTGTACACGTGGGGCGTGTAGCTCAGCTGGGAGGCACCTGCTTTGCAAGACGCAGGTCAAATCACACAAGTGCCGCATCTGGTGTCGCTTACGCGGAAAACGCACGGTGCAACCAACCTCTTAAACTGGACTGTAAGCGGACCGAAAGCCAACGTAAATTCCAACTACTGGCCTTCTGGGGACTTCTGCACGACGATCTTCTTTAACCTGTAGGATGTGCTTCTTCCTCCGGCTTCTTCTTGTTCGATGATCCCTAAGGCGATCAGCTCTTCGATGTCGCGAAGAGCAGTGCGCGAGGAAGCCTTCGTCATTTTCATCCATTTGTCTCTCGTCAGTTTCCCCTCGAATCCGCTGAATAGTTTGTTTAAAACCTTTGTCTGCCGATCATTCAGTGAAACCTTCCGCTGCTTGAGGTTCTTCCAGAACAGTTCCTTCTCCAGAGCGCTGCTTGTGATCTGATTCGATTGCTCGATGGCTCTACCCAGGCATTCAAGAAACCACTTTAGCCATTCCGTGATATCCAGCGATCCGGCCTGAGTTTTCTCCAGAACCTCGTAATAGCCCTTCCGTTCTTCGAGAATCTGCGACGACATGCTATAGAAACGCTGAGCGCTCCCATCCGACCTGGCGAGACACATTTCAGCGATTGCTCTTCCGATTCTGCCGTTGCCATCTTCAAAGGGATGAATCGCAACGAACCACAAGTGTGCGATTGCCGCCTTCAGGAGCGGGTCTTCTTGTTCATCGCCCTCGAACCAAGAAAGGAACTTTCCCATCTCGCTTTCGACGCGATTAGCCTTAGGAGCTTCGTAATGCACTTTGTGGCGACCGACTGGCCCCGAAACGACTTGCATCGGCCCTTGGCTGTCGTCACGCCACGCGCCGACTCGAAATTTATCGCCCGTCGTGCGAACGCCGGGGAAAAGGTGGGCATGCCAGCCAAATAATCGCTCTCTCGTTAGCGGCGTGCTAAATTTCTGCGTTGCGTCCAACATCATTTCAACGACGCCATCGACATACCGATCCTTGTGAGTCTTGTGTCCTCCCACGTCCAGCCTCAACCTGCGTGCGAGGGAGGAGCGGACGTTCTCAGGATCAAGCACCACGCCTTCGATTGCGCTGGATTTGATGGTTTCTTCCGTAAGGACCCTTAGCGTCGCTGTCCATCGAGAAGCCAGCCCGTACCCGCGCATCTTCCCAACCAACAATCCCTGATGTAATCGGACTTCGGAAAGTAAAGGGGCAAGCGCCTTCGAATCCCATGTGAATCTGGGCCAATCAGGAAGTTCGTGTATATACGTTCTCGCCATATTCTCGCCGACAATCTCGCCATAATTCTACCATATTCTCGCCATAATCTCGCCAGCAGAAGTCAAGGCGACCACACACTAATCATGCTTCTTGTGACGGAAGATCTACTCGTTCGACCAGACTCAAAACGGAGTCGGAACGCATTTTGAGGAGGTGTTCTCTGCCAGTAGCGCTTATCCGCGAACCCAGCCGCTCGAATGTCTTCACTAAGCCCGAGGCAGTCGATCAAGTCCGTCATGAGTGGCAGTTGTCGTTTCTTTGCATCGCCATCTGGAAAAGCGGCTCTGCTCGCGCCAGCACCCAAGATAACTACGTGCGGAGAGTGATTGACCCTCGTGTGGAACTCGAAATTGGGAAGACGCGGCATTTTAAACCCTTAGACCTCCGCGCTGCATTCTACCAGCGTGTGCTTCCTTTCGTTTGTTAACCGCACAGCAAACTCGCAAGACCGCAGTGAAAGTATTGGCACCGATTGGTTCAGCGATCTCAGTTCTTTGAAAAGGAGAAACAATGAAGGATACATTCTCATTTTGCAGGTTTCGTTTCTTTGGGCTTGTCGCAGCCGTTGCGTTGAGCATCCTGAGCTTTGGCCAAGTCTCGACGCGCGCGGCGACGGAAAGCGCTCGCGTCGTGAAGTACGCGCAGAACGACAACGTCATCATCCAGCTCGAACGTCGCCCAGGCATTCGATTCGTGTCCGAAGTTCTTGAAATAAAGGGATACGACGCAGAGAGTGACCGCTACGATCTATCTCCCGTCTTCTCCCCGCAAGTCTAAAACCCGCTCGTTAAGCAAACATTCTCATTTGTATCAGCCGAGCAGAACCAATGGAAACCAAACCACAGTTGCCGTCTGTCGAAGTCGCTGTTACAGTCGCACAAGCGACGCCAGAAAAGCGGACAGGGAGAAAATCCATGTCACGTCGATCTGGTCAGAATGGCTGTATTCAGGAGGATGGCAACTGGTACGTCGTTCGATTCTGGAAGGATGTCGAGGGCCAAGAAAAGAGGCAGCGTGTACGCGAGAAAATCTGCCCCATCTCCGGCCCCGGCAAACTCTCGGCGTCTGGACGGAAACACAAGGCCAAGGAAATAATCGCGGCCAGCGGGGCCGAGACCGTGGAGCATTTCGAAAGGGTCGTTCGTTCGAACCACGGCATCACGTTTCGCAAGCAGGCCGAGATATGCTTGAAGCAGATGAAGAATCGCAAGCGAAAGCCGGTAGCTCCGCCTACGCTTGACAATTGGGAACGCTGCTTGAGGAACTGGCTCAATCCGAATATCGGCGATATGCCTCTCAACTCCGTCGGTAATCTCGCGTTGAGGAACCTCGGCGAGACGATGGTGAAGGGTGGCTTAGGTGCTTCCGCGATAAGGTCATATGCAAACGTGGTCAAGATGGTTGTGGCTTCAGCGGTCAATGAAGAAGGGAACGCGCTCTATCCTCGAACTTGGAATCACGACTTCATCGATCTGCCAGAAGATAGAAATCCGAAGCAACCTATCCTGGCCAGTAGTGTAGTGACCGCCATTGTCGGTGCACCAAAAGAGAAATATTACCGTGTACTCTACGCGCTCTGCGCATCTGCGGGGTTGCGATTTGGTGAGGCCTTGGGGATAGACATAACAAATATTTCCCCGGACTGCACCACAATCAAGATCTGTCAGAAGGCGTGGAGGGGTCAGATTCACGATTACCTGAAATCCGAAAGCGGCAAGCGTGAGGTCGATCTGCACCCAACTGTGGCGGAGATGCTCAAGGGTTTCATTGGCGAGAGGAAGTCTGGCCTTCTCTTCTGCAATGGGAGAGGCCGACAGCTCGCACAGTCGAACATCTTGCGCCGGTCTCTTCATCCGATCTTAACCGGCCTCGAACAGCCGAAGACTGGATGTCATGCATTTCGTCGTTTCCGTATCACTTGGCTTCGCAGGAACTTGGTTCCCGATGAACTCATCAGGTTCTGGCATGGCCACGCGGGAAGGACAATGACAGACAGTTATTCAAAGTTGAAATACGATGTGGAGTTCCGTAAGCAAGTAGTCGAGAAAGTGGGTTTGGGCTTCGAGCTTCCGTTCGAGAAAGCCGTTGTTGGACCGAATGGACCGAAACTCGAAGTTGGACCCATTGAAGAACTCGCTGTAAACTGTTGAGAGTAATATTGGTTGCACCGTGTGGGCGTGTAGCTCAGCTGGGAGAGCACCTGCTTTGCAAGCAGGGGGTCGCAGGTTCGAACCCTGTCACGTCCACCAACTTTTTCTCTGATTGCAAAACACTTACCAGATTCATCTCTGCTCCGATCTCTTCGTTATAGTTCCCACTGTGCACGAACTGTGCACGAATGCGGTTATTGCACCGCGAGTGTGCATATTTGAGCCGCCATTAAAACATCAGCGACCGCTGGTGTAGTCTCGTTGGCTCGACGGTTGATCTTCTCCAAAGCTTCGCGTTTCATCTGCAACTTCATTTGGGAATATTTCTTGAAGACTTGCGCGTCGCTCTGTCGAAGCATCTGGGTCACCCACTCATCAGCTACTCCTCCGGCACTCAGCCTTGTGGCATACGTGGAGCGAAGGTCGTAAATCCGAAAGTAGGGAATCTTGGCCCGTTGAAGGGTTTTTCGCCAAACAGTTTTGAGCGTCGTCTGGTGTCGGTTCGCCTTCCGATCGCTCGGAAATAAAAAGGGTCCTTCACCCGAGATCGCCATCTGGCTACTGAACGCTTCAATGGCGATCGAAGTGAGAGGAACCTCGGCGATGCCGTTCGGAGTCTTCGAATCCGGTATCCAAACGACCGCATTGTGCAGATCCACTTGTTCCTTTCTTATCGGGGTCAGTTCCTTGTAGATCCGCAATCCGGTCTCCGTGATGATACGAATGACGTTCCGCAAATACCGCGGACCGTGGGCTTCGATCCTTTCCTGTTCAGACCATGCGACGTAGTGTGGTCTGAACAATCCCTTCACGGCAACCGGGAACTCAACACCCGAACACGGATTTGCTGCTAGGAGTTTCTTGCGGACCGCCACATTAAGCATACGCCGGAGAACTCTGAACTCTTGATGTATCGTGGTGGACTTGATCGCTCCTAATTGCTTGTAACCGAGCTTAACCTTGATGCGGACTCTTTGTTGACACCCCCCAAACTACAAGGCGGAATCACGGCAGCCACGCGGCTGCCATCGGGCAACCGCGAGTCGAGGATCGGTTTCGATTCGGAGATGTCGTCGCCGAGACGTCGGGCGATATTCTTGACGGCGACCATCAGTGACTTCTCGCCCAAGGCCACACCCGGCACTGGTTGCAGGAAGCCCTGCTTTTCGATAAATACATGATTGGACCCATTGACCATGACCTCGCTGATCGAATCGTCGAGGATCAAGTGCTCGATGGGCTTCAAAAATGGCAGGATCATTTCAAAACCGTTCATTACAAGGCTCCTTCCGCGAGTTGTTTGAAATACGAATGGTTCGGGTCGTTGTAATAGGGCTTCAGGTAACAGAACATCGGCGGCATTGGATTGAGCCCGTCGTAGGCAAGGATAATGGACTGCGCGCTGCGAAGTTCCGTGAAGGTCTTCATGTCAAACCGGAAGTCGTTTTGAGTGTTGTAAGTCTTGGAGGCGACGATGTCGGCCTTGTGGGAAAGCGCATTGCCGGTGAGCCAACTGACCTTGGTGTCGTGCCCGCTTTCGGACAGACTGTAATTGACCTTGAGTTTGTCCTCCCGCCCGCAAAGCTCGCTTGCAGTGCGAGCGGAAAAATCGTCCGACAGCGTCAAAAAAAGCTTCGTGCGGAATGTCTGTAAGAGAGTGCGCCAACTATCGCCGGGCAGCGCGGACTTGAGCGAGCTGATGCTCTGCGTGGCGATGATGGGGATGCACTTGGGCTGGCGTGACAAACTGAAGAATTTCTCGTCTCCGGTCGGGTCGCTCTCCCCAACGGTTGCGAAATGCTGATACTCGTCGCAGAGAAACAGCACCTGGCGGAAGTAGCGTTCGGGATGGGCTTCCATTTCAGGAACTCGGTTTAGCACGGCGCGCTGAAAATCGAGCTTCATCATCACGCCCAGCGCCTTGGCGAGGCCCGCATTCATTCCGATGGGGAAATTCAGAGCGCAGACGGCCCCATTTTCTATGAGCCAACGAAAGGATGGCAGCGGCCTGCCGAATCGGTAGTTGGCGTTCTTTTCGGGGTCGTAACACTCCTTTTTCGGACAGAATACTCTCTTCACTTTCGGGTTGTCGTCGAACAGGGAAAGAAAGACGGAAACACCTTCGACGATCGAAGTGCGGAGTTTCGGCTCGATGCGTTTCCAGTCGTCATTGAACCAGCGCTTCACGGCCTCCAGTTGTTCGAGCTTGTCGGGATCGGCTTGGGAGGGGTCGAGGACGGCACGGGCCTCGGAGGGAATCCCTCGCTTCTTGAGTAGCTCCCGCAACTCTGGGGTTGCCGGCGCGAGATAGCGAGCTTCCTTTTCATCATGTACGAAACCGAGACCGGCCAGGTCCGCGGCGCGCTCGCCATAAACGCTGGGCGTGACAGCCACATAATTGTGTCCGAGAAGGATCTCCTCCGCTTCCTGTATGCGCTCTTCGAGGAGGGGTGGTGAGATCGCGCATTGATAGACATCGAAGAACGTCACGTAGTCGTATGCGACCTTGTGAAGAAGGATGATGAATTTAACGAGGTTCGTGTACGCCTGCTGCCAGAACGGTTCCTTACCGCGACCGAAAAGATTGTTCAAAAGCGAAGCGATGTTGTACGCGAGGCGCGAGATTCGTGCATGGCTTTCACGAAGGCCCGTTTTGCTTTTGGTGTCATGGCCGTTTCGCAAACGCGGAGCGACTCGTCCACGCCTCGGAACACGAGGCCAAGACGTGCGTAACGGATTTCGTATGGCTGAATCCGCAGGTCAGTTCCGTTTATGCTGAGGAGGTCCCAGAGATGGAAGCGCGAATCGGTGATTTCACCGTCTACTAGGAAGGCTTGCGCTTGCACCAACTCTAGGCATTTCATTAGCCGAAAGTCGATTGGAATAAGCTGGCCGAGTTTGTTGATTCCCGAATATTGGCCGTCCGTCTTTTGTATGGCCAGTCGTCGCCCATCGAACTTCTGTTGGAACCACCAAGACGCAGCAAGTACCAACTGCAACGCTTCTGGTTCCTCGATGGGGGTTAATAATTCCGGCGCGTGACCGGAATGCTCTTTGACGGAGGGCAATCCAACGGAAATAGGCGTATTGCTGTTGGTCGTTGCCTGCGCGATTCGATAACCCTTGCCCGTCTTTTCTCGTATGATTCGGTCGTAGACGCACTTGGCTTCCTCATAAGCGATGCTGCCCACCTTCGTATCGCTTTGCAAAGCAGAGCCACGCCGCCCCCATTGCGCGTTGACCGACCACTGTTCTTGACCGCCTTCTAATTGGAGGTGATACACCTTGTCTGAACTACCTTGCTGGAAATACAACTCAACTGCTTCTGCCTCCTTCACGCACTCTTGCAACGGTTTCAGCTGCCCTGGCGCACGTTGGTTGCCGGCCAACAGCCCATGCTAGAGGTTGTGGCCGAGGAAGGGACTCGATATCAAAAAGGTCTGAGGGGAATCTCTCATCTCAGAAACTGGTATTCTCCTGTCGTTTCCCATCTTTCGCTTCCGCTTGCAAGACTCGTTTGTCAGCGCACAAACCCATGGTGGGATTCTCGGCTTCGCAAGCACTACGCTGCCGCGCTGAAGGTGTTGTTGGGTGCGCTCGGCGTGTTCGTCCTGGCGCTGGGGATACACCGCGGAATGACGCTCGATGTTTTTGTGCTATCCATTCTCGCACCATTGACTCCAGCTATCCTCTGGGGTGCGAGAGAGACCCGGAAGAATTCCTCGGAGGCGGACGAATTGCAGAAGTTACAAGCCCATATCGACGAGCGTTGGAAGATCGCATTGAGCGGATCGTTGTCAGGCGATCGACTCCTCGCCGACACCATCGCCATCCAAGACCGGATTTTCTACTGTCGCTCGAAAAATCCACTTGTATTCAACTGGGTCTACTGGTTGCTACGCCCCCGGCAGGAGACGACCATGCGCGACGTCGCCACTCGACTCGTTGACCAGGCACTACACGAGCGTCGGTCAACCCCATAGGGCCGCTTCGGAGGTCATCTCCGAACGCCTCATCCGACCTCTTGACCTACCCAAACGCAGAATATAGTTTTTCGAGTAGAGCCATGCATCCATAGTTGCGACACGTCACCCTCCATCTGTGAGTTTCCGACGCAACTGTCCTTTCTCCTTTTTGCCCTTCCTGCGTGAAGACTGCGCCTATCCGCCCGCTTCTCCTGTCAAGGGTCTCCGCTTCGCTCCGATGAACGCGAACGCCACGCGCCCTTGACAGCGCGGGCGGCTAGTCGCCGGGGACCACTTAGGAAGGGCATTTGTTTTCTATGCACCGCTCCGCGTCGCATCGAAAGCATAAATCAAGTCCCTTCAAAAGGAGTTCTCATGCAGCAAACCAGACAACAGCCGTTGTTTTCACTCGGCCAACTCGTTGCCACACCGGGCGCTTTGGCCGCTCTCGAAAAAGCAGGGCAAGGACCGCTGGACTTCCTCTCGCGTCACGTTCACGGCGATTGGGGCGATCTGTGCGAAGAGGACCGCCGGGAAAACCAATTCAGCTTGGAACGGGGATTCCGGCTCTTGAGCAGTTATCGAACCCTTGCGGACGTGAAGC
>Ga0206846_1062_pt1 | contig 16235 bp, 16 predicted proteins | sample Alteio_BWOrgCont_20_FD_152878 | JGI IMG/M metagenome (GOLD analysis project Ga0206846, IMG submission 152878) | Enriched cells from forest soil in Barre Woods Harvard Forest LTER site, Petersham, Massachusetts, United States -... | ecosystem: Environmental > Terrestrial > Soil > Temperate forest >... | reverse complement strand
CTTCCAGCGAGCCGGCTTCCACCATCACGATCGCTTTTTCCGAACCGGCGACGACGATGTTCAGCATGCTCGTCTTTTGCTCGGCTACGGTGGGGTTGATTACTAGCTTGCCATCCAGCAGACCGACGCGAACTGCAGCAATCGGGTTGTTGAAGGGAATCTTGGAAATGTATAGCGCAGCAGATGCGGCAGTGACGCCGATCACGTCCGGATCGTTTTCGCTATCGGCAGAGAGCACCATCGCCACGACTTGCGTTTCGGTGGCCCAGCCCTCAGGGAACAGCGGGCGCAGCGGACGATCGATCAAGCGCGACGTGAGAGTCTCGCGCTCAGAAGGCCGACCTTCGCGCTTAAAGAAGCCACCAGGAATCTTTCCGGCGGCGTAGGTGTACTCACGATAATCGACCGTGAGAGGAAGAAAATCTTTTTCAGTGGCGCGGTTATCCATGCAGGCCGTTGCCAACACAACAGTGTCGCCGTAGCGCGCGACTACCGATCCGTGCGCCTGTTTTGCCATCTTGCCGGTCTCGAACGTCAGCTTGCGTCCACCCAGCTCCAGATTGGTCGTTTCAAACATTGTTTCACGTCCTTTTGCCCCGGATCGCCGGGGAACTTTCTAGATGCGAGAGAAATGCACTCGGGAAAAAGGCGAAGAAGACAAGGGAGGCAGACGAATGCTCAGAGCGCGCCTGTGACAACGCGCATCGCGCCCTGCGACTCCGAAATGTGCGGAGAAAAAATGCTGCGGCCGGATCGGCCGCTCAGGGAATGGATGCTACTTGCGCAAACTAAGACGTTCGACAATCTCGCGATACCGATCTGGGTCGCGGCGATTCAGGTAGTCCAGCAGCCGGCGGCGCCGATTGACCATCATGATCAACCCGCGGCGCGAAGCATGATCCTTTGCGTGGGCTCTAAGGTGGGTGGTGAGGTAGTTGATGCGCTCGCTCAGCAACGCGATCTGCACTTCGGGCGAACCAGTGTCCCGCGGATGCGTTCTGTATTGTTCGATCAATCCGAATTTGGCTTCGCTCAACTCCGCCCTCCCCCTGAAGCGTCGTGGCCCTGCTCTTATCTATTGTTCTTCTTCGACCTACCTACGCTAGCACAGGAAATCCTGTAGTGCCAAGAGGAGAATTCGCAGAAAAGGGCCGCCAGACGGCCCGGTCCGTAGGCTCGCGACTACGGCTTCTGCTTACAGCGTGGGCGAATTATCGCCGAGCATCGCTTGACGAATCACTTTTATTGGCGGAAAACCCTGCTTCAGGAAATCGTCGTGAAACTTCTCCAGCGAGAATGACGCGCCTTGTTTTTTCTGCACGTCGGCCCGCAGTTTCATGATTTGCAGCTTGCCGAGCGTGTAGTAGAGATAGGTCGGATCGCCGGTGCCGCGCTTCATTTCCACAGTCCCCACGGCACGCGTCTGATAACCCTCTTTCACGAGGAAGTCCACGGCTTGATCCATCGTCATTTGGTGGCGATGCATCTGGATGCCGACCACGAAGCGCGCATTGCGCAGCAGCGCGTCTTCGAGCTGACCAAGCCGGATGAGCTTCGCTTCGCGATCGTCTTTCGCACCAACACCCGGCTGGCCATAGCCCTCATCGAGCATCATCTGTTCGCAATAGTGCGCCCAGCCCTCAATGTCAGTATTCGCGCCGAGGATCTTGCGAACGTTCGAAGGCGCTTGCGGTTCCCAGAGGAACTGAATGTAGTGCCCGGGATAGGCTTCGTGAACGGCCGTCGAAACGATGGTGCCGACGTTGAACTCTTCCGCCAGCTCTTCGAGCTCTTTCGGCGGAGCCTTGGGATCGGGCAAGGTCACGTTGAAATAAGCCTCGGTGGCGATTTTTTCAAACGGCCCCGGAGGATCCATCGATGCGAACGTCGTGGCGCGCATAAATGGAGGCGTCTCCTGCAGAGTCGGTTGAATTTCAGACGGAATTGTAACGATGTGCTTGCTGCGAATGAAAGAAATCAGCCCGTTGAACTGATCGTGAAAAGCCTGGAGCAATTTGTCCGGCGCGGGATGGTCATGCTGCAATTCTGAGAGAACTTCCAGCGATGTTTTATTCGGCTCAAGTTCCTTGGCCACGCGCGCAAACTCGGCCTGATTCGCCTTCATGTTGTCTTGATCGATCTGGAGCAAACGATCGAGCGGGATATCGACCATCTCATCGTAGAGCAGCTTTTTTGAGTAGACGTCCGCACCGATGGCAAAATCGCCGTGCGAGACCGGCAGCTCCACCGTGCGCAGCCACCTTTCGTAGCTCTCGAGCGCCGCGATCACGGCGCTGTTGGATTTGGCGAAATCGGCTTTTACCTGCGCGTCTTTGGCATCAGTGAAAGCGGAAGGAAGATCGTTCTTAAAGAAGCTGATGTCGCCCGGCAGCTGCTCGAGCGCGATCTTAGTGAATATCTCGGGCGGGTTCTTAAGGTTCTTGCGCGCGTCGTCAAAAACGGCTGGCATCAACTTTTCGCGCGCGATCAGCACGCGGAGGCGATCATCAGGCGGAGCAAACTTGCGCTCCATGATGGTGTAGGCGCTGTTGGTGATACCGCTGGAATACTCATCCGGATTTTTCTCCCACCCCCGGATCGACTGGAGTTCGAGCAGCGCGCCTTTGATATTTGAGATCACGATGTCGCGATCGGCGGATTCGCCTTGGGTAAGGCCTGCAGGGTTGAAATCCTCGACGCGCTTCTCAAAGGCCGTGTATGCGGCGACCTGCTGATCGACGCCGGCGCTCGTGTAGTCTTCGAGCTGCGAATCGTATTCGTGCAGACCGTTTTGCGTGCCGTTCGTCGGACTATATTTGAAGTAGACGTCTTTGAAATAGGAGTCCGAGAGCGCGTTCCATTGCGCGTGGAGATCATCGGCGCGCCGCGCTGCCAGGGATGTGGCGAAGACAGTCCCCAGGATGCACCCTGCCGCTACGGCCAACACACGCTTCATTGCTCGAATTGTCATCGTTGCTTCCCTTAGCCTTCCGCCCTGGTTAGGCAGCAGCTCAGAAGTTAGGCGTCTTGCTGTCCCGTACCAGCGACAGGAACTCGTCGCGCGTTTGCTTGTCGGTACGAAAAGCGCCAAGCATTGCGCTCGTCACTGCCACGGAACCCTGTTTCTGCACGCCCCGCATCACCATACACATGTGACGGGCCTCAATAATGACTCCGACGCCCCGAGGCTTCAACTTTTCTTCGAGAGCCCGCGCGATCTGGCTCGTGAGGCGCTCTTGAATCTGCAGGCGGCGAGCGTAGACATTCACAAGGCGCGCAATCTTGCTGAGTCCCACGACTTGATCGCCGGGAAGATAAGCAACGTGGCACTTGCCGAAAAAGGGCAGCATATGATGCTCGCACATGCTGTAAACCTCGATGTCTTTGACGAGGATGATTTCGTCGTAACAGACCTTGAATTTGGCGCCGTTCAGGACCTTTTCCGGATCCTGTTGGTAGCCGCTGGTCAGAAAGCGGAGAGCCTTTTCGAATCGATCCGGAGTTTTCTGCAGCCCTTCGCGGTCGGGATCCTCTCCCAGCTTGACGAGGATTTTGCGGACCAGGTCCGCGATACTTTCGGACTCGGTGGTTACCGGGTGCTCGATCTCAACTATTTCGTTCATGCTACCTCGCTCTGCTGGGGCTGCCCCATCGGTCCGTGCGCCTGGGAACGACTATTGGATCTGCGCCAACGTCAAAGGTTTCAACGAAATCGTCTCATGCGGCTGGCTGGAAAGTGGCCAGCTCGCGAGCGGGCGTGGAATAATGACAGCTCCAAATTGAGCCTTCGATCCGCGCCTTCGATCCGCGAATGTATCGGATGCACGGGATACGACCGGATGCCTTATTATAGGTCCGGGGGATGCACGGTTTGAAACAGAAACTCATCACCGGATTGGTCGGGCTGGTCGTCGCGGCGCTGGTCTTGATTTTTATCTCCCCCGCCTATCGCGAAGGCGAACCAAGCATCCACGGAAAGCAGCCGAAGGACTTCGCGTTCACGATCGACGGAAGGCCTGCGCATCTTTCCGACCTGAAGGGGCACGTCGTGTTGCTCAACTTCTGGGCCTCGTGGTGCCCGCCCTGCGTCGAGGAAGCGCCTTCGCTCAACACCCTGCAGCAGCATATTTCGGCAATGGGAGGCACGGTTCTGGGGATCGACCCGGACGTGAACGGCGAAGATCAGGCGTCCTATGAGAAGTTTCTCAAGGACTACCAGATTTCGTATCCCACCTACCTCGATACTTCGCAGCAAATCGCCGCATCCTACGGAACCAGCGTTTACCCCGAGACCTACATCATCGGACCAGATGGCAAGTTCGACCGCAAGATCGTGGGCGCACAGGACTGGTCGAGCCCCGAAATCGTCTCCTACCTGAGCGCTCTGATGTCCAACAAGCAGACCTCGCAGGTGAGCTCGCTGATTCCGTAAGCCTTCGGTTTCTTCTCTTTTTCGAATCCTTGGCAGGACCTCCCGCATCCCTTAATATACCCCCTGGGGGTATGTCGAGATGAGCATCAGCCTGAAACAGACCGGTTCCCCGTCCTGTGGATGCGGGGCCCGCGAGCCGGGCCGCAAGGCCGTGGCCGTCGATCCGACGATCAAAGAGGAAAATCTCAAACGCCTCCGGCGCATCGAGGGCCAAATCCGCGGCCTACAACGCATGATTGCAGAAGACCGCTACTGCGCCGACATCATGGTGCAGGTGTCGTCCGCTCAAGAAGCCTTGCGCGCGGTAGGAAAAGCACTGCTTCGCAATCACCTGCGCCATTGCGCCACCGAAGCGATCCGCAAAGGCACGCCGGCCGAGGTGGAAGCCATGTACGACGAAATATTGGAGATGGTCTGAGCCTTTTGGCGGCGAGCGACCGAGGCACGAATTGCGATGAGCGTAGCGTTAGAAAAAGACCCAGTCTGCGGGATGACGGTCGATCCCGGACGCGCCCGCGGGCGCGTCCGGCACGCAGGCAAAGACTATTTTTTCTGCTGCCAAAGTTGCGCGACGAAGTTTCGCTCTGATCCGGAGAGATATTTGAACAGCGCAGCGTATGAGCCGATGAGCGGCCAGGGGCATGCTTACGCTGGTGGGCTCGTGCAGCTTGGTGGAATAGCGCCGACTCCAGGTGCGCCGCAAGTGCAGGTCGCAGACCTCCCTGCTGCGAAAGCGTCCGAGGGAAAGGCCGCGAAATATATCTGCCCGATGTGCCCCGTCGTGGAGAGCGATCACCCCGACGCCTGTCCGAAATGCGGCATGGCCCTTGAACCAGCGGTACTCTCCGCCTCGACGCGAACCGAATATACCTGCCCGATGCATCCTGAGATTATCCGCGACGCGCCGGGTGCGTGTCCGCTTTGTGGAATGGCGCTCGAGCCGCGCACCGTGGCCGCTGAAGCGGAAAATCCTGAACTCGCCTCGATGACGCGGCGATTCTGGACTTCGCTCGCGCTGACCGTCCCCGTGATCGCTCTCGGCATGGCTTCGATGTTGCCCGGGATGCCGTTCATGCGCCTGATGTCCATGAGAGCGACCGGCTGGATCGAATTGCTGCTGGCATCGCCGGTCGTGCTGTGGGCGGGCCGGCCGTTTTTCGAGCGCGGCTGGGCGTCGATCGTAAATCGCAGTCTGAACATGTTCACGCTGATCGCGATCGGCACCGGGACAGCATATCTTTCGAGCGTCGCGGCCGTGCTCTTCCCTTCTGTTTTTTCTGCGTCGTTCCGATCGACGAGCGGCGAGGTCCCGCTCTATTTCGAAGCCGCGGCTGCGATCACAACGCTCGTTCTGCTCGGCCAGGTGCTGGAGTTGCGTGCGCGCAGCCGCACTTGGTCGGCGATTCGCGCGCTACTAGAGCTTTCACCCAAAACCGCGCGTCTGGTGCGTGCGGACGGCACCGAGATCGACGTCCCCGTCGCGCATATTTCCGCGGGCGATGCTCTGCGTGTGCGTCCCGGCGAAAAGATTCCCGTGGATGGCGTGGTGATCGACGGCGAGAGTTCGGTCGACGAATCCCTGATGACCGGCGAGCCGATGCCAGTCGAGAAATCCGGTGGAAGCCCGCTGGTCGGCGGCACGGTGAACTCGACCGGTGCCCTACTGATGCGCGCCGAGCGCGTCGGCGACGAGACAATGCTCGCGCAAATCGTTCGCATGGTGGGCGAAGCCCAACGTAGCCGTGCGCCGGTGCAAAAACTTGCCGACCGCGTGTCCGGATATTTCGTCCCGGCGATTGTGGCGATTGCGGCGCTCACGCTCGCGCTGTGGGCATCGCTGGGGCCCGAGCCGCGTATGACGCACGCGCTTCTGAATGCGATCGCGGTGCTGATCATTGCCTGCCCTTGCGCGCTCGGCCTTGCAACGCCGATGGCGATCATGGTCGGCACTGGACGCGGCGCGCTCGCCGGCATTTTTGTAAAGAACGCGGAAGCACTGGAGCTGCTTGAAAAGGTCGATACGATCGTCGTCGACAAAACCGGCACACTGACCGACGGCAAGCCGCGCGTGACCAGTGTCGCGGCTGCGCCCGGGTTCGATGAAGACGAATTGCTGCGATTGGCGGCGGGCGTCGAACGCGCCAGCGAACATCCTCTGGCGGCGTCGATCCTTGCTGCGGCCAAAGAGCTGCGCGTCGCGCCGTCCCACAGTTCCGCCTTCCAGTCGGTCGCGGGCAAAGGGGCGATGGCAAGCGTCGCCGGCAAACGCATCGCCTTAGGCAATCGCGCGCTGATGAACGATCTCGGCGTGAATCTGGACGCCTTGCAATCGCAAGCCGCTGCGCTGGAATCGAAAGCGCAGACAGTTGTGTTCGTCGCCGTCGACACCTCGGTCGCTGGATGCATCGCGATTGCCGACGCGATCAAAGCCTCCGCGAAAGACGCGGTCACCCAACTGCACGCGTCGGGCATCGGCGTGGTGATGGCGACCGGAGACAATCGCGCAACCGCCCAAGCCGTGGCGCGCGAACTTGGCATCGAGGAAATTCATGCCGAAATATCGCCCGCACAAAAGCGCGCGATCGTCGCGGCGCTTCAGAAGCAAGGCCGCACCGTTGCCGTCGCGGGCGATGGCGTTAACGACGCACCGGCACTTGCGCAAGCCGACGTCGGAATCGCGATGGCAACCGGCACCGATGTCGCCGCCGAGAGCGCGGCAATCACTCTGCTGCATGGCGATCTTCGCGGCATCGCGCGTGCGCGAAAACTGAGCCACGCCACCATGCGCAATATCCGCCAGAATCTTCTCTTTGCGTTCCTTTACAATTCGCTCGGTGTCCCGGTCGCCGCGGGAATTCTTTATCCGTTTTTCGGATTGCTGCTTAGCCCGGTCATCGCGAGCGCCGCGATGACGCTCAGTTCTGTTTCCGTGATTGCGAACGCGCTTCGCCTGCGGCACTTGCAGTTATAGCTATGTCTTTACCGCTAAAATAGCAGACATGTACTCGAACGAAGTTTTGCACTCCGGTTTCTGCATCTTGCCCGATGTTGTTTCTGCCGAAGCAATCGACCATTTGCTTGACGGCATCGCCGCCGCACAACCGTACCGCTCGCGAGCCGGTATCAGACACGCTTTACGATATCCCGCCGTTGCCGCCTTCGCCGCCCGGCTGGAGTTGATAAATTTAGCGCGCGAAATTCTGGGCCCTGACGCACTTCCCTTCCGGGCAACGGTCTTCGATAAGTCTCCGCAATCGAATTGGCTGGTCATGTGGCACCAGGATACGGCGCTTCCCATCCGCGAAAAAGCGGACACAGCCGGTTGGGGACCGTGGTCGGTAAAAGATGGGGTCACATACGCTCATGCGCCGGCCGCCGCCTTGCAACGAGTTCTCGCTCTCCGCGTTCATCTGGACGACTCGGAGGCCGACAATGGTCCACTACGCATACTGCCCGGCACGCACGAACGGGGCGTCTTAGACAACGACACAATTCATCATTTGGCGAAAACGGTCGTACCTGTGGAGTGCCTTGTCCCGAAAGCAGGGATGATTGCGATCAGGCCGCTCGCAGTGCACGCATCATCAAAGTCGAAGTCCAACAAGCCGCGCCGCGTGCTTCATATCGAGTATGCGGCTTCGCGCATAAACGTTAGATGGGCTGGAGCTTGCCACGGCTTAGCGCGCGATTGCAGCGATAGAGCGGCGGAGAGTCGGAATCAGCTTGCGCCTGAATGCAATTCTGTGATGTTTCCATCGCCCCGGATATACAAGGTTGACGTGCGGATATGCGTGCCCCGTGCGCGCAATCGCGCGCTCCACGTTTGGACCGATCGAGCGCAGGATCGAGATGACCATCTTAGGCCGCAGTTCATTCAGCATTCGGGCAAGATCGTCTTCCCCGGCCGTGCAAGCTGCTCGTCGCGCTTTGGGTGCGAGCCGATCGACAGGCTCCGCGCACAGATCAACAAGATAACATCCGAGATCACGAAAGACCGGCAGAAATTGTTCGTCGCCGAGAGTCGCCAGATTCGGAGAGGCCGCAGAAAATGTGGCCCGCATGGCGCGGTGGAGTCCGGAATCGGCTTGATAGAAAAAATGGCCCGACGCCGGCCGCGATTCACCAACGAACAGGATGCGTATATCCGCGGGACGAAACCTCTCGCGCAGCGCCTCTTGGGCATCGCGATTATGGAGCCGTTTTCGGCAACCTTCGCTTTTACAATCGGATGGGAAGATGCGCCGCACCACTGCCACAATTATCTCTTTTTGAACGCTCCTCTAACAACTTGGATTTTTCGCCCAGGCTGCAGTTTGTTGAGATTTTGCCAGGAAGCTTGCTTTCAGCGGTGCACTTCTCAGCCAGCCGCCGCATCGCAACTATTCGCTCGTCTTCAGCAATGTTATAATCCGCGCATGACATTCATGACCGCTACCTACGAACTGCAAGAGAAGTTGCGGCCTGAGCAGTTTCGCGCGCTGGGGCAGTTTGCCAACACCTACGGCTTGCAGAAATTTCGTTTCGACGAGAAGACGAATCTCCTGCATTTCGACTACGACGCGTCGCGTCTACAGCCGAACGTGATCGAACACGTCCTGCGCGAAGCGCGCATCCCTGTGCTGGGCCGCGTCCCCAACGCATAACATTGCCGCCGGACGCCCGTAGCCCTGGTGGTGGACCAAGTCGCGGAACTATTCCAGCTCGGGCACAAAGTCCGCGAACCGTGCTTCCCTAGGGGCAGTTGGTTAATCAGCACTTGAGCTCGCCACCTCTCTGACTTCCGCCTCTTCATCGAAAAAAACGGCAGGAATCGGAATCGCCACGCCCTCGCGCGTAGCCATACGCAAGATCGCTTGCCGCGACCGCCGAAAGCGTTCACGCAAACGTGCAATCTCGTCCGGATCGCTGATCGCCGCCACGACTCGCTGCAAGTCCTCTAACGTCGCGCTGCCGCCGAGTGGCTTCCCCTCTCGATCAGGAGCGAACGACTCGCCGTAGAGCGCTTCGTATAAGCACCCGAGCAAAATATTGTCGTGCGCGGGCACGGTATAGGCTCGGTGCCGCCGAAAACACCGATCGAATGCGCCATCGCCCGCTGCCGCGTCGATGATTTCGCGCGTGGCTCGCAGCGCGGTCGAACTTCGAAAGTTCGCCGTGTATTGCGCGGACTCCTCCAGACCCACAGCGAGCACCTTCTTCCCGCGCTTGATTAACTCGCGCGTCGCCGCATCACCGTTCTCCAGACTTACGCCATTCGGCCAATCTTTTGGAAATTCGTAGCGGCAACGGAACGGCCGCGGCCCTAATTCGCGATAGGCCGCACGGCGACACAGCAGCGCAAACATCGCTGGCCGCCCCTTGCGCGAGACGAGCGAAACCGAAGCCACCTCAGGATCCGCGAACGCTTCGAGATGACGGCACGCCCAATCGGCGTCGAAAAGAAACGTGTCCGAGTCGAGAAAAAAAAGGAGGTCGCAGTCGATGCCGAGCGCCGCATCGTAAAAATCGTTGTGATCGCGCATGCCCGCGCCGTTGTCGAGGAACGCGACTCCAGGAAAAAGCTCGGGAGTGAATTGCTCCGAGTTCGCGTCGCGAAAGATTGTCACGTCCGCCTGCAAACCAGCGCGGCGAAATGCGGGCGCGACGTCGCGCATGACCCAGCGGTGCCAAAGGCGCGCGAGGTCCGCATAGCGATGCGGGCTCGCGATCACGAGGTGCTGCATGCGGCTCCTTGCGCCGGATTCTCGCCTCTCGGCCAGTACCTTCCGTGCCGGTCAAAACCGCCTTCCCATGTTCCGCCCAGCCAGATGCCATGGCAAAAGAATCCACCAAAAAATGTCCCTCCCGCAAATTCGCCCGAACGGAAAAATCCCGCTACAAACGCACCACTCTCAAATCGCCCCCCGTCCCATTCACACTCGAACAGTACCGCGCCGCGATTTACGGTGTTCGGCCCAAATCTCTGTGTGCGATAGAGCTCGCCCCACGCCAACACGATCGCGTTTTGCCCGTTTTCCATAGGCGCAGACAGGCGAAGTTAGCAAATCGTCCCGGCGCGTTTGTCACGTTTTCGTCAAAGATTTAGCCACGAGAGTTTCGATCGCGAAGATTACACTGCAGGGAGTGGCGTTTCCACTTCGTCGCGTCGTCGCCACAAGTAGATGGTCATGGCAATCGCGACCGCTGTAAATCCAAGGCCGAACTCGCCTGTGACGTACGCGGTTCTGGAGCCGTCGAGGGTAAGGGGATCGAAGAATCGCTGGATGAAGGTATTATGCGCGGCATGCAGCACAACGCACGGCCAGATACTGCCCGACTTCAGCCGCATCCACGTCCAGAGAAAATTGCCGACAATTATGTTGGCCGTCACTACCGGCAAGTAGAACCAGACCGGGGTCGAGCTTTTATAACCGCCAAAGAGAAAAAGGGGATAGTGCCAGAGCGCCCAAATGACGCCTGAAATCAACGCCGTGGCAGCGAAGCCATGGCGCTTGGCAAGCTCCGGCACCAGGAAGCCGCGCCAGCCAATCTCTTCCCCGAGAACCGTCGCCAAGTCCTTGATCACCGCGATGGTCGCAGTTAAGCAGAAGTACACGGCAATCGTTGCCCACACCGGAAGAGCGAGACCCAACTGCTTGGACACGTACGCCAGAAACTGCGCGTTATAGAATTTACCGATGCCAGTGATCCACGCCGGCAGGTAAAGAGCCAGCGAGTAACCTAGCGGGATCAGGTAGCAAGCGATCTCCCAACGAGTGTCGCCCCAGCGCCACGCGATCGTTGAAACGCTCCTCCCTAAATACGCGCACGCCGCGAACGCGCCCAACGCCGGGCACCACATCAGGCAGCCCGTATAATCGGCCAGGTTTCCATCGCCGCCCTTTGTGTTCAAAAAATAGAAGATCGAGCTGAACCCGAAGGTGAAAAACAAATAAGCAATCAGCGCGCGATTTCCTTCGGCCGAGGACATTTGGATTCCGGGGATGTTACGCGCGTCGAAGGCAAGTTGTCACGCTCTATCGCCCAGCCGTACGAACCACCTCTCAAGGCACAAATACAAGTCAATTGTGGTAGGATTCCGGCCTCTCCCCAGGGTGTCACCGAATCAGTGATGCTCGCGAGCGTTCTTTCGGGAGTTCGTCGGTTTGTTTTTGTTAGCTTTCCTTTTTGGCCACGCTCAACCTCACATTCCAGCTTTCCCCAACACACAATCCTGATCCATCCAAGAAGGAGCAATACCATGAGCCAAACAGGCGCCACGCAACAACGCAGTGCGGATGCAATTCGTCCGTTGGAGAAGACTTTTTCAGAAGCAGAACTCACCGATTTGCGGAACCGGATCGCCGCGACGAAGTGGCCCGAGCGCGAAACGGTCGCCGACGCAACCCAAGGAGTACAGCTCGCCACGACCCAAGCGCTGGCGCAGTATTGGGCAACGGATTATGACTGGCGGAAATGCGAAGCGAAGCTGAACGCCTTGCCGAATTTCATCACCGAAATCGACGGGCTCGACATTCACTTCATTCACGTTCGTTCAAAACACCAAAATGCGCTGCCTCTGATCGTCACCCACGGCTGGCCGGGATCGGTCGTCGAACAGCTAAAGATTATTGATCCGCTCACCAATCCTACGGCCCACGGCGGGATGGCAGAGGACGCCTTCGACGTCGTGATTCCGTCGCTGCCGGGCTATGGATACTCGGGCAAACCGACCACCACTGGGTGGGATGTTGCCCACATCGCGCGAGCCTGGGTCACGTTGATGAAACGTCTCGGGTACGACAAATTCGTCGCCCAAGGCGGCGATTGGGGCGCGCTCGTCGTCGATCAAATGGGCGTGCAAGCAGCGCCAGAGTTGCTCGGCATTCACAGCAACATGCCCGGCATCTTTCCACCTGAGATTGACGCAGCGGCCTTTTCCGGCAAACAGCCATCGGGTCTCTCTGCCGACGAGAAAGTCGCTTACGACCGCCTGCAGTTCGTATATCAAAAAGGAATCGCTTACGGTTTCCAAATGGGTTTGCGACCGCAGACACTTTACGGAATCGCGGATTCGCCCGTCGGCCTGGCGTCTTATTTCCTCGATCACGACGCACGCAGCTATGAGCTGATCGCGCGTGTCTTCAGCGGAGAATCCGAAGGCCTCACGCGTGACGACATCCTCGACAACATCACAATCACTTGGTTGACCAACACGGCGCTTTCCGGCGCTCGCCTCTATTGGGAGAATTGGAATAAGCTCGGCTACTTCAACGCCAAAGGCGTTTCTATCCCAGTCGCAGTGAGTGTCTTCCCTGACGAACTTTATCCCGCTCCACAAAGTTGGACCGAGCAGGCGTATCCGAAACTAATTCATTACAACAAGCTGCCCAAGGGTGGGCACTTTGCTGCTTGGGAGCAGCCGAAACTCTTCGCCGAAGAGGTCCGCGCGGGCTTCCGCTCACTGCGCTAGTTCCCATGCCGGGGGGCGGCGCGCCTAGCGTCGCCTCCTCGAAATGTCGCGCATCCGTCGAGAGATACTTTGTTTGCTGGCTTCCCTTTCGTCCAAGCGCAGCCGCCAACACGCCAAGCCTTCGCGAAACACCAACCTCAATTCAGTCTATGGATTCAGTGCACGTGAATTCCATCAGCATCAAACCCAGGCACTCGAAGGTTGCCTCGAAGAAAAACTGAATTGGGAACTAGCCTTGGCGGTGCTAGACAAATGGCACGCGCACCATCGTGAGGATCGGACTTCGCAAGCTAAATTCCCGCCGGGATGCAGCCTTACCTACATCAAATCAAGCCAACCTCTCCAACATACGGGATGATGGAATTCGTCCGACTGAGTGTTCTGTCCCGACTGAATTGTAACCATCGAAACGGCGCAATCTCCCGGAAGGGCGCCGCTAAATACCGTGAAGTCGCGTTGACGGTTGCGCGCATCAGTCATGGCAACGGTCACTCGCGATTTCTCAGTCGGCCGGACATAGACGCGCTGGTGGGCGCCCGGCGCAAGGTCTGGGACGGCATACGTTTGCCCGGTGTTTTCGACTTTTACGCTTACATTGCGAACGCTTTGCCTGCTGGTGTTGCGGATGTCCACGCAACTTCCCAAGAGCTGACGTACGGCAACGCCCGAGAAATAGACACCGCAGACGATGGCCAGGACCAACACCACGCGCACGATCGGCGGGCGAAACATGAGTACCTCCCTAGATAAACCTGCCCTGCGTCTCAAGAATGACTTGCATCTAGTTTAGTCGGAGTGCGATGGCAGGCTCGAACAAGATGCCGGGATCCTGCAAATGAGTTACCGATCAAAAGGATGAGAAGTCGGTGCCAGACGCGGATAACGTAAAAGGCAAAAAGGATGTGGCTCTCACTTGGGATCGAGAGCCGCCAAGTCGCGGTTCTAGAGGCCAAGAACGTGCTTCGCGAGCACTTTGCACAGGAACCTGACCCATCGATGGCCGACTACCGAAAGAAACGATTAGCAGAAAACAAGTAGCCCGCCCAGCCTCTGCGCGTGGTCACGCTGCGAATTTCCAGCAAAGATGGGTGCTTCTCGGATGCAATTTTCGCGAACGCATCCAAAACGCGGTTACTGTGAAGGCTGTTCTTTACTCGCGGGTTTGGTCTTCTATTTCGATACCATCGCGCCACAATCCTAAAGGCTGCTGCGCTCATGCACCGATGTGAATTGACAAAGCGATAACGTATTATGGTCCAGATTTTCTCGCCGGGCAGTTCCACGAATGATCTTCGCGCACATTTTCAAACACACTTCCACGCCTTACGCCACGCCGAGGAAAAATCGACTCGGGAATCAACATCCCGAAGCGGAACGCGCGAACTCTTTCGACAACTCACTCGGCGCCGTCCGCGCGCCATTTGTTTCCCGGCCGCGTCTAGAGCATAATCGAGGCCCAGGGAGGATTTAGGCGCGGGATGCGGAAATCGTCCATCATTCTTGCAAGTGCGGGACTGGTTGCTCTGCTTGCGATCGTCGTTGTCGCACCGCGCTTGCGTCGGCCGACGAGCTCAGCGCACGCCGATTCCAGCGCAGCCAAGTCCGGCGCACCGGCACCCGCCATTGTGAAATTCGCCAGCGATCCGCAGCCGACTCCGCCATTTTTGATGAACGATCTTTCCGGCCAGCCTGTTTCGACGGCGGCGTTCCCGGGCAAAGTGGTGCTCATCAGCTTTTGGGCGACATGGTGCCCCCCCTGCCGGCTGGAAATTCCTGAGCTGATCGAGCTCCAGAATCGCTACAAAGACAAGCTGCAAGTGATCGGCATTTCGATGGACGACGCCGACACGCCAGCCGAAATCGGTCACGTGCGCGACGTGGCGGCACAACTCGGCATCAACTATCCCGTGCTGATGGCGAATTCCGATTTGACCAAGGAATACGGGGGCGTGCCCGCGTTGCCGACTACGTTTGTGTTAAACACGAGCGGCAGAATCGTGCAGAAGCACACCGGCCTTTATCCGACCGAGGATTTTGAAAACGAAATCCGGCTGCTGCTCAGTTTGCCCGTAAACGCGAAGATCGAGGCGTTCCAAGACACGGGCCAGATTTTTCTCGCGAATGCGGCGAAGGCGACCGAACTGCCCGGCGTCGATTTCAAGGGACTCAGCGCCGACCAAAAACGCGAAGCGTTGAAGCGGATGAATTCCGAGTCGTGTTCGTGCGGCTGTGGTCTCACCATTGCCGAATGCCGCATGAACGACAGCACCTGCGACGTCAGCGAAGCCGCCGCCGCAAAAATCATCGAAGAAGTTAAGTCCGGAAAATCCGCCCCAGCCCCGCCCGACCAAGAAGCCGTCTCGAAGTAGCACAAGGCCACGCTTCACGATCTCCCCGAGCACGAACATCCGAGCCGATCAGTCGATCCAGCACGGTCCGGATGCCAAGCTTTCGCACTCCGCCGTCCGGCTTCGGGATTTCTACTCGCCTTACCGGTTGTGGTTGGTAGGTCCCACGCAACAGCTGTTCCCGTGTGGAGGACCAGTGCTGCCTTTCATGCCGTCGATTCCCGGACTTGCTTTGTTCGCTTTGACTCGCTTGTAAGCCTGCCAGCAGTTTTCCCGCTCGCAGACTTCTTCCATCAACTGCTCGTGACCAGCTGGACGTTCGGTTTCGCATTTCGCCGTGAGCGATTCGGTCCCTTCCGGAGAAGCCTTCGGAGCTTCACTCCTCCCCTCCTCAGTGAAGGCCAGCACTAGCTGGTTCTTCTGCCGCTTGTCGCTCATCGAGTCCTGCGTCCTACTTGCCGCTCCCTGCTGTTTGGGCCTTCATCGCTTGCGCGACTACTACGCCCGCTGCTGACTTCTGCTGCACGGTCAGGGTGAATCGCTCCACCCTCAGTCACGATTCCGTGACATGCAACAGATCTCCCGAGGTAAGTTCGATCGCCTTCCACGCACAACCGCTGGATTTACCACCAGTGCCTTTGATGGATCTGGGCTTCGCGATCATATGCTCGCTCACCCGGCACCGTAGGCCTCTTATCCAGTTCTTGTCCATCGGCTCGCGTGTTTGCTACGCGCTTCTTTCAGACCTCGCCTCGCGACGATGCCCTTGCGCTTCACTAACCCTTCTCTTCCATCAAGATGGGTAGAGGACTTTCACCTCCAAGCTATCGGACATGCTCGGCACACATAAAAAACGCGCGGAGGACACTGCCTCCGCGCGCCACAAATGATCCGCCGATGAATCTTTACTTGTCGTATTGCAGGCAAATATTCAACTGCTTCTGTGCCTCATCGAGGGCCTTGATCGCGTCCACGCGGTGTCCGCCGAAGTCGTGGGCCGCTT
>Ga0206846_1088_pt1 | contig 16293 bp, 12 predicted proteins | sample Alteio_BWOrgCont_20_FD_152878 | JGI IMG/M metagenome (GOLD analysis project Ga0206846, IMG submission 152878) | Enriched cells from forest soil in Barre Woods Harvard Forest LTER site, Petersham, Massachusetts, United States -... | ecosystem: Environmental > Terrestrial > Soil > Temperate forest >... | reverse complement strand
TAACGAGTCGCGCCTGTCTTCACCACGCCGTTTTGATTGGCATAGGGCAGATAACCGGCGATCGCAACCGCAAGCGGATTCACCACGTTCGCGGGGATACCTTGAATCGTCGCCGATGTGGTGTTGCAAGCGAAAGTCCCTGCCGGCACGCTGACTCCTGCCACATTGCTGGTCGGCGACGTCGGGCATGTTCCGCCAAAGAACGGATTGGCAATCAGGATCGGAGGCCGATTGACCGCCGTCACCCCATTCACGGTCGTGATCGTGGCCGCAGGCGTGTACTGGTTGAGCGCGAAGGGATAGGGATTGTAAATCGTGATCGGCGTGCCGCCATCGGTTGCGGCTGAATTAAGTCCGCTGAAATCGTAGACGCCGGCTTCTTCCTTGATTTGTCCCATCTCCTGCAGTGTGGGGACGCTTGCCACTTCCGATTGCGGGTTGTCCTGTTCGTACTTTTCCAGGTTGATGAAGAAGAAAGTCTTGCCATGCAGGATGTGTTCGAGCTTTGGCAGCTTCACCGGACCGCCAACCGAAAATCCATATTCGTTGAGATAGTCGACCGGCACTCCGGAAACATTTCCCACGACTGCATCGGCGGGCGGCACTGCGTCCAGGGAAGTGCGCCGCAAGAAATCGTAAACCGTGCCGTGATATTGATCCGTGCCCGCTTTCGTGGTCAGGTTCACGATGCCGCCGGCCGTCTTGCCGTACTCGGCGTCATAGGTCGAGGTCTGCACTTTGAATTGCGATACCGAATCGACAGGCGTCACAAACGCCAGGTTATCCCCGCCGGCCTGTGCGTTGTTCGGCGCGCCGTCGAGCAGGAATTCATTCTTGCTCGACAGTCCGCCGTTGATTGACCACTCGGCGATCGCTCCGTTGTCAAACGGCCGCTGGAATTGCTGCGACCCCATGTAGTTCACGCCGGGCGAAAGGCTCGCCAGCATGTACGGATTTCGGCCGTTGAGCGGAATCTCAGTCACATCGGTCGTGTTCACCACGAATCCGAGCGTCGCCGTCTGGGTGTCGATCGAAGGCGTTTCGGCGCTCACGGTCACCGTCTGCTGCACTTCGCCGACTTCCATTTGAATGTCGACGCCCGTGCGATCGCCCGTGTTCAGCACGATCCCTGCGTGAACGTAGTTTTTGAAACCGGTGGCGGTGGCAGAGACCGTGTAATTCCCCGGCTGCAACAAAGGAATCGTGTAAATACCGGCCGAATCGGTTACCGTGCTGGCAACCTGATTCGTAGCTTCACTGGTCGCGTCCACTTTTGCGCCCGCTACCACGCCACCGGACGCATCGGTCACGCGGCCGGTAATGGTCGCGCGAAATTCTTGTGCGCCCAGCACTAATGGACAGAGGACGAGCAGTATGGCCAATACCGTCAGCTTGAAGCGCATATTTCCCCTCCTGAGAAACCCACCCCTTCGTGAGCTTTGGGAATGTAAGCGTTTACATTACCCGATGGCCGCGGATCCTAGTTCAGATCACGGCTGCTTGTCAAGAGTAATCGTTTACATTCATGAGATATACAGATCTCAATACGTAAGAGGCTTTCGAAAAGCAGTCCTTACTTGTCGAGGTGGTGGGTTTCGCCGGCATCGCGCAATCGTTGCGCCGCGGTTTCCGGCGTCAGATCGCGTTGCGGCATAGCCAGCAGTTCAAAGCCAACCATGAATTTCTGCACCGTAGCGGAGCGCAAAAGCGGCGGGTAGTAATGCGCGTGAAGATGCCACTGTTCGTGATTGAGACCGTCGGTCGGCCGCTGGTGGAAGCCCATCGAATAGGGGAACGACGTTTCGAAAAGATTGTCATATCGCCGGGTTAGGCCGCCCAGCATCGCTGCTAAATCATTGCGCTCGGCGGCCGTCAGCTGCGACAGATCCTGCGCATGACGCTTGCTCAAAACGAGCGTCTCGAAGGGCCACACGGCCCAGTAAGGAACGATCGCGGCAAACGACCCGTTTTCACACACAACTCTCTCTCTGCGCTGCAATTCCAGGCGCAAATAGTCGCAGAGCAAACAGGACTTTTTGTCCGCACGGTACTGGAGAAACGAGATGAGTTCTTTCGCAGGCTCGGTGGGCACGGTGGACGTCGCCCAAATCTGGCAGTGCGGATGAGGATTGCTTGCGCCCATCAGCGCGCCGCGATTTTCAAAGATCTGGACATGATGGACCCAGGGAATGGCCGCGAGCGCTTCGGTTTCATTCGCCCAGCAGTCGACCACTTCGCGGACCTGTTCCGGCTTCATGCCCGCGATCGTCAAATCGTGTCGCGGAGAAAAGCAAACGACCCGGCAAATGCCGCGCTCGGAACGGGCTACGATCAGATGGTCCTCATTCCGCTCGAAGTCGGGAGAGTCGGCCAGAAGCGCGGGATAGTCGTTATCGAAAGCGAAGATCGATTTGTACCGGGGATTTCGCGCGCCGCCTGCCCGTTCATTGCCAGGGCACAAATAGCACTTCGGGTCATACTCGCACTGTCCCGATCCGGGGCGATCTTCCACTTTCCCCAGCCAAGGCCGTTGTGCTCGATGTGGCGAAACCAGCACCCACTCCTGCGTGAGCGGATTGAAGCGCCGATGTGGAACCAGCTGGATTTGAGAGGAATCCATCGTGCGCCAAGCGCCTTACCGCGGCAGTTCTCGAGCCGCTGGTTCGATGGTATCAAGCGGGACGCGCTCGACCCCCTGTGAAGTGTCGCAAACGAAAATGTCCGGATGGCGCCCGGTGGCAGCGTGGTAATCGGCGGCGATGCGCTTCTTGAACTCGCCCGTGGCCGCGCGATCGACCAGATTCACCGTGCAGCCGCCGAAGCCGCCGCCTGTCATGCGCGCGCCAAAAACGCCCGGCAGTTTCGTCGCCAGCTCGACCATCAGATCGAGTTCGGGGCAACTGACCTGATAGTCGTCGCGCAGGCTGCGATGCGACTCCGCCATCAATTCGCCCAGCATGCCGATGTCGCTCTCGCGCAAGGCCGAGGCCGCCTTGGGCACACGCTCGTTTTCCGTAATCACGTGCCGGCAACGACGGTAAATCAGTTCGCTCAGCAATCCGCGATGATGTTCCAGATCATGCAGGGTCACGTCCCGCAGAGCCTGTATTCCCGGCAATGCCGCGGAAAGTTTCTGGACTCCTTCTTCACATTCCTGCCGCCGCAAGTTGTACTCGCCTTCGCCGTGTTCGTGCTTCACCATCGTGTTGCACACCACCAGCCGCACATCATGCGAAAAAGGCACGAGCTTATGTTCCAGCGAACGGCAATCGAGCAACAGAACATGTTCCGCCTTGCCATGGCAGCAGACGAACTGGTCCATGATGCCGCAGCGCGCGCCTACGAAGTCGTTTTCGGCGCGCTGGCACAGAATCGCGATCTTGGTTCGTTCCAGCGTGTAACCCGAGTGGTCTAGCAAAGCGCAGGCAACCGCCACCTCAATCGCCGCGGATGAACTTAATCCCGCCCCGAGTGGAATTTCGCCGCGCACGTACAGGTTGGCCCCGCGAAGCCGGAAGCCGGCATTCTGCAAAACCCAAGCAATGCCCAGCGCGTAATCGCTCCACTTGCGCAAGCGATGCAAATGATTGCCATCCAGGCGCGCTTCGACCGTCTCGTTGAAATTTTCTGAGTGGATGATGAGCTTGTCGTCCTCGCGCCGGCCCACAGCGACCCAGCAGGAAAACCCGATCGACGCCGGAAGCACAAAGCCCCCGTTGTAATCGGTGTGTTCGCCGATCAGATTCACGCGTCCGGGCGCACGAAAAAGCGCGGTAGCAGGGCCAAACAAAGCCTGAAATCTCGAAACCAGGTCTGACGCCTTATTCATCGTAGCGGTTCATTCTATGCGCGAACCAAGCCTTCTCATCGGCCTTTTCCGCGGCCGCGCAATGTAATCGCTTACACTTCGATTTCCTTGCAGAAGCTAGCGCAAACGCATCTGGCTGTCTAGAGAAAAATTGTGAAGCTGATGCGGCCTCGGTATTAGTGGGCTTCCGGAGCCGGGCCGGTCGAGTCGCGCACCACGAGATGTGTCTCGATCTCGTACTGTCTTCCCTTTTCCGATTTGCCCAGAATCAGCGTGGAAAGCGCGTTGAAAGCCTGCTCGGCCACTTCCTTGCGCGAGAGTCTCACGGTGGTAAGTGCGGGCTGCGTGAACTCGCTGAATTCGATGTCGTCGAATCCAACCACGGAAATGTCTTCCGGAACGTGCAGCTTGGCTTTGTAGATCGCCCGCAGCACGCCCATCGCCGTCAGGTCATTCGAGGTGAGTACGGCGGTCGGCCGATGCGGCAGCGCCAGCAGTCGCTCCATGGCAGTCTCGCCGCCATCGATGCGATGATTGCCGATCTGAATGAAGTTTTTCTCCGGCAGCACCCGATATTGGTGAAGGCACTTCAAGAATGCGTTACGGCGCGTTTCGGACGAACGCAATTCCGTCGGGCCGCTGATGAACGCAATTCGCTTGTGGCCGAGCCCCACAATGTGCTCAACCGCCTCGCGAATACCTTGCGAATAGTCGACGTTGATTTTGCTGACGCGGGCGCCCACGCGCGCCGTATCGAGAAATACGATCGGAATGCGACGCTCCGCAATTTGCGCAACGAGATTTTCGCCCATTTCCGAGGTGATGACGGCCACCCCTTCCGCCTGGCGCTCCAGCATGCGGCTCACGCTGCGCGCCATTCTTTCCGGATCGTAACCGGTATTGGCCACGATCACTTCGTAACCGTTCTGCGCCGCAATTTCTTCGAAGCTTCTCACCAGCTCGGGGAAAAACGGATTCACGATGTCCGAAATAATTAGGCCGAGCATCCGGCTCTTGCCCGAGACCAACGCGCGCGCGTAGCTGTTCGGTTGATAGCCGAGCGAACGGACGACCTTCCACACGCGCTCTGCCGTTTCGGGCGTGACCTTATCACTTCCGTTAATGGTGCGTGAGACGGTCGCGGTCGAGACCCTGGCGCGTTTCGCGATTTTTCCAATATTCATGCGTTCAATTCAGGGGTTCATTTTTACCACACAGGTCAGTCGGCCAACAATGAAAGCCGCATTGCAATCGCCTGCCTTCGCCGCATTCCGGGATATACTTCGGCAATGTTGCGAGTCGGGCCGCCTGCCTCGCAACAGTCCAACTGACGAGGTTATTTCACATGCTCAATCGTACGTCGGCTTCAGCCCGGTGCGCGTTCTTGGTCGTCGCTGCCGTCGCCACCGCCGCCGCGGCTCAAACACCTGCCGCGCCGCCCAATGGAGGATCGCCTCCTGCTCAAGCTTCGCCCAACGTGACCATGGCGCCACTGAACGCCCCGAAAAACACCATCTACATCGCATCCGGCAGCACCGCCTCGAATAACGGCATCATTATCGGCGACGACGGCGTGATCCTTGTCGATACCGGTGTTTCGACGGCCGCCGAACAACTCGAACTCGATCAGATCGCCAAGCTCACGACCAAGCCGATCACCACCGCCATCGTCACCCACAGCGACGCCGACCATGTAAATGGCCTCGCCGTCCTGCCAGCCGGGATCGCCATCATCGCTCAGGAAAATTGCAAGAAAGAGATGGAAGCGGCCGCGACCGCTACGCCACAGGGGCCCGCCGGCCAGAACACGCCCAAAGTTCGGTTGCCTACGAAAACGATCGCCCGCAAGGGCTCAATGACGATCCATGGCGTGCGCTTCCAGTTTCTTCACGTCGCGCCTGCGCACACGAGCGGCGATCTGATCATCTATTTGCCCGACGAAAAAACGGTTTTCGCCGGCGACATTCTTGCCGACAACATGCCCTACCCTCTGATCCATCTGGAAAAGAACGGCTCCTCCGAAGGCTGGATCGAGACCGTAACCGCCATGGTCGCGCTCGACGCCAATGTATTCGTTCCGGGCCACGGCAGCGTTCACACGAAAGCGGAAATCGAGCAACGCCTGGCGTCGGTGAAGCAACGCCGCGCGCAAATTCAGTCCCTCGTTCGCGAGGGCAAGACGCTTGACGAAATCAAACAGCAGCTCGGCGAAACCGCGCCTGCGGCGCCGGTCGGTGGTCGCGGCTTGCGGTTTGCCAGCTTCACCGAGGTGGTCTACCAGGAACTCACCAAAAAGAATACGTAGACCAATTCACGGCGCATTACATCCAAAGAAGTGGAGGTTCACGAGCACATAATGCGCCCTAAGATCCCGGGTAAGAGCCGCCGCAAAACCCTAGTCGCGATTTCATTGTTCGCTCTCGGAATCGCGCTGGTGCTGTTTTGTACATCGGCGCAGCCGCCAGCGTCACCGGCCTCCGTCACAGTGACGGTAACCGCGCTCGGCCAAGGCTATCTTCCCGCCATTATTTCTTCCCCACACATCAGCGCATCGTCCGGCAAGAGCCCGCTCCATGTCGCCTCGTGGGTTCACCCCCAGGGCAATCATGATTCGCTGCAGCTGGCAATTCTGATCGACAACAACGTGAAAGATCAGCTCGCCGGGGAGCCGATGCAGGATCTGGCGAATTTCATCCGCTCGCAGCCGCCAAACGTGTCCATCGGTGTTTTCTTCGCCCAACAAGGCAAAGCCACAGAGACATCCGCGTTCACTTCGGATCACTCACTGGCCGCCGGCGCATTGTCTGAAGCAAACACATCTGACGCCGAGTCTTTGCGCGTCTATCCTTCGCTATCGGATCTCGCGTCTCACTGGCCGACCCCCGCCGCGGCCCATCGCGAAATTCTGCTGGTCGGCAGCGGTTACGACGTTCTGCTGGGCGGCATGCTCGATCCCAACATGAACGCAGGCAATTCGGTTTACATCGGCAACAATTACGACCCGAATATCTCGGGCGAGCGCGATCCGTATTTAAATTCGATAATGGAAGCCGTGCAGCAGGCGGGAATCGTCGTTCACTCGATCTACGTTCCCGATCCGCGCTTCGCGCAAATGGTTCAGGCCGATATCATGCGCGACAGGCTGATTCAGGTCTCCAGCGAAACTGGCGGTTTGGCTTTCTTCAACGGTGACTCGGCCACGTCGTTCGGCTCCTACTTGCGTCAACTGAATAACGCCTTGCGCAGCCAATATCTTTTGACTTTGGTCGCCGATCCCGCACACAAAAGCAAAGGCGAATTGCGTTCTCTCCGGGTTGAGACCGACGTCCCTGGGGTTACGATTTTCGCTCCCCGACAGGTCTTCGTTCCCGGGTCCTAACCTCAAGCCTCTACATCACGGCATTGCGTCGGGGGGGGTGCGCCAGGGCGAAGTGCATCTTCGCCTTTCCCACGCGCATCGTATGAGAGGAGGAAAAGTCATGCTCAACCTTTTCCGGAAACTCAATTTTCCCCTACTTCTCTTTGCAATTCTCATCAGTTCCGCGGTCGTACTCGCCGCAAACGCTCCAACCACTTCGCAAGTTCCAGTCACCGTCACCATAACGGCACTCGGCCAAAACTCAGCGCCAGCGCCGGAAATTCACCAGGAGGACGTCACGGCTTTCTCGGAGAAGACACGCCTCAACATAACGGGTTGGGCCCACGCCGAAGCTAGCGACGCCGGCCTGCAGCTGGCCATTCTGCTCGACAACAATCTCGGCACTTCGAGCGTCGGCCGCCAGATGCAGGAACTTTCCGATTTCATTACTTCCGAGCCCGCGAGCACGCAAGTGGGCGTCTTTTACGCCGAGAACGGTGCCGCTGACGCCGCCACGCCATTCACGGGCGATCACGCAGCCGCCGCGAAATCGATTCATCTCACCGCCGGGCGCCAAGGCGGGTCGCCGAGCATTTATCTTTCGCTTTCCGATCTCGTCTCGCATTGGCCGGCGACAGCCTCCGGCCGGCGCGAAGCGCTGGTGATTGCGAGTGGATTCGATCCATTGCAGCCGGGCGTTGAGGATTCCTACGCAGATGCGGCTATTCAGGACGCCGAAAGGGCTGGCATCAACGTTCACATCATCATGATTCCGCGCCCGCAGTACGAAAACAGCTTCGGCGACAACATTTCGGAGGCAAAACTAATCGAAGCCGCGAAAGGCTCCGGCGGCCAGGTGCTGTTTGAGGGCGCGTTCGTTCCGGTCTCATTCAAACCCTATCTCGAACAGCTGAACACCGTTCTCAACAACCAATATCTTTTGACGTTCACGATCGATCCGAGCAAGCACAAGGACGGCGACCTTCGACCCTTCCGCGTGCAGACCGAAGATCGCGGCGTCAAACTCGTCGCGCCGCAGCAGGTCTTTGTGCCCGCTTCCTAAAGGGAGGGACTCATGAGCGAAACAAGCCACGCTCGGCAGGCTCACGGTCGTATTTGCGCGTGCACGGGCGAAGTTCGCGCATAGTATTTTCTGAACTCAAATCGCGGACGGTTCGGAAAATCGGCCGACGTTCTCGTTCACTCGAACGACGATCGAATCGGGTCGTTGGACGCGGCGGATGCTATCACATCCGCCGCCTTCGCTTTGGGGGAAGGACCAGCCGTTGCCCGCAAACTCTGCACCGGCCCGCCGCAAGCAAGTCTGGGCGGTCAAAATGCTTGTATCTGGTTCTGCGGCAACTGTTGCCGCTCGTCCCTTCTTTCGCAATCATTCCGCTTCTGCGGCCCCTACTTGCATTGCTCTTGGCGCGCATTAATTTTTGCCATGCCCGGAGGCAGAGCGGCGTATCGATCTGAAACAGAAATCGGGCGCCGCAACCACAAGGGAGCAAACAACATGTCGCGGAGCTTGCTAGCACGGCCCTTATAGTGATTAATCCCTCGGTCCGGCACCCGGCACAATTCCGGGGCCCCCGGGCCCACGCCCGCGTCCGCCCTGTGCGGGATGCGCCGCCAGCCAACCCATCGCCTCGGTGTTGAACCTTTCGACGCGCACGGTGTCGCCAAAATCGACGAAAACATCGTCGGTCGCCGACCATGCAGGCCATTTCAACGCCGGTGTCGAGGGATCGCCTGTCTTGGCGAACGCGATCAGCGCGTTCGCCATATCGTCGGCGAGCGTGCGGTCCCAGGCCGTCCAGTCGCGCGTGTGACGAATCTTGTTGAACACGTCGAGATTTTCGAACCAGTAGATCATGTCGGCATTGTGATAGGCGCCCACCGTCGCCACATCCTGATCCGCAATTTCAACGCCGGCTGGGTACGGATGCTTGCGGTCGTACATGTCGATGAAGACCTTCGAGGTGTTGTATTGGGCCTGCAGCACGCCGCAGTTTCTGGAGGCACTGGCGATGCTCGATTCGCGCGCCACCTTGCTCGCCATCGCCGCGATCTCTAAATCGCTATTCACCGGATAGAGCTTTAAGAATGCCTCCGCGGCATCCTTTCCGTACATTTGTGTGGCGATTTGCCGATACTCAGCCACGGTCTTTGCGTTTTGCAGAGGGCTGAACGATTCGCCGCTGTTGAAATTAGCGATCACCGGCACGTCGCTCATTTCGTGCGCCTTCGCCATATCCTCCTTCGACTTGGTCGTGAAATAGCCATCGACAATTGGCCCGGTGCGCACGCCATTGGTCACGTTGTAGCCCACCTGATTCTCATCCTGCAGCCCGATGATCTTATCGGCAGCCACATACCGTAGGTGCGCCAAGTCTGCCGCTCCCAACCGTCTCTGAATCTCGAGTCCTGTCTGTTCGGCCTGCGCAAGCGAAGTTCCCGCGCCCGGCGTCGCGATACTGCACGTGGACGACATCATCGCCGCTTCAAACAAACCCTTCGAAAGCGGACTGTGCATCTGAGCGCTCACCGAGCCGGCGCCTGCCGACTGTCCCGTAATCGTCACTCGCCCCGGATCGCCTCCAAACAGTGCAATATTGCTGTGAATCCAATGCAGGGCGGCATTCTGATCGAGATATCCATAATTGCCCGAATGCCCGCCTTGCTCCTTGGTCAGTTCCGGGTGCGCCATCCAACCAAGAATCCCTAGCCGGTAGCCCATGGTCACAAAGACCACGCCCTTCTTGGCCATGTCTTCGCCGTCATACATTCCACTGCCGGCCGAGCCGATCGTCCCTCCGCCGCCATAGATAAACACGACCACCGGCAATTTCTCGCCCGCCTTGCTGCCGGGCGGCGCCCACACGTTCAGGTACAGGCAGTCTTCCGCCGTCGCCTCCTCGCCGAAATAATTGTTGATGTTGTGCGGTCGCAGAACTTGCATGCACTCTGGCATCTTGCGGTCGGCCGTCCAGACCCCGTCCCACGAGATCGGTTGCGGCGGTCTCCAGCGCAGATCGTTCACCGGCGGCTTGGCGAAGGGAACTCCCAGCCACGCCCTCACGCCCGACGCGAGCACCTTGCCCCCAACCCAACCTTCGTCGGTGTGGATCTTCGCGATGGGGGTTACGGTGATTTGCGCAATGCTTTGCGGAACGAAAATGTTTGCGGCAACTATTGCCGCCCAAAGGAGGATTCCCCGCATCTTGGCACTCCGCGGGTTGCCCGTGCCGGGCGACCCGTTTGTGCGCGATGCTATGCGACTTGCTCGGCCAGAGTAAATGCGTTAACGGTTAAACCGAGGCGGCAAAAGATGGGGCGACGAAAAACAAAAAGCCCCAATTCGACGTGATTCGAATCGGGGCTCGAACTTCCTTTTGGGAAACTCTTGTCCAGAAAGCTCTTTGAGTGATCGAATGACACAAGCCAGAACCCGTTCCCCGAAGGGAAAGGTTTTTAAGTCGCCCCAACTCGGAAGAGTTGGAACGAACCGAACCGGCCCCGTGAGAGGCCTTGGATGGGAATCGATCCTTGCATTCGCAAGTTTCAATCCCATCTGGAGAGTCGTGCTCATCAAAGACGAGCCGTACTCCCTTTTCTTTTAGAAAGGAGGTGATCCAGCCGCAGGTTCTCCTACGGCTACCTTGTTACGACTTCACCCCAATCATGAGTCATACCTTGGGCATCTGCCTCCTTGCGGTTGGCACGACGACTTCTAGTACAGCCCACTTTCGTGATGTGACGGGCGGTGTGTACAAGGCCCGGGAACGTATTCACGGCGTCGATCTGATACGCCATTACTAGCGATTCCGGCTTCATGCAGTCGAGTTGCAGACTGCAATCCGAACTGAGCACGGCTTTTTGCGATTAGCTCCCCCTCGCGGGTTCGCGACACTTTGTACCGTGCATTGTAACACGTGTGTAGCCCTGGACATAAAGGCCATGCTGACTTGACCTCATCCCCACCTTCCTCTCCGTTATCCGGAGCAGTCCTCATAGAGTTCTCCCTTGCGGGTAGCAACTATGAGTAAGGGTTGCGCTCGTTGCGGGACTTAACCCAACACCTCACGGCACGAGCTGACGACAGCCATGCAGCACCTCTACACAGGTCCCTTGCGGGAAGTCCCTATTTCTAGGGAGGGTCCTGTGCGGTTCAAGCCCAGGTAAGGTTCTTCGCGTTGCGTCGAATTGAACCACATGTTCCACCGCTTGTGCGGGCCCCCGTCAATTCCTTTGAGTTTCAGTCTTGCGACCGTACTCCCCAGGCGCACGACTTAACGCGTTAGCTCCGGGACTTGCCCCGTACAGGACAAACCCCAAGTCGTGATAGTTTAGGGCTAGGACTACCAGGGTATCTAATCCTGTTTGCTCCCCTAGCTTTCGTCCCTCAGCGTCAGTTGCGATCCAGCAAGCCGCTTTCGCCTCGGATGTTCCTGCGGATATCTACGCATTTCACCGCTACACCCGCAATTCCACTTGCCTCTCTCGCACTCTAGCACGGTAGTTTTGGAAGCAGCCTCTGAGTTAAGCCCAGAGATTTCACTCCCAACTTACCGCACCGCCTACGGACCCTTTACGCCCAGTAATTCCGAGCAACGCTGGCCCCCTACGTCTTACCGCGGCTGCTGGCACGTAGTTAGCCGGGGCTTCTTATACCCGTACCGTCAAACCCTTGCGGGCATTCGTCCGGGTCGAAAGGGGTTTACACTCCGAGAAGCTTCATCCCCCACGCGGCGTTGCTGCATCAGGCTTTCGCCCATTGTGCAAGATTCCCCACTGCTGCCTCCCGTAGGAGTCTGGACCGTGTCTCAGTTCCAGTGTGGCCGGCCATCCTCTCAGACCGGCTACCGATCATTGCCTTGGTGAGCCGTTACCTCACCAACTAGCTAATCGGCCGCGGATCCCTCTTGTAGCGACTTGCGCCTTTGAAGACAACACCATGTGGCATCGTCATGTTATGCGGTATTATCCCAATTTTCACTGGGTTATTCCCCACTTCAAGGAAGGTTATCCACGTGTTACGCACCCGTTCGCCACGAATGTATTGCTACACTCGTTCGACTTGCATGTGTTAAGCACGCCGCCAGCGTTCGCTCTGAGCCAGGATCAAACTCTCGTTTGAAATCTGGTGTTTCGGCCGTGACATGTGCCACGACCGGAACGAACTGTTAGTACATCGCTCGGTTAATTCTTCCGCTCCGTACAGTAGAGCAGAATTACTCAAATGGCTTTCGATCGCTTGCGCGATGAAAACCCAACCCGCCTTTGCCATAAGCACAGACGGGTAACCAAACGGGTTCTGGCTTGTTTCACTCGATTGTCAAAGAGCAGGTACTCCCAGGCCAGCCGGAAGGACTGCAGACGAACCCCAATACTACAGGGCAAATGACAACTCGTCAAACACTATTTTCAGAAATATTTTGCAGAAAAATTATGCTCGGGTCACAATCGCCTCGCATGCCTCCCAACCAAACTACTTTCGTCGCTCTGGTTCGCGGCGTCAACGTCGGCAAAAATATTTTGAAAATGGATCGCCTGCGCAAGCTATGCGAAGACATCGGCATGCGCAACGTCCGCACCTACGTGCAAAGCGGCAACGTCGTCTTCGAAGCCGCGGGCACGCCCGAAAAATGGAGCAATGCGCTCGAAAAGAAACTGCTCGGTGAATGTCGCCTTCCTGTTTCGGTCGCCGTTCGCACTTCTCGGGAATTATCCGCCATTGTCGACGGTAATCCGTTCCTTAAAGAGAAAGGCATCGACGCTGCGCGGCTCGCCGTCACCTTTCTAGAGGAGCCGATCGCTCTCACAGCCAAGGCTGCGCTCAACGCGCTCGAAATCGGCAACGAACGCTTCCATTGCCGCCACACGGAGATCTATCTCCACTGTCCCAACGGTTTTGCCGAGGCCAAACTCTACCTGCTCGACAAAGTTCTCGCCCAGCGGACGACGGTTCGCAATTGGAACACTGTCACTAAGCTCTGCGAAATGTGCCGCGCAAGCGAGTGAAAGCTCGAAATGAACGACCCGATCGTGCACCCGCAAACGTCCACTTGGCGCGAAGCCCAGCAGCGCGAATTCGCCCATGCGCTGCGCACGACAATCGCCGCCGTCGCATCGCTCTTGATCGGCCGTCTGTTCCGGCTCCCGGAATCCTACTGGGCCGCGATCACCACCATCGTCGTCATGCAGTCCACTCTCGGCGCTGCCTGGACGGCTTCCCGCCAACGCCTTGCGGGCACAGCCTTGGGCGCCGCGGTCGGCGCTCTTTTAGCCACCTACAAACCCGAGAGCGCGATCGCCTTTGGCGTCGGCATCTTCGGCACGGGAATCGTCTGCGCCTGGCTAGGCATCAGTCGCAATGCCTATCGTTATGCGGGCATCACCGTCGCCATCGTGGTTCTGATCTCCCACGCCGGACCGGCCTGGCGAATCGCTCTTCACCGCTTCTTTGAAATCTCGGTTGGGATCGCGGTCGCGCTGGCCGTCACCGCGCTTTGGCCCGAAGCGCCGGCCCCTGCCCCCTGACAGCGCATTATGAGTTTCGCGAAATCTTCCCAACTTTTCTGCGTCGCTCGCACAAACCGGCGCATCTGATCCGGGGTTCGCGCCTACCGTCTGTGTCGGCGCCTCCAAACCAATCGCATACAAGGAGTTGGCCATGAATCACTATGGCGGGAAGCAACTCGCCAGCAGTTTCCGCACGGTTCGCAAGAATACAATTCAAACCGCCGAGGACATCCCGGAAGACAAATATTCTTTCCGCGCCGCGCCGGATACGCGCACTGTCGCCGAACTTCTGGCGCACATCGCCGTTTCCAACGAGTTTCAAAAAGAAATTAACCAGACGCAAAAACGCTCTTCCATGGTGGGCTTCGATTTCCCGGCCTTAATGCAAAGAGTGACGGCCGAAGAAAAGCAGCCGCGCACCAAAGCGCAGATCATTGACCTCTTGCGCGAGCGGGGCGAGCAATGGGCTGCGTGGCTTGAGGGTCTTGACGACGCTTTTCTCGCCGACAGCATCTCCATGCCGCCCGGAGGCACGCCGCCATCCCGCACTCGCTTCGACATGCTCCTCAGCGTGAAGGAACACGAAATGCACCATCGCGGCCAACTGATGCTGATCGAACGCATCCTCGGCGTGGTTCCGCATCTGACGCGCGAACGTCAGGCTCGCATGGCGCAAGCGCAAGCCCAAAAGTAGCGCGCTCCCGTCGTAGCTAGAAAAGTGCAGACTGCCGGCGGGGTTCGTCCAGGCCAAAGTGCTTGTAGGCAAGCGTTGTGGCTACGCGGCCCCGCGGCGTGCGGTCAACCAGCCCAAGCTGTATCAGGTACGGCTCGTAAATTTCTTCGATCGCGTCTTCCTCTTCGCTCAACGACGCCGCCAGCGTGTTCAACCCGACCGGCCCGCCGGAATATTTCTGAATAATCGCCAGCAACAAATTGCGATCGGTGTCGTCCAGGCCGTGCTCATCCACGCCGAGCATCGCCAGTGCATCTCGCGCCACGCCCAACGTCACGTGCCCCTGCGCGCGAACCTCGGCATAATCTCGCACGCGGCGCAGCAGACGATTCGCCACACGGGGCGTTCCCCGGCTCCTACGGGCAATCTCAAACGCGCCGTCGCGATCGATCGTGATGCCGAGAATTTCAGCCGATCGCGTCACAATCCGCAGCAAATCTTCCGGCGAATAAAAATCAAGCCGGTGAACGATCCCAAATCGCGAGCGCAACGGCGCCATGATCAGCCCCGCTCGCGTTGTCGCGCCCACCAAGGTGAACTTATTCAATAGGTACGGGTGGACGCGCGCGCCCGGCCCCTGCCCAATGATCAGGTCGACGCGAAAATCCTCCATCGCCGGATACAAAATCTCTTCCAGCGAGGGCTGAAGCCGGTGAATCTCATCGAGAAAGAAAAAATCGCGCGGATCAAGCGACGTCAGCACAGCTGTCAGATCGCCTTTTTTCTCAAGCAGTGGGCCGGAACTGATCTTGATCGCCGACCCCATCTCATTGGCGAGAATCTGCGCCAGCGTCGTTTTGCCCAATCCCGGCGGTCCATAGAGCAGAACGTGATCAAGCGCTTCGCCTCGCGCGCGTGCCGCCTGCACCGCAATCTGCAAATTTTCCTTTACGCGATCCTGCCCGATGTAATCGCCAAACGAGATCGGCCGCACGCTCGCGTCCAGCCGCGCGTCTTCGTCAAAGGCCTTGCCCGAAATAACCCGATGCCGCGACTCGCTCAAGCCTGTTCCTTCGCTCCCGCCTGCGCCGATTTCTGCATCGCGCTCGCGCCCAGAATCTGCAAGGCCGCGCGCAACAACTCTTCAAACTCCGCGCCGTGTGCGCCGCGCGCCTTCTCTACGGCCTTCTCCACCACTCGCAATTCGTAACCGAGATTCACAAGCGCCGAGGCGACGTCCGCCTCCAGCTGGGAACGCGTCGCGGGCTTTCCGGCGCCGGGCACATCCACCGCGGCTAGTTTATCGCGAAGCTCGAGCACAATTCGCTCGGCGGTCTTGCGCCCGACGCCCGGAATGCGCACCAGTTGGGCTAGATCGTTGTTGCGAATGGCGGGAATCAAATCGTCCATTCCCATTCCCGACAGAATCTTCAGTCCGAGCGAGGGACCGACGCCGGACGCCGAAATCAGCAGCTCGAAAAACTGCTTTTCGCGCGTGGTGAGAAATCCGTAGAGCGCGATTTGGTCCTCGCGCAAGTGCGTGTGAATCAGCAGAGTCGCTTCCTGATGAAGCGCGCCCAACCCTGAGAAGGTCGAAAGCGGAATCTGCACCTGATAGCCCACGCCCGCCACGTCGACCAGCACTTGGTTAGGCCGCTTCTCAATCAGCACTCCGCGGAGCATTCCGATCATGAGCAGCGATTATTGATTAGCGGGAGAAGGGTGTCAACGAACCGCCTTTTTCATCCACGAAACAATTGGCCACTGACATTCGTACTGGGAAGTGCGGTGCAAAATCATCGAGAACCACAGCTATGGCTTTTGGTAGCAAAACAAATCTACGAAATTTCGTATGACCCGAGCGAAATTCGTCAAGGGCAGCCGATATTCGGCCGCATCCACGTGCCAAGTTTCTTTTTCGCCTAA
>Ga0206846_1087_pt1 | contig 16306 bp, 14 predicted proteins | sample Alteio_BWOrgCont_20_FD_152878 | JGI IMG/M metagenome (GOLD analysis project Ga0206846, IMG submission 152878) | Enriched cells from forest soil in Barre Woods Harvard Forest LTER site, Petersham, Massachusetts, United States -... | ecosystem: Environmental > Terrestrial > Soil > Temperate forest >... | reverse complement strand
TCTTCTTTTGGCCGCCTGGGGCCACCTGATCCGTCAATTTCTTTGCATACACTTCACTCAATAAATCCCGCGCAGAAACGGCTGCGTGACCGTTAATTGGTTCTATCATATTGATGCGCCATATTTTAAATTCTTCCAATAACCCAATAGCTAAGGATTGCCGGCCTCGTCCTCTGCCTTGCATCCTGCCAGAACGGGGAGCAGGGGCGTGAGCGTCTGCGCGGCCAAGCGGGCACAGTGGGTGGGAGAAAACCTCCGCAACGCTAGGCGATTCGGGCGATTCGTCCAGGACGCTCGAATCCGGTGCCCCTTATTTGATTCGGGGGGGACCGCTATTGGCGCATCGATTCTATGACCGGAATTGCTGGGTTGACGATAAAACCGGGTGTCGCGAGGTTTGCGGCATTGTCCTTGGCTGGCGCCCGGCGAGGGCGGGTTATGACCCTTATGACGCTTTGAACAGCCGGCTCTTTTCTGCTTTTCCCTTTCTTAATTCCCGATGGCCCCGGCTTGTACTCACACAAGGTTTGAAACGCAGCCCCATCGATGTGCGCCGCTTTCTCGGTGTCCCCAAGACGCAAAATCCAAAAGCCCTGGGCCTCTTCCTGTCGGCGTTTGTGAAACTCTCCGAAGCTGTCGTGCCCGATCGTGAAGAACTCATTTTGCTCATGATCGACCGGTTGCAGGTGCTGCGCTCGCCGGGGAGCCCTTATTCCTGCTGGGGATACAGCTTTCCATGGCAAATGCGAAAAGGCGTTGTGCCAGCGGGAACCCCGAACCTAGTCTGCACCACGTTTGCGGCCGGTGCGCTACTCGACGCATATGACCACTCGGGGGATGCGCGCTGTCTGTCCATGGCCACCAGCGCAGCCGAGTACATCCTGAAGGAGCTTTACTGGACCGATGGCGGCGCAATCCACAGCTTTAGTTATCCGCTGCCCACAGTGCGCATACAGATCTACAACGCCAATTTTCTGGCGGCGGCGTTGCTTTGCCGCATCAGCAAGCTCACCGGGGAAGGAAAGTTCCTTGGCCCCGCGATCGAGGTAACCCGTTGCTCTGTGGCCAAGCAGAAACAAGACGGCTCCTGGCATTATGGCGAAATGTCCTCGCAACATTGGATCGACAATTTCCACACGGGTTTCAACCTCGGAGCATTGCGGGCGATTGGCATTTACGCGCAGACAACGGAGTTCGAAGATTCGTTACGGCGTGGTTTCGAATTCTATCGCAACCATTTCATCCGTGAAGATGGCGCCCCCAAATATTTTCACAATCGTACGTATCCGATCGACATTCATTGCGTGGCGCAAAGTATTATTACTCTCACCGAATTCCAGGATTTGGATTCTTCCAGTCTGCCCATGGCCGACAAGGTCTTACAATGGGCCATGGATCATATGTGGGATGAGCAGGGATTCTTTTACTACCGTGTTCTCCGCCTCCTGACCATTCGAACTTCCTACATGCGTTGGTCCCAAGCGTGGATGTTGCTGGCCCTGGCAACCAGATTGTCCGAGTCAAACGGGAGCGCGAGTCGCTCGGAAAACTGTGGTTCTCCCGCGCTTGTTTCGAACATCACGAACGGACCTGGAAATGATTAAGTGCATTTTCACGCTGGATTACGAGATCTATGGCGATGGGACCGGTTCGTTGAATGAACTGGTCTACCAGCCGACCGAGCGCCTGCTGCATGTGTTTGAGAAGTGGGATGCGCGCTTCGTGAATTATGTGGAAGTGGCGGAATTCGAACGGATTGAGGCCGCCGGCACGGACGCCGCAATCGACCGTGTGAAGCGCCAAGTCAAGGATATGCATTCTAACGGACATGAAATCGCGCTGCACCTGCATCCGCAGTGGTATAACGCCCGGTTCCAGCAAGGACAATGGGAGCTGGACTACTCCGAATACAATCTGTGTACCTTGCCGCAACTCAGAATCGCGGAAATTGTCGACCGCTCCGTGAACTATTTGGGCTATATGGTCGACAATTCACAGTTCAGCCCCTTGTCGTTTCGCGCTGGCAATTGGCTGTTTCAACCGACTCGAAACGCCGCACTGGAATTGGCCAGGAGGGGTCTCCAAATCGACTCTTCGGTTTTCAAGGGCGGCTTACAGAGAAACCAAAACCTGGATTATCGTCCCGCTCAGCGGAATGGTTACTACTGGACGTTCAGTTCGGACGTAAACGAGCCAGACCCGATGGGCCGGTGGCTCGAACTTCCGATCTATACGGAAATGGTCCCGCCGTGGAAGATGGCCACCTCCAAACGGATGGGCATGGGCACGGGCGGCGGCACTCGAAGCAGCCTCCCCAAGAAATTGAAGCGCGCCATGGATCTGTTGAGATTCCGTTATCCGCTGAAATTCGATTTTTGTCGGATGACATTTCCGGAGTTGGCGTCGATGATGGGCAGGGTCATTTTGCAGGATCGCCAGGACCCCGATACGCTCAAGCCCATTGTTGCCATTGGTCATTCCAAGGATTTGAATGACATTGAAACGGTTGACGCGTTTCTTTCTTTTTTACGAGAGCAGAACATTCCCGTGGTTACGTTTGAGAATATTTTTACCAAGGTCTCGGAATTAACGCACTCAAACTAAAGGCTTCCCCGAAATGTTAAGCCAATCACAACAACTGACTTCCTTGCCGCGGGGGAATGACTCCCATGCGCTTACGTACGTTCTGATCACACCGGCTCGCAATGAAGCCGCGTTTCTCGAGCAGACCATTCAAGCGGTCGTAAATCAGACTCAACTGCCCATGAAGTGGGTCATCGTCAGCGACGGTTCCACGGATGGCACGGATGAAATCGTGAAGCGCTATGCTGCCAAGCACGACTGGATTGAATTCGTGCGTATGCCGGAACGGACAGAACGTCATTTCGCCGGAAAAGCGGGGGCCATCGATGCCGGCCGGGCCAAAGTCCGGGGCCTGGATTATGACATCATCGGCAACTTGGATGCGGATATCACCGTCGAACGAGATTATTTTCAGTTTCTCTTGAATAAATTTGCGGAGAATCCGCGGTTGGGCGTCGCGGGAACGCCTTTCCGCGAGGGCAAGCGCCAGTACGACTACCGGTTCACAAGCGCCGAACATGTTTCAGGCGCTTGCCAGTTGTTCCGGAAACAGTGCTATGAGGATATCGGCGGATACAAGCCCATCAAGACGGGAGGGATTGATACGATTGCCGTAATCACGGCGCGCATGAAAGGTTGGGAAACGCGATCCTTTCTCGAAAAGGCTTGTGAACATCACCGCCCAATGGGCACAGCCAATCATCAAGGGTTGATGCCGGTCTTCAGAACAGGAATGCAGGATTACACCCACGGCATTGATCCCGTGTGGCAGTTCTTCCGATGCATTTACCAGATGACGCGCCGGCCCGTGCTGGTAATCGGCACTCTCTGCCTGGCGGGATACCTCTGGGGCATGATGAGCCGAAAAGAAATTGAAGTGTCCGCAGAGTTCATCCAGTTCCGAAAAATCGAACACCGGCGCCGGCTGCGCAGCTTCTTTAAGAGCATATTGCCATGATCGAAAGTTCTATCCAATCCTCGGCTGGCCGCACGGCATCCGTGGACGCGATCGCGCGGGATGGCGCGCCAATTTCCGCCGGCCGCTTGATCGTGAATGCCGACGACTGGGGGCGGGACCGGGAGACGACCGAGAGGATGTTTGAGTGTGTGCGGCTCGGAGCCGTCTCCTCGGTGAGCGCCATGGTGTTTATGCAGGATTCGGAACGCGCGGCTGGGGTGGCCCGCGAGCATGGAGTCGATGCCGGCCTGCATTTGAATTTCACAGGTCCGTTCTCGGCGGCGAACAGCTCCTCGCGCCTGCTGGAACATCAGCGCTCCGTCGCAAGGTATTTGGCCGGCAATCCATTTGCCCGGGGAATCTATAACCCCTGGCTCGGTGGGTCGTTCCAGTATCTGGTGGCGGCTCAGATCGAAGAGTTCACTCGGCTTTACGGCGTGGAACCGCAACGCGTGGATGGCCATCATCACATGCACCTGTCAGCCAATGTGCTCCTCGGAGGATTATTACCGCCTGGAATCATTGTTCGGCGGCACTTTTCCCATGAGTCGCGGGAAAAGGCATTGCGCCATCGCGTTTTCCGGCGCTTTACCGATGCCATACTGACGCGGCGTTTTCGCGTCGCCAATTTCTTTTTCTCGCTGCCTCCACTTTTTCCGGCCCGCCTGCAACAGATTTTTTCGCTGGCCGGCCGCTCCGTTGTGGAAGTGGAAACGCATCCGGTCAACCCGGATGAATACCGGTTCCTGGCGGAAGGCGAGTTTTTCCGTTTGGCGGGAGATTCCCGGGTTGCGCACAGTTATGAGATCCCGCGAAGGCGTGTCTGAAGATGAATGAAACGAAACAAATTGGTGTATGTGTTTGCACTTATAAGCGCCCAGAATTACTGAAGCGTTTGCTAACGGAACTCGCCGCTCAAGAGACGCGCGGACTGTTCACCTATTCAGTCGCGGTTGTCGACAACGATCGATTGCGATCCGCCGAAGCGGTAGTCCGGGACTTTGCCGCCCGTTCGACTGTTCCTGTGACTTATGATGTGGAGCCCGTGCAAAATATTTGCCTAGCCCGCAACAGGGCCATCGCCAATGCCTCCGGGGATTTTATCGCCTTCGTTGATGACGATGAGTTTCCAGAGAAGCAATGGCTTCTCCAGTTGTATCAAGCCGCCGAGCGAGATGACGTGGACGGCGTCCTCGGCCCCGTCAAGAGCCACTTCGATGAAAAACCCCCGGACTGGGTTATCGGCTGCAAGTTCTTCGACCGACCGGGTCATGCGACCGGGTTTGTGATTCACTGGATGGAAGGCCGGACCGGCAACGTGCTTTTAAAGAGGCGCCTATTCACTGCTGGAGAACCTCCCTTCGATCCGGCGTTCCACAGAGGGGGCGACACGGATTTCTTTGCCAGAATGGCGAAAAAGGGACGTGTCTTCATCTGGTGCGACGAGGCCGTGGTGTACGAGGTGGTTCCACCGTCCCGTTGGACGCGCGCCTTCATGCTGAAGAGGGCGCTGCTCCGGGGATCCATTACGCTCAAGAGCCCGGGGTTTGATTTACGCAGCGTCGCGAAGTCGGTCGTAGCCACTGCCTGCTATACGCTGGCCCTGCCGTTTGCCTTACTTTTGGGGCAAGACAGGTTCATGAATCTGCTGTTCAGGCTTTGCGACCATTTAGGTAAACTCCTTGCCTTTGTAGGCATCGACCCAGTAAGAAGTCCATTCGTAACGGATTGATCTGAGATAATTGCTAGAAGTTGGAAGTTCGAATTCCGTGCCCCCCAATTCTTATGGCCACGCGAATTATGGACATCATTTTTTCACAGCTCCACACCCCGGCCAGCCGGAGGGACGAAAGAAAGGCCATCCATTCATGAAATCGCCGATTAAGATCTCCGAAAGGGAAATAAAGGTTCAGGGAAAACTGCTGCGGATCGCCCGCATCCATGGCGACAAGTACAGATTCCTCGATAATCCAGAACCAGTGATCGAGGGTTTGCGCAAGTGCGGCAATCGCATCGACATCTTCACATTCATTCAGAAGCTGCCGGAAACCGAGCCGAAATACCGCTACCCGATGGAGTGGGACAATTTCGCCGCGCTGCCGATCACCACATACGACAACTGGTGGACCAAACAGATCGACAATAAAACCCGGAACATGGCCCGGAGAGCCGAGAAGAAGGGCGTTGTGATTCGGGAAGTTCCTTTTGACGATGCCCTGGTGAAGGGGATTCAGGAAGTTTACAGCGAATCCCGCGTCCGGCAAGGGACGCAGAACAGCCATTACGGGAAGGATTTTGAGACCGTTTATCGCGAAGAGGCGACTCATCTCGATTGCAGCGTCTTCATCGGGGCCTATTTCGAAGACAGCCTGATTGGATTTATCAAGCTGGTTTACGACGAGACTCAAACGCAAGCCGGCCTGATGAACATTGTCTCGATGGTCCGGCACAGGGACAAAGGTCCGACGAACGCCCTAATCGCCCAAGCCGTGCGATCCTGCACGGATCGAGGGATCCGCTATCTCGTGTACTCAAATTTCGCTTACGGGAAAAAGGTGCGGAGCAGCCTCACCGACTTTAAAGAGAACAACGGCTTTCAAAAGATTGACGTGCCTCGCTACTACGTGCCTTTGACCCTTACCGGCCGGGCCGCGCTCGGGCTGGGCGTGCACCATGGTTTCGTGCGGCTAGTTCCGGAACCTATACTGGAGCGGCTGCGTAGTCTTCGTAAATCCTGGTACAACTATAAGTTTCACTCGGAAATGAAGCTCGGGGGCGATCTTTCCTAGTGCCTCACGCAACGAACTTCAGGCCACCTGAAACAACTGCAAGCTCCCAACCAAAAAGGTAGCGGTCTAGGGGAAATCATGCCGGGAATTGTAGGTCTCATTACCAAAAAGCCCCGTGAATGGGCCGAGCCGCAGTTGTTGCGGATGGTTCAGTCCATCTGCCACGAGTCTTTTTACAACACGGGCACGTGGATCGATGAGTCCCTGGGGGTTTATGTCGGCTGGACCGTCCGAAAGGGCTCCCTTTCTGATGGTATGCCGCTCCACAACGAACGAGGAGATGTTACTCTCGTTTTTTCCGGAGAAGAGTTCCCAGAGCCGGGGATCGCCTGCCGGCAAAAAGGGCGCGGGCATTCGGTCGATCCCAAGGGTCTGTCTTACCTTGTCCACCTGTACGAGGATGACCCTGCATTCCTGGCGAGCTTGAATGGGCGATTTCATGGACTCCTGATCGACCAAAGGCACGGAACAACGACGCTTTTCAACGACCGCTACGGGATGCATCGGGTCTACTATCACCAATCGAAGGAAGCCTTTTATTTCGCCGCGGAAGCGAAGGCGATCCTTGCGCTCCGGCCCGAGCTCCGGGCACTGGATCCCAGCGGTTTGGGAGAATTCATCATCTGTGGTTGTGTACTCGACAACCGCTCTCTCTTCAAGGACATTTACGCGTTGCCACCCGCTTCCGCCTGGGTTTTTCGCAACGCTGGCATCGAACGGAAAGACTTGTACTTCCAGCCGAAGGAGTGGGAGAACCAAGGCGTTCTGGATGCCGAAGCCTATTATCGAGAACTTCGGGATGTTTTTGCCCGGAACCTGCCTCGGTACGTCGAGAGCCAGGAACGGGTCGGGCTATCCACAACGGGGGGCCTGGACACGCGAATGATCATGGCCTGGTGGAAGCCTCAGCCAGGCACGGTTCCTTGCTACACGTTTCGCGGCATGTATAACGATTGCCAGGATGTCGTCGTCGGGCGGAAAATCGCCAAATTCTGGCAACAACCTCACCATGAAATTTTGGTGGGAGAGGACTTCCTTTCACGTTTTTCCCACTATGCCGAGCGTAGCGTGTATCTTACGGACGGGTGCGTGGAGGTAATCCGTTCACCTGTCCTCTACACGAACGAGAAGGTAAGGGAAATCGCACCCGTGAGGATGACTGGAAACTATGGGAGCGAGGTGCTCCGCCGATTGGTGGCGTTTAAACCGTCTGAGCCTACCAAAGGCCTATTCAATCCTGAATTGGCCCCGCAATTTCGCCAAGCCAAAGAAAACTACGCCATGCTTCGTAAAGGACACCCGGCCTCTTTCATTTCATTTAAGCAGACCCCGTGGCATCACTTTGGCCTGGCCGCGTTGGAGGAATCCCAGCTTTCACCACGCTCTCCGTACCTCGACAATGACATGGTTCGAACCGCCTTCCGCGCGCCGGATTCGTCACTGGTGAAAGGCGAAATTATGGCGGACAATGACGACTGCTTGCGTTTGATCGCCGAAGGAAACCCCGCGCTCAGCCGGATTCGCAGCGACCGCGGTCTGGGGGGACCGGGGGGTGCATTCGGGTCCCTTACCCGAGCGTTTTTTGAAGTAACATTTCGGGCGGAATACGAGTACGATTATGGCATGCGCCCGTCGGTCGCCCGGGTCGATCATCTCCTGTCGCCGCTCCACCTGGAACGCCTTTTCCTTGGGCGGCACAAGTATTATCATTTCCGGGTCTGGTATCGCGATGCCCTCTCCAAATACGTCCAGGAAATGCTCCTTGATCCACGGACGCTCTCCCGACCGTACGTGCAACGGTCCACGGTCGAAGCGATGGTGGATGGCCACCTGAAGAAAGGTCAGAACCACACCGGTGCGATCCACAAGATCTTGAGCCTGGAACTGATTCATCGGCTTTTTCTGGATTCGAATTAATTCGGCAAGAAACTTGGTAGTCCCGGCGTAAATAGAAAATGAATCCCACGATTGCCACAGTTCTGTTTTCACTTGGCGTGCTTGGATTATTCCTGCTCGATCGGGATCCGACTGTCCGGACTTCCAAAGGGCTTTGGATTGCCGTGATTTGGGTGCTCATCGTCGGGTCGCGGCCGGTGACCGGCTGGTTGGCGGCCGGGCCCGTGCAAGCGTTGAACAACGCCGACCAGTACCTTGAAGGCAGCCCAATTGACCGGTTCGTGTTCTCCGGTTTGTTGGTGGCGGGAATATTTATCCTCGCGCGCAGACGGGTGCAGCTCGGAAAGTTGCTGCAAAACAATTCGGCGATCCTCCTGTTTTTCGCTTACTGCGCCGTTAGCGTTCTGTGGTCCGATTATTCCGATGTTGCTTTCAAGCGCTGGATTAAGGCTGTGAGCGACCTGGTGATGGTCCTGATCGTCCTGACCGATACCAATCCGCTCGCCGCGATGAAGCGGCTTCTGTCGCGGGTTGGCTTTGTGCTGGTTCCAGCCTCCATTCTGCTGATCAAATACTATCCGGCGTTAGGGCGCACCTATAACATTTGGACCTGGCAACCGTCGTATGTAGGCGTCACGGATCACAAAAATACTCTCGGAATGGTTTGCATGGTGCTGGTGACTGGATTTCTGTGGCGTTTTCTCCTGGCATATCGAGACCGGGAAGCGCCTCAGCGGATCAGACGATTGATCGTTCATGGCACGCTCATTGCCATGTCCGTGTGGCTATTCACCCAGGCCAACTCCATGACGAGCCAGGCATGCTTCGCTCTGGCGGCAGTCTTCCTGATTGCGACCAGCATGGGTTTCGTTGTCCGAAAACGGTCGCTCGTTCAACTGCTCGTATTTGTACTGATAGCAGTTCCCGTCGCCACTCTACTTCTGGGTGTGGGTGGGGGCGCCTTGGAAGTAATGGGGAAGGACGCGACACTCACGGGCCGGACGGAAATCTGGAAAATGGTTTTCAGCATGAGCGCGAATCCGATGCTCGGAACCGGATTTGAAAGTTTCTGGCTGGGAAACCGCGCCGATCGAATGTGGCAGGCGTACTACTTTCATCCGACGCAGGCTCACAACGGGTACATCGAAGTCTACCTAGAACTGGGCTGGATCGGCATCCTCTTGCTGGGCGCCATCATTGTGACGGGATATCGAAACGCAATCGCGATGCTCCGCTGGAATCCGGACGCAGGCCGGATCAGGATTGCCTTTATCACCATCGGCCTGGTCTACAACGTCACCGAGGCTGGATTCAGGATGATGACTCTCACGTGGTTCGTCTTCCTCCTCTCGGCAGTCGTAATTCCCGCAGTCGGTATGGAACAAGCCTCCTCCGAACTCCCCGCAGATACCCCCCGAAAGCTCGAGGACTGGGAGCGGCAGCATGACCCAGTCCCGGAATTCGCCAGGAGGCGCCGTGAAGCCATTTGATCCAAGCGGCGCGTTCCAATCGAATGTGAACGAAGGAGGGATTCGACGACTCACCGTTCGGGGAGCCGGGGTCACAGTTTTCTCCTCGGGCTTGAGCTTAGCCGTTCAAATTGTGTCGACCGTAGTCCTGGCTCGGCTGCTTGTTCCCACCGACTTTGGACTCGTGACCATGGTTACGACATTCAGCCTGCTTCTTGTGAACTTCGGGATCAACGGGTTCACCGAGGCTGTTCTGCAGGCGGAAAATCTTGATCGAAATCTGGCGAGCAATCTGTTCTGGGTTAACGTAAGCATAGGGTTGCTTCTTACGATCGCGTTCGCTGCGTCGGGCTCCGCAATCGCACGGTTTTACGGCAACCCGCTCGTTGCAAGCGTGGCTATCGGTATATCCCTGACGATTATTGCGACCAGCACTTCTGTGCTTCACCTGGCGCTGCTCAAGCGAGCCATGCGCTTCACGGTCGTCTCAATGACCGGAATCCTTGCCCAGGCTATCTCCATCGCTGTTTCTATTTTTCTCGCGTGGGAGCACTGGGGCTACAAGGCGCTCGTCGTGGGGGTCGTCGTACAGGCCGTCTTGCAATCCGTCGGGGCCTGGTTCTTCTGTGAATGGATCCCCGGGTTTCCTCGGCGGGCTCCCGGCACGCGCTCCATGGTTCAGTTCGCGATCCATGTTTACGGGCGATTCACGATCAATTATTTTTCCAGAAACGCGGACAACCTGCTGGTAGGATGGCGCTTTGGCGCGGGCTCGCTTGGCTTCTACAAGAAAGCCTATGACCTGTTTGCCCTTTCCGCGAGCCAGCTCACGGCCCCGCTTGCGAATGTGGCCGTGTCCGCGTTGAGCCGATTCAAGCCTGATTCCCCGCAATACCGGAAATTCCTGCTGAATGCGCTGGGGGTCATCGCGTTTGCAGGCATGGGATTGTCCGCGGTGTTCACTCTCATCGGTAAGGATCTGATTCGCCTCTTGCTGGGACCAGGATGGGAGCAGGCAGGGCGGATTTTTGTATTCTTCGGGCCGGGCATAGGGGTCATGATGCTCTATTACGCCCACGGATGGATCCACCTCTCGATCGGGAGACCCGACCGCTGGTTTCGTTGGGGACTCATCGAAGTTAGCACGACCCTTCTGCTGTTTGTTTTGATGTTGCCGTTCGGACCCGTGGGGATTGCGGTGGCTTGGACCTTGTCGTTTTGGATCCTGACCCTCCCTGCATTCTGGTACGCGGGAAAGCCCATCCAATTGGGGATTGTTCCTGTGATTGCCGTGGTGTGGAGATTCGTTGTGGCTGCGCTGGTGGCGGGCTTCGGAACTGCCATGATTTTTGGAGGGCTCGCTACTTTCGCAGCGCCACCAAGTTTGATTGGGGCATTCCTGCGGATTGCGAAGATCAGCCTTTCGTTCGGAGTTCTCTACTTAGCTGCTGTGGCCCTCCTGCACCGTGGTTTCGGACCGGCGCATCAGGTCCTCGGGCTCATGCGGGAGATGCTGCCCGGGCGCGGGTCCTCCAAGGCGCCTTTGGTCGACCTGCCTACTACCTCGGCAACTGTAATAACGTAATGCGACTTCCTGTCCTTTGATCTCTCCGGCGGCGGGGATGAATTCTCCGCCGGTGTTTCAGAGATTTTCAATCGAAGTAGAAAACTGATCTTAAGCTTCTGCCGCAGGGCATTTTCAAAGCCTTCTCTCCCTCGATTTCCCCCGCAAACTCCCCCCGGGATCTTCGATCCCAGACCGTTGCGAGGGCGCCCCCTCGTGTTGTACCTCGATGATAATATCCCCTTTTCTCCTCGATAGAAATGTCCCCCAATGAACGGCCTCGAAAGGAGGCCGGGTGGGGAGAATCGGGATGAGCCAGAGGGAATTGCGGCGAGTGGAAGTGCTGGGGCAAGTGAGGAGCTAGGAACTGAAGGTGGTGGATCGGGCGAGCCTGGTGGGGGTGAGTTACCGGCAGACGAAGCGATTTTGGAAGCGGTATCGGGAAGAAGGGGCTAAAGGATTGGAGCATTGTGGAGCGGGGCGAGCGAGCCAAGCCGGCGAAATTTCGGCGGCGGGTGCTGCAGTTGGTGCGGGAGAAGGACGGGGAAGGCGAGTGAAAGCGATTTGGGCCGACGCTACGTTTTCGCTTCAGCCGTGCCTAAATTCGTTCGAGTCAGCGGAAGATGCAGTAAGAACGCAATCTGCGGTACCGTTCTTGCCGATGAAAACTGGACGCGCCTCTTTCGCTTCCGCGCGTCCAGTTTGATGGCCTGCTCATTGAGCAATGGCCTTTACGTTTGTGGGAGGCAGCGGGGTAGGTTGCGATGTAATCGCCAATCCGGACGGAAGCGCTCCGATATCCGGATTTACTCCATTGATTACGACAGTGCCATTCGAGTTTTTGTAAAGGTAGATGGGGGTGCCGCTCACCCAAATGGCCGGACTTGCGAGAGTGATCACGTTCGTAGAATAGTTGATGGAAGCGATCTGTACAATCGTGGTCAGGCCAATGCGGATCCAGTCGGCGCTGTAGTTCGGGCCTGGCATGCCCGAATTGGCTATGAAAAATCCCGCATCAGCCACCGTCAGGGAAGTGCTGGCGATGCCCGCGCCCACCGCCGTGGTCAAAGGGCCGCCGGCGCTGATCGCAGGGGATCCTTTCGTCAATGCTAGGTTCGTCGCGCCAATTACAAACAGAGGATCCAAATTGAAAATATCGCTGGCATCGTACGTGTTGCTGGAAGCGGTCGTTGGCCCGTTCCATGAGCCGGAATAGCCAGTCATAAAGCAGAGGTTGTGGTGTTCCACCGGCGTGGCATCCGCATAGATGCACCAGTCCGAGGTGGCCGGCCGCGTCGTGTTGGAAAAAATGTTGTTGATCGCACGCACGTTGGGCGCGTTGGGATCAAACGTAAAATCTTCCAGGTCTTTGGGGGGGTTGTCCTGCTGCGTGTTGGACCAGGAGTTATTGTAGTAATAATTTTGCTGCGAGCCCTGGGATTGAATACTGTAGGAACCCGATTCCATCCCCGCGTTGAATCGAATCACGTTTTGCGTCGATCCGCATCCAAAAGTCGGGGAAGTGTCCGTCATTAAAAGCAGCGCATGCGAATTTAAGCCGCGCCACTGCGCCGAATAGTTGTTTTCGATCAGGGTGTGCTGCGAGCCCCCGGGCACGTCCGTCATGCCGCTCGCGGGGCAGGAAACCGAGTTTTCGATGGGTTGGCTGTGCTGGCCGCCGAGCACCGCGGCCGAAGTAGGACCAAATATCGAATTGCGGATGATGTTGAATTTACCGGAATAGGTGACGCAGGCTTGCGCATACTGGCAAACCATCCCGTCGACAATGTTGTGATCGCCCTCAAATTCCAGAGCTGGCCCGGCGGGCGTTCCTCCGCAGCCGTTCACCGTGAAATTTAAAAATTGGTTGAAGCTGGTAGGCGTCATGGACGAATACCAGCCGCTGCCGCCCCAGCACGCGCCTCCGGTGGTGTCCACGTACTGAAAAATATTGTGAGTGATATGATCGGCCCAAGTGATCCCTTGCGGAACCTGCATGTGCGTCTTGGCCGAGCCCTCAATGATCAGGTAGGTGGATCCGGAACTTAGGCTCCACTTTGTCACGGTTACCGCATCGGTGGCGTTGGTGTTGAAAGTGATTGGATTGCCCGCGGTGCCATTGTTTGCCGGCGTCACCGTTTCGTTGTAGCTGCCGGCAAAAATCGTGCAGGTGTCCCCGGCCACGGCAGCCGCGGCGCAGGCTTGAATGGTGGTGTAGTTCCCCCCGCCTCCGGCCTTGACCGTGTAGGCGGCAGCTTCTACTCGAAGGGCTGAAAGAAGCAAGATCAACAAACTTAGGAACAGCTGTTTATTTCGCATGGCTTCTAATTTAAGCTCCTTCAGAATTCTATCAGAACTGTAGCCGCCCGCCCTGTATCTGGCCACAGGGTATTTACAATGGGTTTCGCCCCTAGAAAACAGCTTATTCTCCGCTATAGATGTCAGCTACTGCCCTGGCGGACAGTTTAGGAACAGAGGAAAACCTGTACCTAAGTCCAATCGGGGAATGGGCCCCCAACGTATCCATAAAATGAGGTGCACCAGGGCAAAAATCCAAAGCCGAGCACCTACTTGTCCCCGGTAGCTCCGGCGCACGGCTGACAGACCGGAAAATGAACGCGGTTTATGCTCTGGATCAACCCGGGGTCCGCAACCGGGCGGAGCGGAGTTTCTCGAGCGGCATCCGCAGGGGAGCGCCTGAGAAGCATGGGAGCGGCTTGCGGCCAAGTTGATTCAACCCCCTTGGAAATAAAGGGCTTGCTTGCATGAGGCGTCGCGGCCGAACATCGGCCTGCTCCAACATCCGAACAGGGGGGACCCCAGGAAAGGTTGTGCTGGCTGGCGGGACAAGGAGCCCGCTCAATCCGTTTATGCGCGCTGCGAACAAGCCCCTGGTTAGTAATTTTTGCTATACTTCCAAAAGGCAGCCCTGGCCTATACATACTCTGGTCAACGTGGGAATTGAGAATATTCTGGTGCCGAGCGGGTCGATCGGCGTGATCCTCGGAGACAATAGCATCGAAAACAGCATCCACCGAGCCGCGCGAAACTCTATTAAGCAGGGAGAAGGCGATCGCGAGGCGAATTTCGCCGCGACAAGGGAAACCAGGAGATGAAACTTTTTATTACTGGCGGCGCTGGATTTATCGGATCCAATTTCATCCGGCACGTCTTGTCTCTCAACAAGGGGTACAAGATCGTCAATTACGACCTATTGACGTACGCCGGAAACCTGGCAAATCTGGAATCGGTCGTCGGACACCCGGATTATTCCTTTGTAAAGGGAAGCATCTGCGACGCGAATGTTGCAGAAAAAGCGATGGATGGCTCCGACGCCGTGGTTCACTTTGCAGCAGAGTCGCATGTAGACCGGAGCATTTATGAACCTGCGCCCGTCATTGAAACCAATGTGACGGGTACATTCGTCATGTTGCAATTGGCCAGGAAGTTGCGCATCGAGCGCTTCGTTCATATCTCCACTGACGAAGTGTACGGGGACATGGCTCCCGGTGCTTTTGCGAATGAGAATTCGCAGTTGCTACCGAGTAGCCCCTATTCGGCCTCCAAGGCCAGCTCGGATCTGCTGGTTCTTTCCTACGTGCGGACCTATGGATTCCCGGGCCTGATCACGCGATCGTCCAACAACTATGGGCCGTATCAATTTCCCGAGAAATTTCTTCCCCTGATGATCACGAATATTTTTGACGATAAGCCGCTGCCCATCTATGGCGACGGAAAGCAACAGCGGGATTGGTTGCACGTGGAAGATAACTGCCGGGGAATTTTGGCGGTCCTGGAGCGCGGCCGCGTGGGAGGGGTTTACAATATCGGCGGGCTTGACGTTGAGGAGAACCTGGCGATCGCTCGCAGGCTGCTTCGCTTGATCGGCAAACCGGAAACCTTGCTCTCCTATGTTAAAGACCGCCCGGGACACGACCGGCGGTATGCCTTGCATTGCGATAAAATGGAAAAGGATCTGAACTGGAAACCGGAGATTCCCCTGGAGGAAGGTCTACGGCAGACCATCGATTGGTACCAGGCCAACGCGAAGTGGATGGCAGGCGTGCGCGAAGGAGAATATCTCTCTTATTATGAAAAGTATTATGAGAATCGCGACTCCTCCTTGCGGGCACTTTCATCCGCCGGGTCTTAGCTGAACCGTTTATGGCGGATCGCAATCCTCCGGCTGGAAAACCGGAGATGGATGGACTTTCTTGCAAAAATTGAACACTTCACTACCGGAGGTCTGGGAACTCCAGCCAAAAGTATTTCGCGACGCGCGGGGCTTTTTTTTGGAGACCTATCATCGACAAAAGTTTACCGACCTCGACTTCACCGAGGAATTTGTCCAAGACAACCACTCGCGCTCCGAGAAGGGGACGCTCCGCGGTCTCCATTTTCAATCAAGACACGCGCAGGCGAAGCTTTGCCGCGTCGTGGAAGGGGAAGCGTTGGATGTTGCCGTGGATATACGCCTTGGTTCACCCACTTTCGGAAAATGGACCAGCGTGTTGCTTTCTGCTGAGCGCCAAAATCAAATTTTTATTCCGCGAGGATTTGCGCATGGATTCCTAGCCTTAACCGATCACGTCCAATTTCTATATAAATGCAGTGATTTTTATGATTCCACGAGTGAGTACGGGATCATTTGGAATGATCCAGACCTGGCCATCTCCTGGGGCGTTGTGAATCCCCTGGTCTCCGAAAAAGACGCAAAGTATTCTACCCTGGCGGCCATGCCTCGGGAATTCCTACCGCACTTTTCCAAGAAATGAAACCCGCCATCCTGCTGATCGGGACGAACGGGCAAGTGGGACGGGAATTGATCAAGACGTTGCCGCGCGTTGGCGACGTGACACCGCTGGACCGGCAACGCCTCGATTTAACTCAACCCGAAGATATTCGCCGCGCGATTGGTAATTTCCGTCCCTCTTTGATTGTGAATGCGGCGTCATACACAGCGGTCGATCAAGCCGAATCGGAAGAATCCATCGCCCGAGCCGTAAATGCTGAAGCCCCTGCGGTGATGGCGGAGGAAGCGAAGAAA
>Ga0206846_1086_pt1 | contig 16318 bp, 12 predicted proteins | sample Alteio_BWOrgCont_20_FD_152878 | JGI IMG/M metagenome (GOLD analysis project Ga0206846, IMG submission 152878) | Enriched cells from forest soil in Barre Woods Harvard Forest LTER site, Petersham, Massachusetts, United States -... | ecosystem: Environmental > Terrestrial > Soil > Temperate forest >... | reverse complement strand
ATGCGTTTGCTTTGTGATCCGGGGGTTTTCGCTCGCAGACTCGCTCGACCCCCGGCTAATGGCTGTCATCCCTTCGGGATGGCGAGGCGGAGCCTCGCGACTTTCCAGAATGGCCAAACTCCAGGGAGAGGCTTCGCCTCTCTTCCGTGGCAAGATGCCTCGGGTTGCGGCCAAGATGGCCGCGCTCCCCTTCGCTGTCTGTAGCCTGACTCGGTCCGACGTTGAAAGGGTTCGGGAATTGGCCAAGCTCCGGCCTTCGACGCCGTCGAAGCTCCATGCGCCTGTAAATCGCCGGCTTCGCCAGGTTTCGACAGAATCATGGCCTCGCTTCTGGAGACGCGGGTGCAGGCCAATTGTCAAATCCGTCGTACGTCTCGAGACCGGTGATCGTTTTAACTGCTCCAACCTTATGCCGCCCCCGATAAATCTCGATAAATTCCTGCGGTCCGCTGCTTCCACGTAGATGATCGAGATGCAAGACGACGCTAAGACCGGCCTGTCCGAGCAACCTCGCATCCTCAGCTACAATTCGATCAGACGCCGCCATGCCGCGTATAGTCGTGGCGCCCCATCCTTCTATTCGCAATCCTTCCACCGAAGCAAGAAGTATTTCGTCTGCCATATCGAGGCAAACCACGTTGATATTTCGCAAGTCTTTATATGACTTCCAACAATACTCATAGAAGAGAAACCACAACATGAGCAGACACAGAATGCAAACGAACCATTTAAGCCGAGCGTTCATTTATTTATATAATTACCCTGAAAAGACGACTAGCGTGGTCAGGTTCATTCGAACCGGCTTTCGGCTCGCTCTGGACGACTCGCCGGCTCACCGGCATTTCCTGCCCCACGGAGGAGGCGAGGCGCTTCGCGCTTTGGCCGACAGCGACAGGAATGTCGCCGCTCCTTGTGAGATGGCTGATCCATGCGCAGGGAGAATAGGGCGAAGGTGTTGAAATGGTAGCAGTGCTGTCGCCGTATACTACACCGAACGCGCTTTTCAGCGGCTGTTCCTTGGGACGCGTTTGCGGGGGCCTTTCTCCTGGGTCGGCGGCTTTTGGTCGGCGCCGGGGAGCGGTGGTTTGGGCAAATAGGCGGCCTGGTAGCGGGCGCGGCTCAGGACGTTTCCGGTGTCGGGGAGCGAGGGCGGGCCGGCCTTGTCATCGTCGAAGCGGAAGGCGGAGGTGAGGTCGCCAAAGGTGCGCCGGCGCCAGTCGCTGATATTCGGCTCCTGCACGCCTGTAATTTTTTCCACGAGCTGAAGCACCGAGGTGTGATCGAAGGGCTCGCTGCAGACCCAACCGCCGGCCGTCCAGGGTGAGACCACGATGCATGGCACCCGGAACCCGCCGCCGATGGGCAATCCCTTCACGAACTCATGCGGCGTGCCGGGCGGCGGGGTCGGCGGCGCAACGTGATCGAAGATGCCGTCGTTTTCGTCGTAATTGAGGATGAACGCCGTCTTGGCCCAGACCTCGGGATTGGCCGCGATGGCGTCGATTTTGCTGGCGACGAAGGCGGCGCCGGCCGCTGGCATGTAGTCCGGATGCTCGGACTGCGTGCTGGTGGTGATGATCCACGAGACGGTCGGCAAATTGCCGTTCATGGCGTCGTATTCGAATTTGCCCTCCGGCTCGCGGACCAGCCCGCGCGCATAGAGATGGGAGTCGGGGCTGGCCTCCTTGAACGTCTTAAAATACTCCAGCATGTTGCAGCCGTAGTTATCCTGCTGCTGGTAGACCTTCCAACTGACGCCGGCCTTTTCCAATCGCTCGGCGTAAGTGGTCCAACGAAAGCCTTCGGGAATCGGCTTGTTGCTGATCATCGGCCCGCCATGTTCGCCGTCGGCGTCGATCGTTCCGGTCATCCAATACATGCGGTTGGGCCAGGTGGGACCAAAGACCGAGCAATGGTAGGCATCGCAAATGGTGAATGATTCGGCCAGCGCGAATTGGAACGGGATATCGGCCCGGTTGTGATAACCCATCACGTAAGGCGCTTTGACTCCGTCGGCCTTGCGGTGAGCCGGCATCCAATTGTCCATCTTTCCGCCGTTCCAGGAATCGTGCTGGACGGCCCAGGCGTGGCTGGTGGAGGGAATCTTTTGCGCGCTGGTGGTGCGCGTATCGAGATGGTAGGGCAGCAGGTAACCGCTGGGGTTTTCGGGGTCGGGCTGGTAGAAGACCGATCGGCCGCCGGCCAGCTTCAAGGCCGTAGGGTCATCGAAACCGCGGACGCCGGCCAAGGTGCCAAAGTAGTGATCGAAAGAACGATTCTCCTGCATGAGCATGACAATGTGCTTGATATCGCGCAGCGATCCCTGGCGAGGGGGAGTCTCGGCCAGGGCGCGGCGGACGTTGGGCGGCAGGAGGGCGGAAGCGGCGGCGGAAGCGGCCAGGCCAGCGGCGGAACCGAAAAGCCGGCGGCGGGTGATCAGGGCCGGAGGGAGATGGTGGCGGGAATGGCCGAGGGAAGGGAGCTCATCCATGATATTATGATTCGAAATTGGGCTCGTGGATGAAGCGCACGGCGGCCGGCGGGTGACAAGAAGTTTTGCGAGAACGGTCCCGGCACGCGCCCGGCCCTGCCGCCGGAGAAGCGCCGGGGAAAGCGAAAGACTAGCTGGCGATGCGGAATCGCACCGGCACTTCTTTGTGGACCGAGATCGGAAGCCCTCCCACCACCGCCGGATAAAACCGCCAGCGACGCACGCCGGCGAGCGCGGCTTGATCCAGAATTGGAAAGCCGGAGCTCTTCGACAGCGTCACACTCTCGGGAATTCCTTCGCCATTGATCTCGATCGAAACGATCGCGACCCCTTCCTCATGCGCCCGCTTGGCCTCTTCGGGATAGTCGGGCTTCGGATTGGACCGAATGCGCACTTCGGTGCGGCCGGTTCCTCCGGAGCCATGCGCGGCCGTCGGCGGCCCAGGGTTCGCCGAGGCAGCGGCAGAGCCCGATTTCGCCGGGACGGCCGCGTGCGAGTGCGTCGGCGGCTTGGGCTGATGAGCCACCGGCGGCGCTGGCCGCGGCATGGGCTCCGGCTTGGGCGGCGCCGGCTCGGGCACTGGTTCCGGCGTGGGCTCCGGCGGCGGAGGCGGCGGTGGAACCGGAGTCGGTGGGGTGACCGGCTCCGGCGGCGTCGGGTCCGGCGGGGCGGCTTCCTCCGTCGCCGGCGCGGATTCGACCACGGCGACATCGATCGGCGCGGAATCGGACTCCGGCCCCGCCGCCGCTTCCAGCACGATCCGCAAATGGAACACGAGGAGCAACGCGGCGTGAAACGCGAGCGCCAGCGTGAGCCAGAGGCCGTAACGTCTGAAAGCTTCCTTCACTTCTTGGGCTTGGTCTCGAAGGCGATCTGGGTGATGCCCGCCCGGCGCACTTCATCCAGCACCGTGATGGTCGTGCCTAGGAGCGATTTCTCGTCTCCGTTGAGAAAGACGCGCGGGTCCGGGTTCTCGGCCTTCAGTTTTTGCAGCGCTGCCGGCAGCTCCGCCGCGGTGATCGGCTGCTTGTTTAGGAAAATCTCGTTCGATTCTGTAATCGTTACGGTGGTGAATTTATCCCGATCTTGCGGTTCTCCGCTAGCGGCGGAGGGGAGATGGACCGGAACGCCTTTGCTCTTCACCATCGAGAGCGACACCATCACAAAGGTCGCAAGCAGAAAGAACATGATGTCGATCAACGGGATGATCTCGATCCGGGCCCGCTTATGCCCTCTCGGGGAAGGGATGTGCAGGGAGCTCATGGCGAGGGGGGGCGGATGCCATTCAAGACCGAATCGAGGCGGGAGGCGGCATCCTCGATCTCGTGCCGCGCCTGTTCCATCGTGCTGTTGAGGAAGTTGAAGGGGATCAGCGCCACGATCGCAATCATGAGGCCGAAGGCGGTGGCGATGAGCGCCTCGGCGATGCCGCCGGTGATGGCGGTAGGCGCCCCGAGCTCCTGATTGCCCAAGAGGCTGAAGGCGCGAATCATCCCCGTGACGGTGCCGAGCAACCCGAGCAACGGGGCCAGGGTCACCACCGTATCGAGCACGGAGAGCCCGCGATTGAAACGCTTGAGCTCGCGGTTGGCGCCGCGGATGAGAGCGTTGGCGTGGGAGGGCTCGCGATGTTCCAACGCATAGGTGAGGACCTTGGCAACAAAGTCGTTCGAGCCTTGGCCGGCCTGGATCGCTTGCTCATAATCGCCGCTTTCCGCCGAAGCGAAAACAGCGTCGACGGCGTCTTCATTGCGCCGAGCTTTTTCCCCGAGCACAAAGAAGAGCCGTTCGAGCACGACGGTGATTGCGATAATGGAAGTGAGGAGGAGCGGCCACATGACCGGGCCGCCTTTGAGGAAGATTTGAAGCATGGCTCAGGAAGGCGTGAATGGAAAAGTTAGGTATCCGGAAAGCGGCAGGAAGCTTATCGATCCAACTCGGCTAGAACTTGAAATGCAGGCTGAACAAGCCCTCGCGCCCTTCGCCGGGAACGACGTGGCCCGGATGGACGCCGTCGTAGAAGAATTTGTTGGTGAGATTGTTCACATTCACCTGGAGATCGACATCCTTCGTGATGTGGTACTTCAGCATCGCATTGAAAATAACATAGCCCGGGGCCTGCTCCAGACGTCCATTGGTGTCTTGCGCGTAGGTTGCCGTCCTCGTGGTCAGCATGTTGGTCCCAAACCCGATCTGGAAATTCAACGGAAGGTCATAAGTCGTCCAAGCAGTAAAGATGTCCTTCGGCGCATTGAGCGCCGGATTTCCGATCATGCCTCGGACATTGGAGGAAAGGACCCTGCTGTATTGCAAGGTATAGCCGGCAGTGACCTGCCATTTGTCAGTGATATGGCCGACCATGCCGAGCTCCCAGCCGACGACTCTTACCGTGCCGGTAAACAACGGATCGTCCAAGTCGATCGGCGCCGGATTCGTCTCTTCATCCCAGAAAGCGGCGGAGGTAAATGAGAATCGCTTTTCGAGGAGCTCCCATTTCGTGCCGAGCTCCACCTCGCGATTGCTGCTGATGCCGGCTTCGCGCACGGTATTGGCGGGCAGCGTCGTTTCCGACGAGAGAGCCAATTGAGTGATATTGGGATGGACCGAAGTGCCCGCGGAAAGATAGATGCTGCCCTCCGGCCGAGGTTGGTAGACCACGGCGGCGCGCCAACTGAACAGGCCCACATTCTCCCGGATCGATTGCGTGGGAGGAATGCTCTCATAGTAATGCGAAGAGACATAGTCGAAGCGCCCGCCTCCGATCAGGCTCCACTGCTTGTTGAGCTTCATCGTGTCGGTAACATAGGCGGAGAGTGTGTCCACCCGCACATCGGTCGCGGTGGAGATCGACCCAAACCCCGGAAAAGCCGGGTTGGTCGGCTCGAGGAGACTGGTCGACGGCACATTTTCCCACCCGGGCTCCACGCGAGTGGAATTATCGCTCTGGTGGACATACTCGAAGCCGGTGATCAGCGTGTGGGAGAACGGGCCAGTGTCAAACTTCGAGAGCAGGCTGAGGTCCTGATCGAACAGGTTAGACACGCCTTTGCCGTCGATGATGTTGCGAGCCACCTGGATCTGGCTCAGCGGCGTCCCGGGGACGACATAGGCTTCGGATGGATTCGCCGCCTCTGCCGCCGCGGCCGCATCGAGCTGGCTCGGCGTCGTCGCATTGCCAACGACCTGAGGCTCGCTGATGCGGAAATCACGTTCATAGACGGCCCCTCGAAATTGCTCACGGAGGGTGAAGGTATCGTTAAAATCGTGCTCGAGCCGGATCGTGCCGATGTTCGTATCGGTCTTCGTGAAATCGTTTTTGAAGCCGAAGTAGCTGTCGTCTCCGCTCACCGGCGCCGGACGATCGTTGAGCCAGGGGATGCCGAAATCGGGGGTATTGTCTTCCGTTTCGTGCATGAAATTGATGTTCAACCGCGTGGGCGTGCCGATGCCGAAGGCCACCGACGGCGCGATCCCCCAGCGCTCCAGGCGGGCGTCGCCGCGGCCGGTCACGTCCGCATTGTGGTCCATGAGATTCAAACGAAAGGCGGCGCCTGGCAGAATGGAAATCGGCTCGTTAATGTCCAGGGTTTCGCGGATGGTGTTATCGGTCCCGTACGAGACCGAGCCGGCGATGAACGCCTCGAGCTTCGGCGTCTTGCTCACTTCGTTGACCACGCCGCCCGAAGATCCACGCCCAAACTCCGCGGAGGAAGGACCTTTGAGCACCTCCACCCGCTCGATGTTGAAGGGATCGCGATTGTAACTCCCAATGGAGTCGTTCATTCCGTCGATGTAGATGTCGGACTGGGCGGGGAAACCGCGGATGGAGAAGTTGTCGCCCTGATAGCTCCCCTCCCCCGCGCCGATGCTGATGCCGGAGACATTGCGCAAGGCATCGCGCAGCGTCGAAAGATTCTGATCCTGCATGAGCTGGCTAGTGACCACCGAAGCGCTCCTCGGCGTCGTCAGGAGCGGCTGCGTGAATTTGGAAAGGGAGAGGGAGTCGGCGGCGTACCCGGGCTCCTCGGCGGTGACCAGCACCTCGGGAAGCTGGCTCGCCGTGGATTCCGGAGCAGCGGCTGGGACCGGGGAGGGCGCGGGAGTTCGCGCGGGAGCCTGTGCCCTGGCGCAATCGCCGGCGGAGAGAAGGGAGGTGGCCACGGCGGCGGTGGCGAAGGCGCCCTTTCGGCAAGTCGATTCGATTTTGGTTCGTTTGGGGTTCTTTTTGGAATTCACAGGGCTGCGAATCGAATGCAATTGAGACTCATTCGCAACTAAATTTTGCACATCCACCTTTTTTTCGTTTGAAGCGCCCGCCGCTCGCTCCCGCCAAACGGGTCACTGGGCCGACGCTCCGTAATACGGCGCGCCGTCCACCTTGACGTAACGCTTCGCCACTTCCTGGCTGGTCACGCCCGGGCTGGTGATCTCGGGAAATTCGCTCTTGGGGTGAAGCGTGGTATCGACCAGGAAACGGCGGCCGTCGCCGAGCTCCAATTCGTTCCAGGCATGCGGCCCGCTGCCACCCGCGTGAAGGTGAACGTAATTTCCCCGGGCGAGCGCAACTTTCAGCCCGGCCTCGTCGGCGAGCACTTTAAACAGCAGCGAGCGGTGGCGGCAGACGCCCGCGTGATATTGATCGCACACATCGCCGATGCGCAGCGGCTTGTTCACGTACTCGTGCTCCAGCTCCTCCATCGTCGGCGCGAGCAATTGTCGGCCGCCAGGCGGAGTCAGGACCTTATCAACGTACTCGGAGAGCTTACGGGCGCGATCGAGCGGCGGCAGACTGCGCAGAGACCGCGCGAAGTCGAGGTCCCTCGCCAGCTCCGGATCATGCGCCCGATCCACCAGCAGGATTTCGCGCCCGGAGGTCGCGTGATCCTGGGCATCCAGCGCCATGTGACGGCCGCCATCGAAGTACCCGTCGGGAATCGGCACGCCGGGGGCGATGTAGCTTTTCTGGCGAAAGGTCTCCAGCACCTGCTTGGCCTGCTCGTTCGGCGCCGGCATCGGCTGGTCCGCGGGCAGCGTCTTGAGGGCCAGATCGAAGGAGAGCCGCGAACCGTCGGCCTGGGCCGAATGCACCTCGGCTTCGATCACATTCTTCTCGCCCGGATGAACCGCGTCGGGCGGGACGCGCAACCGCTCAAACAATCCCCGCTTTTTCTCATCGAGAGGCGCCAGCGCCAGGGTTTTTGCGTCCACCGGTCCCTTCGGCATGTTGACGCGGCCCACCTCGCGCCCATTCAGATAAACGACCTCGCCGTCACTGGCCGAGACGAGAATGACCAGGCGCTCATCCGGACGCAGGCCGGCGGCTGCGAATTCGCGGCGAAAGCGCGCGCTGACGGCCTTCCCGGCGCTAACCGCGCTCGCGTCAGACGCCGCTCCCGAGCCCGCTTCGATCAAGGTGCGGGCCGGAACGGCGAGCGGAAAGGCGACCAGCGCCAGCGCCAGGAAGATGGTCCGGCGCCTGGAAAAAATCTCGGGTCTGGATTTGCGAGAAAAAAACGGGGGGTTCATCTGGAGGGGGCGGCGGGCAAGAATTCGAGCGGCCGGAGACGGGTATGCCAAAGAGGGGCTGGGCTGACTAGATTTTTTTGGACAGGCCAACGCCCAAGACGCCCAAGACCCGAAGTTTCTTCCGTCAGGACGGGGTGGGGCAGCGCTGCAACCAAATCGGCTGAATTTGAGCCGCAAAAGGACACAAAGGAACGCAAAAGTAATGCGGAGGGAAGCCTGCGCGAAAAGGTCCACGCGAAGTTGCAGGATCTTTCCGATTTGAGCTGCGAGGAGGATATCGGCGGCAGACCGTGGTCCGGGCGTGGAAAATGAAAAGGAGTTGCGGAAGCGGCTTCTTTGAGGCAGAAGAAGGGTATAATGAGAATGAATCTCAATTGGAAACCGCGGCCAATCCAAGCGGCGCCTCTCCGATGAAGGCGACGGACGCTGGCTTTGAGCTGCAAGGAAATTTCGCCGGATTCTTCCGCGACGTCTTCGGCCGTCGCCGCATGGCGTTGCGCGTCGCGGGGGACGAGATCTATCTTAAGGTTCCCAAGGCTTTGCGCAGGGAGCTCGATGGCGCGCTCGTGCGCGGCCAGGAAATCGTGGTCATGGGGCGGGACTCTTCCGAAGACGGCCGAGGCGCCCGCGTCGTCACGCAAGTCCGGATCGCTGGAAACGCGGCCTGCATTTCGTGCCCCATTCGCGTCTGTGCGAAGAAGAATTGCTGGCGAAACGGCGGGAAAGAGCTTTGGAAAGCCTTGCAGGCAGAAATCGCCGCGGGCGGCCTGGCGGAGACGGTGAAGCTCAAGGCCGTCGATTGCCTCGACCACTGTAAAAAGGGGCCGAACGCCGAGTGCGGGGGACACGATTTTCACCACTGCACTCCGGGCCAAGCGCGCGAGATCCTCGCTCAATTCACCGAGTAAACGCTTGAAATATTCTTAGAAACGCCTCTCCACCCGATACACTCAACCTAAGCCTCGCCATCCAAACTCCTATGAGCGCCTCTACCGCCAAATCAACCACAGTCGCCAAGAAAGACACTCGCGTCATCGACGGGCTGAATCTCGTGCTGGCCGATTCCTACGCCCTGATGGCCCTCACTCATCTGGCCCATTGGAATGTCGAAGGCGCCGATTTTTTCCCACTGCACCAAGCGTTTCAGCAACAATACGAAAACCTCTTCGAGGCCATCGATGAGATCGCCGAGCGCGTGCGCGCCCTCGACGCCTACGCCATTGGCGGACTGGAAGTGTTCGCAAAGACCGCGCAGATGGAGGAATTCAAGTCCCCGATGCCGCAGAAGGATTACGTCGCCGCGCTGATTGTGGCGCACGAGAAGGTTTCCGATGACGCGGTGCGAACCCGCGACAGCGCCGGAGCGGTCGCCGATTTGCAAACGCAGGATCTCATGATCAAGCGGCTCCAGTGGCACGAAAAGACGCTCTGGATGCTTAAGAGCTACCTCAAGCCGTAAACCGTTGGCCGTGAATCATTCCGCCTGCACGAATCTCCTTCCTTCCGACTGCAACCCGGCGCATTGCAGCCGCCGGTGCGCCCTGGATGTTGTCGATGAGCTGATGAGCGAGCCCGGCGCCATTTCCGGCGACGAAATGGATCTTCTGCTCGACTTCCGCTGGAAGCTGGGCCGACGCGACGACGCGGAAGGCGCGCTGAGGCTTTTCTGCGATCTGCGTCGGCGGATGGAGAAACGGCATTACCTTGCCTTTTTCCGCATGCGCCGCTGGCTGGAGAATCATCTCCTGGCCGACGTGCGCAGCTGCCCGGCCGCGGAATCGCATCTCGTGCCGGTGAAGCTCGACCATTACTGCGTGGAAGCGATCCGGCGGGTCTGTCTCTGCGCCGCGATGCAGAACGGCGCCATCATCATGCTCGCGCCGCGCTTGCGTTTTAGCTTCAGCGAAGCCGGCGCCGTGAATCGGGCGGCGGTGGACGGGAGCCAATCGCTCGCGTCCTCTCGCTAGCAGTGCGCTCCATGCGCCGCTTGTGAGCCGTGTTTGGGGACGGCGCCGCGCGCTGATCAAAGGACGGGGCGTTCGTTCTCGTGCTCGTGCTCGTCCTCGATTCCGGGTTCTTCGAGGACAAGGGACGAGCACGAGCACGAGGACGAAGGACGAGGCTCCTTGTGAGCCGCGAATTCCAGCCTCTCCTCCACCGCTCGCACTTCGTTCAGGATTTCAAGCTGACGGAGGCCTTGCGGCGTGGCAAGCGCGGCGAAATCGCAGTCTCGCAGGCCGGCACGGAGGCGGGCCAAGGATTGCTTCGCCAGCGAAACCCAAGCGTCGCCGGAAGGTGAAAAGCCGTTAACGGATCCCAGATTCAAATGCTCAACCAGAAATTCCCCGAGGAACTGTGGTTGATGCTGCTCATAGGCCAGGACGCCCAGATGAAAAAGTTGAGTCGCCAGCGGCCGAAACGGCGAGACTCCTCCCTTTTCCCAGTCTCGCGCCAGGCTCAGCGCACTCTCGACCGCGTCCGTGATTTTACCGACGAGCTCGCGCTCGAGATCGGAATCGCGGTCCGCCGCGGCCAGCAAGCGAACGAGCGCCTGGCAGAGGACGTGCCGGGCCTTCAACCCGGCTTCAGCCGCCGTCGCATCCCTTGCTTCGCTTTTGGCCAGCAAGCGCAACGCCTGTTCCGTGGAGACGCACGTCTCCGTGACCATCGCGCTCCCGGCGAACCGGAGTGAGGCGTTGCCAAGGTTAACCCACGCACCGGCGAGCACGAGATCGGTCTTATCGTCGGCGCCGCGGGGCGCTGCGCTCAGAATATCGATCGCGTTTTGGTGGGAACGCTGAGCTTCGGCCCACGCATTCTCTTCCGCCTGTTCTTCCAAAGCTAAGCCGCGGTTCGTCCATGCGATCGCCAGGCGTCTCACGAAACTCCCGTCGTCGTCCGGGGGCGCATCTTTTAGCAGCTCGATCGCCGCTGTATACGAGGTGACCGCTTCGACCAGATTTTCCAATCCGCCCAGCCGCGCCAAGGCGTCGCCGCGATTGATCCATCCGGCCGCGAGACCATAGCGAAATCCAGGGACTTCCGCCAGCGGCAATCTTCGCCGAATTTCGATCGCCTCGTCGAAATATCGAATCGCCTCAGGCAATGCGTCGGGCGCGCCGGCGTTCAACAGCGCAATTCCGCTCTCCATCCGGGCGCTAGCTAAACCGTTGAGCTGAATAAAGCCGTCGGACGGGCTCGCGCTCATAGATTTAATGAGACGGCGGCCATGGCTAGGTACGGACAGATCGTCGTTTGGGGCATTCGTACATTCCTAATTTCACGGCGCGCAAAGAAATGCAACCTACACTCATTGGCTAGGCATTTTCCACGGCTCACCCGAGCAACGGTCGAGGCGCTAACCGCTCTCTCTGAGAGCACAGAATCGGCGATTTCGAGACGCTCGCAACGGCGGCGAAGAATTTCAGAAAAATCATTTGGCAGGAGTGTCGCACTCTGCTATTGCGACTGAATCTCATTCGCATCATGCCTCGCTTACGCTTCTCTCTCACTCTTCCAATCAAGTCCGTTCCGGGCCGATTTCGCTTCACTCAGTGCGCCAGTTTCGTGCTCGGCCTCCTGAGTCTCGCCGCCCATGCTCTGGCCGCGGCTGAAACCTTCGAGCCGCTCATTCTCCAGGACGCCGATCCGGCCGGCACGCATCCCGGCCTGACCGAGTTTCGCAGCTCCAAAGGGCTGCTCAGTCTCCAGATGTCGGCGGTCTATGCCACGGCCGACGTGAACGGCCCGAATATGCCGTCGAATCCGGCCCTCGGAACGCCCGACGAGCAGCAGATCTATCCCCGGCTGGCCTACGACTGCAAAGACAGCACCCACGAAGTGGTGAGCTTCGGAGGGCCGTTCCTGCGGGTGCAGCCGGGAGACCGCATCCACATAGAATTCACCAACGCCCTTTCCACCCAACGCACCAATATTCATTTCCACGGGCTCGAAGTCTCGCCGCACACGAATGTCAACGGGACGTATGGCGATTTCGTGAGCCGCCCTTACCTCGAGGGCACGGCGCCCGGGAATACGCGCACCTACGACTTCGTCATTCCGGCCACGCAACCTCCTGGGCCGTACTGGTACCACGCCCATGTGCACGGCGTCGCGGAGACGCAGGTGGCTTGCGGGCTGGCCGGCGCACTGTATGTCGAAGGCTCGGTTCCGGGATACATCAAGACCTTGAAGGAACGCCTCGCCCCTCTCATCGCCAGCCACAATCACACCACCGCCTCGCTGGCCAGCGAGACGCTTTCCGAGGTCACGACCACCCTGGAACAAATACCGCATAGCCTGTTGGTGCTGAAGGATTACTGGACGCCCGGGCTCGGCCCGATCAACGGGCCGCTCGAGCAATCGGTCAACGGCAAGGTCACCTACTCCACCGACGTCGCCGCGGCGCAGGGCTCGGGCTACACGGGCACGCCCTACGTCATCCAATACGGCGCGGCCGAGCAGCTTTGGGATATCGTGAATGAGAGCGCGGATAACTACTATATCCTCCAGCTCAGCGGCTCCAACACGAGCGGCCTCGGTTTTTACCTCCTCGCCCGGGACGCGGTTCCCAGCGATAACCTCCTCGATAACCTGGTTCCGCAATCCACCATCTTCATCCCGCCTTCCGGCCGAGTGACGGTGATCGTTCCCACGGACGCTCTGAGCGGCACGGTGAATATTGTGGCCAATGAGGTCAATCCGCTCGGCGATGACTACTTCCAGGTAGGAAACCTAGTCGGCCAGCGCCCGACGCCGTGGAATATCATCTCCCTCATTTCGGGCGGCTCCGCCACCCCCGCCACTTCGTGGACGACCATTGCCGGGCAGATCAATCAGCTGCTCGCGTTGACTCCCTCTTTCAACAATGCGGTCGCCGCCTTCACCGCGAAGCATGGGATCGACGCGTCTTACGTCATGTTTGAGCCGCCGAATCCGGTCCCCGGCTACCTCCCGCCCGAGCCCGCGCTGGTGACCTTGTACCGACTGGCCGATCGCCACGGATCGTATCTTGGGATCAAAGGACCCGCCGACCCCTACGATAACTATGAGCCGCCGATCGCGCATTTGGTCCCCGGTCAGCCGCAGCGCTGGATCATCCAAAACCCCTCCACGGAATGGCACATGTTCCATATCCATCAGGTCCATTTCCGGGTGGAGCGATATACCGTGGTCGACGACTTAGTCAATCCGGAGAACAACCAGACGCCGCCCACGGAGAACGAAGGCAATCCCTTCTATGCCTACAACGAGCCGCCGCCCACCGGCAGCGGCAAAGTCGTCGGGCAACCGTACTACACCGGCCTGGTCGACACCGTAAGCATCCCCGACGGCTTGCAGGTATGGATCACCCTCCCGCTCAATGAGGGGCCGCAGATCGCGGGCAATTTTGTGATGCACTGCCACATCCTCAACCACGAGGATGCCGGGATGATGGCCAACGTGGTGGCGAGCAACAGCTTTGCCGCCGCCGACGCGGCTCCGAGCAAATCCAGCCCGCACCTGGCGCCGTTGGAGGTGGCCGCAGCTCGATTCAAGCAGCCAGCCCCGCTGAAAGATGCGTCCGGCCAGGATGTGACGTCCGATATCTTCGGTCACAATGACTTCTCGCTCGTCACCTTTGGCTACACCACCTGCGAGGGCGCTTGCCCCATGACCGTGGAGAAATGCGTCTCGGCGCTCGGCAAGCTATCGCCCGCCGAGACTGCCCGCATCTCGCCCTTCTTTGTGAGCCTGGACGTCGAGCGGGATAACTCCGCCAAGCTGGGTGAATACGCAAAGGAGCACGAGCTTTCCCCGGCCTGGGGCACGCTGCTCGACACGAAGCTCGCCGCCTCCCGCGCCTTTGGAGCGCAACGACGGGTCTCGCGGAAGCCCGATGGCTCGACCGTTCTGCGCCATACGACCACGATCTACCTGATCGATCGTTCGATGAAGATCCGAGCCGCGTTCGATGAAGAGCAGTCGGCGGAAGAAATCTCCCACCGGATCGAGAAAGAGCTGCAATCATCCGCCGCCAACCCCTCCGCCCGGAATCAAGCACACGGCTAATTAACCAGGCGCTTTCACTTCGTTCGCGGGAGCTCGACGGCGCGTCGCACGCAGACGCAACGGCCTGCTCTCGAACGCGGACGAAGTTAATAAAACGTCATAAAAACGGCTCCTCGACAAATTTCGAAAATATTTATCGCCAGCGTCTCTGATTCGCGATAATCGCAGCTAACACAGACCCATGAAAGCCCATACCCTCATCCTCGCCACCGCCATCCTCTCCCTGTGCTCCGTGCGCGCCGGGACGACGGTCACGACGGACAACTCCAAAGATAAGCTAGTCAGCCCGACGGAACCCGCGGCCAAAAAAGGCGGGCTCTACCTCGGCCTCTTCGGCGGCGTGAACTTCGACCAGAGCGGCGACTCGAAAGACATCAATGTGAGCGACGCACGCCCGCGCAGCGGCGGCAGCGCCGCGGAAATCGCCGTTTTCAACAAGACCGGGCAGTTCGAACCCGGCACAAATCCCGTGCCTTTGGTCGCCGGCACACACGTAACCTCTCCGACCTTCTCAACCGACGTTAAATCCAATACCGGCTGGCTGGGTGGCCTCAAGCTCGGTTACGACTTCAATACACCGTGCATCATCAAACCGGCGCTGGAGATCGAAGCCTTTTATAATGGCCTCAGCACCAGCGGCGACGCCACCTCCAAGAAAACGATCAGCGGTCTGCGGGTCGGCGATAATGACGGCGACGAGCTCAGCGAGCCTTTTCTCAACCCCGACTCGGAGGTGGCTCCCTCGAAGGTGGCCGCCCACTATACGGATACGATCAATTCCGCCGTCTTCATGTTCAATGGCATCATCCGGTTTGATCTCGGGAATTTCCGACCTTACATCGGCGGCGGCGTCGGCCTGGCCTACGTCACTCATAGCTATAGCGCTACCCCGCTGAAGACGACCGACGGCTCCGGACCGGTCGCCCTCCTGCCGGTGAACCACAATCCCAGCAGCATCGAGAATGCCCCGGCGGGCTATCTCACCTTCGGGAGCAGCGACGAAACCACCTTTGCCTGGCAAGGGCTCGCCGGTGTGGATTACCTGCTCACCAGCCGCCTCACGGTCTTCGTCGAGTACAAGGCGCTTTTCTATCTCGATGGGCCGTACTATCGCAATCTGCTGAGCAACACGGTCTCCGCCGGTGTGAAAGTCGGATTCTAACGAATCCCCCTTTTGGGAGGGCGTCCGCTGGAAGCGGACGCCCCCGGAGAGGCTTCGCCTCTCTCTGGAGCTTGGCCAATTGCGCGGTGTGCGCGGCGGCTTTTTCTTACTCTTCGTCTTGCTCTTGCTCTTGCTCAAACGGTCATGAATCTCGCTTCAGGCCAACCGCCTCGCCCCAATCAGCGGCGCTCCGCGCCGGGGCTCTTTGGGGACAGAGCAAGAGCATGAGAAAGAGAAAGATTAAGAGGGACGCTGCTCGCGAGGTTCATGGGTAGAGTAAGAGCGAGGCGGAGCCTCGCGGAAAAGGCTTCGCCTCTCTTCCGAGGCAGGATGCCTCGGAGTGCGGCCAGGATGGCCGCGCTCCCCTTCGCTGCCTGTAGCCCGGCTCGGTCCCACGTTGAAAGCGCTCGGGAATCGCCCAAGCTCCAGAGGGGCGTCCGCTGGACGCGGACGCCCCCTTAAGCTAGGCCCCGACTCTCTACCTTCAACTACGGCGCCTTGATGGACTCGAGCGCTTTTAAGAGAGCCGGCCGTTCTTTTACGGCCTCATCGCGTTCCCCGTGGACGCAGGCGGCAAACACATTCTTGCCATCGGTGAAAATCACCACATCGGCTGTTCCAGGATCGTTGTCGTCCGCCTCCTCGCCCTTTCCCTTGAAGTGCTTGGCCTCGTGCCCGGCCACCTTGATGGATTCGGTCGATTCGACCACGTACTTGACGAATTGGCCCTTGATCAGGTCGCCCACGCGAGGGACGAGCTCGTCGACGGTCTTGGCGCCGGCCGGCCGCCAGAGATAGATCCAGAGACCGGTCGAATGGATGGAAGTCTCGGCGCCTTTCGTGGTCACTTCCGCCTCCTTCGGAACGCTCAATTTGAGCTCGGCTGCACCGCCCACGTTGACGGTAATTTCTTTCTCTTCGGCAAAGGCGGCGGTGGTGAGAAGGGCAAGGGCAAGGCAGATCAAGTGCGGTCGCATATGCTGGGGTCTATTACAGATGGGAAGGGGTTTCTGGTTTAACGATTCACGTACGCCCGGAGGACGGGCGCATATTAAGATCGACCACGCCATCCCAAATACAAGCATCGT
>Ga0206846_1085_pt1 | contig 16337 bp, 10 predicted proteins | sample Alteio_BWOrgCont_20_FD_152878 | JGI IMG/M metagenome (GOLD analysis project Ga0206846, IMG submission 152878) | Enriched cells from forest soil in Barre Woods Harvard Forest LTER site, Petersham, Massachusetts, United States -... | ecosystem: Environmental > Terrestrial > Soil > Temperate forest >... | reverse complement strand
ATTAGACTATTATCAAGGCCTCCAGATGTAGTAATATACGTACTCAAGTCAATAATACCTGAAGTTGCGCCAAAATCTGAAGAAATTCTATTATTATTAATATCGTAAATATAATATGGAGTTGCCATACCTGATGTAATATAATTATAAAATTCTGAAGAAGTTATAATTTCCATATTTACAGCATCGCCAGCGTTTACTGCTATACCGTTTCTTGCCGAGTAAGCTACAAGTTGTGATAAATTATTTGTTAAAGCTGCTGAAGAAGTTGCAGGATTCATATTAGTCCAATCAGCTACATATTTACCCTGGGCTGAAGGAGCTGCTGGAGGCACATATTGCGCAATATACATAACAGGCTGTGAAAATCGTGGGTCAAGTTTTACTATCATTAAATATTTTTGAGTCTGCTGATATATTCCTCCAACTAAAACTGAAATATTTACGGCTTTTCCATTTGAGGCGTTAAGACCTGTATTTATCCAATTTACCTCAGGACTACTTATTAATGGTACATTTGTGGTTGAACTTCTAAGGCTTTCCCCACTAAATGTTATACATGACCCACAAGTACACCAATATTGGTCACATGTTACTGGGCATCCAGAAGGAGCGAAACTTGAATTGCATGGGGCATACCCTGTACCTGTAGAACAAGCTTGAATTGCATATCCTTTACTATCATTACAAGAAACAAGCAAAAACATAATTAAGATAGTTAAAATACAGTGAGTAAATGAATTTTGCAAAAATGATCTAGTTTTCTGAAAATCAAAATATTTTCTGCTATACGAATCAAAATTGCTTCGCATCACCCAGGCGCATGACTTGTTATAATAATTTGCACATTTTTTAAACATTATTTTATTTCTCACGAGGAAGTTTTACAACTTTGTCTGTAACTCCACCTTTCGTTTCGGCGCCCTTACCTGTTTGACTTTTTTGTGATTCTTTAGCTGCTTTTCTTTTAGCATATTTGCTCCTTATCTTCCCTGCACCTTTTACCACTCCTTTTTTTACTCCACCAGCTGCTGCTCTAACTCCTCTAGCAACTCTTGGTACAACCTTTTTTGCTAACCACATACTGCCGCCAGCTGCTGCTCTAACTCCTCCAGCAATTCTACTTCCAGCAGATGCCCCCATCCCTCCAGCACTTACTCCTGCTCCAGCAGAATTTGTTAGCGCAGATGTAATACTTGGGGCAATCCCACCAACAAAAGTACAACATATAAATCCGATAAGACCTAAACCTATAGCATCAGGTATAGAAATACTAGCTAGCCCCGTACTGTGATCAATACCCCATGCACCAAACCAATAAAAACAAAATAGGTAGAGACTCTTTAATTCTGCAGGCATAGAACTTATACCTGCAAATGCCAAATTTGGAACTTGAAACGGAATAGCACATTTAAAGCATACACTGTAAGAGAGTACATGATCTAAATAATATGCATAAAGATTTGTTAAAATAGCTAAACCTATTAGAGCTACAGTAGGTTCAAGCATATATCTAAAAATACTATTGCACCATTTTTGAAACATTGACTTTGTGCTCTCAAATAACATAAAGACTAGAAAAAATGGTGTAAGACCAAGTAAAAACGCAACTATCATCAAAGCAAAAATGTAAGTACATATTCCTTGTAGCGCTGCCATAAGAAACAGAAATATAGACATACAACATATCAAAAACATCGCAACACCTGTAATACCGAAAGAAAGTAAGGCTAGAAGTTGGAATACTGTAACTTTATTCAATAATATTTTGTCCAGCACATCATCCAAAAAAGAAAATGGATCACTTGGAGCAAAACCATTAAAATTAGATATCATTTGGGCAGGGAAATTTAGTATAGCTGGGATAATATTCGCTTGCATAAACTCAAAAGTACTACCATTAATTAAACCAGCAATAAATATTATCTTTATCATGCGATTTAAAATATCTTCCTTATTGAATTCTGTTTTGCCAAGTAGGAATAATGCTCCAAATACAAATATATATAGAGTTAACAAAGCTTTTATATATGTAAAAAAATCAAAACACGCACTTTTGTCATCCTGACCATAGCAAGTTAATTTTGCAAATATTTGACTCCCAACATTATTTAATATGGTGACTGCACTGTTAATTAAAGGAGTAATAACTGTACTAGTAAACTCTCCCACTGGTTCATTCGTGTTAAATTGTACATTATAACTACCTGTACTATCCGCAGCATCACTAGGATTATTATTTATAATTAACCACAAATTTGCTGTACTTGAATCAGAAAATATAGAAGAATCAACTGTGATACTTGCTTTATTTGTAGTATTAAAATCTAAATTTCCAGATTGGTACGATGATAATATAGAAGCCTGTGTAGTATTTGGGTTATATTCGCTTGGAAGAATGTAATATTGTATTTGTCCTCTTGCACTCACCACATCATCCTGTGATTGGCCATTTGTTCTTTTACATTTTGTATGATTAATATATAAAACATACCCTCCTGTATTTTGTGAGCTTAAAGATGGAAGCCCATAATCTAAGTACATAAATTGTAGTAGCATATTATTTGCGTTAGTCATATCACTCGACGCATATGTCTTAGTATAGATTATGCTCCCATTTGGAGCTGCTACATTTGGAGTTGCAGCATATGCAGCGGTGTCTGACGCTGCTATAGTGTCGGTTTGAGTGGGAGTTGTCAAAGCAGGTACTAATGGTGTATAATTTGAACCTAAAGTTGTTTGACTCGTTGGGGGTACCGCTGACCAAGAAGCAGAACTTCCACCATTTGAAACATAATCAGTATCGAGTCGTGCAACGAGACCATTACCATTTATAAGCCAGAAATAATAGCTATTAACAATTGCCTGTATTCCATTTGGCCCTATCTCAGTCCTTGTAGTAGCACCTGTATAATTAGGATTATAAGTACTGCAAGTTGGAATAGCACCTGGCCCCTGAGGTCCGTTATAGTAATTATAATAGTTACCAAAATTAGATGCAGTAATCTCAACTGTTCCACTTGATTCAGGTGCAGGAAATATATTTCCTATTGCCGATGCAGTATATAGAGCAGCTGGGTTATAAGCTTCAGGAGCTGCAGCAAATGTAGCTGTAGTTTTCGTAGGTCCCCAAGTAACTGCATTTGCAATTAAATACGCATTTATACTGTTTGTATCTGTGAATGGATAAGGACAAATACCTGTAGGTGCACAACCATATTCTCCAATATTATGCCCACAAGTACACGAACCTCCACCAATACCGTTAAGTAAATAATTTTTTACAGTTTCCACATCTGATGTAGACGAACCACCCCGGTCACCATCATCGTAATAACACCCAGCATATGCTGGAGTACCTAAATTAGTACTAGAAGTAGCAGCAGTACCATTTTTCCATTGAAAATGGTCTTCTTTATCACAAATCCCAGCATTCCTCTCATCACAACCACATCCACCTGTAGGAAATGTTGCAGTAGCGGGACCACACCCATTAGCATATTGATAATTTCCTGCAAAAGGAGTAAATCTACCACAAATTGGGTCGACTGGGTTAACTGTTGGCGCACAGCTTACAGAGGGAGTTAAATTGTTGGTAAAAGCATCTGGCATTTGCATATTTGTAAGCTGAGTTGTATTTGTTGAGTCATATGCTGGACCGGCAATTACCTGAATTTCATCGCCTAAAAATACTTCAGCAATGTTTCTCCATTGCATTGAATTTGCAGGGAATTTTAAAGCAAGTGTTTGTGTGTCTTCTATCCTTGGTATTGGAATATTCATATTATAAGCTGCACGTGCAGAAGTACCTAAACTTCCTGGCGTAGTATTATTTTGTACATCATAAAAAGGAAGATAAGATTTACACAAGCTAATATTTCCAGTAATCGTTAGAGTGATTGTATTAGTATTATTTGTACCAACATTTCCTACAGATCCAAGATTAAGCCACTGATTATATCCGCTGGGATCTGGGGTATAAGTCATAGTACCAGATGACTGCACGGTAGTAATTGAGCTATAATTTCCATTTGCGTTCAATGCTATTGATTTTGAAGAAACAACTGACGAGGACGTTAATGTACCAGAAGTGGGGTCAGTAGCGTAGCGTAGTATACACATACCATTCAGGCTATTATAACCATTGACGATCATCATAATAATTGACATAGCGACCATAACAAAGAAAGCATAATAGACAATTCGGGAAATAATCCTTAATTTTGTCTTCGTCATTCCATCAGAAGACCCATCTTGATCATCGTCATCGCCACTCATTGCACACCATGTATTTTATAATTTTTTTTTATTTTTTAAAAATCGTATATATTTTAATTTAAAAATGAAATTTTATTATTTATCCATTTTCATTTCTCATCCCTTTCCTTTAATAGGTGGCCTTTTGCCTCCTCCCTTTCCACCACCACCTTTTTTAGCAGATTGCAGCTTCTTTGCGCCTTTTGTAAGAAGATTAAGAGCTGCTTTCGCAGCATCTAAAGCCGCAGTTGGCTTCATAACCACAGAGTCTAAACCAACGCCCCCACTTAGATCTGCAGTAAGAGCATATACTTGATCTAATAGATATTTCATAAAGAAGCACATAACAAGTCCAGTCCACATACTTCCTTGCAAATTCCACACATCAGAAAGTTGGATAATACTAAAGAATAGATATGAATTATTTTCCCATCCTGCTGAAGATTCAAAGAACTGCAGTAATTTATACCCCATACTTCCAGTGCACGCATCCTTCGCGCTCATTGATGGATTAAGAACGGAATTTCCGCTTCCTGGTATCATTAATTGATAGACATATTTCATTCTTCCAGATCCATCAGGATTTATATATTGGTCGAACCCACATGAATCAAACATAAATGAGTCAATCAAACAAATTATAAATGCTCCAAAACCCATAATTAAAATTGGTTGTACAGCAGAGGCCAAACATAAATTCATCCACGCAGTAAAATAACCTTTTGTTCTCTCGAAAAGACTCATGGGAACGAATATTGGAGCAACATAGCCAAAAATATATAAAAGTACTATAGAAACAAGAAAGCTCATAAATATACTATATACTAATCCAATAATCGTAAGCATTACAATAAGAAGAACGATAAAAATCAAAATTCCACCTCCCAATAAAAAAGCCATTGAAGCTACAATAAAAGCAACCCCTTCAGAAGCATTCGTTATATTTTCAGCGGTATCACTTACCTGAGTGAGCATTGGTACTGGAGAAGTACTGAAAGAAGAAAATGCTATTGGCATATTCTGAGCTACAGGAGATGTATATCCAGATAAAGAATAAACTGATTGTCCAGGAGGCCCACCACTATTAAGCCAAAATAATTTTACATTACCAAGATATGCATTAAGCCTACAGTCCAAAGAATCCCACAAGGCATAATAAGTATATTCTGCTGGATAAGTTGATGGTGCTCCTGTTGGAAAATAACATAATCCATTTGATGCAGCATTCTCAAATATATAAGTAGACATACTATTAGTAAAACTAATAAGTAATGGAAGAACAATGGCAGTAATCCCATTAGAATTAGTAGTTTTACCGGAGAACCAATCTAGAGACGTTAGTCCCACAGAAAAATACATAACCGCTATAACTTTAATAATAGCTATAAAAATTTCATTTACAGTCATTTCACCGGGATTTAGGGACATTTTTATTCCAAAAAACATTAGGTATAAAGCAAGAGCCGAGACTACTGTAAGGCTCATTGCACTATAAAACTCAGCAAAAGGAGTAACAGTTGTTTGCTCGTTTGAAGTGCTAAAATTTGTAATTGTTGTTTGATTACAAGTAGCTGGGTTTAAAAAAATTGTATTGAGAGATTCATATACACATTGTATTGCTGACCCAAAAAAATTGTAATGAGACATACTTGGGTTATTAGCATAGCCAAGTAGATCACAAGCCTGGGACACCTGAGAACAAGACGACATATCTAATGCCGCAAGCCCAGCGGCTGAGTTAGATTGAACTGGTAAAGATCTGCACATAATAGGTGCGTTTCCGTAAACTGACGGCATTGTCATACATAGATTCCCTCCAACAACACCAACAGTAATGTTGATAGAAGCAAGAGTTGGGTTATTCACAATATCTGGATTTGTTGTAAGAGAGCCAAGGGGCACAGGAGATGGTGGATTTGTTACGCTTATTATTGTAGCCTGACTATTAGTTGATGTTGCAATGCGCGAAGTGTCAGATGTAGAATTTTTTATGCATACTGTCATTGTGCTAATGCTTGGATCATTACAACCATTACCATTTGTATAAGTAGCGCCACAATTTTGTATATCAATCAGATTAACCAAAAAGCCTAATATAGAGTTTTGTTGCAAATCTGTAGATTGAGTAGTTGAAAAATAACTTCCGCTCAAAGAGCTACATTGATAGCCAAAATTTGCACTTGCTATATTACCGAAAAACATAACAAAAACTGCTATTATAACCCTAAACATATACTTCGCTAATCTCTTTTTCATCAAAATTATTTCTTTATTGATTTCATAACAGAATCTCCGGAACCGCCTTTTCCACCCCTTGCCCCTCCTTTTCCTCTGGCACTCTTAGCTTTTCCGCCTCCCCCTGAGTCATTACCTTTTTTCTCTTGTCCGCCATTTTGTGAACTTTGTTGAGAAGATTTTTTTAACTTTGACAAAGCTGCTGATGAGCCACTGGTAATAGCTTTTTTAATATCACCTGCACCAACTGGGCTAGCAACAAAATCCGTCCCTGTGATTCCCATAATAAAGGCAGTAATATCTGTCATTAAATGTTTAAGCACTGATAGTAAAATAAAGCACATAATTAAATTTTCTATAATATTTACCAAGTCCTCCCAAAACATTTTTGGACTTTGAGTAAATAAACCATTATTCCATTGAAATCTTGGAGAATTTTGCCCCTGTAAATACCCAGATTCAGTAGTAGGTTTAGCAGCAGCTATTTGTGCCGCATCTTCTTGAGATACGCTTAATGTTGAATTTGTACTTACACCAGTAGCTTGTCCAAGCGTCGATATTGCAGGATTACTCACTGAACCCAGAAGACCCCTAACAGGATTATTAAGAAAATATCCTAGACTCATTGTGCAAGTATCTATATCAGATTGTCCAGAATAATCATCTGAATTTAGGCTAATAAAAAAATCTCGAAATTTTGCTTGTGATCCATCACTTGCTTCATATGTAACATCTACTGAATTAAAAAAACATGTTCCATAAAATGCTCTATCATAGACAGAGAACATAATAGCCATAAAAGCAAGTGCAACTGCTGGTTGAAGTACTAGGCCAAGCAAAGTCTTCCACCATTTATCAAAATATTCTTGGGTTCGTTCAAATAACATAAGAGGTACAAATACAGGTGCTAGCATACCAATAATTACTATTAAAATCATCCCACTGACGAATAAGCAAATTGCGTAAGCCACGTATGATAATATCATTATTGGATAGGAAAGAGCCATCATAACAAGAGGGATATCTCCCAAAATTAACCCAGGCATAGCTAAGAAAACATATGGTGGAATTTGATGATTTACTGGGTCATTTGATACATCTTTCAAAAGCATTTCAACAAAACCATCATACCCAATGTAGAAAGATAATCTACAATCAATCTGATCCCATAATGACATATTACTATCATAGAGCGATGTTGTATATAAAGTGTCCGGGAATTGACATAAGCCATTTATTTGCGAAACACCTTGCATCATCCAACTGGCAATCTCTGTTATACCATTTAACATAAGCGGAAATAAAAATGTGCTCATACCATCATATCTTTCACTGCCACCGCCACTACTCATATTAATTCCTATAGAAAAGTACGTAACGAATATGACTTTTACGACAGCTGTAATAAAGTCTTTGTTTTTTATTTTTTCTGGAGTCAAAGCAATCTTTCCTCCTAACCATGCTAAATAAATTATAATAAATGCGGTAACTGCCGATTGCATGCTACTTTGGAAAGCATGAATTACATTATTTTTGTTGGCGCCAAGTTCATTTGCAAGTATCACAGCAGAACTTCCACCAGCATTATTAGACACACTTCCAGATGGGGCAGAAAAAAGAGTTCCATCTACAAGCGTAAGTGCAGCTTGTCTTATACATGAAACTATAACAGAAGTTATTGGAAATGGTGTTTGTGATGAATCTTCTGCTATAGTAGCACAGTCATTTGCTTGAATCATTGCATCTGGAAAAGGTTCTTCAATATATTTACATCCAAGCGGAGACATTGCGCCTGTAACTGTGAGTATATTTACACAAATTCTGTCCTGACTTACAGCAACATTATACATAAAAGCTAATACAGGAGAAAGTGTTGGAACACCTATCATTATAGAAGGAACAAGCACTGTAGCTGCCGCTGCTCCAACCTCAAATACTACATCTCCATAAAATGTAAGATCCATAGGTCCAGTAGAGTGGTCAAACATATATGTGTTAATGTTTGGCAATGGACTTGAACCAGAGAAAATTGATTCAAAAGCAGAAAGACCATTATTAGCTATCAACAATACATTGCTACACCATGAAAAATTTAATACTGGATTTGCATAGCTTGCTTTATTTGTAGGCAAACAATTCCCCGTAACATTAGTAACCTGGTCTTGATGCATTTTAAGCCTCATAAGAGCTCCGGTACTCATTCCAGCTGTCACTAGAGACGTGTATGCCATGCTAAAAATTGGTTGAGCCATGCAAGAATAAGGTACATTGTACTGTAAAGCATCAGCCGCGAAACCACTTTCGCATCCCAAATATCTCCCTATATCTGCTGCCGTACTACTAGATGCAGATGCAGCGCTATTTAGAGACGATTGTGCATTTGCAATATCAGACTGACTTACATCCGCTAATGTTGAGCTACTAACAAAAACAAAACTCAACATTACTAAGAAAATACATAGTTTTATCACTCTGTTTATTGTAGAGTCTAAAACCAACCCAATATGACTTTTGCCATGATAATTAGCATATTTTTGCACAAAATTCTGCAGAAAGCGAAAATATTTCAAATTGCTTAAATATAAAATTTTATATAACATTTTTACTTTATTTCAACATTGAAGCTTCCTCATAAAAATGAGGTAGCCATTTTTCTGGATCATCTCCATGTTCTTTTCTTAAACGATCAAGCAATAAAACTGTTTCTGTTCTACCTGATAAAACATTTATTATATTAGCCATTCCAGATAAATTTACTCTGGCCACTACAGAACTAATACCTTGTTTTACGACAAAATATCTTGTAGATGGATCTGTAGTTTTTATTATTTCAAATTCTCTTTGACTTAACATAAACCCAGTTCTATATACCTCAGTTGCTTTCAAATTTGGCAAAAATATCTGAGTTGCAGTTTGTTGGATTAATGTGTCACTTATTCTACTCTTCACCGCATCCTCAACACTCTGAGTTGCAAAAATCACAAATGTGTTTAGCTTTCTAAGAACTTTAAGCCAATCTTTAATTTTGGGAGCAAAAACTGGATTATCTATGAGAGCCCAAGCCTCATCTAGAACTATCATTGTAGGACTACCATCTAATGATAAATTTATTCTATGAAATACGTATAGAAGCACTGGGGAAAGACTAGTAGGATCTTTCAATAGCTCTGCCATCTCAAAACCAAATACTCTAGCTTTTGTTAAATCTATACTATCTTCATCATTATCAAAAATCTTTGCATGTGATCCCTTTCCATGCCACATTGCAATTCTACCTGCAAGAGTGCCTGGTCCGTCTATACCAAGAAACGGAACAATATTTGAAAGCTTTCTGTCTTTTTGATCAAGCTTAAAATTGCCGTCTATCGCCTGTGTAATAAGTTTAATATCTTCAGCAGATAACGACTCATTATTGCCTGTTACAAGAATTTTCAGCCATTCAAGTAAAAATGTTCTATTTTCTCCTGTATCAGATAATTGCAACGGATTAAAATTACACTTTTGACCTGGGTTAATTACAGTATATACACCACCAAGAGCCCGTATGAATATTTCTGCCCCCCGATCTTTATCAAAAAAATACATCCTACATTTATATTTTTGTGCTTGAGCACATAAAAAATTCATTAAAACAGTCTTACCTGCCCCTGTTGGCCCAATTATTAATGAGTGGCCTACATCACGCACATGAAAATTAAAAAAATATGGTGTTCCTGATGTTGTCTCAAGCACTGTAACAAATTCCCCCCAATGATTGCCTGATATTTTACCAAGAGGGTAGTTGTGCATTGAGGCAAAACCGGCCAGATTCAAAGTATTTATAGTAGATTTTCTAACCAAAAATTTACTATTACCAGGTAGTTGCCCCCAATAAGATGGTTCTAGATTTACTTTTTCTCTAACAGCCTGCATACCACAATTAGCAAGCTCTACAGCTGCAATAGATAATATATTTTCTAACTCTTTTAAGCCATCTGCAATACATAACATAGTCATATGATGTTCACCGAAGCCAATTTCACCGCTCATTGCCATATCCAGAGCTTGATTTATCTCCTCTATTTGAGACACAGCTTTATCCCCAGCTTGAATCATTCTATTTTGTTGCAATTGCATTGCCCCAATAGCTACTGTTCTATTTGCAAAACTGAAACTCTGAGATATAACAAATTCGAAAGGCAACTCAAGAAAATCATCAAATACTCCAGCATTTGTAAATGGCCCATATTCGCCTATAGTTATTATACCTGCATATCTACTCCCCCTTGGCCCCATTGCTTCAATTGATCTTGAACCAAAAAATAATCTATTTGTAGCAATATACTGGTCTATGTTACCCTTAGGGGCAAGCATAGGGGAAGATTGTCCACAATTTACAAGTGTACCTAAAAATTCTATAATTTCACATCTAACACCACATTCTGTTTCTATTACAGAAAGCTGTTCTGCACCATAATCTCGAAAAGTATTAATTATTCTAGTAGACATTTCACTAATATTTTCACACATCTCGCGCATATCAGATTCCCATTCGCTTTTATCGGAACCTTGTCTTAATTTTCTGACAATATGCTCAAGCATTGCCATTCCTGCAGTATCAAACTTATATAAAATACTTATATATAACTCGTTGAAATATGATTCCATAGTCGCATATTTTTTCTTCCATTCGTTACTTAAATAAGTAACAAAATCAGCAGGAATTTTAACTGTAGGATCAAATGAGTAGTCTGAATTTGTGAAATCTAAAGGTTTTTTTTTCCTTATTGTATGAAAAAATAACGTTACATTTCCTGAAGCAAGATTTTTGAACAACAGATTTCTCATGTTTTTTCGTATATCTAAATCCTCATCATCTGCTGTTTCAAATGAGAAACCTGAAATTTTAATAACTTGAATCAGCTCATTGCTTTTTGTAAGAATTGTGTTTTTGTCCCAATGACATAGATAAGGTATAAAATGTGAAACTAACATCTCCTTTTTAGCGTGATATTCCTTAGACGATTGGGTTTTAAAAATTTTCATTATAAACTTCACCAAACTTCATAAGAATTAGCGCCATAATATCCTTTGGTCGGACATTGATTACATTCACCTAACTTAATTATGTATAATTCCATAAATCTAGGTTCTCTGAACGACAAAATATATCCAAAAATATGTATCGCTACCAATAAAAAAACAAATTTTATATTTGTAAACATAACGTAGAGCATCATACAAAGCATTACATTTATCATTGCAAATTTCATATTGACTCCCAAAAGTAATGTAGGTCTCGTTAGGCCTACAAAAAGTGGATCATTTTCCATTCTAACCTCACAATATTAGATAAAAAGCATTCTAAATTAGAAATTCATCATTAATCAAATTAATAATTTCAGCTAAGTTCTTAATCACTACATTTACATTTGTATTGTGATTATATTGTTTTACTTATTGAGGCTATGGTTATTTGATTTGGATATGGGACTAGGAATATTGAAGCGAAGCCTATACTCATTGCGTCATTCCTACGAAAGCAGGAATCCATTTTCTTAAAACTAGATACAGCATAAATGCGAAATGACTGAGAAGAGTAACAATGTCCCATGTTCAAATTAAATTACTATAAATTATGTTACTTTGTTGCTAGTATTTACCTAGCACTTACTTATAGGTTTTTCTGACTTAGACTGTATTAGCTTCTACCATCTCTAACAACACTAGATCTTCTTTTTGGTAAACCTGGAGCCCGCCCTAAGCCAGCTCTTGACAATCTTTTTTCAACTTTCATAGCATCCATATATTTTTTTACTTCTTGTTTTATATCTTTTCCCATTTTAGAATAAAATTCTTTCTTCACAGCTCTTTCTAAAGCAGGGTGGGCTACTTTCAAATCTTCTAACATATGTTCACATTTTGCCCATCTTGCTCTTTCAAGCTCTCTATCTTCATGATTATATCTTGCATGTACTTCAAGGCCATAAGGATGCTTACCATCTCTTATTAAATATTTAGATAAGGCTATTTCTTTTGCAAAATCTCTAAGAGCAGAATTATATACTTCTTTTTGTGCGGCTGTTGCTGTTTCTGATGGAATTTCAGTATCTAAAAATCTCTTTTTACTAGCTTCGAGCCACTCGTCACGAAGCACATGATATGCCATTTTTTTTGTATATGTTTTTCCTTCTTGATCTTCTCTTGATATATTGTGCACATGCTCAATATGAGAACTTCTCATAATTACTGGTAACTCTACGGTGCGGAAGTAACTCCCAATAGACGCCCCTTTGACTGAGGTTATTATTCTCTCACTAGATCTTTTGGCAAATGAAATAGAAGAAAAAGCACAAACAGCTCTAATTACATCCTTAGGCACGTCCGTTTTTCGTTCATATTCATACAAATCAAGAACTCCATTCCTTCCTTCGTAATTTTGCATTAAATGAACACCCATCTCAGGATGTCCAGCTTGAAACGCCAAAGCTACTTCTTTCCCATGATGAGTTTTAATAGATCCATCCGCATTTCTATCCACATCATTTGCCCAAAAAACATGCGTAGCGCCTTCAACTCCAAAATTAGCTGAGCAATCTATTACATATTTCACATCAGGATGGTCTAGAACAGATACTGGAGATGTAGAATCTTCTCTTAAAGCTAAAGTTTCTGTAACACTTGTTGGTGTCTTTGTCATAATCTCTACCTTATACAATATGAAAAATTAATATCACGAGTAAATCCTAAAACATATAACGCTTCTTTCATACTATAGTATACTTCATCTTCTAAAGACTTTGGGATATATAAACCACAAGAACCGTTTCTATAGTCATCTATAACAAACTCTCTTTGATCACGTCCTTGTTTATATTTCAACAACTTTCTATCACAATTACTATAATCAAGTTTAAATTCACAACCAGTGTCTTCATCAACCACATGTTTATAATTCCCTAGAACAATTTTAAATGCCATGCTTTCTCCGAAGAACGTTATTTTGTTGTTTGTGTGTGATTATCTATAATTCTTTTTTTAGAATCAAATATTTCTAAATTCTTTGATTAAAAAAATTATTTCTAGTTGCAAAATGTACTAATTTTGAGCTTTTCGTAATATCTTTACAAATATATTATGATCTTCAAGATTTATTGAATAATTATGCCCTCCCTTTCCATCTGCCACAAAATATATATAATTTGTTTTAGCAGGGTTTATTACAGATTGTAATGACTTTAAACCAGGACACGCTATCGGACCAGGAGGCAATCCTCTATAAATATATGTATTATATGGTGAATCAAATAATAAATCTTTTTTTGTAAGCACCCTGCCAAAACTTGACTTTCCCATTGTTATCCCATAAATAACTGTGGGATCTGCTTGCAGAGGCATATTTTTTTTAATTCTATTTAAAAAAACAGATGCAATAATTGGTTTTTCAACATCATTTCCAGCTTCTTTTTCTACAATAGATGCAAGATTTATTAACTTTTCTTCATTGTCTATGAAACTATTATTAGCAAGTTGAGGTACTAGCCGGTCTAGAGTAGATCTCATTCTTTCTCTCATTAATTTTATAATTTTGCTCCTAAGATCACCATATTTAAAATAATATGTATCTGGGAACAAAGACCCCTCTTGTATTGTGTCGCTTTGAATTGTACCAACCAATCTCTCTTCCTTTAACAATAAATCTATTATTTGAGAAGAAGTATAACCTTCAGGTATTTTTATTTTTCTAACAATAGATTCTCCATCACAAATTATTTTTACAACTGATTTTAAGGACTGACCAGGTAAAAATTCATATTCACCAGCTACAAGCTTTCTTGATTGTGCTACAGTCTTTACATACAAGAGAAATATCCATTTATTATTTATAACTCTATTATTTGCAAGAATAGTAGCTATTTTAAGAGATGAAGAGCCTGGTTTTATAATTAGAGTCAAAGGCTCATGTATGTTATTTGGCTTATCTATTGACGTAATGAAATATACTGAGAATATGCAAATAGAAACAGATGCAACAATAAACAACAAACCATGCAGAGTCTTAATAAATCGAAAAATTTTTTCTAAATTTTCTTGAGCGCTAAACAAACGTTAGTCCCCCCAAATCCGAAAGAATTTGTAATAGCATAATTAAATTTATGTTCTTTCGCTCTTTTAGCTACAAGATCAATTTGCACATCATCTATAGGGTCATCAAGATTTAGAGTTGGAGGCAATATTTGATCTTTTAAAGCAAGTGCTGTAAAAATAGCCTCTGCACTTCCTGCCGCTCCTATCATATGGCCTATTGCAGACTTTGTAGAAGACATTTTTACGTTAGGGTTTGTATCAAGAAATAAAGTTTGTACTGCTTTTAGTTCAGATGCATCACCTATTTGAGTTGAAGTCCCGTGAGCGTTAATATAACCCACATCTTGTACAGCAATAGCAGCATCATTTAATGCTCTTTTCATAGCGCTCAAACCACCTAAACCTTCCGGATGAGTAGATGTGATATGGTATGCATCACTAGCAAGACCATAACCTATTATTTCAGCATAAATTTTTGCTCCTCTTTTTTTCGCATGTTCGTATTCTTCTAGAACTACAACACCTGCACCTTCGCTTAAAATAAAACCATCGCGAGCTTTATCCCAAGGTCTTGATGCTTGCTCAGGATTTGCATTATTAGTTGAAAGAGCACGCGCAGAAGAAAAGCCAGCTATACCAAGGTTATTAACAGGAGCTTCAGCTCCTCCTGCCACAATAACATCAGCATCACCATATTTGATTAATCTACAAGCATCACCAATTGCATGAGCGCCTGTTGCACAAGCAGTAACAACAGAGTGATTTGGTCCCTTAAACCCGTATTTAAGACTAATATGACCTGAAAGAAGATTTATAATACAGGAAGGTATGAAAAATGGACTAACTTTTTGCCCTTTATGAATTTGTATTGCAGCATTTTCAATCGCTTCCAAACCACCTATACCAGATCCAAGGAGTACCCCTGTCCTATCCTGTTCATATTCAGACGTCGCAACCCACCCGCTATCTGCTATTGCTTCAGCTGACGCCGCTATGCCATATTGAATAAATAGATCCATTTTTTTCAGATCTTTTGGTTCAATATAATCATCTCCGTTAAAAGAATGACCGTCCTTATCCTTTAGGATTCCTGCGATTTTTGTTGGAAAATTAGAAACATCGAATCGAGTAATCTCGGAGATTCCAGACCTTCCAGAGAGCAAGCTACTCCAGGTATCTTTTGCTGTAAATCCAAGTGGAGTAAGAAGACCTACCCCAGTAATTACCACACGTCTCTTTGTCATGCTATAATCTATATTTTAAGCAGTTGTTTAAATCAATTTTGCTTATTTAAGATGCAGTTTTTTGTTTTACGAATGCAACAGCATCTGAAATTGTAACAATTTTTGCAGCTTCTTCATCACTTGTATCACAGCCAAATGCAGCATCAATTGCCATCACAATCTCCACTTGATCAAGACTATCAGCTCCAAGATCTTCAACAAGCCTAGACTGAGGCGTAATTTTAGCTTTTTCAATACGTAAGCACTCAGCTATAATTCCAATAATTTTAGACTCAACTGCATCCATTTTTAGACCCCTTATAAATTAATTTTAAATAGCTATCGAAAGCAGATAGGCATTTATTTATCACACTTTTTTAAATTGCACCAGAAAAAATATCAACTTTTGATAGATTACCTATTCAATAACACCATATTATAGATATAAGTATCTGATATTTATGAAAATAATAAAAAACTATTTGTGGCTAAAGTATTTTTAATTTATATCAAACTCGTCAGCTATATCTTCGTCTTGCTTTGCCATAACATAGT
>Ga0206846_1081_pt1 | contig 16564 bp, 10 predicted proteins | sample Alteio_BWOrgCont_20_FD_152878 | JGI IMG/M metagenome (GOLD analysis project Ga0206846, IMG submission 152878) | Enriched cells from forest soil in Barre Woods Harvard Forest LTER site, Petersham, Massachusetts, United States -... | ecosystem: Environmental > Terrestrial > Soil > Temperate forest >... | reverse complement strand
TCGCCGCTCTCACAATCCCCGTGCTCATCGCTTGCGCTGTTTCCCGCGCAACCGATCTCTCCACAACCCTCGCCCACATTCGCTCCGCCAACGTCCTCCGCTGTGGCGTCGACATCGAAGAAGCCGAATACTCCACCTCAGACGACCACGGCGACCGTGCAGCCTTCGACGCCGATCTCTGCCGCGCCGTCGCCGTTGCCGTCCTCGGCAGCAAAGCTCAAATCGCCATCACCAACTATCCCGACGACGCAGCCGCGATGGCCGCCCTCCGCTCCGGCCAAGTCGATCTCATCCCCACGCTCACCGACGACTTCACCCACCAGGCCGGAACTCACCTCGCCTTCACCCGCCCCGTCCTCTGGGACGGCGTCGGCTTTCTCACGCCCTCCGCGAGCACCATCAAACGCGCAAATCAATTAACCGGCCAAAAAATCTGCTTCCTCGTCGAAACCACCGTGGAAGAAAGCCTCCGCGCCTGGTTCGCCCGCGAGCATTTGAATTTTGTCCCGTTTCCTTTTCAGGAAGAAGGTGAAATGCAAGCCGCCTTCGCCACCGGAAACTGCGCCGCCCTCGCCGGCGACCGCACCCGCCTTGCGCAAACCCGCGCGGCCATGGCCAGTCACGGCAAACCCACTCGCCTGCTGCCTGAAACCATCTCAAAGGATCCGCTCGCCGCAGCCGTCCGCGACGACGACCTTCAATGGATCTCAATCGTGAACTGGGTGATGGAATCGCTTGTCCAGGCCGAAGAAAGCGGCGTCACTGTGACAAACGCACACCAACTCGCCACAGTTGCCTCGGCCGATAAAAACCCGCAGCGCCGCTTTCTCCTCGGCGGATCTCACCAGATTGGCACTGCGCTAGGCCTGGACAACGATTGGGTTGCTGAAGTGATCGAATCCACCGGCAATTACGGTGAAATCTACGATCGCGATCTCGGCGCAAAATCGCCGATGAACCTGCCCCGCGGCGAAAGCAGGCTCTCAACCAACGGCGGCCTCATGATCGCCTTGCCGCCCAAATAGATGTAACCCGGGGTGCCCCATCCATTTCGCAGCACCATAGCGAAATGGGTGGGAAACCACGAACCCAGCCTGCCTCGTTCTACTTCCCGCTCGCCTTCATCAACAGTTCCACCGAAGGCGCCACCTTATCCAGCAGCACCGCCTGCGGTTTCGCCGCCGCCTTCAACATCGCGAGGTTCTTCTCTCGCTCGGCGCCACTCATCGACCGATGATTCTTCAAATCATCCAGCGCCTGCAGTCCCAAAGCCGCCAACTGCGACAGACTCCGCGACAGCGGCGCCAACTCCGCCGTCAGTTCGGAACCAGCCAGCGTCGGCGCAAGCTTCGCATCATTGTCGCGCCACAACACCAGCCAGTCGTGCGCCTGTTGCCACTGCTGTGGCGAAGCCTTGCCCGCGGCAATCGCCGCAGCAAGCTTGTCGAACTCCCGCGCCGTCTCGCTCTCCGGAGTCACAGCATCCACCAGCCGGTTCAGCGGCGAAGAAGTGTCGTAGTGCCGCAACTCCTCGCGCGCATAACCCAGCGGCGGCTGCACCACGCTCGCCAGCACCTCCAGCGCTTCGGGATTCGCCAAGCCGCTCATGCGCTGAAGCATCGCCAGCGTCGACGAATTGTGTTCCAACCCATCATCATTCAACTTCAGCGAGACCGCCGCCATTCGCCGATACATCGAATCCACATCGCGCACATCCTGCGCACTCCAGAACCGCTCCGCAATCGCCGCCGTTCGCGGCCAGATGCGGCTGTCGATATTCTCCGGAGTCACAAACTCGCTCCACATCGTCGCCTCGCCGCCCAGCACGCGCGCCTTCTGTTCCGCATTGAGGCTGGCACCGTCCCCGCCCAGCGGATCGACCAGGTAATGCTCCGACGCCGGCTTGTTCAGGTCGATGTAATAGCCATTCGAAAGCAGCACGCGATTCCCCTGCCGAGCCGCCTCCGCCAGTGCCTTGGGTCCGCGCCACGACTGGATTACCACATCCCGCGGCGTATCGGGCTGCAACACCTCATCCCAGCCCATCATGATCTTGCGGTGCGCCGCCACCAGCTTCTGCACGCGCCCGGTGAAATACGACTGCAGTGCCGCATTGTCCTTGATGCCGTGCTCGCGCATATAAGCCTGGATGCGCGCATTCGCGTCCCACTCCTTGCCGTCGCACTCGTCGCCGCCAATGTGGAAATACGCGTCCGGAAACAGGGCAGTCATCTCGCCAATGAATTTGTCGAGAAATTCATACGTCGTCTCCCGCGTCGGATCCATCGCCGCATCCAGCACGCCCCATTTCGTCGCAATCTCGTAAGGCCCCGTCCCGCTCGCAATCTGCGGATAACCCGCGAACCACGCCGTCGTATGGCAAGGCATGTCGAACTCCGGCACCACGCGGATGCCCCGCTCCCGCGCATATTCGACGACCCTGCGAACCTCCCTCTGCGTGTAGAAGCTTCCGTTCGATCCCTTCTCCGTCAGCATTGGAAACTGCTTGCTCTCCACGCGGAATCCCTGGTCGTCCGACAGGTGCCAGTGCAGCACGTTCAGCTTCACCGCTTCCATGCCGTCGATGTTGCGCTCGATCACATCCAGCGGCATAAAGTGCCGGCCCACGTCGATCATCAGCCCGCGCCATAGAAACCGCGGCTGATCGTTGATCGTCACCACCGGCGCCGCGAATCCCTGCGGCGTAATGTGCACCAGTTGCAGAAATGTCTGTAGCCCGTGCAGGATGCCCAGCGGATTCGGCGCCGACAACTCCACATGATCCGTCGCCACCACCAGGTGATACGACTCATCCTCACCCAATTGCTCCACCGCCTCGCCAGGAGCAGCAGTGCTGATCACGAATGCGCCCTTGTCCGTCGGCACATCCACGGCAAACGGAATTCCCGTTTCGCGCCCCAGCGTTTCAAGGAACCGTCGCCGCCCCTCAAGCACGCGCGTATCGGGATAATCGTGAACCGCCACGGCAAAGCTTCCATCTATGACAAACTGCCCTTGGCCCTCGGTCACATGCGCTGGCCACGGCATCAAAGCCAGCTGGCTCTGCTCCTGCGCAAGCGCCGCTGAAGAAGGCGTCAACATAGAACCGGCAAAAAAGAGAAGAAGTGCGAAGCGGAACGGAAAAAGCGGTCTCAAGAAGCGTCTCCTGGGCGTTGGATGGGTTGGCTGTGGTGTGGCCGCATGATCTCCCGCCTGATTTGGGCTCTCGGCATTTCGGACGCCGAATCGGAGCGGAAGCGACCTCGCCGTAATCATACATGGCCATCCACGCCATCGCAGCGATCAATTTCGGCCTTTTTGCTCACTACCACGCCCAGCCAAGGCAAACCCATCCCGGCCGCCTCGATCCCCATCTCAATCCCCCAGAACAACCCCGGAATAGTATCGACCCGGTTACCTGCCGATGCGCCATCCTTCCCTCCCCGCCGTGACAGCCCACCTCAATTCGCGCTACGCTTGAGTGTATTCACCCGCGCGCGCGGCCGAAGGAGCCCCACAAAACCACCATGCCAATACAGACGACCTCCAAAATCTGGCACAACGGCAACTTGATTCCCTGGGAAAATGCCACTCTCCACGTAATGAGCCACGTCATCCACTACGGCTCCAGCGTTTTCGAGGGCGTCCGCTGCTACGGGCAGCCCTCCGGCTCGGCCGTTTTCCGCCTGCCCGAGCACATGCAGCGCCTCATCGATTCGGCCAAAATCTACCGCATGGAGCTTCCCTACACCCTCGACGAGCTCTGCGCCGCCGTTGTCGATGTGATTGAAGCCAATGGCGTTGCTCCTTGCTACATCCGCCCCATCGCCCTTCGCGGCTACGGCGAAATCGGCGTCAGCCCCAAGGGCTCGCCCATCGAGATCTACATTGCCAACTTTCCCTGGGGCAAATACATCCAGGGCACCGGCGGCGCAGACGTCTGCGTCTCCAGTTGGAATCGCCTCGCTCCCAACACCATGCCCGCGTTGGCCAAAGCCGGCGCCAATTACATGAACTCCCAGCTCATTCGCATGGAAGCCGAGATCAACGGCTACCAGGAAGGCATCGCCCTCGATGTCAACGGCCTGGTCAGCGAGGGCAGCGGCGAAAATATTTTCGTGGTCCGCAACGGCGTCATCTACACGCCGCCTCTTGCCAACTCCGCGCTCTCCGGCATCACCCGCGACTCTGTGCTCACCCTCGCCCGTCACCTCGGCCTCACTGTCGTCGAGCAGGCCTTCCCGCGCGAACTGCTCTACATCGCCGACGAAGTCTTCTTCTCCGGCACCGCCGCCGAAGTGCAGCCCATTCGCACCATCGACCGCATCATGGTCGGCGACGGCAAGGTCGGCGAAATCACCAAGAAAATCGCCGATGAATTCTTCGGGATCGCCAACGGCCTCCGGCCCGACCGTTTCGGCTGGCTGACCCCGGTAAAAGTTGATGCAGCGGACGCGGTGCCTGCATAGAGCCGCGGGCAAGTTCCTTGGCTCACAGGGCGGCCCATCCGGCCGCCCTTTCTTTTTGAGCAGCACCCCTTGAACACCTCAAACACCCCGCAAACGCTGGGTTTCCCCGGTCTCGATTCTGAGACCGGGGAAACCATGAACCTCAACCCACCTCCCAGGCAACAACCTTGGGTGCCCCATCCATTCCGCAGCCTCATCGCGGAATGGGTGGGAAACCACGAACCCCAACCAGCTTCTTAACCAGCCAACGAACACTGGGTGCCCCCGGTTTCGATTTTGAGACCGGGGAACCACGAACCTCAACCCGCCACAATCAGACCTCACTCATACCGCAGCGCCACCACCGGCTCCACCTTCATTGCCGCCCGCGCTGGAATCAGCGTAGCCGCCAGCGCCACCACCCCCAGCACCACCACCACGCCAACATACGTCCACGGATCACGCGCACTCACATGAAACAGCAGGCTTGTCAGCAGCCGCGCCGACACCAGCGACGCACCCAGCCCCAGTACTCCTCCAATCACAATCAGTCGCACTCCCTCCCCCGCAATCAGCCGCAGAATATTCCCACGCGTCGCCCCCAGCGCCATGCGCACGCCAATCTCCTGCGTCCGCTGCGTAGCCACAAAAGCAATCACTCCATACAGCCCGATCACCGCCATCAGCAGCCCGCAGCATGCAAAAAAGCCCAGCAGTGCCGTCTCAAACCGCGGCCGGTCGGCCAGTTTGCTCACCACCTGCTCCATCGTGTCCATCTCCACCGGCGCTGTGGGGTCCAGTTGCGCGACTCTTGCATGAATCCACGGAGCCAGAGCCGCAGCGGGCAAGCTCGATTCCAAGAGGAAGACCTCGTGGTTATCCCAATATTCCGACTGTCCATTGGTTTGCAGCTCGTAAAACTCCGGTTCATCCTCCCCGGCAAGCCCGCCATTTTTCACCATTCCCGCCACGCCCACCACCGTATACACCGGTCCAGCCTGCCGGTACGGATTGAACATCTCGTGCATCACGTGGCGCCCGACCGCATTGCCTTCCGGAAAAAAGCGTGCCGCCAGGTCCTTGCTCAAAATGGCCAGATGCTGGTTCAGTCCGCGTTCCTCTTCGCTGAAATTAGCTCCCTCCACAATTGGAATCCGCAGCACGCGAAAATAGTCGGGCGTAACCTGCCGCCAAGCCACACTTCCGCCCGCACCTGCCGGCGTTGGAGGCTTGCCCTCCACCTCAAATTCCGAGTAGCGCGATCCCGCATGAGGTCCACCCGGCGGCAACGAGTTGCTTATCCCCACCGCCGTCACTCCCGGCAACTGGCGAAATGCCGCTTCCGCGCGAAGATAAAAATCCCGCGTTCCCGCCGGGTAGCGTTCCCAATTCAGCGGAACATGTACCGTAATCACGTTGCGCGTCTGCATCCCCAGGCTTTGCCGCTCCAGGTTGGAGAAGCTCCTCACCAGCAAGCTCGCCCCAGACAGCAGCACCACGCACAAACCAATCTGTCCCACCACCAGCACGCGCCGCAGCCGCGCCTGTGTCGCCGTCCGTGCTTGCCTCGCTGCCAAAGCTCTGGCCTTCGGTATCTCCAGTGCCGGCAAAATCCCAAATATTGTTGCGCACACCATCGCCAGAACTACCATGAATAAAGTAATTCGCAAGTCAAGCCGAGCCGAAGCCAGGAAAGGCATGCCTGTCGGCCCAATCGAGATGAAGCCACGCAACAAGATTTCCGCCAGCACGCAGCCGGCGGCCGTTCCGCCAATCGCCAGCAGAACAGCCTCCGTCAAAGTCTGCCGCAGCAGCCTTCCCCGGCTCGCACCCAGCGCCGAGCGCACCGCCATTTCCTTCTCGCGAGCCACCCCGCGCGCTGAAAACAGGCTCGCCACGTTCGCGCACGCAATCGCCAGGACCGTCAGCACCGCCCCCAGCAGCACCCACGCGACCCTGTACACATCCGCCATCTGCAAATCGCGAATCGACCGCACCTGCAGATGGAAGTCCTTGCGAAGCTCCGCCGGTATCCACTCCCGGGTGTGCAGAAAGAGCGGTTCCATTTCCGCCTTCGCCTCTGCCAGACCGATCCCCGGCTTCAATCGTGCAAACGCCCACAATGGAAGCCCTATGCCGCTGTTCACCGTATGCTGCTCGGCAATGTCGATCTGTGCCGGCCGCAGAATATCCACCTCCTGCAGCCGCGGCATCTCAAAATCCCTGGGCAGCACGCCCACGATCTGTGTCGCGTGCCCATCAAGATTCACCGTCTTGCCCACCAGCGCCGGATCGCGGTCAAATCGACTCAACCATAGCCCGTCGGTGATTACCACCACCCGCGGGCCATTCGGCACATCTTCCTCTTTTGTGAAGTTTCGTCCCGCTACAGGCGTCACTCCCAGAGTAGGCAAAAAATCCTGTGCCACCGAAATGCAGTGCAAATGCATCGGATTTGTTTCCGTCAAATTGCAATCGCCGTATCCCGTCTCGAATGTCAGCGCCTCAAATGGCTTCTGATTGTCCCGCCACTCGAAGAAGAATCCCCCCAGCGTGAACTCCTGCCTCTGCATCGGCTGTACCAGTCCCACCGACACCAGCCGGTCGTCGTGCGCATACGGCAGCGGCCGAAACAGAATCCGGTCCACCACGCTGAACACCGCCGTCGTCGCGCCAATGCCCACCATCAGCGTCGCAATCACCGCAACGGTGAACACCCAGTTCCGCCGGAACCCGCGCAGCGCATAGCGCACATCCTGCTCCACCGTCCCCAGCCACCACCCTGGCCGCTGCGCGAAGCTCTGCTCCCGCGCCCGCTCCACGCCACCGAACTCAATCATCGCCTCCCGTCGCGCCTCTTCGGCCGTCATCCCCGCGGCAACATTCCTTTCCACCGACTGCTCGACGTGAAAGCACAGCTCCTCATCCAGCTCATCCGGCTTGCGCCGCACAAAGAAAAATCGAATGCGCGTCAACCATTCGCTCAGCATCAAGCTCCCTCCGGAATCCGCCCCAGCACCAGCCCGATCGCATCCGACAGCCGGTCCCAGCTCTTCAGCTCCGCCTGCAACTGCCTGCGCCCCGTCGCCGTCAGCGAGTAGAATTTCGCCCTGCGATTGTTCTCCGACGCGCCCCAATCGGCGCGGATCCAGCCCTTGTACTCGAGCCGATGCAGCGCCGGATAAAGCGATCCCTGCCCAATCTGCAGCACATCCTTCGACACCTGCTGGATCCGCTGCGCCACACCCCAGCCGTGCATCGGCCCCGCCGCCAGCGTCTGCAAAATCAGCAAATCAAGCGTTCCCTGCAGCAGGTCTGTAGTTGGCTGCATAGCTCCCCTCGACGTTCGACAATAGATGTACGCCGCTTCCTGTCGAATGTCAAGGGGGGAGAACGTCGCGGGAACATTTCCGAAACGCTTCGCGTAGATTGAACTGACACGGGCAGCACCTTTCCTGCAGCCCGCAAAAGGAGATTCGCATGCGCAAGATCGTCTGTGCCGCCACCCTGGCCGCCATCATGCTCCTCACCGCCTCCAGCAGCTTTGCCGCGCCGCCCGCGATCAAATCAACCTCCGGCCAAATCGTCATCATCTTCAAAGACGGCCACAAACAAGCCTTCAACCTCGCCGATATCGAGCGTGTCGAGTTCCCCACCTCTGATGTGGCAACCTCCGCAATCTCCTCCGGCCCCTCCCGCGGCCACTTCATCGGCAAATGGGAAGCAGGCGACGGCTCAGGAAACACCTTCTACATCACCCTCGACGAAGACGGCAGCGCCATGCGTTCCATCGGCGATGTGCATGGCAAGTGGGAATACGTGAACGGTGAAGCGCAGGTCACCTGGGATGACGGCGCCCAGGACGCAATTCGCAAAGTCGGCTCGCATTATCAGAAATTCGCCTACCGGTCCGGCAAGTCATTCACCGATGTGCCGGACAACGTGACCAACGCCCGCAACATCACCCCCAAACCCATCTAGCGTCACAAGCCTTCCCACAGCCTCGGCGAGTATCATCGATTAGGAACACCGCTCCGCGAGGGAAGCCGACCACCCGCATGAAACCCGACATGAAAGTCCGCCTGGCCGGCCTCGAACTCACCAACCCGGTCATCGCCGCCAGCGGCACCTTTGGTTACGGCATCGAATTTGAAGAAATCGTCGCCCTCGAATCGATCGGCGGCTTCGTCACCAAGGGAATCTCCCTCGAACCCATGGCCGGCCACGCCGCGCCGCGCATCATTCAAACCGCCGCCGGCATGCTCAACGCTATCGGCCTGCAAAACGTCGGCGTCGAAGACTTCGTCACCCGCAAACTGCCGCCGCTGGCCCGCTATCCCGCCTGCAAAGTCATCGTCAATGTCTTCGGCTACACAGTCAACGACTACATCCGCGTCATCGAGCGCCTCAACCACGCCGAAGGCATCGCCGCCTATGAGCTAAACGTCTCCTGCCCCAACGTCCACGCCGGCGGCATGGTCTTCGGCACCGATCCCGGCTCGCTCGAATACCTTGTCAGCCAGTCGAAGAAAATCAGCACCCGTCCGCTCATCGTCAAGCTCTCGCCCAATGTCACCTCCATCACCCACATGGCCAAAGTTGTCGCCGACTCCGGCGCCGACGCCGTCAGCCTCACCAACACCTTCCTCGCCATGTCCATCGACGTCGAAACCCGCAAGCCGCGCCTCAGCAACGTCACCGGCGGCCTCTCCGGCCCGGCCATCAAGCCCATCGCCCTGCGCATGGTCTACGAAGCGGCGCAAAAGGTCCACATTCCAATCCTCGGCCTCGGCGGCATCATCACACCCGAAGACGCCGTCGAATTCCTCCTCGCTGGCGCAACCGCCATCCAGGTCGGCACAGCCAGCTACGCCGATCCACGTGCCACCGAGCGCCTCGCCCGCGGCCTCGAGTCCTGGTGCCGCAGCCACCAGGTCGAAAAAGTAACCAGCCTCACCGGCGCGATCGAAGTTCCCGGCGCTTGAATCCACCGCGTTCCCATCTCATTTCGAGCTCTGTCCACGCTGACTTGCTAACTCGCTGACTCTGCGCAGCAGAGGCTAACTTGCTGAAAAGAACCCAGTCGCGCCACTGGAAACGGCTTCAGAGATCGCGCCCCGCATTTGTCTTTTATCTCAATTCGGTTTACCATTGCTTTGTGCAGACTTCCCTCTGTTGTCGCCGCTGTATGCCGCCTCGCGCACAAGGGTGACCTGGGTCTGACAGTCTGATCGAGTTCCAAGGTTTCTCCATCGCCCGCGACACAGCCAATGCTGCCGCGGGTTTTCTATTTCTGAAGTCAAAGGAAAACATGCCCGACGCAACTCCAGCGAAAGAAACCAAAGCCCAGCGCGCCGAGCGCCTCAAGCTCGCCAAAAACCCCTGGGAGGCCTTCGACGAGGTCCGCGCCTTCGCCCGCGCCGGCCGCTCCAGCGTGGTGCCCGAGTGGGCCTCACTCTACTTCAAGTGGTGGGGCATCTACACCCAGGGCGACGGCGTCGGCGCCACCGGCGGCAAAGGCGGCGAAGGCCTCACCTCCGACTACTTCATGATGCGCATCGCCATCACCAACGGCGTTCTTTCCGCGGCCCAGGCCCGCGTCATCGCCAACATCACAAAGCAGCACGCCCGCAATCTCGCCGACATCACAGTCCGCCAGGCCATCCAGCTTCACTGGCTCACCATCGAGTCCCTCCCCGAAATTGTCGACGCGCTCAGCGCCGCCGGCCTCTCTCCCAAAGGCGCATGCGGCGACGTCGTCCGCAACGTTACCGGCTGCCCGCTCGCTGGAGTCGCCGCCAACGAGCTCATCGACTCCGCGCCGCTGGCCCGCGAAATCGCCGCGCTCCTCGCCGGCAATCCCGATTTCTACAACCTGCCGCGCAAATTCAAAATCTCAGTAACCGGCTGCCCTGACTGGTGCAGCGTTCCCGAGATCAACGACATCGGCCTCACCGCGGTCGAGCACAACGGACAGGTCGGCTACTCCGTGCGCGTCGGCGGCGGCCTCTCGCGCGAGCCGCACATCGCCGTTCGCCTCGACGCATTCATCCTTCCCCATCAAGCTCTCGCCGTCGTCTGCGCCATCACCGAAATCTTTCGCGATCAGCAAGGCCTGCGCGAGAGCCGCGAACGCGCCCGCATGAAATATCTCTTCCTCAAGGAAGGCTGGACCGCGGAGCGGTTCCTCGCCGAGCTCCAGTCGCGTCTCGATTTCAAACTGCTCCCCGGTGTGCCCGAGCAAGTGCCCAACGACATCTTCCGCGATCACACCGGCATCACCCCGCAACGCCAGCAGGGCTTTAGTTCCATCGGCGCTACGGTCCTGCGCGGCCGCATCACCGGTGACCAGCTTGAAGCCGCGGTAAATCTCGCCGAGCGCTTCGGCTCCGGCTCCCTGCGCACCACCGTCTCGCAAAACCTCCTATTCATCGACATTCCCAACCACAAAGTCCATGAGCTTATCCGCGAGCTTGGTCAGATTGGCCTGCAGGTCGAGGGTTCGAACTTCTGGCGCGGCGCCATCGCCTGCACCGGCACCGAATTCTGCAAGCTCGCCATCACTGAGACCAAAGGCTTCACCCGCTGGCTCGTCGACGAGCTCGAGGAGCGCCTCCCCGGCTTCGACCAGCAGCTCAAGCTCAACGTCACCGGCTGCCCCAACGGCTGCGGCCAGCACTGGGTCGCCGACATCGGCATCGAAGGCAAGAAAATCAAGCACGAAGGCAAGCTCACCGACGCTTATTACTTCTGCCTCGGTGGAGCCGTCGGCCAGCACGCCGCCGTCGCGCGCCCCGTCGGCTATCGATGCCCCGCACCGCTCGTTCCCGAAGCCATCGAGCGCTTGCTCCGCGAATACCTTGCCGACCGCGCTCTCAACGAAAACCTCCGCGCCTGGTTCTCCCGTCACACCGACGACGAACTCCGCGCCCATTTAGCCGGCGAAGTTCTAGCAGCCGTAGACCGCGACATCCCCACCGGCCCAGTCCCGCACGCTATTGCAGACTGAAGAAATTGGTTCGTGGATTAGGAATCTCGGGATCACAAATGACTTGTCATCCTGAGCGAAGCGTACTTCAGCGGAGTCGAAGGACCTGCTTCCCGGTCTCTTCGGCTCATCTCGAACAATAGAGCAATGAGGTTCCATGGCCCTTCTACCCATCTTCCTGAGTCTCGCCAACCGCAACGTCCTCCTCGTTGGCGCAGGCAACGTTGCTCTGGACAAGATCGGATCGCTGCTTCCCACCGGCCTCCGTCTCCGCGTCATCGCCCCCGAAGCCCTCTCTGAAATCCGCACCCTGGCTCTCGAAAACAAGCTCGAATGGATCGAGCGCCCCTTCGCACCCTCCGACCTCGACGGCAGTTTCCTCGTCATCGCCGCAACAGACTCGCCGCAAGTCAACGCCGCTGTCTACCAGGGCAGCCTCGCCCGCAACATCCCCTGCAACAGCGTCGACGACATTCCCAACTGCGACTTCTTCTTCGGCTCCATCGTCAATCGTGGCAGTCTGCAAATCGCGATCTCGACGAGTGGCGAAAGCCCCGCCGTAGCCCAGCGCCTGCGCCGCGAAATCGATGCGCAACTCCCCGATGACCTCGGCCCATGGCTCGAAAATCTAGGCGAACTCCGCCGCGAAATCCTCGCCACCCATCCCCGCACTGAAGCTCGCAAACTACTTCTTCATCAATTAGCCCAGCGCCCCCTCTGCGAATCCGCAACCTGCCCCTCGCGCCAACTCGCCCGCGCGCCACTCGCAGAAAATCGTGGCAAAGTCGCATTAGTCGGCGCCGGCCCCGGCGACCCCGACCTGCTCACCGTCAAGGCTCTTCGCCAAATTCAATCCGCCGACGTGATCCTCCACGACGATTTGGTTCCGCGGACAATCCTGCAACTGGCCCAGCCCCACGCAGTGGTCGTCAACGTCGGCAAACGCTGCGGCACCAAGATCATCACCCAGGAAGAAATCAACGCCCTCATGATCTCCCACGTCCGCGCCCGTCGCAGCGTCGTCCGCCTCAAGAGCGGCGACCCGCTCATCTTCGGCCGCGCCGCCGAAGAGATGGCCGCGCTCCGCGAAGCCGGCATAGAGTTTCAAATCGTCCCCGGCATCACCAGCGCCTTCGCCGCCGCAGCCGCCGTCGGCTGCTCGCTCACCGATCGCAACAGCGCATCGAATGTAACCTTCTCCACCGGCCATCACGCGCAGTCCCATAACCATGCGCCGCTGCCGGAAATCGAGGACACCACGCGCGTCGTCTACATGCCCGGCCGCAACCTCACTCTGCTCGCCGAAGAATGGCTGCAACAAGGCCTTCCGCCCGACTTCCCCTGCGCCGTCGTCTCGCACGCCGGCCAGCCTGGCCAGCAAGTCGCTTACACCACGCTCGCCGAGCTCGGCTCCCTGCCTCCCATCCCCGCACCCAGCCTGCTCATCGCCGGCTGGACCGTCGCCAATTCCGCCTCATCTCACTCCACCACAACCGACGCTCAAATCGCAGTCTGAACTCAGGACCCCGCCCAATCCACCCCGTTCCTCGCCGCACAGGTCCGGTCCCTTTGTCGCGCCCTCGTGCGCCCCGGTACAATTGCCGCGAATCTTCGACCCGTTCGAGGCGTATGAATCATCGCATCCACATTCCCCGCATCGCTTCTCTATTGCTGCTTCTGGCAATGTTCGCCAACGCGCAGCAAAAGCCTTTCCCGGTAACTTCCACCGTCGACGAGCCCACCATCGCCGGCCGTCCCGTCCAACTTGACGCGCAGGGAAAGCTCCTCCCATGGCCCATGCCCGATAACATCGGCTACTCCTACTCCTCGCACTTTCTAACTCAATGGACCATCCTCTGGGACCAATACAATCGCCAGCGCCTGCCCTATTACTATTGCTGTTTCGACTTCGACCGCACCACCTTCGAGTTATTCCCCGATCCCCACTGGGTTAACTCCACCGCTTATCTCCGCGCCATGATGGAAGGCTTTCTTGAGCACTTATACGCCTATTCAGGAGATCAACGCACACTCACGTTCCTCGAGAGCTTTGTCGATTATGAATTGGAGAATGGCCTCACGCCTGAAGGCTACGCCTGGTCCCAGGTTCCCTACGCCTCGGCAAACCCGGGAGCCCGGCATTACTCAGGCTGGAGCCAGTTAGGCGAAGACTATATCGAGCCGCCCATCGTCGGTGAAGACGGGTATGCTTATCTGCGCCTCTATGAGTTAACCGGCAACATCAAATATCTTCGTGCCGCCATTCGCTGCGCCGACGCGCTCGTAAAGAACTACCACATCGGCGATGAAGCCCATTCTCCATGGCCCGTCCGCTGTTACGCCCGCGACGGAAAACTTGAATCGAACCCGGCGATGGGCCCTTACTCGGCGAACGTCATCGAACCCATCATGCTTTTCGATGAGCTCATCCGTCTCAAACAGGGCGACGTCGCCGACTACATGCAAGTCCGTTCAGGCGCATGGGACTGGTTCCAGAAATATCCGCTCGCCAACAATGTATGGGTAGGTTATTTCGAAGATACCCCTCCAACCATGGCCAACATGAACCAGGTAATTCCACTGGAGTTTGCGCGTTACGTCTTGCTTCACCCGGAGAAAGACCCGCAATGGCGCGAGCACGCCCGCAAATTGATCGAATGGGTCAAGACCACAAATAAGTGGCCCAAATATATCGTCCATGGGGCCACAGTAACTACCGAGCAAGGCAATGGCATCGAATTCTGCTGTAACTTGCCCAACCAATGTTGCGACAGCCACACCGCCCGGCTGGCCGCTGTGGAAGCTCTCTATTACGCCAAGACAGGCGATATAGCTTATCGTGACATGGCATTCCGTTCTTATAACTGGGTAACTTACTTTCAAGGCTTGTCTCGCGACGCCCACGCGCCTTTCTCCACGCAGTGGTGGTTCACCGATCAATTCGCCGACGGCCCGCGACGGCTAATGGATGGTTTCTGGGCGGTGCCAGAATGGGCGCCCTCCGATGAGTCGCACTTACTCGGATCGAGCTCGATTGTTACAAAGATAAGTTATCGCAAAAACTCAGTCACTTACTCCACTTTCGACCCCGACTCATCCGATGTTTTGCGCCTTGACTTCACTCCAGAATTCGTCATGGCCAACGGCAGTCCGCTCACTCGCCGCGACAATCTCGATGCTGCCGGATTCACCTTCGACGACAAATCTCACGTTCTTCGCATCCGCCACGACGGCGCGCGCGATATCAGTATTGAAGGAGCCGGCGGCAACGCTCCGCCGCTCTACGTCACCTTCGACGATCCGCATCTCGCAGCCGGAACCCCGCTCGACGGCCCCTATCCTTCCGGCATAATCGACTGGAATCCGGGCCAATGGCGCATCCACGTCCCCGAAGGCGCTTTTGGCACCTTCAACCTGGCACTCGCCGATCCCAAGACCGAGTCCGCTCAGTTCCGCTTTTACTCCCCGCGCGTTTTTGTTGGCGTAGACGCATACAACGGCGGACAATCGGATGCGACCGTGACCATCCAATCACCCGAAATTCGCGAGCAGTCCTTCACCATCAAACCCGGCGAAGTGCGACGAATCCGCACCAGCTGGCGCGATCCAAGCACCGGCGTAATCTTCGATCTGAAGAACGGCGAAGGCCTGCGCTTCGACAATTTAGCTTATCTGCCCGAGTGACGAACTCGACGCACAGTGAAGCTATCTCCAGCGAAAGATGCGCAGCGAAACCGCGAACGGCACAACGAACCAGAACAGCAGGATTCCCACCTGCGGCATCATCTGCGCGAGGCTAGTCCCCTGCAGCATGTTGCCGCGCATCGCATCGATCGCCGCCGTCAGCGGCAGTGCCCGCACAATCGGCTGAATCACCGCCGGGAACCGCGTCGCCGAGAAGAAAACACCGGAAAGAATCCACATCGGCAGCATCACCAGGTTCATCAAGCCTGAGACAGCCTCCATCGTCCGCGCGCGCGAAGAAACCAGCAGTCCCAGCCCGGAAAACGCCATCGATGTCAACAAGCACAACAGCACAAGCTGCGCCAGCGATCCGCGAAACGGCACGCCGAACGCCACGCGAGCAAAGCCCAAGAACGCGCCGACTTCGATGATCAGCATAGCCATGCGCGAAATCAGATACGAAGCCAGGTACTGCCACTTGGGCATCGGTGAAGCCACCAGCCGCTTCAGCAGCTTTTTCTGCCGCGCCTCCACAATCGCAAAACCCAGCCCCCACATTGCCGAGCCCATCAGGTTCATCCCCAGCAATCCCGGCACAACAAAGTCGATGTACCGCGCTCCGGTTTCGTGAATGAGTTCATTCGACGACCGCACCGCATCGTGCCTGCCCGCCGCGGCCTGCACTGCGCGATCCGCCAGCAGTCGCGCCGTGCGCGCATCGGGATTGGTGTCGTCGTATTTAAATGCCACGCCGTCCGTGCGTTGAATCGCAAGCAGCAGAATGCGCCCCGTGGCCAGCTCGTGCGTGCCCTCCGCTTCGTCCATCGTCGCCGCCGTCAGCCCCTTGTCGGCGGCCAGCGCCTGCGTCAATTGTGTCGTCGTAGCGCCCACCTGCAGCACATCCGCGGGCCGGTTCCGAAACGCAATCCCTAACCCCATCGCCAGCAAAATAGGAAAAAAGAAAATCCAGAAAATCGCCTCCGGCTCCCGCAAAAACAGCCGGAACCGCACCATCGTCAGTTGATAAAGGCTGCTGAATTCAAGCTTACTCATCGCGCAGATTCCTTCCCGTCAGCCTCACAAACACATCCTCCAGCGTTGCCGAATGGGTGCGAAACTCGCTCAGATGCAGCCCCTGCTCCTTGAGCGCCGCAAAAATTTCCGGCACCGCCCGGTGCAGTTCGCTCACCGAAAGCTGGTGCAGCCCCGCATCCACGCGATGCGAATGCACTCCGCCAATCGCCGTCAACGCCGCTGCGTCAACCTCAGCTCTGGGTGCCCCTGGTCTCGCTTCTGAGACCAGTGAATCCGTCACCGCAAACTCGACAATGTCTTCCCCGCCCACCGTCCCAATCAATTGCTGCGGCGTACCCAGCGCAATCACCTTGCCGTGATCCATAATCGCCACGCGGTCGCACAGCCGCTCCGCCTCGTCCATATAATG
>Ga0206846_1080_pt1 | contig 16715 bp, 11 predicted proteins | sample Alteio_BWOrgCont_20_FD_152878 | JGI IMG/M metagenome (GOLD analysis project Ga0206846, IMG submission 152878) | Enriched cells from forest soil in Barre Woods Harvard Forest LTER site, Petersham, Massachusetts, United States -... | ecosystem: Environmental > Terrestrial > Soil > Temperate forest >... | reverse complement strand
GTATGGGGACAGCGCCGAGGCCCGGACGATCTTGATGGCCCGCCGGCTGGCAGAGCGGGGAGTCCGCTTTGTGCAGGCCTGGGTCGGTAACGATTGGGACCACCACCAGAACCTAGAAGAAGGCCACCGCGGCATGGCCAGGCGGTGCGATCAGGCGATCGCCGCCTTGCTGAAGGATCTCAAACAGCGGGGCATGCTCGATGACACCCTGGTCGTCTGGGGCGGGGAGTTCGGCCGCACCCCGACCGTGGAAGTGGTGATGGGCCTCCCGAACAACACGAAGGGGAAGGGCCGCGACCACAACAATCATGGTTTCACCACCTGGCTGGCCGGCGGCGGCGCCAAGGGCGGATACGTGCATGGGGCCACCGACGAATTCGGCTTTCGGGCGGTCGAGCAAAAGGTCCACGTCCACGACCTGCACGCTACGATTCTGCACCTGCTCGGTTTTGATCACACTCGTCTGACCTTCCGCCACGCCAGCCGGGATTTCCGCCTCACCGATGTTTACGGCGACGTGGTGCATGAGCTGATGGCCTGACGATGACGGCAAGAAACGCCCAAGAGAAATCCTGCGATATGTATATGAGCTCAGAGCGACGAACAATCCTGAACAAGCCGAGTTGGCTGTGGCTGGCCCTTTGGTTGTTGGCGCTCGGAGGAACAAACCGCGCAGCCGCACAAGAGACCACCCGCGTACGCGATGTCGTCTACGGGCGCAAATTTGGCATGGCCTTGACGATGGATGTCTGGAGGCCGGCGAAGCAGAGCGGCATCGGTGTGATCTTCCTGGTCAGTGGCGGTTTCAAGTCTGGAATGGACTTGGTCGATTCTGAACGCTTCGGGGCCGTGGTCTTGAAGCCGTTTTTGGACCGCGGGCAGACCGTCTTCGCGGTTAGCCACAGCGCGCAGCCCAAATTCAACGTGATCGAGATCGTGCCGGACATCCATCGCGCGGTGCGCTTCATCCGGGTCCATGCCAAAGACTACGGCGTGGATCCCGATCGCCTCGGCATCCTGGGGACGAGCTCCGGCGGCTTCCTCGCTCTCTCCATCGCCACCGCCGGCAAGCCCGGCGACCCCGCGGCGAAGGATCCCGTCGATCGGGCTTCGAGCCGGGTGCAGGCGGCCGCGTGTTTTTGCCCGGGGTCCGACCTGGTTAACTATAGTGAGGGGCGCAGCGTCGTCGAGCGCGACCCGGTCAAAGCCGCCGCTATGTTCGGCGTGCAGGATCTGGCGAAAGAGGAGCAGATCAGGGCGCTCCACGAATTGTCGCCCGTTGAGGCCGTTTCCAAGGAGACGCCTCCCACGCTCATTATCCACGGCGATTCTGATGAGGCCGTCCCTCACCAACAGTCCGAGCGGTTCGTCGCAAAGCTGGCGGAGAATGATGTCCCTTATCAATTGATCACTAGGAAGAACGCCGGACACAAGTGGCCCGAGATGAGCAAGGATGATGGGTTGCGGGCGGATTGGTTCGATAAATATCTCCAGCCGACGGTTGGAAAACACGAATGAGAAATCCCGTGCGAAACCTATGCAACAAGAGGGAGCTGTGGCTGGCGCTATGTTTCATGGCCTGCGCATCTCCCATGCTCCGCGCCGCGCCGCTCGCGGGCAGTGAAGCCAAGGGCGTCGAGCTCTTTGAAAGTCAAATTCGCCCGCTGCTGGCGGATAAGTGTTATCAGTGCCACAGTCGGCAAAGCAAGAAGGTCAAAGGAGGGCTGCTGCTCGACAGTCAGGAGGGGCTGCTTAAGGGGGGCGATTCCGGTCCACTTGTAGTGACCGGCGACCTCGCTAACAGTCTGCTGATCAAAGCCGTGCGCTATCAGGATGAAGACCTGCGTATGCCGCCGGACGGCAAAAGGTTGACCGAGGCCCAGGTCGCCGATCTCGAAACGTGGGTGAAAATGGGAGCGCCTCTGCCGCAGGTGGAGGTGAAAGAAGACAAGATCAAGGCGGCTGCGCGCACGCACTGGGCCTTCCAGCCGGTGAAGAGGCCTGCAGCTCCAGTGGTCAAGAACCAGGCCTGGGTGCAATCCCCGGTCGACTCCTTCATCCTCGCTAAGCTGGAAGCCGCGGGAATGGAGCCCTCGCCGCCAGCGGATAAGCGAACCCTGATCCGGCGGGCGACTTATGACTTGATCGGGTTGCCGCCGACACCGGAGGAAGTTGCGGCCTTCGTGGCGGACAAGTCCCCGGACGCGTTCGCAACCGTAGTGGATCGTTTGCTCGCCTCGCCGCACTACGGCGAACGCTGGGGCCGTCACTGGTTGGATGTGGCTCGCTACGCGAGCTCCGACAGTCCCTTTGCCTTCACTTATCGCGATTACGTGATTCGTGCGTTCAACGACGATTTGCCCTACGATAAGTTCCTGCTCCAACAGTTGGCCGCGGATCAGCTGGACCTTGGCGAGGACCGACGAGCATTGGCCGGGCTTGGGTTCCTGACCCTTGGCCGGAAGTTCGACAACATGCACGACACGATCGATGACCGGATCGATGTCGTCACGCGCGGCACGATGGCGCTCTCGGTCAGTTGCGCGCGCTGCCACGATCACAAATACGATCCGATTCCGACCCGGGATTACTACGGCTTGCACGGAGTCTTCGCCAGCTCCATGACGCCCAGTGAGCTGCCCCTCCTCGGCATTGCCCCAGATCCGGCAGCATACGCGGAGTATGCGCCGAAGCGTGCAGCGCTGCAGGCCAAGCTCGATGACTTCGTTCACAAGCAGGAAGCGGAGGTCCTCAAGCAACACCGTGCTCAAACTGCCCAGTGCCTGCTCCTCAGCCGGGAACCGAAGAAAATCGCCGAGCTGATCGACGGAGAATTTGGGTTGAGCGACCGGAAAATCCTTCAGGTCGGCGCCACGCGGTGGCAGCAATGGCTTGAAACACTGGATAAGGAATCCGATCCGATTTTCGCCCCCTGGTTCGCCTTTGCGGCCCTGTCAGATTTGGAATTCGCCGATCACGCCGAGGCATTGTCGGCCAAAATCGCCGCCAATGCGCTTACTCATCCCGTTAACCCTCTGGTGACTCAGGCTTTTGCCGGCGCGGCGCCGGCCTCATTGAAGGATGTGGCGGAGCGTTATGGCAGGCTGTTCGAGCGCGCGGACCAACGGTGGCAGGCCGGCCTGCGAAACATTGCCGAAGCCCTGACCCTGGCCGACGCCGACCAAGAAGCGCTGTGCCAGGTGTTATTCGGCAAGGAGAGCCCCGGCAACCTGCCGGCTGAATTGATGCCGCAGTTATTTAAGCCGTCGGCGCTCATGCAGTTGGGGCCTCTCCAGGCAGAATTCAGCCGCTTGGACGCCACTCATCCCGGCGCTCCCCAGCGGGCGATGGCGCTCGTGGATAGTCCGCAGCCGAAGAACAGCCATATCTTCATCCGTGGGAATCCGAACCGGTTGGGAGACGAAGCTCCCCGCCAGTTTCTGGCGATCCTGTCGGGGGATAAACGGGAGCCATTCACCCGCGGCAGCGGCCGGCTTGAGCTGGCCCGAGCCATCGCTGCTCGGGACAATCCGCTCACGGCTCGGGTCATGGTGAATCGCGTCTGGCTCCATCATTTCGGCGCCGGTCTGGTGACGACGCCGGACGATTTCGGGCTGCGCTCCGATCCCCCCAGCCATCCCGAATTGCTGGACTATCTCGCGTGGCGATTCGCGGAAGACGGCTGGTCGCTCAAGAAGCTGCACCGCTTGTTGATGCTGTCGAGCGCCTATCAGCAGAGGAGCGATGACAACCTGCGCTACGAGGCGATCGATCCGGAGAACCGGCTGCTTTCAAAAGCGAACCGGCAGCGGCTCGATTTCGAATCGATGCGCGACACCCTTCTGTTCGTTGCGGGCAATCTGGACCCTGCCTGCGGAGGCCGTCCGGTCGATCTGCTCAAGCCGCGGGAGGGCAGCTACGCCAATCGCCGCACGGTTTATGGAAGCGTTGATCGCAACGACTTGCCGGCGTTGTTCCGGACCTTCGATTTCGCCAACCCGGATTCGTCCACAGCCCAGCGTGACGCCACCGCCGTACCGCAACAAGCGCTCTTCTTTCTGAACAGCCCCTTCATGATGGAGCAGGCGTGCAAGATCGTGAACCGGCCCTCCTTCCAACGGCTCGACGACGCCACGGGGCAGCTTCGTGACCTCTATGGTTGTGTCTATCAACGCGAGCCCACTGCTGAAGAAATCCAACGGGCGCTTCGTTTCCTCCGGAGCACGTCGGCATCAACCGGCGCCGGGGAACCAATCCGTAAGCAGCCGCTAACTCCCCAGGAACGCTATATTCAGGTCCTGCTGATGTCGAACGAGCTGATGTTTGTAGATTGACCGACTCTCACATGAACAGACGTCCAATGAGAGCCAGCGAGTCCCGCGCTAAGCTGTCGCTAACCCGACCTTCCCTTCACCTTACAATATCAACACATACAATATGAACAAAAGAATCTTCTTCACCTCCATTCTCTGCATCGCCTTCCTCGGCAACCTGAACGCCCAATCGCCATCCGAATCCACTGAAGCTGTCCAGCAGCGAGTCTCCACGAAGGTCAAGCTCGTGACGGAAACCGTTCACAAGTGGGCGGAGAATGGGCGCGATCCATCGCCGATCCTCAAGACGATGCAAACGAAGGTCGGACCACTGCTCGACTCGGGAAAGTTTGTCGAGGCGGATGCGGAGTTGGATCACGTGCTCGAGACGCTCAAGCAGGATGGGAAAAGTGCTGAGCCGACGACAGCCTCCACGGACGCGATGCAACAACGCGTGGTTGCCAAGATTGAGCGCGTGAAGGAGGGCGCGCACAAATGGGAGGCCGCCGGACGCAGCACGGCGCCCATCGCCAGGATGATGGGAGAGAAGGTGAAGCCTTTGCTCGATGGGGGCAAGTTGGTCGAGGGAGAGGCGGAGTTGGATCGCGTGCTTGAAACGCTCAGCCAGGATGCCAACGCCGACGAGTCGCCAGCGACCCCGGTGGAGGCGGCGCACCAACGAGTTGCGGCAAAGATCGAGCGCGTGAAGGAAATCATGGAGAAAACGGCGGAGAGCGGGAACGATCCATCGGACATCGGGAGGATGATGGAACAGAGGGTCAAGCCTTTGCTCGAGACGGGCAAGTTTATCGAGGCGGATGCCGAGCTCGATCGCGTGCTCGCAGAGCTTAAGAAGGATGCAAAATGAGTGTGTCCCGCGCACGCCTTCTTTCCTAAGCATCCTCCCTTCACACCAGAGTATGAAAACAACAACTAGATCCCTCGTCCTCTGCCTTCTCGGCTCCGCCTTCCTCGGCCATGTGAACGCCGAGCCGGAGAAGGAAACATTGCCTCTCATGGAGCGCTTGCCTCTCAAGATTCAGAAAATCCAAAAGGAGCTGCCCGCATTGGTCCAGAGCGCCGGCGACAAGGAGAAGGCCGATGCGCTCATGCAAAAGCTGAAAGGGAATCTGGACGCGAAGGACTTCGACGAAGCCGAGAAGACAGCGGATTCAATTCTGGAGACGATTGGCGCGCGCGCGCATGCGGCCGCACGGGTTGGCGAGAGTGCACAAAGTGCCGCCCAGCCCATCCCCGTGGAGCTGCGAGAGAAGCTCGCACACAACCTCGGCGCCTCCTTCCTGTTGTTCCGCGACAGGGTCCAGGCCGAGCTCAAGGTGACCCCGGAGCAGAAAGAAAAGCTGGAGCAACGCCTCCGCACACTGCTGCCGGAGGCCATGCAGGTGATACAGAAGAGCAAAGGCGAGAGGGACAAATACAACCAGAAGGCGCATGAGGAAATGGCCCCGGTGCTCAATGAAACCCTCACCGAAGGGCAGCGCACCCGCCTGCATCAACTCCAATTGCAAAAGGATATGCTCTTCGGGCCGAGGTGGAATATGAAAGAGCTGCAAATCACGGACGAGCAGGAGAAACAATTCATCGCGCCCACCCAGGAGACGCAGCAAAAGACCATGGCGCTGATGGCAGAGATTCAAAAGGGCGCCAGCCCCGATGCGATCCGGCCCAAGGCTTTCCAGCTCCGCCTGGACCTCGAAGCCAAGCTGGAGGCCCTGCTCACGGATTCCCAAAAAAAGCAGTGGAAGGAGATGCTGGGCCAGCCGGTGGACCCAAGCGTCCTATACGGTGGGGTGCAGCCCCGCTAGCACCGTGAATGCCCGGATCTTTGATCTCTGCACCAGCTCGTCATCCAAACGCGCTTTCCGCGTCACGGAGTAACGCTCATGATACACAGAATAAAACCCTTCCTCGTCGGCCTGCTTGCCTTGATAGTCGTCAGCGCGGTGATCGCCCAATCCCCGAACGACGCGGCCAAAGGCGCGGGCGCGCGGATCAAGGCGAAGGTCGAAGAGGTGAAGGACGGCATGAAAAAGTGGAAGGCCAGTGGGCGCGATCCGTCGGCAGTTATGGCGACGCTGCGAGAGAAGGTCCGCCCCCTCGTCGACGCCCTCAAGCCAGTCGAGGCCGAAGCGGAGCTTGATCGCCTGCTCGAACAGTTGAGGCAGGAGCCGAAGCCTGCCCACGAGCCGGCTCGCCCGCCATCGATCACCACCGGCGCCGGACCCTCCTTCTCTGCGCTTTCCCCGGATCAGCCGCTAATGACAATGGGCGATTTCGGAATGCAGATCATCTTCGAGTCCGTCGGGTCCCCGGTCGCCAGGATTAAGTCCAAGATGCAGTTGATCAAAAAGCTCGAGCCCGGATGGATCAAAGGCGGCGGAGATGCCGCCAAGCTCGCCTCTTTGACGGAGCAGGTCTCCCAATTTGGAAGCAAACACCACTTCGCGGAGGCGGAGAAGACGGAAGATCAGATCCTCTCGCTGCTAGGGGCCGCCTATACGCCCGCGGAAAATGATTCGAACGAGGCTCACCGCAAGGAGCGGGACGGATTCATTGCTAACGGGAAGAAGTTCAATACCACGGGGGTCGAGGAATATATGAGCTGGTCCGTCACGGAGCCGGAGCGGGGAAGCTCGAATTGGGGCGTCTATCGCGAGGACGCAGCCGCCATTAAAAAGGCGGGACTTAAGTTGGTCGCCTACTTGTGGGCTCAGGCTTTGCCCACTTGGGTGAAGAGCGATCCGCACAACGTTTTCACCGGCAATATCGACACTGGCCTGGAAACGGAGAATCTGTCGATTTTTGCGCCAGAGACGCTTGAGGCTTACGACCACTTTTACGGGGAAGCAAGCCGGGAGCTCGGAGACATGATCGACTTTGTGCGCATCGGCTCGCCCTATGACTATGGCGAGTGCGCTTATCCGGCCGGAGCGGGCAGCCCTCAGTTCCCGAAGAAGAATGTTGGGCCGGGTTTTTGGGTTAATGAGGCGCCCGCCCGCGCCCATTTCAAGGCAGCTATGAAAGCCAAATACGGCGCGATCGCGAAGCTCAATGCGGCCTGGGGAACGAGCTTCGTCTCGTTTGACGCGATCGATTACCCCAAAGACGTCAAAAGCCCCCGCTGGTGGCTGGACTTCATCCACTGGTACCAGGACGGTTTTACGGAACGAATGGGGGAGATTGCGGCCATCGCCCAAAAGCACTTTCCCAAGACGCCTATCAATATCAATCTCGGCTGGCCGTTTGAGAAAGTGAGTCTCGGCTTCGATATCACCGGCCTCACTAAAATGGCGTCGGCTCGGAAGCTCTGCCTGCGCACACCGACCGGATCGCACGTCCCGTTTCTCTTTACCAAGCGAGTCGCCACAGCCGCGCGCTATTACCAACCTGCCCGGTTCTCGAGCGAGCCGGTGGGTGCCTCAGTCACGCGCGAGGATATGGCGCTCACCTACTTCAAAGATCTCACCACCGGCGTAAATTGGCATATGGATTACACGGCCAACTACGAGCGCGCCCAGGATTCGTTTGCCGAGTTTCGCCAGCTTTGGGCCGACGCCCAATATCCGCAAATTGATACAGCCCTCTTCTTCCCCACCACTTCGCATTTCCTGGATGACTGGGACAATTGGCGTCCGGCCGGTTTTAGCGGCGGATTTCCGAGCGGTCTCCAGGCCTACGCGGAAAATTTGAGAGACGCGATCGACTACGACGTGTTGGACGAGCGGTTGGTTTCCGACGGATTCCTGAAGTCGTATCGCTTCTTGATTTGGCCGGTTGGACACGTGGCCGAAGCCGACACCCTGCAAAAGGTCAGGACCTGGGTGGAGAATGGAGGGACGCTCCTCGTCGCCGATTTGGAATCCATCAAAACCGTGGAACAGGATCGGGGCGCGTTTGAAGACCTCGCGAAGCTGCCGGCCAGCAACGGCAAGCGGATGGTGGGGAAAGGGAGCATCATCAAGATCGGCGCAAAAGTCGAAGACCTTGCTTCCTCGTTCCCCGCGGCGCTCGATGCCCGGGACGGCGTGCTGATCTCGGCCTTCAAGGACGGCGCGCTCGTCTTCAACAGGACCGACCAGAACGTCGTGAAGAGAATCTCGATCAAAGGCGTTTCGACAGAAATACCTCTCTCCCCGCTCCAGCTTCAATGGATCGGGACCGACGGCAAGCTCGCCGATTCCCGCGCCGCAAAGGTGCCTTAACTGATTATGCCTCTCATCCATTACATGAAAACTATCGCAAGATCCCTCCTCCTCTGCCTTCTCGGCGCCGTCTTCCTGAACCAGGTGAACGCAGAGCCAGAGAAGGAGACGAAGTATCTCGCCTTTCAGATCTTCACCTACGGTCCCAATCCGATAGTCGCCACCATGGGCGAAGGGATGCACCCCCAACCCGCCAGGTTCCCTGAGAAGGCGACGCTGCACGACTATATCGACGACATCAAAGTGCGAATCGGAACCGTAGGTGACCGGCAAACCAAGCTGGCCGTCGTACTGGGGCATCTCGCCTTTGATCATAGTGACGCCGACACTTCCAAGTTCATCGAGCTTGGATTCGAGCTAGCCCTTGAGACCGATGTGGCAGTCGGTTTTCATATCGACGACTCCATGTTTTGGGCCGGACGCAAGGATCTCTGGAGCGATCCGAAGAACGTCGAGGCCATGGATTGGGGCGGAACGCCGTGCACGAGCCGCCGCCTGGATTGGAGCAAGAAACCTTTGGAAGCCCCGCCGCAGATGTGTTTCAACAGCAAGGCGATCCAGCAGGAGGTGCGGCATCGCTCCGCTCTGATTGGCCAGGCCATCCAGGCGGGCGTCAAGCGGCTGGAAGCCCTCAAAAAGCCGGAGCTTTTCGCCGGCGTCATCGCGGGCTCGGAGACCATGATCGGGCAGGATTTCAAGACGAACCAATATCTAGGCTATCGTGCGCTGCTTAACCGCGGCTTCAGCCGTGAGCATCCGCCCCAGGACCCGGATCTCGAGCGGGAAAAGGTCGTCCAGGAATTCATCGAGCTCTGGACGACTGGGCTGGCCGAGGCGGGTGTCTCCACTCGGAAGATCTACTCGCACACGGCGTTCCTTTCCCGCCGCGCCTTTGGGCTTGGCGACAGTAAGGAGGTTACCTACATGCAGCATAATAAGGAGATCGCCTATTCGCAGCACAATCATTTTGCGCCGCCGTCGGTGGCCTTCGGAGCTCACCATCGGCCTGGCTTTTCGACCTATCCGCAGCCGGGCTTGTTCGACGACATTTACGAGCTGATGGCGCAACATCATCAGACGGCTTGGGCCTCTTGCGAGGGAACGAATATGCAGCCGGCCAGTGGCCCCGGACAAACGGGCATGAACATGGAAACCTACCTAGCCAAGATGTTCAATCACGGCGCGGCCGTGGTGAATATCTTCGCCTGGGGGCTCGGGGGACCGGCCATGAAGAATATGAATTACCGGGTGGTCACCGAGGGCGAGGACGCCCTGCAGGCTTATCGGAAGTTTCTCAAGGGCGAGCCGCTGATCGAAACGAAATCGGAGACCGCCAGCCTCTTCGAACGCCTCCCTCCGAAGATTCATCGGATCCAAAAGGAGCTGCCCGCCTGGATCGCGGCCGTCGGCGACAAAGAGAAGGCCGCTGCCGCCGCCGCCCTCATGCATAACATGGAGGAATCTCTAAAGGCCAAAAATCTTGAGGAGACCGAGAAGACCGCGGATTCCATTCTGAAGATGATGGGTGCGAGCTCAAACACGGCGCCTTCAATCAATGCTCCATCCCAGCCGCCGCCCTCGGACAACCCAACGAAACGTCTCACTGAAAAGCTCGAGAGAGTAAAAGCCGGCGCTCAAAAGTGGGCGGCCGCTGGGCACGATCCATCGGAGATCCTCAAGACCATGCAAGAGAAGTTTAAGCCGCTCATGGATGCAGGCAAAGTCACCGAGGCCGAGGCGGTGCTCGATCATCTCCTCGAACAGCTATAGCCATTTAGCCTGCGGCTCACCGGCGAGTGATTGCAAAGTGATGCGAAACCGGCTGGCACGCCTTCAGAAGAGCGGCGGTGGCTTCCTGGAATTGGGCTTGCCGCTTCGCCAGCTCGTCCGGATTCCCGAGCAGCGCTTCGGCCGCGTCGGCGTCGGCTTTCTTGTTTTTAGCTTTCGCCTCTTCGAGCAGCGGAACGAGCTTCTTCTCGAACGCCGCGCGATCCGCTACATCGGTGTGCGAACGGGAGATCGTATAGTAGTAGGCGGCGATGGCGCGCACTCCTCGCGCCGCGTCAGTGCGGCCCACGTAGAGCTTAGTTGCGGCGGCGGACTGTTTGTACTGCGGCGTCTTTTCGTTTTCGGCAAGGTTGATGCCGGCAGCGAGCTCGGCGGCGGGGTATTCGCCGACGGCTTGCCCATCGATGGCTAGCGTGTAGCGGCCTTCGGCCAGGCCCGCGATTTTGAGCGATTCCTGGTTGAGCTCCTGCTGAAAGGGCACGAGGGCGAGCGCGGGCTTCGCATCGTTGGGCGGGACGAAAGGAAGCGATTTTTCGAGGCAGTCGAATTCCACGGCGCCGGGGCTCGCCTTGATGTGATTGATCTCGCATCGATTCGCGCCGATCGATTGGGCGGTATGGGCGTCGACCACGATCCGGGCGACCTCCTGCGGCATCCCCTGGGCCCGCAAGAAGACGTAGGCCATGACGAAGTGGCCCGGTGAGCCGGGATGGACGCGATCGGGGCCGATGAGGGTGAAAGCGGGATCATTCGCCTGCTCGCGCGCGGTGATGGCGTTCATAGTCTCCTGAACCCGCACGAGGCCGGTGTGATATTCTTTCGACCACGCCTCCATCTGGTGCGCGCACTCGGAGAGAGCGGCCCTGCGGCCGGGGCCGACGTCGGGCTTGGCCGTCGCGAGCTTGGTGGTTTCGTCGTAGATCGACGGGGTGATGAGGATGACGCGGGAGCCGCTCTTTTCGAGCGCCTCGATGAGCAGCTTCATCTTGGCATCGTAGGTCTCGAGGGAGGCGCGGCGGCGCTGTTCGACCTCCGGTCCGGTCTTGTCCGGCCCATAATCGGAATGGCCGATGTCGTTCATGCCGAGCATGATCGTGGCCACGGTCGGATGATGGCCGAGGATGTCTTGATTGAGGCGGAACTTTTCGTCGCCCATGATGCCGGCGGCGCGGTCGCCGCCGAACCCGCAATTCCAGGTCTGGAGCGGCCGATCGGGAAAGCGGGTCGCGTAGAAGAGGTCGATCATCGCGTGGTACCAGCCGCCATGCGTGATGCTGTCGCCGACGTAGCAGACGGTGTCGCCGGCTTTAAATGGCTCGGCAGAGCCGAAGTCATCGGCGGCCGCCGCGTGCAGGGCGTGGAAAGCCACAACCGCGAGAGAGGCGAAGAGGGTGCGGGAACGGAAGGATGACATCATAGAGGGGAGGAATGACCAATGTTTCGAAACGGAGGGCCGGCGCAAGGCGGCCTCTCGTCTACCGGCCCGCCACCTTGTTCTTTGGATAATCGGCCACCGTTTCCCTCAAGATCGCGCGAATCACCTTCCGCTCATCCTCGCCAAGATAAGCGAAATCAGAGTCCGGTGGATCGGCGGCGAGGACCCGGTCGAGCAAGCGGTAGACGGCCTGTTTCAGCGGATCGGGGAGCCCCGAGAAAATAGGAGAATAAACCTCGTAGCTGCAACGGTAACGGAAGAGCCGGGTCTTCAGATCGAAGTCCTTGAGCGCGGCGCCGTTCGAGGCCGGTCGGCGCTCGGCCAGGAAGGCCGCCTTGAAAGCCGGATCGCCCGGAACGCTTCCCGGCGGCAGCGGAACCTCATCGGCAAAAAGGAGATAGCGGACGAGCGTCCGCGCCATCCCATCGACCGCGGCCGCCGTTTCCGGCGTAGGATCGCCTTGCCAGAGCTCGCGGGTGCGGTAGCCGGCCTGGAGCGCCCGATTGATGAACCCGACCTGATGCTCCTGGACGAGCTGAGGCAGGACATCGCTGGTCTGGACCGGGTAGCGGTTGAAATCGAAGAGCTGCCCCGGAGCGATCGGCTCCTCGACCGGCTGCCCATCGCGATACTCAATGATCATGTTGCCCCAATGGTGAGGAAAGGTCGGCCCGGCGCCAGTGACGAGCCATCCGCCGAAGCGAAGATCAAGCGGAACGCCGTGGCCGCTCTGCTGGCGGCGAAAGGCGCGCTCGCCGCCGCCGGTAGGACCGGGCACCACGGACTCGATAACGAGCCCGGGAATATTATCCAGATGATGCGGGGCGTGGCAGTTCATGCACTCATCGGTGCGGCGCACGCGCGGCGCGCCGTTGCCGCGAAAACGATCGAAGATGTAGTAGATGCTGCCGAGCCGCGGATCGGTGGAAATCACCTCCATCTGGCCGCCAGGCACAAAGCCGACATAGGTATCGTCGTTGAAGTAGAGCGCGCGCGGCCGGCGGGGCGAGATCAGATTCTTCTGCAAGCTCGTGACCGAGTAGACAAGCATCTGCGACGAAACCGGCACCTCGAGTTGGCGCAGCAGGCTCAGCAGCAGAGGAATTTCCCCGGAGGAGTCGAGGGTGGCGTCGCCACTCTCGATCGCGGTCCTCAGCCGGCTGAAGCGGTCGTGCGTCGGTTCGGTCTCATATCCGTGCAGAGGATTGTAGATGCCGTGGGGGGCGGCCGCCGCCGGAAGGGCCGGCCACAGCGCCGCGAACGCAAGCAGAACGCTGAGCAGGAATCGAAAGCTGACGGGGAGAAGAGGCATGGTGCGGCAACGGCAAGCTTGGCGCCGGATGCGCCCTTTGTCATTCCGCGGTCAGTCGAAAAGCGGAGCGAGGCCTCTCGGCTCCGGGCCCTTCGTTCGTCGCCCCCAACTTCCGTGTTTCTTCCCGAGGCGAGCGGGGCTAAATACCTCTCCCCCTTTTATGGACATTTCCCGCACAGCATACGGCATTTGGAGCGGCGGGCGCTTCTCCAGCTTCGGCAAACCGCTGGACGACGAGCGCTTCTTCAGCGCCATCCGTCGCGCGTACCACCGAGGGATTCGCACTTTCATAACCGGCGACGTCTACGGGAAGGGCGCGGGAGATGAATTGCTCGCCCGCGGGCTCGAAGGGTTTCCCCGCGACACCTACGCCCTGGTCGGGATGATCGGGTACGATTTCTATCGCGGCCAGAACAACGGCTCGGCGGGATATCCCCGCTTCACCGATCCGGCCCTCCGCACCCATCGCGATTACGCCGATTACCTCCAGATGGCCACGGAGAAGTCGCTCGCGCGCTGCCGGGTGACCCGCTTCGATTGCCTCCTGCTGCACAATCCCGATTTCACCGGCTACAGCCAGGATTCGGTCTGGAACGCCATGGCAAAGCTCAAAGAATCCGGCCTCACCGAGCGGCTCGGCCTCGCCCCGGGGCCGGCCAATGGATTCACTCTCGACCTGATCCTTTGCTTCGAGCGATTCCACTCCCTGCTCGATTGGGCCATGATCATCCTCAATCCCTTTGAGCCGTGGCCCGGCTGTCTCTGCCTCAATGCGGCGGAGAAACACGGCGTCGACCTGATCACCCGCGCGGTCGACCACGGCGGCATCTTCCACGACGACGTCCATCCCGTCCGGACCTTCAGCCCGCTCGATCAACGGAAATTCCGCCCCGCCGGCTGGATCGAAGCAGCCGACGAAAAGCTGGAAGAGATCCGCCCGATCGCCGAGCGCCACGGCCTCACCCTGCTCCAGCTCGCCTGCCTCTGGAATCTGGCGCACCAGCCGGTCAAGTGCGTCGTCCCGACGATGATCGAGGAAACCGGCGAAGACGCCAAGTCGATCGAGCAGAAGATCAACGAGCTCACCGACCTCCCGGAGATCGAGCTCTCCGCCAGCGAAGTGGAAGAGATCGCCCGCGTGGGCGACAACAAAAACAGCATCGCGCTCAAAGGAGCCACCCCCGAGCACGACGGCGACCCCTTGCCCGACCGCTGGTCGCTGACGCGCGACCTGCAAAGCGTCGCCGCCCGCTGGGAAATCGAGCCCCAGCGCGACCTCACCTCTACCGCTCCGTAATCCGAAGATAGTACCCGTCCGGATCGACGATTCGAAAATCGCGCAATCCCCACGGCCGTTTCGCCAAGCCATCACGAATCGGATACCCATTCTCGACGACCCGCTTGTACGTCGCATCAAGATCGTCCACCTCCAGCACGATCTCCACACCGGCGCCCTTCTGTCCCGCCAGCGCCTCCGGCGAAAAGTGATGCCCCTTCCAGAGCTTGTGCGCATTGCAAATCCCGATCTTCACCGAGCCACTCTGAATTGGATTGTAATCAGGCGAATCCATCGCCCCTTCAAACCCCAGCACACGGTGATAAAACGCGGCCGACTTGCGCGTATCCTCCACAAACAGCTCAAATCGCACGCTCATATTCGACGCCGCCGGTGTTGCGTTCGCCGCCGCCTCGTCCGGGCTCGCCGCGGAGTGTGCCCGCGGCCATATCAACACGGCAATCCCGACTGCGGCGACAAGCCCGGTGAAGGCTGCCGTGGAGGGTCGAATGGTTTCCAGCTCGGTGCTCATGGCGGCGTGAGCGTCAGATACCCCTATTTGATCCCCGTCGCCAGCACCGTCTGAAACTGCGGGTTCTGTTCGTCCCGCGAAACCACCCCGATTTCGAGCTCGCGAAAACCCGCGTCATCCAAAAACCCGTGAAGCTGCGCGTCCGTGAAGCCAAGCCACGTATCTGCGTACAGCTCCCGTGCCTGTTCGAATTGATGGGCGTGCAGATCCAGAATCGCGACCCGCCCTCCCCGCTTCAAAATCTTGTGCGCCGCCGCCACCGCCCGCGCCGGGCTGGCGGCATGATGCAGCGCCTGGCTGAGCAGCGCCAGATCGACCGAGCTCGCCGGGATCGGCGGATCCTCAATGTCGCCGAGCCGATACTCCAGATTGGCAAAGCCGTGCTTTCGCGCGAGATCGGAGCCGAATTCCACCATCTTCTCCGAATTATCCACCGCGATCACCTGCTTCGCCCGTTTGGCCAAGAGCTGCGAAAGCGTCCCCTCCCCCGCCCCGAGATCCGCGATCACCAGCGGCGGCACCAGCGCGAAGAGCATCTGCGCCACTCCCTCCCAGGTCCGGCCCGGGCAATACGTGCGGCCAAAGCGGCCCGCGAGCTGGTTGAAATAGTCGCGCGCCTTGTCCTGACGCCGTTTCAGCGCCATCTCGAGCGCCTTCGCGTCGCGGGCGCATTCGGCGATTTCCCGGGCGCTCGCCTCCAGAATCGGCCCGATCTCCCGGTGCGCCTGATGGTCGGTCAGCCGGTAGTAGATGTTCTTCCCCGCCCGCCGATCCTGCACGAGCTGCGCCTTACGGAGCTGGGCCAGATGCGACGAAATTCGCGACTGACCCATCCCGAGAATCTCCTGGATTTCGACGACCGAGAGCTCTTCCCGCTGCAGCAGAAGGAGCAGCCGAAGGCGCGTTTCATCGGCGAGCAGCCGGAGATTTTTCACGATTGACGACATGGGCGAGATGGGCTTCATATATCTTCTCATCATGATTGGTCAATATATCACTCGCGATTTGCGAGCCGATGGCTGCCCGATCCTCAACCGTTAATCCTGTTTCAATTCCCTTCCTCATGCCGCGCCGTTACATCTTCTCTTCCGAATCCGTCGGTGAAGGTCACCCCGACAAAGTTTGCGACACGATCTCCGATGCCGTGCTCGACGCCTGCTTCAAGCAGGACGTTCGCAGCCGCGTTGCTTGCGAGACCTACGCGAAGAGCAACATCGTCATCGTCGGCGGCGAAATCACCACCACGGCCAAGCTCGATTACGTCCAGATCGTCCGGGACGCCGTCCGTGAGATCGGCTACGTGAACGACGACGACGTCTTCCACGCGGACAAGATTTTCGTGATGAACATCATCACCGCGCAGTCCCCCGACATCGCGCAAGGGGTCGACGAGGCCGCCGCCGAAGGCAAAGGCCACGCCGAGCAAGGCGCTGGCGATCAGGGGCTCATGTTCGGCTACGCCTGCAACGAGACGCCCGAGCTCATGCCGGCTCCGGTTATGTTCGCCCATCGCCTCGGACGCGCCGTCACCCGCATCCGTAAAAGCGGCGGCGCGAAATGGCTTCGTCCCGATGCCAAGAGCCAGGTCTCGGTCATTTACGAGGGCCACAAAGTCATCGGCATCTCCAATGTCGTCATCTCCACCCAGCATTCCGAAGACGTGAAGCACAGCGAGATCCGCGACTTCCTCATCTCCGAGGTGATCCGCAAGGAGCTCCCCGCCGAGCTCCTCACCGACAAGACCGAGTTCCTGATCAACCCGACCGGCCGTTTCGTGATCGGCGGGCCTCAGGGCGACACCGGCCTCACCGGCCGCAAGATCATCGTCGACAGCTA
>Ga0206846_1060_pt1 | contig 17133 bp, 15 predicted proteins | sample Alteio_BWOrgCont_20_FD_152878 | JGI IMG/M metagenome (GOLD analysis project Ga0206846, IMG submission 152878) | Enriched cells from forest soil in Barre Woods Harvard Forest LTER site, Petersham, Massachusetts, United States -... | ecosystem: Environmental > Terrestrial > Soil > Temperate forest >... | reverse complement strand
GCACCCAGGGCGTTGCCCTGGGCTATCTTCGGTTGGCCCTTCAGGCCAAGCATGGGACGGAATCCGGCTGCTTTGGCCGGGGACGAAGGGTTCGTATCCATCGAGGGCGGATCGACCCGCCCATCGGGTTCGTTCGGCAACGTGACGGTAGCCGCAAGACCGCTCGGCCTGAAGGGCCGACCGATGATAGCCCAGGGCAACGCCCTGGGACCACCGACGCCCAACCTAACGCGCCCTGAAGGGGAGCGACCGTAAGCACCGGAACCTTCGACCCCCGTTCCGCCCCCCGACACAACTCTGTCCGCATCCGCCACGTTTATGTCGCGGCCCTTCAGGCCGCCGGATGCGGTTCTCGGACCCGCACCCAGGGCGTTGCCCTGGGCTATCATCGGTTGGCCCTTCAGGCCAAGCCCAGGAAGCGATCCGGCTGCTTCGGCCGGGGACGAAGGGTTCGTATCCGTCGAGGGCGGATCGACCCGCCCATCGGGTTCGTTCGACAACCTGACGGCAGCCGCAAGACCGCTCGGCCTGAAGGGCCGACCGAGGATAGCCCAGGGCAACGCCCTGGGACCGCCGACGCCCAACCTAACCCGCCCTGAAGGGGCGCGACCGTGAGCATCGGAACCTTCGACCCCCGTTCCGCCCCTCGACACAACCCTGTCCGCATCCGCCACGTTTGTGTCGCGGCCCTTCAGGCCGCCGGATGCGATTCCCGGACCCGCACCCAGGGCGTTGCCCTGGGCTATCTTCGGTTGGCCCTTCAGGCCAAGCATGGGACGGAATCCGGCTGCTTTGGCCGGGGACGAAGGGTTCGTATCCATCGAGGGCGGATCGACCCGCCCGTCGGGTTCGTTCGGCAACGTGACGGTAGCCGCAAGACCGCTCGGCCTGAAAGGCCGACCGAGGATAGCCCAGGGCAACGCCCTGGGACCACCGACGCCCAACCTAACGCGCCCTGAAGGGGAGCGACCGTAAGCACCGGATTCTTGGACCCCCGTTCCGCCCCCCGACACAACTCTGTCCGCATCCGCCACGTTTATGTCGCGGCCCTTCAGGCCGCCGGATGCGGTTCCCGGACCCGCACCCAGGGCGTTGCCCTGGGCTATCTTCGGTTGGCCCTTCAGGCCAAGCCCAGGAAGCGATCCGGCCGGTCCGGCCGGGGACGAAGGGTTCGTACACGTCGAGTGCGGATCGACCCGCCTATCGGGTTCGTTCGGCAAGGTGACGGCAGCCGCAAGACCGCTCGGCCTGAAAGGTCGACCGAGGATAGCCCAGGGCAACGCCCTGGGACCACCGACGCCCAACCTAACGCGCCCTGAAGGGGCGCGACCGTGAGCGTCCAAACGTTCGACCCCCGGTCCGGACCGAACCGAAGGATCCGACCCCAGAGGGGTCGAAGAACAATAGCCCGGGGTTACGAACCCCGGGGTGGCGGGCACGTCGTACATTCCGACCCTGGAGGGGTCGCAGAGCGTATCGATCTCGCCTCGATCTCGCCGCGCCGTATCTGCCATACCCTTGGGACTGTCAACCCTCGCTCGGCCTGAAGGGCCGACCGAGGATAGCCCAGGGCAACGCCCTGGGACCACCGACGCCCCCATAATCGCGCCCTGAAGGGGAGCGACCGAGGGCGTCAACGAACATCTGAGCCCGCCCATCATTGACCCAGCGTCCCCCACGTCCCGTGCCAGTCATACCAACCGAACACCCACGACTCGTAGGCGATCCACTTCTCCATCAGGTCCGGCTGAGGCGGCAGCTTGATGATCTCGTACGGCTTCTGCTCCAGGAAGAACAGGCCGTGGTTGTTCACGTCGGAGGCGATGCAGAACCAGAGCTTGTCCGACGTGTAGTAGAGGATCTCCTCCGGGTCGTTGAACTTCTGGCGGTTGAAGTTCGGATCGTTGTTGTTCGTGCCCGGCAGCCCGCGCACCGCGGTGATCGCCCGCATCGCCTGCGGATAGAGCGCGCTCGGCACCTTCACCGTGATCTTGCCCTGCACCGGCATCGGCGTGTTGCGGGCGCTGATCTGCTTGCGCATATCGATGAACGCCTGCTCCAACGCCAGCGGCCCGAAACCCAGGTCCATGGTGGTCGCGCCCGTGCCCGCGGTCTGCCCCGGCGCGAGCGGCCGGTTGTACCCGTAGACGCCCTTCATGTTGTGGGCCGCCGAGTAGAGGGTCTCCGAGTTCATGCCGTACGTGGTGTTGGTGAACCCCGAGTTGTCGATGTCCGCCACCGCGATGTTGCGCCGATGGGTGAACGCCTTGGCGAAGTCCGGCTGGATCTTCTTGAGCACGCCGTACTGATCGGTGAAGCTGGTCTGGACCGAGAACTGCACGCCCTTGGTGTAGAGCACCGGCTTGTAGTTCTGGTTGTACAGCGCGGTCAGGTCGTCCCAGTCCACCTCCTGCCCCTCGCTGGTCAGCGCGGAGGGCCCGAAGCCGGCGTACTGCTTGTACACTTCGCTGGCCTGGGTGGTCTTGTCCAGTCTCCCGCCGACCACGACGAGATACTGCTTGTCGACCTTCTCCGCCTCGACGGCATAGATCTTCTTCAACCCCACGCGCCCGAGGCCGAGGGTCTGTTCGGTCATTGCCATATTAGTTGGTCCTCGTCAGCGGCCGTGCGCCGCTCAATAGACAGGCCCCTCCCAGGAACTCGACCCACGCCGAGGCGTATTGGGACAGGGTTCCGGTAGAGGGAGCGGACGCCTGGCCGATATCCGGCCAGCCCGGGTAGTAGTCGGGCAGGAAGTCCTCCACCTGCAGCTTCGCCGCATTGGTCGCGTTCAGGTTTACGCACCACACCGCGTTGTTCGTGATGGTCTGGTAGCTGAAGTTGTATTGCGCCCCGACCTGGCTCGGACTCGGATAGGCGGAAGACGCGGTGGGGTGGTAGAGCGGCAGCTCGAACCAGGTCCCCGGCTCCGCGATGATGAACTCCGCGAACAGCTTGACGGTCGGGATGATCGTCGGATCGTTCGCCTGAGGCTGGGCATCTTCAATGGCCCGCCCCACCACCAGGTTGGTGATGCCGGAGGACCAGGCCGCCATATCGCTGCCCGTGCTGGCGATCGCGGCCTGAACCTGTCCGGAAGAGTTCACGGCCAGGAAGTCCCCGGCTCGGAACGTCTGCCCGGAAGCGATCGGCAACCGCCCCTTCCGGCAGATCCCCTTGGCACCAAGGGTGATAACAACGGTACTTGGCATTGCTGCTCCTTTTTCGTCGAGTTAGTGGGGGCAAAATGCCCCGGTGGTAGACGCGGCTTCCAGCCGCGTGATCCGGAGCGCGGCTGGAAGCCGCGTCTACCTGGGTAAGCCTGAATTCCGGCCCGACCCCGGGCCGGGCCGATAGTTCCCGCTGGCGATGAACGACCGAACGACCGAACCGATTGCGACCGCCGCGACCGGTTCCCCTCGCCTACTTGCGTGTAAAAAGTAACTGCTCGTTATCGTGAGCTTCCAGGGCGCTGAAATGGTCGTCGTCTGAAAACGCGATGGCCAGTGTCTCGGTGTACGGCTTCAGTTCGTGCACCGATCCGTTGGAGCGGGTGTTCTCGTTCTTGGTCACCGCGAGCGTGAGCGCCGCGCCCTTCAACGCATAGGTCCCCCACTGATCGCTTCTTACTTTTCCAACGACCATGTGAGCCTCGAACGCACCCGAGGGCGCGAACATCCAGCTGTACACGATGCCCGACACTCTCTCGAACTTGGCGGACCAAGCCCCCGCGATCGGCTCGGCACTGTAGCAGCCGTACAACGATGCGGCAGCGAGAAGCGATACGATGCTGAATCTCACGGCCATCACCTAAAGCTACCCCTCCGCCTTGCACCCATTGTTTTTCAAATCTCGTAACGCCAACCTCTGCGTTGCGTTTCTTGAAACACAAAGAACACCAGGAGCACAAAGTACACGGAGCGGCCTGAACGATTTATAAGTCTGAGTAAGAATCGAGATAGCCCATAGTCGCGCGCTTGTCGACCTCCCCTTTGTGTTAAAAATCTGTAACGCCAACCATGGAGTTGGGTCTCTTGAAACACAAAGACACGTGAATGGCCGCGATGAAGCGACTAACGCTTTAGCCGAACTTGCCGCGAAAACGCGATCGGCGCCGAAATCCCGCCGAACCTGGCATCGAAGTGATCGCGATCCTTCCATTCGATCAGCAGGGGCCTGGGAAAGTGAGGAAGGCCAAGCATTTGGGTGCGTCCTCCCGGATAGGGGAACGTCTGGTTGTTCTTTGTCACCGTGAGAGTGAGCGTGACCCCCTTGAGTCGGTACGTCCCGGCCGTGTCCTCGGAGGACCTGAGGTTCTTGACCGCATGCAGCCAATGCTCCCTGAAGGCACCGGAAGCTTCGAACACCATCGTCCCCGTCAGCGAGTGCGGGCTCCCCTGGGCAAGCGTCCATGTGCCGACCATCGGCCCTGACCCATCCCTAACGGCCCGGACCTGTCCCCACCCCACAACCGCGAACGCGATCATCGAGCAACCAGCCGGGCAGGTCAAACCAACCGCCTCGCGATCAGCCCGACAAGCCCAGCCACCCTCGACCTCGGGTTCATAAGTTGATTATAGGGCACGATAGGGGACTAGGCATGTTCACATCCCCGGCGAGTTCATCAGCGCCTCCGCCTGTGCCTGCGCCGCCAGGTCCGCCTTGATCGCGGTCCCGATCCCCACCTCGTGGTCGGCCCGGATGATCCCCGGCAGTTCGTGGGCCTCGAAGCCCTCGGTGCCGGTGGTCAACGCCCGGCCCGCGTCGTGCTGCTTCGCGTTGGCCTGCGAGTTGGTCGAGGCGTCGCGGGCGATCCGGTCGGCATGCTCCTTGGAGCAACTCAGGATCACCTTGCGCCGGTCGTGGGTGACCCGCCGCTGCTCCGGGTTCGCGCCGTCCGCCTCGATCTTGTAGACCGGGTCGCCCGCGTCGTCGTACAGGTCGAGCAGTTCGTCCAGGATCACCCCCTCCCAGTCCCCGTGCGAGTGCTCGACCGTCACATAGTGGCGGCCGGGGTCCCATCGCATGGGTAGGGAGCGGGTGCGGCTGGGTTCGGTCTGATGGCTTACGCTACGCAAAGTGGTGGCCTCCCGTGTAGGCGGCGATCTCGTCCTTGGTGAACGTCACGCCGAGCTTGGTCTGAAGCTCCTCGATCTCCGACTTGAGCCCTTGGGGCAACCGGTCGGTCGCGGCCGGGGTCGCCGAGGCGGGCAGCGGCGCAGGCTTCGGCGCCTCCTTGCTACGGTACCGCGAGGGCACGTACTCGCCCTTGTCGATCGCCTCCGCCATCGCCGCTCTGGCCAGCTTCAGGTGGAGCTTCGCGGTCCTGGCCGCATTCGCCTGATCGGTGGTGATGAACGGCTCGAGTTCCTGACGGATCCTGGCCCGCTGTTCCGGCGTCGCGTCGGGATAGAGATCGAGTGCCTCGTCCTCCATCATCCGGATCGCCCGCACCGCGCTGACCGCCGCGACCTCGGGGTCATAGACCGCGGGCGGCCCGAACTGCCGGGCCTGAGCCGCCAACTGCTCCCGCTGCAGCTCCAGCACCGTCTGCTGAATGCCCGCGGAGATAGATTTCTGAAGGTCGTCGTCGCTGACCGAGAAGGTCTTAGGCGTCTCCGCCGCAACCGGCTCGTCAGCCGCGTCGGCCAAGGTCTCCACCGGCGCGATCACCGGAGGAGGCGTAACCTCGCCCGAACCCGGTGCCTCCAGCGCACAGTACCGCCAAGGATGTCGAATATCGTTGAGTTTCATAGTTTGGGAGTGCTCAGCTTCATCTGCGCTTTGTAAACGCGGTTTCCAGCCGCGTGATCCGATGTAGACGCGGCGGCTCGCCGCGCATTCCGGAACGGTAGACGCGGCGGCCCGCCGCGTATTCCGGAACGCGGCGAGCCGCCGCGTCTACGCATCTTCGGCCGCATACGGCGCGCCGGACTTCTGCCCGACGTTGTCCAGCATCCGGCTCGCGAGCATCCGCCGGGAGTTCTGGGTCTCGGTGAGGAGCTCGTCGATCAACCGAATCTTCCCGCGCGCCTCCGCCATCTCGGAAGGCCGGTCCACGTCCAGGTGATAAAGAACCTGCGCCGCCGCCGTACGCCGCTTCACCTTCAAATAGTTGATGAACAGCCCCCACCCCGGCTGCCGAAACAAAAGCGCCACGTTCTCCGCATCAGTGGTAGAGAGTCGATCGATCCCGTTTTCCATATTCGCAAACGCGCCCGCCCGCCGCATGATCCGAGGTAGACGCGGCTTCCAGCCGCGTGATCCGATGTAGACGCGGCGGCCCGCCGCGTAATCCGGAACAGTAGACCCGGCGGCCCGCCGCGTAATCCGGAACGGTAGACGCGGCTTCCAGCCGCGTATTCCGGAAAGCCGTAGACGCGACAACGGCCCGCCGCGTATTCCGGAAGCCTCGTGATCCGGAACGCGGCTGGAAGCCGCGTCTACATCTCGCCCAACGACCGAAGATAGCCCTGGGACCGCCGACGCCCAAACGATCGCGCGCTGAAGGTGCGCGACCTGCCGCGGCTACTGGAACGACGCCAGTCGCCCGGCGCTATCGATCACGATCTGCGAAGCCCCGTTCGGCGCAACGTTCTTCCCTTTAGAATTCCACACTCCCAGAAACTGAGCCTGATAGACCCCTTGACTCGTCGGCTTCGCGGTCCGAGCGTTCGCGATGAACGGCGCCACCGTGTCGACCAGCCCGGTCGTCGCATCGAACGAAACGTACGCATCGGTCGCGCCGGTCGTCGAGATCGTTTGGATCGCGTTGTAGTAGCCGTTCCGATACTTGAGGCCGGTGAGGCTCGTCGCATGGATATCGAACACCAGGGTGCCGCCCGACGAGTTCTGGGAGGTGACGGTGGTCGTGTCCGGCGTCGAGCTCGTAAACGTGACCATGCTCGCGAACGAGTCCCCGTTCTGGCCCCATAGGAACCCCGCGGCGTTGGCCATCAGGCTGCCGGAACTGCCCACGAACGTTTGGGGAGCCTGGAACGGAGACCAGGTGGGCTGCCGAATGCCTTCAAGCGGCGCAGCCGTGATGTTGGTGACGTAGTTCCCGTTCTCACCGGACTCCACAAGCTCATAGGGGTTGGTGTTGTATTTAGCGGCCTGTAAGTAGGCTAGAGTTTTGCCGTCGGGCGATATCGTCGGCTGCTCATCATCGGCGATCGATCCGTCCCCTTCTACAAAGAAGCCTTCCAAGCCGTTCGTGAAATACGCCGTTATAAACCTAAACGACCCAGAGTCGACCGTGAAAGCGACCTCATTGCTACCTACCCATGAAGGCTCCCGGTTGTTGTCCGTCAGGTCCTGGTTCGGCACAAGCGAGGAAGTTCCACCAGATACCGGGACGGTGAAAACTCCGAGGTTCGAATCCGTGCCGCTGAATTGGGTGTAAACGATCTGAGTACTGTCCGGCGAGAAGCTCGGCCAGTCGAAGTAGCCGTTGACGTTGAGGACGACCGGCGAGGAACCGTTTGGGTTCGAAACCACCAGTTCGCCCGTATTGTTGGCATAGGCCACCTTCGCATTGTTCGGCGCCCAACCGATCGGGGCATCGCCGACATCTGAGATCAGCAGAACCTGGTTCGATCCGTCATAGTTGCATTCGAAAATTGAGGAGTTGCCCGACTCGTCCTGTGCTACAAAGGCGACATGGCCATCGTTGGTGTAGACCGCGGAAAACACATTTAGGCCAGGCAACGGAATCTGAGTGACCACCCCGCCCGGAGTGACCGAGTAAACAAGGCCGTCGCTTGTGTAAAGGATCGAAGTGTTAGCGATATCGGCACTCGGGCTCAGCGTAACCTTGGAATAACTGGCCCCCGAAGCACCTGTCACCGTGACGCTGCCGCTCCCCGTCGCCACGAACGTCTTCGCACTCCCGCTATAGCTGGCCCGCAACTGGCCGAGCTGCAAAGTCTGATCGGCCGCCCCGCCGCCCGACGAACCTCCGCACCCGCAAAGGACGGCGAAGGCCGCCGTCATCAAGCCAGAAAACCCCCATTTCCTCATCGAAACCTCACCCCGCTAACGCAAGATGAATTTCATTATAAAGCGACCATTCGTTTCGAGAACCGCCTTCGGTCCTGGAATCAAACGACCCGCGTGATCCGAATCGGTAGACGCGGCGGCCCGCCGCGTAGTCCGGAACGGTAGACGCGGCTTCCAGCCGCGTAATCCGGGAACGCGGCTGGAAGCCGCGTCTACCTACCTCCTCTCGCAAAACGACCGAGATCCTTTCACGTAGGGGACCTGGGCGACAACCGCGCCGTCGCCCCAGTTGCGCGACAGCGGTAGACGCGGCGGCCCGCCGCGTAATCCGGAACGCGGCGAGCCGCCGCGTCTACCTACCTCCCTCGCAAAACGACGGAGATCTTTTCACGTCGGCTAACTGGGCGACAACCGCGCGCTGAAGGTGCGCAACCGGTAGACGCGGCTTCCAGCCGCGTGATCCGGGAACGCGGCGAGCCGCCGCGTCTACCTACCTCCTCTCGCAAAACGACCGAAATCCTTTCACGTAGGGGACCTGGGCGCCAACCGCGTCGTCGCCCCAGTTGCGCGACAGCGGTAGACGCGGCGGCCCGCCGCGTAATCCGGAACGCGGCGAGCCGCCGCGTAGTCCGGGAACGGGGCGGGAAGCCGCGTCTACGCTGGAGGCGCCCCCGCCCCGGGCGGGACCGGACCCAACGACGGCGGAGCCGGCGGCTGCAACCCGGATAGCTCCTGCAACAACTGGCCCAGCACCCCGCCGTGCGGAACCCCTCCGGCTTCGGCCTGCGAAACAAGCGTCGGCGCGGTCTGCGGGTTCGTCAACAGCAGCTTTTCCGCGCCCTGCATCTGCGCGGCCGCCTGCTGCTGCGCCTGCATCTGCTGGAGCTCCTCGTCGGTCATCAAAATGTCGTCCGCCCCCGCCAGCCCCGAGTTGGAGACCGCGACCTTGGCTAAACCGTGCGGCTTGATCCCCGATGGCGGCCCCAGCGCGCCCGCCATCGACATCAGCTTGTCGACCGCCGCCAGCTTGGCCCCCGGCGTGTTGCCCGGCGAGGCCCCCGACACATCCCACGTGCAAGGGATCTCCAGCAGCGGCGGCTGGACCCCCAGCGCCTTTGCGTCCTGCTCCCACTCGCCGAAGTGCAGCCTCAGCAGCTCCTCGGTGAACTCGGCCATGTCGGCGAGCGGCTCGCAGAAGTTCGCGATGTACTCCTCGACCCCCGTCGCCACCCCCGCCGCGATGATGCTCTGCTGGGTCGCGGTGGTCGGCCGGTCCGGGATCGCACCTTGCGAGTTGGCCGAGATCCGGGCCGTCTTGTCTCCCGCTCCATCGATCATCTGCAGGAGCTGTCCGAACGGCGCGCCGTCGAACCGGGAGGCCGGGTTGAAAAGCTTCTGAGGGGTATCGGTCTGAACGATATCGCCCCACATCTGGCGCGAGTCCTTCTCCGGCAGGTCGGGCCCGTAGGTGTTGGGGAACGCCGAGGCCATCGCCCCGTTGTAGACCCCGCTCGCCAGCTTGTTCGTCGCGTCCTGCAGCACCGAAAGGTGCCTCGAGACCGAGACCCCCGGCCAGTAGCCGTCGTTCGTCTCGGTGATGTACCGCGCGTCGAAATACCACGGCCGCGAGTACGGATACTCCTCGAACTGCAGCAGCGTGCCGGTGGCGTAGGCGACCACCACGTGGTACCACTTCTCCGCCGCGTCCGAGTCCGGGTCGGCATACTTCAGGCAGCCCGCCCAGCACGAGACGGTCGCGTCCTTCGGGTCGGGTCCCGAGATATCCGGCTGGGTCCCTGCGTTCACGATCTCGCCCGTCGTGTCCTCCGCGCTGACCGAGTCCCCGCCCACGATCGGCGTCTCCCCGTCCTTGAAGTACCCGCCGTTTTTCGGCCCGACCTTCTGGAGCGCCTCGACCTCCTTCTGCCGCAGCGGGAACCAGTGACCCGCGAACCGGGCGCCGCCGATGCCCCGCGCGGTCGCCGGGAAGATCACGCAGTGCTTCGGGTGCAGCACGTCCATCAGCAGCCCGGAGAACGGCTTCTCGCCCATCCGGTCCCACGCCATCCGGTACCAGACCAGGTTGGTGTCCACGCAGATGTTGCTCGCCCGCCGGAGCGCCATCTCGAACCCGGCCCGCTTCCAGAACTTCTGGTTGAGCTTCTGCCTCAGGTCCTCCGCGCTGGAGTTGCCTCCCGCCGTCTCGCAAAGCATGTAGGGCGCCTGGCGGCCGATCACCCCGCACACCTGGGCGGTCAGATTGTCGACCCTCGGCTGAGAGAACGGCACCGGAACCGGCACCCAACCCGTCCCCGGCGAATCGGTCTCTCGAAACTCGTTCCGGTGGTACTGCTCACAGTTCCGCCACCATTCCCGAACGTTCCCCATCTCCTGCCGCCCCGCATCGATGAGCCCGACCACCAGCCGGCCGATCGCCCGCCGCTTCTCAGGAGTGTCGGCGCATGGAGGAGTTTTTCTAGCCATAGATCTGGGAGTGCGCAGCTTCATCTGCGCTTTGTCCCCCGGTAGGGGATCGGAGGTTGTGAGATTTCAGATTGCGGATCGGTGATCGCGGCAGCCGGTAGCCGCCAGCGTCAAACCTCTAACGCCGCCTCGTCCGCCGAAGCCTTGGCGAGGTTGAAGGAAAGGTCGGTGAGCTCAGTTTCCGAATCCCGCCCGGAGGGGAAATGAGCGAAGCGGATCGGAACGAACCGGCTTGCAAGCCGAACGTGAAGGAGGCGAGGGGGACCCGGCCGTGATCGCCAAAACTCCGCTTCTCCCGTCATCCCCGGCAGGCGCTGCTTCGCGATGGCTCTTCAAATCAGCGGCAAGCCAACCGCCTAAAGCCCTCGGACTTCAGTGATATCATAGGTACCAGACACGTCGCGAGGAATCAACTATGAAGCACCAAACGAGTTTGACTCCTCTTCAAATTCAGAAACAGTTGACCCTCTCACGGTGGTTGGGTGGTCTCTCGGGCGCCATCTTCCTCTTATTGGGGCTCAGCTCAGAATTCGGGAACAGACCCAAACACCTGCCCTCCTCAGGTCCCTTTATGTTGGTCATGAGCGCCGCAATGATCCTCGGCGCGTGCCTACTGCCCCGCATCCGCGAGATTCCAGCAACCGGAAAATTTAGCTGTCGCATCGGAAAAGCGACCCTGAACGGCACCGCGCTGTTCCTATTAGTCATCTTCTCGCTTTGCGTCATCTGGGGCTTATTCTCCCTCGCTTGGGACATCCTCATCATGCGGCAGTACATCCAAAACCACTGATCTCCAGACAAGGAAACAGTCGCACAGGGCCTTGGGTATTTGGCCTTCTCGCTCTACATGCCGCTAATACACAAACTGTAGAGATTCACCTTCCGGATACATTTCCCAAACGATCCGAATTCCCGATCTTCGATCAAAAAGTCGTTGTGCTCATCGTGCCCTTAGTGTTTAAGTCTTTCGGAAGGAGGAGACACAACCGGCACCAGGGACACAAAGAAACCGGACGCCCTACCTACCCTTTCCCCCCTCCCACCACGAAGTTCACCGCGATGTCCGGCACGATCGCCATATCCGGATCGCCCCCGAACGTGAAATCGAGTTCCGACCTCACGTCGTAGTGGATTCGGTCGCCGACCTTCACCGGCCCCGACCGGCTCACCAGGTCCGCTTTCGGACCGATGCTCAGAACCTCCGCCAGACCGGTGCGGTACTTCTCGAGGTCGGGCAGGATCAGCCCGTTCTGCTCGGCGACCACCGGGTCGCGCTTGATGATCAAATTGTTGTGGATCGCTTGCATGTCCAACGTCTCCGGGAACACCCGGCACACCACCGACTCGGCCCACGGGATCGTCTCGGTCACCCCTTGATGCGGTGTCGACTTCCCGAACACCCGCACCTGGTTCCGGGTCCGATACCCGCCCGCCTCGAAATCCTCCAACCACTGCCCGTCGTAAGGTCGAACCGCAACCATCGCCCCCGGCTCCAGACTCACATCCGGCCCGGCCGACAGCACGATCCCCACATCCGGCCGAAACTTCCCCGCCACCAGGTCAGGCAGCAATATCGTCCCGATCCGCTCCGACTCCGGCAACATCTCCACCAAAACCACCCCCTTAGGGCAATGCAGCGACGAAGCCGCCAAAGCATCGATCCCGTGCTCCGTTAGAAGAAGCTGAATAGTGTCAGGACGGTCCATGGGAGTAGGGGACTAGGTAGGTAGGAGGGAAAGGGTAGGTAGGACCGGAGCTAAAGCAATCGAAGAAGCTGCCGAAGTAGGACGCGACCGGTTCCCCGGGTGCGCAGGGGAGCCTTACGGAGGGTGTTGAGAAACACCGCTAGCTCCTCGCCCAAGCCGCCAAACTTTGGCATTGAGATGGGCCATTAGGAATTTGGAAGTTCCGCGATCGGGTTCCATCCCCAGTGCAGGCAGCACCACGTCATGAACGCCGCCCGGCTCGCACGAGCAGCAGGGAAACCGTCAACTAATCGACTGGCTTACGCCAATCTCATAGTCCGCGAGCTGCCGTCTTGTTGTCCGGCTTCCCCGTCATCTTCGAGCCGCCCTTCACCGGCGCGCCCTTCGGCTTCTTCACCGTCTTCTTGACCTTCACCGGGGTCGGACCCGCGACGCGCATCCCGCTCGCCATGCCGCCGCCGATTCCGCTCCGTCCGATTCCGATCGTGTCTGCTGTCAATGCCATCGATGGTTCTCCTTACTTGCTGATCCCGTATCTCGTCAAAAGCCCGGCCGCAGGGTCCGACGCCGGCGCGCTCGGCCGCCGAGGCGCGAGCATCTTCCGTAGCCTTATCGCCGCATACTGCAGGGCGTCGTGAACATGGCTGTAGCTGTCCTTCTTCGGCGTGTCGCGCAGGATCCTCGCCGGGCCCGCCGACTCCCCGGCGGGTGACTCCTCGAACTTGTACGCCCCCTGGAACCCCGCCCGAAGCACCGGACACCGGGAACCGTCGACCACGAAACGAGGCGTCACCGGATCGATGGTCTGCATCAGCAGCCACGTCACCGCGCCGTACCGCTCGCCCCACGCGTTCGAGGCCTGACGGATTCGGATACCGTGCCTCCGAGCCGCCTCCTGGGCCGTCTCGCCGTTCGCCCCGTTACGGGTCACCACGGTGGCATCGCCCCAGTGCTCCACGTCCGGCCAGTCGCCGGGCAACAGCCGCATCAGCTCCGCCAGCACCCGAGGCGCGAACTTGTCCATCGGCTCCGCGCCCGGGCTCACCACCTCCAGGATCGCGTGGACCTGAAACGGCTTCGGAGTCAGCCGCAGCAGCACGAACGCGGGGGTGATCGTGCTCCCGCAATCCCACCCGCCGAGGTACTGGCACTGCCGCATCTCGGGCAGTTCCTTCTCCTGCAGAGGGCAGTGGAACCGGTCGCGATAGTCGGCATACACCGGCTCACCGTCGTGCACCGTCTCGTCCATCTCCATCTCCCTGCGCCACTCCCGGTCGGGGGTCCTGGCCCTTGCCGCCGCCGCCCACGCCGCGTCCTTCTCCGGATCCGCCGAGTAGTGCAGCCGGCAGTAGAGCGCCCCGTTCGCGCAGTCGCCCAGCCACAGGCCCCGCATCTGGGGTCTAAGCTCACCGGAGACCCGCTTGATCCCCTGCCACGCCTGATTCGGGCTGGCGTTGGTGATGACGCTCACGTGCCCGCCGACCTCGCCCGGCTTGCCTTCGGTGACCCGAAGCGCCTGACCGTACATGTACTCCGGCCGCATGTAAAGGCTGAACTCCTCCATGTCCACCCAGGCATAGCCGCTCCCTTGGAACGACTCGCCCGACTGGTTCAGCGCGCTCGCGATCGAGCCGTTGGGCAGGATGAGCGTGCGGATCGCCATTGCGCCCACGTTCCCCTCCCGGGCCAGGCAAGGCGCGAGCCGGAACTCCGGCCGACGCTCGCGGAGCTGGGTATAGAGCCAGTGGAACCGCCAGACGTGCTCGGCCGCCTTCGGATAGGTGAGCCCGCAGACCACCCCCTTCTCCGGCCGCAGCCCCATGCTCCACAAACGCAGCCCGCGGAACACCCAAGACATGATCAGCCGCCGGGACTTCTCCTCGATGAACGGCCGCCCGGTGCGGCGGCACTCCCACCACGCGCGAACGACCTCCCTAACGTGCTCCTGAGCCGGGATCGGCTCGACCGAGGCATCCGCCTCGTTATAGGTCCAGCAGCACTCGGTGATGAACCGGTAAGCCGCCTCCGCCGAGTCCTCCCGATAGGGCGCCGGCCAGAGAGGCCCCCGCCGCATGGGCAGATCGCCATCGGAGAAGTCGAAGCCCTCGGCCTCCACCGCGTCCATCTCGAATGGCAGCACGATCGGCGGTTCACTCTTGCCTCGCATTCGCCTTCGCCTGCGCCTCGAAGAGCCGGATGCACTTCTCGATCGTCATCTCGTCCAGCGCCGCCAAATGCTGCGCCGTCTGCTTGCCCAACCAATCCGGGTCCCGGTAGAGCGTCTCATGCCGAAAAGTAAGCCCCTCCAGCGCCGCCCCCATAAACCGCAAAAGCTCATCGCCCATGTCAGGTGCACGTTTCCGCATTTGGGAGTGTTTCCGAATCCCGGCCCGACGGGACGCAGCTTCAACTGCGCTTTGTCCCCCGGTAGGGGTCGAGGGTAGGGAGGGAGGAAAGGGTAGGTAGGCCGGATCGGGGATTTTGGATTGATCGACTCGGGCGAACCCCCCTCACAACCCCGATCCCGGAGGGATCGCAGAGCAATAGCCTGGGGTCACGGACCCCAGGATCGTGTCGCCCATGTCGCCCCGACCCTGAAGGGGTCGCAGAGCCCTTCGGACCGGGTTGGCATCGGAGCCCGCTCGCCGGGTTCGCTCAACCGCCATGGGCCAGATTGAAATCCTGCGCTTCCAGATGGTTAGACGCCTGGGTCGAGCCAGCCGAAAAATCGAGGGGCATCCTCGCTTGGCGTGCGCAGTTCGAGATCCCTAAGGATCCCGCGGTTGTCCAAATGATCCCTATGAATCTCCCGACAGACATCGACAAATGGGACGCCAACGATATCGTTGGTGACAGCTCCATGAATCTCCGAACCGCGCGAAGTAAGGGCAGCCACCCCGCGATATGCGCGCTGAGGGCGGATACGCCGATAGGCCGAATTCCGGAATGGCGCTCGGCCTGAAGGGCCGACGGATGATAGCCCAGGGCAACGCCCTGGGGGCGACGGCAGCCACCCCGCGACATGCGCGAGTTCAGCCGCGCTTTGCCGATTGGCCGGATTCCGGAATGGCGCTCGGCCTGAAGGGCCGACGGATGATAGCCCAGGGCAACGCCCTGGGGGTGACGGCAGCCACCCCGCGACATACGCGAGTTCAGCCGCGCTTTGCCGATTGGCCGAATTCCGGAATGGCGCTCGGCCTGAAGGGCCGACGGATGATAGCCCAGGGCACCGCCCTGGGGGTGAGGGCAGCCGCCCCCGCGAAATGCGCGCTGAAGGTGCGCGACTTCAGCCGCGCTTTGCCGAGGGCCGGTAGGCCAGATTCGGACTCGACCCGAATCCCCTCACAGCCCCCCGATCCCAGGGGATCGCGAGCATGGGGTCACGAACCCCAGAATGGTCGATCACGGCTCCCGGTTCGCTAATGCACCCATTTCTTCTGCATGGCCGTCGCGAGCACCAGGATGGAGGCCCAAAGCATGCTCAAGCATACGAGTGAGGAAGCAACCGCCGAATCCTTACCTGCAGCGCAAAGGGTTGAAGCAATGCGGAATCTTCGGTTCGACTCGCCCCAGCGGATGGATACCTGAAGCCCAAAGGGCTCCGTTGAAGTTCACCCGTGGAATGGCTTGTGCGCGTTCGGCGATCCGCCTTTCCCACCCTACGACTGAACCCTCAACTGGGCCAGGTCCAACCGCGTCTGGAACGCTGTCCGGCTCGAACCGCCTTTCACGAACTCGACCATCGTCCGGACCGTCCGGGTCGGAGAGACGTAGGCCGAGAGCAGCCCGTTCAAAGCCTCCGCGGTCGCCGTGATCTGCGAACTCGAGCCGAACTTGCCCAACTGCACCCACGTCCGAGTGAGCCAGTTATAGACAAAGAACTCCTCCGTCTCGCTCGTGGTCGCCGAGCCGGCGACCGTCAGACTCATGGAGGTCACCGTGCCCCGGTTCGCGGGCAGGGAAAAATCGGTCTCGACCGTCACCGCCTGCGGCTCCAGCCTGTTCGCAGCGGACTCGATGTACATCACCTTGCCGTCGCCCTGATTCAACAGGCTCGCCAGATCGCCCGATTGGAGGGTTCCCTGGTCGACCGTGAACGAGCTCGGTGGCACCGTGTACGGCAGCGTGTGCTTCAGCTCCCAAAGGCCGCGGCCGTGGGTCCCGGCCAAGAGCGTCTCGGTGCCCGACATGTACTCCAGATCGTAGACGCACGCGTTGTTCGGGCCGTCGCTCGTCACCGACCAGGTCGTTCCCCCGTTGCTTGAGGAGAAGATCCCGATCTCGGTGCCGATGTACAGGGTCGAGGTCGACTGCGGGTCGATCGCCAACGCCCGGATCGGAACCTGCGGCAAAACGCTCGCGCCGGTGCCGGTGATCGGGTTCCAATTGATCCCACCGTCGGTCGACTGCCAGATGTTATCGGTGGAGAACCCGCCGAAGGTCGCATAGACCGTGCCGGCCGTCACCGGGTCGACCACGATCCGGGTGCACATCCGGTTCGGCAACGGGCTGACCGAGTTGTTGGGTCCGCTGATCACGGTCCAAGCCGGCGAGGCGGCCAGGCCGTTCGTGGTCATCGCGACGGTGCCGTTGTTGTAGCCGACGAAGATGTTGTTGCTGTTCTCGGGCGCGACCGCGATCGCGGAGATCAGATCGCCGCCGATCGAACCGAGGATCGACTTCCAGCTCGGACCGGCTCCTTCCGCGTTGGAGCACTTCCAGAGCGAAGCCCCGCCGCCATACAGGATCTCCGGGTCGTTCGGGTCCATGATCATCGGCGCGATGAAGTTCGCGTTGTCGTTATGGGCATCCGTCAGCCCGTTGATGATCTCGTTGGCGTTGCTGCTGAACGCCCCGCTGGTGCTGCGGAACACGTTCAGGTAGACGTACTCCCCGAAAACGTAGTTGGTGTTGGACGGATCGATCGCCACATAGCCGCCGT
>Ga0206846_1078_pt1 | contig 17241 bp, 14 predicted proteins | sample Alteio_BWOrgCont_20_FD_152878 | JGI IMG/M metagenome (GOLD analysis project Ga0206846, IMG submission 152878) | Enriched cells from forest soil in Barre Woods Harvard Forest LTER site, Petersham, Massachusetts, United States -... | ecosystem: Environmental > Terrestrial > Soil > Temperate forest >... | reverse complement strand
TTGTAGGCTATGAAGGCCGCTCGCGGCTCATGGCAATCCCCTCTGGTCGTGCCCCATTTCCGTTTCTTCCTCCCGGCCAGCGCGAGCTGGCTCGTTCCTGGCTTTTCCACTTTCCAACGCGGTTTTCGCTTTCTGGACGGTATGGCGAGCGTAGTATTCGGGGTCGGGCTTTTCCCCTGTCCGGTAGTCCGCAATTCGACGGATTACTTCCTCGGGCTCGTCGCCACGAGCCAGTGCGCGTTTGGCGTAAGCCCAATCATGTTCCGATTGGCTTAACGTGTTGCCCGGAAGGGGGCGATTACGTGCGATTTCTTGATTGTGGTGTAGTGGGGCATCCTGTGAATCAATCGGAACTTTGAAATCCCGAAGATGGTATATTTGCGTCGATTCCGCATGCGCCTTCACATAGAAATCTTGGTCGTATTTCTTATTAGCGAAACCGGGAAGTCGTAACACCCGCGTTGAGTCCGTCGCTGCGGGATCGCCGCCGAACTCCCTGACCATTGCGTGCTGCAAAGCCTCCGCTTCTTCGAGCGTGACCCCTTCAGCTTTCCAGACCACCTGGAACTTCCCGGGTGATGTGTTCAGTACGTAGTTCGGTTGCGGGACCAGATCGGAATTCTTAATTCCTTCAAGAGCTGCGGACCCATCGTGGTCTAGGTCAACGTAAAGATGGCGGATGGTCTCGATGTCGTCTTTGGTTCGAGTCGAAGCATCCTGTTTCAGCGGATTCATGCCGACATAGATGTCGGCCCCGTTTGCGTTCTTGTAGCGAAGCCATGCCTGGAATTCAGGGCTAGCCGCCTTCTGTGCCGTCGTGATGCGTTGAGCGGTTTCGCCTAGATTCCTATTCAGAACGAGGATGGCGACTCGGTCGGAAGGCTTGAAGTTGTCGTTGATGTACTCCGATGCTGTCGGAGAAACCCGTTTTGGCTTTTCAGTCTCGTTCATCGGGATTCCTCTGGCTTCTGATAGATGGCGCTGAATTCGTATTCATCCGCGTCGGGGTCATAACAATGGATCGCGAGAACCTCGGAAACGAAGCGCTTGCCAGGGCGGCGATCGAGATGTACTACGACATTGAGAGAGTCTCCGATATTGCTCTTGATGGCCCGATACGGGAGTTCAACCCCACTCTGGAGAACGCAGCTCGTAAACCGTGCAAGACCTTGCCTCGCAGACGTTGCATGGACTGTCGAGAGACTTCCAGAGTGACCCGTATTGAGAAGCTGCAAGAGATCGAACGCCTCGCCGCCACGTATCTCGCCAGGGTTCAAATCAACTTGCGCGTCAGCAAGCACAGACGCGAGTTTTTCAACGCTATCAGACGTGCAGCGTTTGGTGAGTTCGTACGCAAAATACTTCGCGTGATAGTCCGTAAGCTGCACAATATCAACGATTATTTAGCCGACCAATTTGAGGCAGGACCGTCGCGCAGTCGCTGGCCTGAATCCTAGTGGTCCCTGGAGAATATATCCGGCCATTACCAGAAAGGGAAATAGAAAGGGCCTTCCGACATCTGCGATTAAGTGGTTTTTGATAGACTCGTGTCCGAAAAAAGATCGGCCTGTCGTGTCGATCCATCGAGTACGACCCATCCTCGTCTGTCCCGTTTCGTGCAGTCCAGTGGATCGAGCTTGTCCACACGTGAGAACCGCATGAGAGTGGCAAAGTAGGAAGATGCTTTGGTTTTCCAGAACTCGGGATCTTCAACACACAATTGCTCCGCGAACTTACTCCGAATGAACTCCCAGGCATCTGGGTCTAGGCGGTAATACCAGACATGAGATACTTCCGCCAAGGCGACGACGGGTCCCCCAGATTCTTTGATTAGAACAAGGTCCCCGGCACGAACACATCCGAAAGGAGGTCGTCGATGAATCGAGAATCTTGATTCTACGGTCTTGCGACCGTCGAGAACGAACTGCAGGAAAGGTTCAACGAATATGGCCAGATGGATGCTGTTTGGAGATTTTGATGGTCGGGAAGCTAACTCACTGCGCTTTCTCCAGTATTCACTCGCATGAAGATGCTTCTCAACTCTGGTAAGAAGGGAGCTCGACCACGTTGTCATTCCGTCTGTTTCCCCAGTCTGTAATTTCCTGCCCTTCGATCGCAGCAACATCGGCCAGGACAGTTGCCACTTCTTCAATCTCTACTTTTTGCCTTATCGTGAGGTTTACCCCCATCAGCGATGCAACGGAGCGAACCACGCATTGCTGCGTTGCGACCGCTAGGGCGATAATACCGAGAACATGTGTTCCTCCGCATTCAAATACTCTGTTCCCAGATGTCCACGCTCCTACGGACGCGAGGCGTTCGTCGCGCCGACTTACGGTAGGGAGTACACCGCCGGGCACAATTTCTTTCAGGACAGGCGTCTTCCAAACTGTGCATCGCGAGGTTCGCACGCGAAGCTGAACACGGCCAAAGAGTATCTCGCTCCATTCTTCCTTGCGAGCCGCTGACATGGAAGAGCGCGGGCGCTCAGATGTTCCATCCCACTCAAACGTCGCAAGGTCTCCGCGTCTCCAGTCTTCGGGATACACCTCAACACCTCCGGCGCGTAAAGCGTTCTTTTCAAAAAGAGGCGATAAATAAGGCAATATGCCCGTCTCATAAGCGAGAAGCCGAAGACCCATATCGCGCGCCCACATGAGTAGATCTTGCCACTCTTCTTCAATGCCGGGCCGGGTTCCCACTGGCGGCACGCTGAGCAGGATTTTACCGCTCCGAGTCGCATTTTGGACAGCCGTTAATAAGAATGCCCGAGTCTCCTGGGGATACCACGGTGGGTCTGCGACGATCACATTCGATTTTTCGAGAGAAGGCTGCTCGCTGAGTAAGTCGACAGAAATGTGGCCGTGTATCGCATTTTTCCGTTGTGCAGATTCGTGGTCCACAAGAAAAAATGAGCGTTCCTTGCTTTGTCCCTTGGCGTAGTGGAAAAGGGTGGGGGTTCCAAGCAGCAAAACGTTGCTTCGGGGCGTGCTCAAACTCTCGATACGTTCCAGTAGTGTTTTTAAGGCAGAATCACCGAACCACCATGTACTGTCGAGGGGGTGTGGTGTCGCCAGCTTCTCTTTTGCCCACAGGTCCGTAGCCAACGAAGGAGCAGGTCTCTTCGACAATTCGCCAGCAGTAAAGTGGATTCGATGCAGTAAAGAAAGGCGCTTAGCAGATTTTAGAATAAGCTCCGGGTAAACGCCTGGAAGAGAGTAGAGCAGCGAATTCCACATTATCGGACTGGCAAGCTGTGCGGAAACCCACCGATCTATTGCGCTCTCGAACTCGATCTGGTCACGCATCATGTCTACGTACCGGAAATCTTCCGATTCGAATCTCAGTAATAGGTAGATTCCGCATTGACGCAGAAAATCGACGATCCAGCTCCCGTTGCCATGCTTCGACCGCACGCCACTGATGGTCGAATGTCGTCAATAGGGAACCGTTGAGCCGCGTTATGATCGGTGTAAACTTCTGAATTTCGAGAGGGATCGTCCGAAGGGGAAGGTTCTCATCGATGGCCTGAAGCCGATCCACGAAACGTGGCATTGCATCCGCTATGCGGCTACTTGACGGTGCCGTGAATGTTGCATAAGCGAATACGTCCATCCCCGATTGGACAAGCCGCTGCATGAGATCGAATTGGCGGTCGAACCACGACTTCTCTGCTCGCGTATTGAAGGCGAAGGACTCGTTGTCGAATCCTTTGAAGCAGGCAACGCGGCCATAAAAGGGATATTTCGCCACAACCTCCTGTTGCGCTGGGTTGAGATAGCGCCAGAAGTAGTCACAGCTTAGATTGTCGTCAGACCACAAATAAACTTGACCTTGCAGACCATTGCGCTCGATTTCCTCGATCATCCAATAGGTCCACTCGGGAACTAGTTCCGGTTGTCCCCCAGACAAATCGAGAATCAGTGGCCGGTCGTCCACTTTGAGAAACAATTGGAACAGCTCAGAGGGACTAAGCCAGGTCGAGTGGGCCGGGTCTGCCGACAAAAGATTAAACGGCACAAAACAATACCAGCAGCGCCAATTGCACGCCGCATTCTGAAAAACTTGCGCACGTATTTCGTCCTGAGGGCCGAGACGTAAGGCAGCTCGGGCGGGGTCAATCGGCAAAGGGTTCAAAGGCCAGCCTGGACTCGTTTTGCGGTGGAAATGGCGGATTCGTCCAAATCCGTCACAGTTTGCGGGTTCGGTCAGGTCTTTTTCCTGCTCCGTTCCGCGAAAGTTGGTGACAAGTAGTTTCCTGTTTGCGACATCGATGGTGGCTACCCTATATCTTTCGGCAAGAACCTCAGTGTCAATGGGCATGCGGCGCCCCCTTCTCTTGGTGTGGCGTCGCGGCTGAGTCTCTCAACGCGACTCCACGAAGTGCGGGTACATAAATCGGGCCTTCTGCCAAGTCCGGCAAACGGGAGGATACGTACAGCATGGCGAGTTCGGTCAAATAGCCGATCTCGTCCGCCGTAAGTTCGCGATCACGCGGAATTCCATGCCATTCTTCGACACAGCGGCGACAGCAGGAGGCAGTGGCATGCTGCGCATAATGGATGACATTCGTGTTCGCCTTGTCCTCACGGGGAGTTTGCTGCCCTTCCCGTGGATGGGAGATCCTTCCAACTGCGTGTTCGATCTGCTTTCGGGCTGCCTCTCTTAGTTGCAGACGGCCCTTCCGACGGGCGTAATTGACGGCGTAAACACTAACGGGAATGTGCCAGAAATGATGGCGGATCAGCTCGCGCTGCAGACTCTCGAACGCGTATTCAGAGTCACGCACGTCCTTGCGAAAAAGACGCGCCCAGTCCACGAGCTGCGCCCCGCATGAACGACAGCGTCCGCTCGGACCGTTTAGCTTCATCTTCTTTGTCAGAAGAAAACAGTGCAGGCCATCGGCACAGGCCGTGCTGGTGCACTTTATGTTGAGCGGTTTGAGTCCTTCCGTCGGGTTTGTCGCCATATTTACCTCATGCAGCACACGCATTTCGTGTACCGTCACCCTGATGAATCCAATTCACAAGAGTTGAAACCAATTCTGGAACCGGACGATTACTTGATAGCCGGAAATCGGCAAGATCAGGAAGTAGATCTTTAACTTGCTGTTCCGTCACGTGCCCTTCCACGAGTGTGAGATTCTCAATCATGCGTTCGTCCTGCGCCTTCAATCTCTTCAACCGCTGCTCGTCTTCTACCTCGAGGAAAACCACTCGTAGCTCTAGCGGGGCTACAAGTTTCCTCAGTGATTCCACGACTTCCGCGTGCCGGATGCCGTCAATGATTAAGGGCTCCCCCGCGTTCCACCCGTAATGCGTAAGAACAGCCCGGCAAAAATCGTCCACACCCTTCTCAATCAACGAAGCACCTAGATATTGCAGTACCTCTCTCGACTTATCGTCCAAGCCGGAACTCTTGGCTAAAGTCCTTAGATAGTCGCCGAAGCTTGCTCGTCGCCAGCCGAGGCTTTTCGCAACTTCGCTCGACAAGGTCGACTTACCGCTCCCGATTCGACCGGCAAAACAAATAACGAGCGGTTCGAGTGCCCGAAGCAAAAGATCCCGATCAATTGGATTCAGCAAGCCAAGATTTACGTTTTCGAGTAGTAGGTCACGCGGCGTGCACATGACGGAACTACCATCCCCCTGCAGGTTGCTTGCTGCCCCCCACCAATTGATGCCCTGCAGCGACAATCGAAACGCCATGTAATTGGCGAGAGCATCTGTCTGTACCCTTCCTTTTTGTGCCACCCTGGGAACTGCGTTTTTTAGAAGCTCAACGCTACCCTTTGCGGCGGCAACGCATTGCTCGGCCAATTCCTCCGCCCGGCCGTCGAGCATCACGTCACCCGCAAACTTGCTCGCAGCTTGCTCCTCCGGTGAATTGCGACGTGAAGGTGACATTTCGTCTTCTTCGATCACCGGATGTTCTTCAAGGTCTGGATTCTGAGCTGCATGGAAATACTCATGGAGAAGGTCGTGCACCCACTTCGCGGACGACTTCGTACGCTGTTTTAGAACAATGACATTGCGGCCGCCTAACCTCCAGCAGGCCCCATGAAAAGTACCAGCGTCGTTCAGAGGGAGGACCGGAATTCCAAGGGACCACATATACTTGAGAGCCGATTCAAAGGTTAGCTCGCCAGCGCCATCCAGTATGTTCTTGCGTACTTCCTTCCAATCTGTTGACAAGACCTTCCTAGGAAGATTCGGCGAAGCCTGAAGAACAAGCAGAGCAAGGTAGTGAGCGTAGATGACGTAGGCGGCGAGGCCACTTTCCCGAACTCGGGCTGGCAGTTTGAATCGCCCGGTTGCGGATGCCACCGCTTGCAGTTGTAGGGTGGTCGACCCGAACAATTCTGGTGGCAACCAGCCGAAGATCCGATGCAGACTTTCGACACCTTCAAGGGCCACACTCTGATCTTCTCGTTCCTCTTGCGCCTCAATCGGTTCTGGCGGTCTTGGCAACAGCCGCCTCCGTACAAATTCCCGATCTAGACCAACGTCGGACAGTCTCCGGAACAATGTGGGTAACGAAAATTGATCGCCAGCATGAAAGATATTCTCCTGCACTTGAAGACCGAGCGCCCGCACTACTTCTGATACTCGGGCAAGATTGGCACCGAGATAGTCCGTCGCTTCATACCGCTGGACCTGCTGCGACTTGATCCCAAGTCGCGCGGCAAATTCCTCCTGACTCATTCCTGACGCGATTCGCGCTTGGATTAGTGCTCGCGGTAGGTCCGCAAACGAATTCAGTGGGGGTATAGGCCGCTTCCCCGAACGAAGTAATTCGTATTCTTTGAGCTCTTCCATCAACTCTGTCCACTGGCTGCGCAGGGCATCGATTTGCCCCTGGCGCAGCTTCGCCTGCACACTCTTTTTCGGAGGAGCGTTTTCCATTTCGCGAATCGCCTTCTCGAACTTATCAGCCTGAGATTTGGTGATTCGATATTGACGCTCATTTTTGATCACGGCTTCCATGCCTCCATGTCCAAAGCGACGATTCCCTTTTGCTCGCCACTCTCTTTATCTCTTTGAAAAAACTCCAAAAAGGTCTTCCCGCTTATTCCCTCCGGTATGTCGGCCGGAAAGAACTCTCCTTGGAACAGTGCCTTTTGTGCAGCGCGCAAATTGGTGAAGTCGAGGAAAACAGGATGCAACTTGTCACTATCCACCCCGTCAATGGACCAACACGCATCGTAATCTCCCGGCATTTCCTTCGACGTAACGAAGCTTCCGTCCACGAATATCCTCTTGCAACCAGCCGCTCTCAGCAGTTTGACGGCCTCGAGGCAACCCTTTAGCAAGTGGCTCCTATGAGCAGTCCAGCCAAATCTAGCCTCGATTTCGTCCCAATCCGCCCAGTGAATTCCCGGGGGGAGACTGCCGTCGGGCTGGAAGGGCGGTATCACCAACACAACTATATCGTTGTGTTGAAGCCTAGTCAAGCGTGATGCGAAACTTTCTGCTCAGGCGAATAGATAGCGAATGCTGATGCCTATGAGCTCACGCGTGGGTGGCCGAAGGCGAGGTCCCTGGGGGAATACGTTCGAGGGTAATACCAGCGTCAGCGCAATAGGCCGCAAGTATCGGAAACCATTGTTCGTCAACGGCGTCCCGGTCCTCGAAGACCGTGTCCTTGGAGAGTACCATTCCGATGAGAGCCATTTCGTCGGCCATGACAACCGGATTTAATGGTTTCTTAACTGCCGCATCGTAGAATATGCTGAAAAGTCTGCTCGACCGTTCTTCGTAGTTACCCGTCACTTCAACGACGTAGGAGAGCCCGCCGAATAACGTCACCAACGCCCAACCCTTTTTCATTCCAGCGCTGAGGTAACACATAACGCTGTGCTGATGGGCATTTCGGACGTGAGCGGCCATGAACTCCTTATTGCAAAACACTCTCAGGGGCATTTCTTTTTCGGTCGCCGCTGCGCGGATTTGACGGAGCGCGTCGAATTGCGGAGAGAGTGCGTAGGGCACTCCGTATTTGTAAGCAATTGAAGCGAGGGCGATTTTTGCAGCGACTTTGCGAGCCTGAATAGTGAAAACAAATGGAAGCGTTTGTGTGTAGGTGGCATCGAGGACGATCTCCTCGGGGACCCGCAATTCTGTCGTTTTCTCGTCTCTTGCGCGAGCACGCTCAATAAATTTATCGGCGGTCTCTTTGGAAATGAAAAAGCCCTGTCGATGCTTTTTGCCGTCCGATTCTACACTTGTCACGACTACATCCGACAAACTGATGGTTCCGTCGGCCTCCCGGCTGCCGAACAGCCCCTTGACGTTCATGCCACGGATTTCCACCTCGACTCTGGCAGTTGGAACTTCGCCGTTCCGATTTTCGATATGGAGGAGATTCAAGAGAAATTTCGTGCTGTCCCGTATTGCGGCTTCCCATCTCCCGAACTCTCCGTTGCACCGCTCGCAGCTTCCGTCAGGCACCGTTAACTCTCCGCCCATAAACGCCGGAAAGACGTGCTCGCGTGTGAGGTTCTCTTCTAATTTGCAGAACATGCAAGCCATGTTTCGTCCCTCCATAATAATAGCGTAATTAGTACACGCCGTGGTTTACTTCTCCTGTCGACGAACCGCGCTGCTTGCGACCAATTTGTAGGGCTCTAGAGAGGCAAATGCGGATATACATTGACGAGGCTGGAGTGTTCGTAACGCCCCCGGCAACAAAGGCACACTCTTATTCGCTCGTCCTCGCGCTCACCGTTCCGTCGGCAAGCGAAGATGATCTCTTTTACGAATTCTTGCGCTTGCGCGACGGCTGGCCAAAACAAATGGTCGAAGTCAAAGGTAGCAAGCTCGACGAATCCCAAGCCGCTCAGGTAATCGACCTCGTTTCTCGCTACGACGCGCTCGTCAATTTTCTTACCGTCGACATGGCGACCCACGGCGACCAGGTGGTCGGCGATTTCAAAACTCGTCTGGCCAGAACGCTAACAGCCAATCTCACTCCGGCACATCATCCGAACGCAGTTGCTCACCTCCAAACGCAAGCGAACGCCACACGCGCAATGCCGAATCAGCTCTTTCTACAGGCATTTTTAACAATCGAATTGATTATGGAAGTTCTTCGGGAAGCCACCGCCTACTACGTGCAGAGATATCCGAAGGAGCTCGGAGAAATCGCCTGGTTTGTCGACCGGAAAAACCGCACGACAACGCAAATGGAGGCGATGTGGACAGCGCTCGTCCTCCCGGTCGGCGAAACCCGTTTTGCAAAAGCTCCACTCCAGGCTCTTGAAGGGGCCGACTATTCTCACTTTTACGGGCGCTACGGATTCACAACTGAGACGATTGGCGAGGGGATGGCGAAGCATGTGGAGTGGATGCGAGAGGTGCACGGCATCCTTCCACTGGAGCAGGGCAAGCACGGCCTCGACGCGAAGTTGCTTCTTACGGACCGGCGGGAATTCCGGGATTCGCGCGATACGCTCGGATTGCAACTTGCAGACATGCTCGCATCGATCCTCCGACGCGCGCTCAATGATCATCTCCAGTTCCCAGGTTGGAAGGATTTCGGCAAACTTTTGGTACGAAAAAGAGAGCCAGCCGCGTCTTTTCTTCAACTCGGCATAGCCCCTGTCGCTCCCCTAACTCTAAAGGGGCGCGCTAAAATGGTCTGCCTCGAACTCGATGCTCGCGCCAAATCCATGTTGGCCGAGGACAATTCTTCACGGGGAGGATATTCGGGAACACCGCATCCGTGATGGCCAGACTGCTTCTCCTAAAACTTATCCTCGAGGCTCGCGGAGGAGCATACCGACGAAGGTGCAAGCCGAGAGCGTGACGATGCCGATTTTGCGATAGCCCACAGTGAAATTTTCGGGCCCATGGTGAAGGCTCAGGAATCCGGTTGTCATCCGTGCCGCTGAAGATTAACGCACCGGAACCGGATCAATGGGCTTATCTGCCCCCTTTTGCCCCCTCGTGAATTTGTTAAGTCCCGACCAATCAGGAAGATGGTTGGTAGGGGCGGTGGGGATCGAACCCTCGGCCTCCTAGCTCTAAGTTACTGAATCCACTCGCCAGACTTCCCCATTTTGGGCGCATCTAGGCGCAATAACTGCGCGACTTTCTCGACCCCGGAAGAACAACCCGTTGTATGATCGCGGGCGCGAACGAAGGGGCAGGTCATTGCCGCGAGCCATTACCTCCCAGGCTATGTAAATTGGTGATGCAAAAAAGCACCACGTGGCGGGTTTGAGTCTCTCCACCTCTGCCATCTCAGTTGCTTAAAGTGGCGAACATATGACAATCCGTACATCACCATTCTTATTCTGTTTTTTACTAATCATATCCTGTTTGACGGATTGTATTAGTCAAGAGAGAGGGGACAACGTTAAGGTTGTCCGAAATTCCGGGGTTACGATTAATAGGGATTTCCGCCTCCAGTTTTATCCCGCCGAGTTCAGAATAGCCCTGGATGGCTTGACGGGGATGCTTGCGGATACTTGCTCAAACCCAAAGAGCCTGAGGTACGATGACTGCCTGCTAGAGAAACTTCTTCTCTTGTATGATTCCAAAGTCCACGGGTTGGAATCCCATCTTTACCAACACGAGTTGCCCGCAAAGTGGACTCTCAACTCCATTCTTTCCGGTTATTTCAATGAATTATGGCAGAGCGGGAACCAGGAGGAAGAAATCAAGCCGCTCCTCGATGGAGTATTGGTGAGGATCGCTATTTTTAATGAGCTCAGTCGTTGGCAAAAAAAGCTCGAGGGGAATCGGGTGCTCGAGGCATATATAGCGAAGAGAGCTGTGATCCCCCAACTTAAAGCGCACTTTGGGGGCTTGAGCGCCATCTCCCGGATCTATAATTACGCTGGTGCCATTCAATGTAATTTTGATTACGGAACAGAGGTACCGTTAAAAACTCCGATTGTTCTAGAGTGTGAAGATGAGAGGGATGCCTTAAAGCGGATCACCTTCACGACATTTTCTCTTAATCGAAAGGTATTGGGAAGAATTGTTTCTGACCTCAAAATCATAGAGTCGCGAAAAGAGTTTGATGACGTGGATAACATAATGATAGGTGAAGGCCTTGCCCAGCAATTCTATCGGTTATATGGAAATCCGGGTGCCTCGCAAAGAATATATGATTTTATAATTCAAAATGGGGACTGCGAAGTGTCTTCGGATACTGATCTTCGAAAGATGTGCGTTCAAATTAGAAATGCCTCCCGTCGGCCAAAAGATGTTTCACAGGGTGACCTCTCCGAAGCTGTAGCGGCTGCGGCCACAATTGCCGAATTTGAAACTATCAACATCCCCCCCGGTAGTCATTTTAATGAGCCTCTTTCCTGCGACGGATTTGACACTATTCAGAAAGAGGCGTGCGTCTCAGTCCAAAATGAAATGGAAAGCGTTGTCAAAGCTCTTATTACGGTCTTCAGAAAATACGATCCTCAGGACCATCAACAATGATAAAGCGACTTTTTGTCATTAGTTACAGTCTTCTTTTCATCGCCGGATGCAACGGCGGAGGGGGAGATCAGAGTTCTCAAAAGGCGAATCCGGTACAAATCCCTCCTGCAACCGAAAGCCAATTTGATATCTGGCTTTCAAGTAATCCTCTTCCGAATGAAGATCGAGATTCGCTGGAGGCTTTCGCCGATTCTCCCGATTTTGGAAAATATATTCGTAGTAAAGATCCCAAAAGCATTGCAAAGCACCTGTTGCACCACATTCCCGATCCCTCTTCAGACGGTCAAACGGCCTTTCCAAAAATCATCGTCAATGTAAGTCAGACTCTTGTTCCAGATTTAGTTCAACACTGCGTAAATCCAACCTCGCCAAGCCCGAACTTATCGACCCAGACCCAAATCGAGACCCAAGTCCTTGGTCGCGTTTTACGATATGAGAAGACTGAAGTCTTCAACATGTTACAGACTCTTCTTTTAGAAAAAATTCCATCGTTGCAAAAGGGAACACTTTCTCTGCAAGACCTTCTGTCTTGGTGGGAGGAAGAAAGAGGAAAACCTTTCTTTTATTTTGAAAATGGCCAAACTCGGATTGATGTTTATTTTACGAAGCATTTGATCTTATTTAAGAGTTTAATCTCCCAGTCGGGAAAGGAAGAACTTGGACCCGTCACCGTGGGTTTTAATTTCTACCTTGGAATTATTTTAGACGAAATGAGCGTACTCAGAAAAACGGGCCAAGTTGGAAAACCTCTTCTTGATATTGAAGGTCTTTCTCTGTACAAAAGATCACTTTCGGATTTCGAAAAAGCCCTTGAGAAATTTGAAGACCCTGGAGCCCTTGAGAGAATCGAAGCAAAGGAAACCTTAGTTAATTTAAAGCAGGGTCTTCTGGCCGCCCAAGGGGTGCTCGAGTCAAAGGACACTTGTCACGGGTTCCCTTGTAAGGATATTTTATCTGAGAGTTTAAGAGAGATTGGTCAATGCCATTAAAGTTATCGGTATTACTGCTGGGCGGACTCCTCTGGGGGTGCTTGATTCAAGCCCAGACTCCGATTCAATTAACTTCCGATATTTATGTTTCCGAAGTCGTCAACGAGCAAGGAATTCGCTATCGGGGCGGCGGGGGTTCCGATTTTGATTGCAGAGGCACCCCAACCCGGGAAAATTTTGGATCCCCTAGGGTAACCTTTGAACCTAACCAGCAAAGGGACCTTTCCCTCAACGGCCAAGCGCTCTACGAAACTTATTCCCCCGAGAGCATTGCTGTTCCACCAAAGGATAATTCAATACCCGTTGTGCCCCAAATGCGACCGCTAAGTCGCGAAGATATCCGCAAGGAGGGGCGTCCCTGGAACTGGTTCCGAAACGTCGTAATTGGTAGTAACGCCGGTTCGGATGCAGATGAGTCATACACCGTTAATATTGCGGCTACAGACTCCATTAAGCCTGCCCTTCATCAAGATTACGAAACCCAATGCACTCATGTCGTGGTTGATTATATTCCAGAAAAAGATGTCACCAAGGCCTCTTTCAAAATCAGCTTCTGGCTACCCGAAAATGTGGAATTCACGAAAATTGATGTTAATGCCGATTCGGGCATGCTGACGAAAGACCATGTTCGACAAATTCACGGAACTTTTAGACCCGAAGTCGATTCCATGTTTCTTGAAAAACCTTACTACGTATGGGCTGATTTCAAGACGATTGAGAAGGATGCACTGGCCCAAAAGCAAAGTGCAACAGATGCCCAAAAGCAGGCGGATGCAGAATCTAACAGAAAGTCTTTGGAAGAGGCACCGAAAGATCTAAATGGGAAGCCCATTGGAAAAATATCCCAAATTGTACGGGATTACCCAGCTCCGACCTACGATCTAAACGATCGACGGATCGATTTGATTCTCACCGTTGATACTGAAACCCGAGGAGGAGGAAACAGAAACTCCGGAATCTCTGTTAAGTTCACTCCTCTCAAAGATCAAGACGCCGGCCAAACGTACGCCGAGCACTTAGCGCATCTCGTCAAACTAATTACCGCCGGGCACGCGACTCAGGACTTTATGCTCCCTAGCTTCGGATATCTCATAGGGCACCAAAGGGATCTATTGCCAGGGCTGGCGAACTTTTCGCTAACGGAAATCGACCAATTGGTGCGCGATCTCAATGAATTTGCTCTGCAAGGGGCCACCGGTGACACTTCTTATACCCCCCTCGTTAAAGCGGTAGCATCAGTTTTGGCAACCCAGGTCTCAGAGGCCTTGGCCCATAAACTTTTACCGGCCTGCGAGCTCGTTCCAACTCAGTTTGTGCCCGTTGTGGGAACCCCCATTAATACTCAAAGGTACGTTTATCTTCTCTTCAACCTAAATCGGATCAAGCAGAGGCTGGAATACTACGAGCCCTCAGCCGCTTTTGAAATTGGTAAGGCCATTCAAGATTTGGGAACAAAGCATTTAACATACAAACAGGTGGCGGCCGATCCAGAACTCACAGCGCGATTGAAAAAAGCTTATGATGTTTACAAAGTCTCATTCGGCCAGTCTCACAACACCATGAGTACCGCTGAAGGCGAATACCAGGTCATTTCAAACAATATTTCGGTTTTAGTGTCTCAGGATCCAGACCATAAAAATCTTATAAATTTATTTGCCAAAGGAACTGGCCTTGAGAATGCCATCGTAGACCAAATCGACTTCCAAAAGACCCTTTTCAACTATAAGAGACCGGACGAAATCATCGACGCTGGCTCCCTGGTCAAAAATGTTGCTGCCCTGGAGAAGACTCGAACAGCTTTAATCAAAAAGATAAATAATCTTTCGCGAAATTACCTCTTCTCAGCAAGGACGGTAGGGGAGTTTAAGGGCGCCATTTTTCAGATTTTCGACGGATTAAATCTCAACGGCAACTCAAAAATGAATGATGAAATTCAGTCTTACTACGAACCCATTTTCAAAAACTTCTTTGATCAGAAAAGTTTGAGTGACCTCATCGAACAGATCAGTGCTTGCGAAACAGGAACTCTGAGGGCGAAATGAAGAAACTCTTAGTTCTTTGTCTAATTTCACTTTTGCCAACGGACAGTCAAGCCCAAGATTTCAATCAACTGGCGCGGGACAGGGCTCGGGCCAGTTGGGTATCCGCCCGAACTTGGGCTCACTATTTAGTCGCTGCAGATTTACTAGGTGCCCTGAGTACCAGTATTTCGGCCGTCGATAAGAATACCCTTAGCGATAACCTTCAAATAGTAGAACAACTGGAGGCCCTTAGATCTCAATTTAATTTGATTGCTCAAGGGAAACAACCGCCGGATCCCAAGGCTCTGAGGGATCTCGCAACGAGATATATTTCTGCTTATGGCGAATTAATTCAGAAGCAATATGGAATTTCCTGGCAGACCGTCGTGCGAAAGTACAACAGCCAGTTTGTAAATCAATTTCTTTCAACTCTTCTCGCCAATTTTCAGACCCAGTGCGCCGTGGGTCGTTCCTCTCCTCAAGTTGATCTTGAGCTTCCCCCTGTCGAACTTCCTAGCCTCGGGTTTGGGATGACCGTTAGTCCTAGTCTTGACACCTACGTTGCGCCCAATTTTTCCTGGAGCTCGGGGGAGGCCTCGGACTGGCAAGCTCACAAAGGCACCTATGAAGCTATGGGTGGAACAGCGGTAAGCTACATCTCGTCCGCTAATCCGTATGCTGCGATCATTTACGTTGTCGTGTTTTCCATAATAGACCACTTCGTCAGTGCGGCAGAACTCGATCACCTTCAAGCTGAGGTGGCTGATGGTGAGAAAATCTACTATGCCCAGCGGGCCCATGGATCGGACGTAGCCAAGCTCTATGTCCAATATTGTACTCAAGCATCTCAAGGATTGAGTAAATTCCAACAGCTTCTGTCCCTGGAAGGGCAAAAGCGTGACGAGGCCCTGACCTATGCTTCTTCCCCGGCTTTCAAAAGGCGATTTAATGCTTGGGTCAAGGAACAGTCGGATGCTGCTCTGGCAAGCGGCAAAACTTCTCTTCTCGATGATTACAAAGAAAAAAAGTGTGATCCCTATGGAACTGCCCTTAAGCCCCTTAAGCAAGTTCCCGAACCCTATTGTCAAACGGCCCAACAGAAAAAAGATCCGGGAGCTCCTCCCCAATGTCCAACGATTACGGTCAACGAAGACTCCTATTGCCGTCTTTCCCAGGACGGGACGAAGTTAACGAGTTTATCGAACCCTCAATATGAAATCCCACTTTCCGGATACGAGTGCACGGCGGCTCACATTGCTGATCTACGAATGAGCGGACGGATTCGTGACGCCAAATGGTGCGAAGATATTCCCGTGCGCGAAACGGCTCAAAAGAAATTAGAAGAACAAAAGGAACAAGAGATTAAGGACTTGAACGAAAAATGTGTAAACGTTCAAAAAGCTCGACTCAGGGGAGAAAATCAATCGGGCGGAACTTCGGGAACACAGCCTAATGAAATTCCACCGGATTTCCAAGGGGACTGTGCTTTGTTCGCAAAAACCATGATTGCAAAAAAGTATGAGCTCACGCCTGAGCAAATAAGACAGCAACATGATGCCGAACTCCAAGCGCAAGAAGATGACCGAGCCCGTCAAAGGGAGATACTTGGAAAGAAAGTCACTGAAGCTTCGGAGATCCTTGGATACTATGCTCTCTTTAGACTTTCTGACTCTAATCGGATTTTGCAAGAAATAAAAGACCGTGAAAGCAAACTCAACGCTAGTCGCAGAGCAGCTCAGGAAAGACTCCTTTTAGTACTTCAGATCGTGGACGGGAGTGCCGCCTTAGAAATTGAGAAAAACGGCACAGGGTTTGAAAACTTCTCAATTTTAAAGCGAGACTTTATCAGACTTTCTGCCAGGGCTATCGACAATATTATGGCTGGATCATCTAACAAAGGGGTCGTAGTTCAGTATGAAAAATTACAGGTAAGATGTCAGGAATTTTTCCACACCTATCCTTCTGGGACAGTCCTCTCCTTAGGCGAAAGCATCAAGCAGATGATTGAGGTGTTGAAAAAATGAAGCGACTATGCTTGTTAGCTCTTTGTTTAGTCATGGTTGGCTACCAAACTGAAGTCGTAGTTGAGTCCCAAACCGATCCTCAAATGCAGCAACAGATCGAGCAAGAGTGGGCGCGACGAGGATACACGGTTGTTACTCCGGGAGGAATCGCCCAATGCTTTGCAAGTTCGTGCGTCATGAAACTGATGTATGTGGACAATGGGGTTCCCCGCACCGAGCTTTTTACGGCGAGCAGCCCGGGCGCTAACCAACTCCATTTGACTGGAAACCCTCAAAACCTCGGAGTAATCAGGATAAATGGAGAACGAATTGGGTTTAATCCCACCCATTCTCCTAATTTTAGCAACTCAAGTACCCCGGGCGACTACGGCTTAGGGACCGATACAAAACTCGGAAAAGACGCTGGAGGAGACGTGGGAGGTAGTACCGGATCAGGTCTGCCTGACGACTCTGGATCGGGGTCCACGTCCGGTGACGTGGCGACGGCGATCGCAGGACGGGTCCTCTTTGCTGTATTTTCCAGTTACGCCACTCTCGGAACGATTCCTAACAATGCTGCTATTGTCGACGCTCGAATTCAGGAGCTCCAAGCCCAAATCAAAGATGTCGAGCTGTCGTCCGCTGAAATGACTCGCCTCACAGGGCAAATGATTGCGAGAGGTGTTGAAATTCCACAGGGTCTTCAAAATTCCATCCTGAGCAAAACGCCTAGGGCCTCAGGCCAAGGCCGTTCAAAGCGTGGGTTGCTGGAGCTTTCTTCACT
>Ga0206846_1077_pt1 | contig 17309 bp, 15 predicted proteins | sample Alteio_BWOrgCont_20_FD_152878 | JGI IMG/M metagenome (GOLD analysis project Ga0206846, IMG submission 152878) | Enriched cells from forest soil in Barre Woods Harvard Forest LTER site, Petersham, Massachusetts, United States -... | ecosystem: Environmental > Terrestrial > Soil > Temperate forest >... | reverse complement strand
CACGACGGCATGGGCTATGGCCCGGAAATGATGCAGCACCTGCACGGCTCGACGGCCATCGGCGGCCTCGCCTACATTGCCGCGTTCTCATGCAGCCGGTAGATGTTCGGAATGCTGTAGGCGATGGCGCCTCCATCCATCGGATAGACCCCCGTCGGAATGTTCAGCCCTCCGGCAAAGGTCGTGATTTTCCGCGCGTGGCCATCCGCGCCGAAGTCCTCGAGAATCTGGATGGAATCGCGCGCTTTCACTCCCGGCTTGGCTGGAAAAGGGTATTCCAGCGTCTGGGTGATCCAGAGGCGTCCGCGCGCATCGAAAGCGATATTGATCGGCTTCGCGATTTCCGGCTCCGCGGCGACGAGCTGGATGGCAAAGCCCGGCGGCAGATGAAAGCTCTTTAATTCATCCGCCGGCGACAACGGATCGGTCGTGCGGATATTGGCGGCGAACGGATCATCGGCGCCCATCGCGGATGCGCCCAGCGCCCCAATGAGAAGCGCCGCCCGGAGAGGCGTGGGAAGGGGGAAGCGAGCTGTCATTGTGCTATCAATGGGATAGAGGGGCATGGTTTCATGGGGGCACGTCTCGACGGCTGTGTCGATCTTCTAGATCACCAAAGAGACGTCGCTCGGCAAGATTTCCCAAAGCAAGAAATGACAGAATCCGAATTCACGGCTCGATCAGCTCAGGCGCAAAAGGAGACGCAGAAGTATGTTCTCGTCTTCCTTGCATCGACGGTTGTGTGTATGACCGTGGGAATCGCCCTTTTGAAGATAGCCGATGAGCGGCAGAAACTGGGTGATCACTGGCAAGAGTCGGCGCTCCGGACCGGGTTTCTGGTTTTCTTCATCGGAGGCGCTGCGGTGAGCTACGGCCTCGCTGCTTGGACGCCGTATCGGGTCGCGCGCAAAGTGATGCTCCGCTGCCCCAAGTGCCGTAGATTATTAGTGGGCGCAGCGCCGAAGCTGACGCTATTGACCGGGAAATGCGCATGGTGCAAGGCGCCGTTGTTCGATACTTTCTCCCAGTCCTCTCCACCGGAAGATGTCAGCACAACGGAGAGAAGATTTCGTTTGCGCCGAAATGCCTCGCGCGAAGACGCGCCCCTGCTCTGCGCGCTGTTCGGAGCGTTGGCTGCTGCATTCTCGCTTGCCAGTTTCATGAATCATGACTCGGAAATGGGCGATCACAACAGGATGGAGAGCTTCTCTGGAACGGTGGTATCCGTCGTACACACGACCGATAGAATCAAGTCTCGCTCGAACGGCCTTCTCCAATTCGAGATTGTAAACGGTGATCTGCGGCGGTTTTTCGTGCAATTCGACAGTTTGAGCCAAAAGCTTCCGGCTCTCAGCGAGCTTCGGGTTGGTGATTCAATCGTTGCCCTCGGAAGGAAGGATTCATCACGGCCGGATCGCATCTGGTTTTACGAGATTCACGTCGGTCAAACCACGCTCATTTCCCCTGCTCAGACGGTAAGCGCTCTGCACCAACCCGCCAAAATGATGGGATATATTGGAGGGTGCGCGTCACTTGCCCTCCTGCTCTCGGGGCTCGCTCTCAGGATGCACTCCGGAGCTTGGATGTTTCGGACAGGAGCCTCCGGATTGTGCTCGTCCGCCACGGATCGCAAGCCGATTCTAGAACCGCACAAAGAGACCTTGTCCCGGAAAGCTCCGGAAACCAAGGACTGAAGCAACGGGAGAGTCGACGCCCACGCAGCTCTTTCACCAGCCGTTTTCCGGCGAGTGGGGAGCAGTGTTGGCGGCGGGTCGGCACGGAGCTTGGCCGCGCGGCCCGCATTGAGGCCCGATCGCGTCGCGTCGGCCAAAAAAGTTTTGAATACCCGGCGTCATGCTCCGGTCTACCCTAGTGCGGCTGAGATCGACGCTTGATTTTCCGCCGTCAGAAAGTACTATTTCACCAAATCTTACCATGACATTCCTCAGCAAACTCACACTTGGTTTCGCTGCTGTTGCGGCGCTCGCCCTTGCAACTCCTGCGGAAGCACACGGTCACGGTGGCGGCGGCGGCGGTTACCATGGCGGCGGCGGCTATCACGGCGGATACTACGGTCACGGTGGATACTACGGCGGGCGCTATTACGGTGGCGGCGGCTTCTTCTTTGGGCCCGGCTTCTACGGTTACCCGTATTATGGATACGGCTACGGCTACCCGTACCCCTATCCCTACTACGGCTACGGCTACGGCTACGGACCTCGGTACGGCGTCTACTACGGGCGCACGGTCGGGTACGGCGGCCACGGCTACTACCACCATCATTAGGCGGTCGGAGGTTTGACCGAGCATAGCGGCGCGACCCGGAAGCCGGGCGCGCCGTGCGCTGTTTTTCCGACGGGCCACCGTGGCGCGCTCAAGGCTTGAGATTTCCCTCGGTCGCAACTGTGGATTGCGTGCGACCCCACTTCAGCGTTCATTGGAGCTGAGATGGACAAAGATCTGAGCAAAATCACCGAGCAGATCCTCTCCTCCTACAAGGTGGGAGGAGGGTTGAATAATATTGATGGGTCGAATCTCCCGTCAAAACGCGCTCTGGCCACCATTTGCGAGGATCTCCTCCAAATCGTTTTTCCCGGCTTTCACGATCAGGAACCGATTCACTCCGTCCATTTGCGGCGCGTCACCTCGCACCGCATCTACTCGATCGCCGATCGCCTCAAGGGCGAGGTCTGCAAAAGCCTCCGGCTCGGCGAGCCGACCTGCCCGGAAGCGGCGGCCGAGCGACTGCTTTACCAATTCCTGGAGTCGATTCCCGACGTCCGCGAGCTCTTGCACACCGATGTGCAGGCCGCTTTCGACGGCGATCCGGCCGCCGCCAATTCCGACGAGATCATCGTCTCTTATCCTTTTGTCGAGGCCATTGCGATCCAGCGTCTGGCTCACGTTCTTTACAAGCTGCAGACGCCGCTGATGCCGCGCATGATGACTGAGTGGGCTCATTCGCGGACCGGCATCGACATCCATCCCGGGGCCGAGATCGGCTCGCACTTCTTCATCGATCACGGCACCGGCGTCGTCATCGGCGAGACCTCCGTGATCGGTTCTCACGTGAAGCTCTATCAGGGCGTCTCCCTCATCGCCCGCTCGCTCTCCGGCGGCCAGGCGCTCCGCGGCAAGAAGCGGCACCCCACCGTCGAGGACGATGTCACGATCTATGCCGGCACCACCATCATGGGCGGCGATACCGTGATCGGCCGAGGCAGCACGATCGGCGCGAGCGTCTTCCTCACGCACAGCCTCCCGCCGCGCTCGCTCGTCTTCTACGAGGAGAAATCGCTCAAGATCCTCGATAAAGACCGCCGGGAGAATCAGAGCACGGACTGGGTGATCTGATTGATTTACCTCGATTACAACGCGACGACCCCCCTGGCGGCGGATGCCTTGGAGGCGATGCTCCCCTACCTGCGGGAGCATCACGCCAATCCGTCCAGCATTCACGCTCCCGGCCGCGCTGCCCGCGCCGCGATTGATCTGGCCCGCGACGCGATGGCGGAGCTTCTCCACGCCAGGCCGAACGAAATCATCTTCACCGGCGGTGGGACGGAAGCCGATAACCTGGCGGTGATCGGCCTTGCTCGCATGCAGGCGGCCCGCGGCAAACACTTGATCACCACGGCGATCGAGCATCACGCCGTGCTCCACGCCTTCGATTTTCTGGAGAAAAAGGAAGGCTTCTCGGTCACCCGGCTCCCCGTCGACGCTTCCGGGCGGATCGAGCTGGCCGCCCTCGAGAGCGCCCTCACCCCCGCGACCACGCTCGTCTCCATCATGTCGGCCAACAACGAAACCGGCGTGCGCCAGCCCGTTCGCGAGGCTGCGAAGATCTGCCGCACCCGGGGCGTGCTGTTTCACAGCGACATGATCCAATCCTTCGGCAAAGAGCCCGTCGATGCCCGCGATTTCGACGCGATCTCGCTCGCCGCCCACAAGTTTTACGGTCCCAAGGGCGTCGGCCTCCTTTGCCTCCGCTCCGGCCACGCCATTGAACGCCTGCAGGTCGGCGGCTCCCACGAGGGCGAACGGCGAGCCGGCACCGAAAACGTCGCCGCCATCGCCGGGATGGCGGCCGCAGCCAGGGCCGCCTTCCTCCATCTCGACGCCGAGCCAGCTCGCGAAGAGCCGTTGCGCGACCTCCTCTGGGCCGGCATCCATTCCGCCTGCCCGACCGCCCTCCTCAACGGCGCAGACGCCCCGCGCCTCGCCAATACCCTCAACGTCTGCTTTCCCGGGCTGGACGGAGAAAGCCTCCTCATGAATCTCGATTTGGCCGGCGTTTGCGCCTCCAGCGGCTCCGCCTGCATGGTCGGCTCGGTCCTGCCGTCGCACGTGCTCCTCGCCATGGGTCGCCCGGTCGACCTCGCGCGCTCGGCCGTCCGCTTCTCCCTCGGCCGCGACACCACCGAAGCCGAAATCCACGAAACCATCGCCACCGTCCGCGAGATCGTCCAGCGCCTGACCGCGCGCTAAACGAGATGTAGAGGCGGCTCTGTCCGAGCCTAAGGCGAGGACGTGCCGCCTTCGACGCCTGCTTGCCGGAAGCGACGTGATTTGATCCGCCGCAGCTTCCTCCCTCTGCGCCCTCCTTCGCCGGAGTGCGCAGTAGATTTCTCAGGCGCCCAAAGCCGTGAATTTTCGACGTCTTCCGAGCGAAGACTTCCTCCTCGCTTCTCTTTTGCGTTCTTTGCGTCCTTTTGCGGCTCAAATCCTCCCTATTTGGCTGCGGCTCCGCCGCACTGTGCCTCCGCAGTGCTGATGCTAGAATTCTTGGTCGTTTGCGTAGATTCTTCGAGCGGTTCATCCATCACCGCGGACGGCTCTCAATTGTCGGCCACTCCCCATCCGACCTTCTCGAAGACTCGAATCTCAACTTTCAACTCTCAACCGGCGCTGACCGTCCGCTTTGGTTGCGGCCCCAGCCCCCATCCTGCCCCATCTGAACTTTCCCACAAATCCTCCTTCCCATTCGCCTGATCCATGCGATTCGTCTATCCCTTCATCCCGAAAACCACGTTCCATCCGCTCATCCCGTAAATTTCGCAAAACTCCCGCTTGCTAAAGCCGGGAGATCGTTCATACTCATCGGCTCTTTTCCTGTATTGCATTGCTCCCTATGTCCACTGAATTAATGACAGAGCTTCTCGAGGCCGGCGTCCATTTTGGTCATCAGACCAAGCGTTGGAACCCGAAGATGAAGCCGTTTATCTTCGAGAAGCGTAACGCCATTTACATCATCAACCTGGGAGAGACCGTTCGCCAGTTGCATGACGCGACGCAGTTCCTTTCCGGCATCGCGGGCCGCAATGGCAAGGTCCTTTTCGTCGGCTGCAAGAAGCAGGCGCAGGAAGCGATCAAAGAGGCCGCCGAGGCCGCGGGCCAGCTTTACGTCAACCAGCGCTGGCTGGGCGGCACCCTCACCAATCTTCAGACCATCCGCAAGAGCGTCGGCCGCCTCAGCTACATCGAGCAGCTCGAGAAGCAGCCCGAGTTCTCCCAGATGGGCAAGCAGGAAATCGCCGCCATCAAGCGCGAGGGCGAAAAGCTCAAGCGCAATCTCCAGGGCATCCGCACCATGGAGAAGAATCCCGACGCCCTCATCGTCATCGACACGATGCGCGAAGGCATCGCGGTCGCCGAAGCGCGCCGCCTCAAGATTCCCGTGGTCGCAATCGTCGACACCAATGCCGACCCCGATTTGATCGACTACCCGATCGCCGGCAACGATGACGCCATTCGCGCCATCCGCGTCATCCTCCAGAAGCTGGTCGACGCCATCGTCTCCAATACCGCCAACTCCGCTCGCAAGGAGCAGGTTGCTCTGGCTGGCGTCAGCGAGTAAATTACACGGTCCCATCACGGGCTGAATTTCCCCTGTTGAGACGAGAACGGATCGTTCTCGTCTCTCTTTTTCTCCCACTCTCACCTACAAAATCATGAGTGCTACCATTGATGCTCAAAGCGTAAAAGCTCTCCGCGAAAAGACCGGAGCCGGTCTGATGGATTGCAAGAAAGCCCTGGCCGAATCGAACGGCGATCTCGAAGCCGCCGTCGATCACCTCCGCAAGCGCGGCGCCGCCAGCGCCGCCAAGAAGTCCGGCCGCGAAGCCAAAGAGGGGATCATCGCCCAGGCGATCCTCCCCGGTGCCAAAGTCGGCGTCCTGGTCGAGGTCAATTGCGAAACCGATTTCGTCGCCAAGAACGACGCCTTCCGCGCTTTCTGCGACGATGTCGCCCGCCGGGTGGCGCAGGAGCCGGCCGTGAATCTTGAGCCCGACCGCGTCGCCGCCGTCCAAAAGATCGGCGAGAATGTCATCATCCGCCGTCATCAGCGCATCGAAGTCGACGGCCACGGCCTCGTGGCGGCCTACATCCACACCGGCGGCAAAGTCGGCGTGCTGGTCGAAGTCGGAGCCGATAAAGACGAGACCAACAGCAACGAAGATTTCAAGCAGCTCGTCCGCGACATCACCTTGCAGATCGCCGCCGCCAATCCCGTCTGCGTTTCCCGTGATCAAGTGCCGACCGAGCTGGTCGAGCGCGAGCGCGACGTCTACCGCGGCCAGGTTCCTCCCGGCAAGCCGGCCAACATCATCGAGAAGATCGTCGACGGCAAGATGGACAAGTTCTACTCGAGCTCCTGCCTCCTCGACCAAGCCTTCATCAAGAATCCCGACCAGACGATCACCCAACTGATCGCGGAAAAGAACAAAGCCCTGGGCGAGAAAATCACCCTCCGCCGTTTCTTCCGCTTCATGGTCGGTGAAGACCTCGCCGGCGGCGAGCCCTCCGCCGAGTAACGACGGCCAAAGCCGTAACGACTTAGAAAGAGCGATCCCTGGCAACAGGGATCGCTCTTTCATTTTCCGCTCTCGCCCCGCGACCGCGCCGCCGCCCACTCGCCCAAGCGCGCCGCGTCGCCGCGTCGCGAGCATCAACCAGCGACCAAGGAGCGGCGACATTCCTGTCGCTGTCCCCCAGCTCGCGCGGAGCGCCCAACATCCTCAACTCCCATTCCACCTACCCGCGACTTCGAATTCGACTTCTGATCAGCCACTGTCCAAGGAGGGTGCGGCGGCCCGCCGCCCCAAACCGTCGCTACCCAAAGCGCCCGGATCTTCGTTCAAGCGTCGCCCCGCTCACCGCTTAAACGCCAGCACCAGCACCCCGCCTCCCACCATCAAAATCCCGGCCCACTCGCGCCCGGAAGGCCGCTCCTTCAAAAAGACAAACGCAAAGACCGCGAGCATTCACCAGCGACCAAGGAGCGGCGACATTCCTGTCGCTGTCCCCCAGCTCGCGCGAAGCGCCCAACATCCTCAACGCCCAAGGCGTATTCCGCCTACCCGCGACTTCGAGATAAACCTCTGATCAGCCGCTGTCCAAGGAGGGTGCGGCGGCCCGCCGCCCCAAACCGTCGCCACCCAAAGCGCCCTGATCTTCGCACCAAGCGTCGCCCCACTCACCTCTTAATCGCCAACACCAGCACCCCGCCTCCCACCATCAAAATCCCAACCCACTCGCGCCCGGAGGGCCGTTCCTTCAAAAACACAAACGCAAAGACCGCGAGCATCAACCAGCGACCAAGGAGCGGCGACATTCCTGTCGCTGTCCCCAGCTCGCGCGAAGCGCCCAACATCCTCAACGCCCGCGGCGATTTCCGTCTACCCGCGACTTCGAATTCGACCTCTGATCAGCCGCTGTCCAAGGTGCGGCGGCCCGCCGCCCCAAGCCGTCGCCACCCAAAGCGCCCGGATCTTCGCACCAAGCGTCGCCCCACTCACCTCTTAATCGCCAACACCAGCACCCCGCCTCCCACCATCAAAATCCCAAGCCACTCGCGCCCGGAAGGCCGCTCCTTCAAAAAGACAAACGCAAAAACCGCGAGCATCAACCAGCGACCAAGGAGCGGCGACATTCCTGTCGCTGTCCCCCAGCTCGCGCGAAGCGCCCAACATCCTCAACGGCCGAGGCGCATTCCGCCTACCCGCGACTTCGAATTCGAGCTCTGACTTGCCGCTGTCCAAGGAGGGTACGGCGGCCCGCCGCCCCAAACCGTCGGCACCCAAAGCGCCCTGATCTTCCAATCATCGCCCCACTCACCTCTTAATCGCCAGCACCAGCACCCCGCCTCCCACCATCAAAATCCCAAGCCACTCGCGCCCGGAAGGCCGCTCCTTCAAAAAGACGAACGCAAAAACCGCGACCAACAACAGGCTGAGCTTATCCACCGGCGCGACCTTTGAAGCCTCCCCCACCTTCAAAGCCCGAAAATAACAAACCCAAGAAGCCCCCGTCGCCAGCGCCGAAAGCACGAGGAACAGCCAGGTCTTCCCCGAGAGCGCCAACGGATTCGCCCATTTCCCCGTGGCGGCCACGAACCCTGCCAACACCACCAGAATCACCCCCGTCCGCACCAGCGTCGCCAAATCCGAATCAACCCCCGCCAGCCCGATCTTGGCAAAGATCGCCGTGAGCGCCGCGAAAACAGCGGAAAGGAGAGCCCAGGTGAACCATTGCGGAGCGGCGATCATGGCGAAGTCGTATCGGAACGCGGCATCCGAAGCCAGCACGACGTGATGCTTGGTAGTCAACCAGCCGCTGAACGGCGCTCAACTCCCCTTGAGTCCCGCCCGGAAGGCCCGCCGGGCCTCCTGCCACGAACGGATCGCCACGCGACGCGCGAGAAGCTCGGGATCGAGCGCGGGCAGCAAACGGCTCCGCTCGACGCTCTCATACGCGCCGCCGTCGGGAAGCAAAGCAAAGAGCTCCAGCTTCCCTCGGCGCCAAAACCAGACTTCGGGCACTTTGAAGCGCTGATAGATCTCCAGCTTCCTCACCCCGCCGCTGGTCAGCGCAATTTCTAGAACGAGGTCCGGGAATTCCTTTTCGCCGTCGATACACCACGATTCATCCGGTTCGGCGCCAGCCTCGACCAAGGCGGCCCGCATGGTTGCCTGTCCACGTGGCATGATCTCCGTGCCGGCTTCCTCGAAGAAGACCGCCATCAGATCTCCAATCCATTTCTTCACGCGTTCGTGCTCACTCGATGTCGTCATGATCTCAAGCTCTCCATCCAGGTAATAGAGGCGGGGGCTGGGACGGTCATCTCCCAACGCCTGATCAAAGGCCAGATAGCGATCCCAGGATAGCCCGCACACCACCAGACGCCCCTCCGGCTCGCGGCCGTCCGGAAGCGGCTCCGGGCGCATCAACTTCGCGAGGTTTTGCGACTCCTCGGACGGAATCAGGAGCGAGGCGACCATAGCCGCACTATACGAGTTGGCGTTCGCTACGCAACAATTTGAACCTCATGCGGCCGCACCGACAGGGGGCGGAACCACCCGCTCGCGAGCGAGCTCTGCGGCGTATGCGATGGCGGCGGCAACGTCCTCAACTTGGATCGAGGGGTAGCTGCGCACGATCTCCGCAGCGCTCAATCCCGCCGCTAAATTACGCCATTGTCTTCGAAGCTTCGCTTCGGTGGCTCCGTATTCGCCTGCCCGCCTCTCAACTCTCAACCCCGTCTCCCGCCTCCATTTGTCATTTGTCATTTGATCCCCCGCCTCCCGTCTCCAGCCTCCAGCCTGTGAAATTCCGACCGACTCTGGTTACAGACAGCGAAGGGGAGCGCGGCCATCCTGGCCGCAAGCCGAGGCATCTTGCCTCGGAACAGAGGCGGAAGCCTCTCCTGAGAGGCTCCGCCTCGCTCTTAATCTTCGTCTTGCTCATGCTCTTGCTCTGTCCCCAAAGAGCCCGGCGCGGAGCGCCGCAATCTGCGGCCAAGCGGCCTGCTGCCTTGTCTCTGAACTTGCGAAGCGCAAAGCGCGAAGCGCGAAGCGTCCGCCTCCGGAGGGCGCCCACCTCTGGAGGGCTCAACTTTCAACTCTCAACCTCTGCCTTTCAAAGCGAGAGCAAGAGCAAGACGAAGAGTAAGAAAAATCCGCCACGCGCACCGCGCAATTGGCCAACTCCAGAGAGAGGCGGAAGCCTCTCCGATGCGCCGAATGCGGACCCGCAGGGTGACGCGGACGCCGAATCAAATGATCTCGCCATTGCCGAGGCGGCGGTGCCCGGGACAAGCGGTGGCAGGGTGTCTTGGGCGAGCACGAGGCGGCGGCACCCGGGACAAGCGGTGGCAGGGTGACTCGGGCGAGCACGAGGCGGCGGCGCCCGGGACAAGCGGTGGCAGGGCGTTTTGGGCGAGCTCGCCGGTCCCGCACTCTCGGCCACTCCCGCCTCCCGCCTCGCTGCCCCGGTTATCGCCCGAAGAAATTGCGGCGATCCGGCGTGGTCTTGAAGAAAGCGCGGCCGTGAACGAGATGCGGGGAATGGGCGTTCGGCCGGCAAATTGCGACGCGCTGTTTGGTTGTCTGGCCGGCGCGGCATCACTGGTTCCCGGCGCCATGGTCGGACTGATTCGTCGGGTTGCGTGCGCTTTTTTGTTGATACGAACATCTGCGTTTTCTGCCTGCGCGGCCGATCGCGCGAGCCGTGGCCGAGATTGAACCCCGCTGCCTCAATCGTTCGGATCTCAAGCTTCTCCGGATCAGCCGTTGTTGCCGTCCGAGTTACCCCGTCGCCTGGAGGCTATCAACATTCCGCGCTCCACAACAACGCGGGTAACGGCCGCACCCCAAAACTGCGCCCCGCGTAGGGACCCCGCCGCGCGGTTCGCATCACCACTAACCCTTTGCACGCGGACAATGTGGGGCCGCATCGAACTCCACATCGGCGCGGGCCAGAGCTTGGAGCAGCGTAACCGCGAACAGCGTCGTCGGTATGCACGCCCACGAGGGAACGCGCATGAAAACCTCGTAGCAAACGTACACAATTCGGTCGATTCGTTTTCTGGCCATGGCACCAGTGAAAAAGAAGGTGTGCTAAGCATCTTTGGCGATGCCTCATCTATTGCTTCAGCCTCCTCAGGATGCGGGACGGTATTGAGCGTATTCGCCACGGTTTTCACCCGAGATTCCGCAGACAAAAGATGTTCTATATTAGAACACACCAAGGGAGCGTGAACCTGGTAGCGTTGGGATCACCTCATGGGCCAAAGCTCACAAAATCTTGTAGGTCCGCGTGTTAAGCGCGCTCGCACTTGCTCAAACCCTCCGCTCACTCAGGAGAGCCTCTCCAAGAAGCTGGCGAAACTCGGGGTGTCGATTGATCGAGCTGGGATTGCCAAGATCGAGACCGGTATTCGAGGCGTTCTGGATTTCGAACTGCTTGGACTCGCCAGAGCGCTCGACGTCGACGTTGGGTGGCTTCTGGGCGTCAAGGAGTAGCTCAATGCCCGCTTTCTACGAAACAAGCTTCGGTGCCATTGAATCCGAAGCGGAGCAGCAGGTAATCGGGGCTCTCATCACGTCAGCGGGGGGCGCAAACATCGGTGAGCATCTTCACACCCAAACCCGGGCATGGCAAAGTGAAGTGGCGCTCCTGAAGGCAACCGCATCAGAATTATTTGCGAGAATACCGGGCGCCCGCAACTGGGGGCTCCTCCTGGAGTATCCAATTCCTCGCCGAAATAAGAGAATTGACTGCGTGATTCTCGCTTCTGACCTCGTAATCGTTCTGGAGTTTAAGGTTGGTGCGGATTCGTATGAATCCGCCGCGAGACGCCAGACCGAAGAGTACGCTCTCGACCTCCGCGACTTCCACGAAGCAAGCCGTGATCGAATCATTGTTCCAGTTCTCGTCGCGACAAATGCGCCGGAAGTTCCAGAATTTTTAGATGCACAACCCGCGCGCGAGCTTGTGAGATCCGTTCGTCTCGCCTCGTCGCATAACCTGTCACGGATTCTGGTCGACGCCTTCAGCGGGTATCATCGGGCATCCATGCCAACGATCTCTGCAGACACGTGGAATTCTTCTGGTTACAGACCCATTCCAACGATCATTGAAGCTGCTGAGGCCTTGTTTGCTGGTCAAAGTGTGCGAGAAATCTCTTCTTCACACGCTGATCATTTCAACCTTACCCGGACCGTTTCAACTCTCGTTGAGACGACGGCATGGGCACAAGTGAACAATAGGAAGGTCATTTGCTTTGTAACTGGCGTCCCGGGCGCAGGAAAGACGTTAGCCGGGCTGTCTGTTGCCCACGACCCTCAACTGCGGAGCAACAATCGCCCAGCGGGAGTCTTTCTTTCCGGCAACGGTCCGCTTGTCCGAATCGTTCAAGCTGCCCTCGCCCGAGATTGCATGCGCCGAACCGGCTTGTCGCTCTCCGAATCCAAACGACGAATCGGGGCTTTCGTCCAGAATGTTCATACGTTCGTGCGCGAGTACTCGGAAAAGCAGGATTCAATACCGTCAGACAAGGTGGTAATCTTTGACGAAGCCCAACGTGCATGGAGCGCGGAGAAACAACGGAAGAAGTTTAACCGCGACGTGTCCGAGCCGGACATGATGCTTACCATCATGGACCGGCATCCACAGTGGGCCCTCATTATTGCGCTTGTTGGCGGCGGACAGGAAATACACGATGGCGAGGCAGGACTAGCAGAATGGGGCTCCACGCTTGCCAAGCGGTTCCCGCATTGGAGAATCCACGCCTCCCCTGAGGTTCTATCAGGGGGAATAAGTCTCGCCGGATATCGACTGTTCGAAAACCAGGATTCGAGAACGCTCGACCTTACCTCCGATGACTCCCTCCACCTCCCAGTCTCGATTCGCACGTTCAAGGCAGAGAACGTCTCCCGATGGGTGGACGCGATCCTGAATCAAAGAATTGACGAGGCCGCAACTCTCAGCGGCGAATTCGGAGATTTTCCGATCGTCCTAACGCGATCTTTGGCCACCGCTCGAACGTGGCTCACAACTCGGACGCGTGGTGAACGCCGTTGTGGGCTTGTAGCAAGCTCGGGTGCGCTTCGCCTGCGCGCGGATGGACTTGAGCTGTCCGGTGAATTTCGCGGCGCATACCCGTATGAGGAGTGGTTTCTGGCTCCCTGCAGTGATGTTCGCTCGTCGTTTCAACTCGAGGTCGCTGCAACCGAGTTCGAATGTCAGGGGTTGGAGCTTGATTGGGTCGGCGTTTGCTGGGGCGGCGACTTAGTGATTGGAATCGATGGCGAATGGATCTTCCAGCGTTTCCGCGGAAGCAAGTGGCAAAACTACCGAAAGGATCGTGATCAGCGGTATTTGTTGAACAAATACCGAGTCCTACTGACACGGGCACGACAAGGATTTGTCATTTGGGTTCCGCGAGGCGATTCAAAGGATCCAACCCGAAATCCAGATCAGCTCGATGCAACCGCTAATTTCCTAATTGAGTGCGGGGTAACCTCCGTTGATTAGTCGTCAGAACCCGAGGGGGGCAACTCCTGAAACTCGACAGCGCTCTCGAACACCGAACACCCGCCCGCAACCGGGCGCCTCGCGGACCCAATCGCCCCTCGCGAGTGCGCAGCACCCGCCTCTGGAGGGCGCATCCTTCTGCCTCACTAAACTCTCAATTGTCGGCCACGCCCCGTCCGACCTTCTCGAAGACTCGAATCTCAATCCTCAACTCTCAACTCTCAACCCTCAACTCTCAACCTTCCGCCTCGCCTCCCGTCCCCCCTCCGCGTTCCTGTCGCCCCTATTTCCGTCGGAATTCCGGATGAGTCCGCAGTCGCTCGGCGTCGTCCCTTTCGACGAAATTCTTCCATGGCTGGACGCCGCATTTGGCCGCCCAGACTTCGTAGAGGGCGTTTAGCTCCTTCACTTTTGCAGGATCTTGCGCCGCGAGATCCTTTAGCTCTGTCCGGTCGGCTTCCATGTCATACAGCTCCCAACCGTGCGGGTAAACGTTCACCAGCTTCCATTTCCCCTGCCGGACTGCGCGATGCCCCATGTGTTCCCAAAACAAGGCCGCGTGCCCCTCCCGGGCGCCGTTCTCGAACACCGGAAGCAGACTCTTGCCTTCCATAGGTGTTAGCTCGCGGCCGTCGAGGGTCTTTGGATAGGTAACTCCCGCCGCATCCAGGCAAGTAGCCATGATGTCGATGAGGTGGCTTAGCTCACCGGAAATCGCGCCCTTTTGTTTAATGACAGCAGGCCAGTAGGCGATGAGCGGTCCGGAGATGCCCCCTTCGCGGAGCCATCCTTTATGCAAGCGGAATGGGGCGTTGGAGACGTTAGCCCATCCGACCTCGAGGCAGCGAAACGAATCTTTAGAGCCGGTGGTCGCACTGGGCTTGTCTCCGAAATCGATATGCTCGGCGCAAGCGCCGTTGTCGGACATGAATAGCACCAGGGTATTCTCTTCCGCGCCGGCTTGCCTTACCGCGTCGAGCACACGGCCGATGCCCCGGTCCATCGATTCGATCATCGCGGCATAAACCGACATGCGCAAATCCCATTCCCGTTTGTCTTTCACCTCGGTCCAAGCCTTGGCATCCGAATCGCGCGGTGATAATTCCCATCGCTTGTCGATGACTCCCAGCTCAATCATGCGTTGGTAACGTTTTTGGCGCAGCGCGTCCCAACCTCCGAGGTATGTGCCTTGGTATCGGGCAATATCTTCCGGCAATGCTTGTAGTGGAAAATGCGGAGCGTTGTAGGCGAGGTGAAGAAAAAAAGGTTTGGTCGTCTTGCTGTTTTCGACAATGAATTGAATGGCCTTGTCGGTGGTGGCATCCGTCACGTAGGCGCCCGAAATCGTTTTCGCCGATGCGTCACCGCCCGCGACGCGTGCGACTGTCGAAATGTCACCGCCATGCCCGTTGCCTTTGGCGCCCACGAGCTCGTTGCCATCGAGGATCAGGGCGGGCTGGTGGTAATTGGTAAAACCCGGCAGGCACCAGGCGCGATCAAAGCCGCGTTGCAGCGGAAAGTCTCGGCGGTGCTCCTCGGTCATCGCGCAGACATGCCATTTTCCCACCATGTAGGTGCGGTAACCGGCGGGCCGCAGCAGCTCGGCAATCGTCGCGGAATGTTCTGACAATCCGGACGAATAAGCCGGGGGAGCCCAGTTCTCCAAAAAGCATCCCACCCCGGCTTGATGTGGATACAGCCCTGTGAGCAAGGCCGCGCGGGCGGGGCAACACCGCGAGCAGTTGTAGAACTGCGTGAACCGCAGGCCGCCGGCCGCCAATCGGTCAAGGTTCGGCGTGCGGATTTCACTGCCATAGCAGCCGATATCGCTGTATCCCAGATCGTCGGCGAGGATGATGATAATATTGGGTGGGCGCTCTGCAGTGGCAGCGGACCGGTCGCATAGAACGCCAAGGAATAAAGAGAAGAGAATAAGGATGCGTTTCATGGTGGCTCTGGAGCTCAATCTGAGGTGAACGTGCAAAAGGGGGGACACTCAATTGCAGCAATCGGCTTTTTTTGCAAATTGGGCCGTCGCCCAGGGGGGCAACTCCTGAAACGTGACGGCGCTCTCGAACACCCCCCCGCAAGCAGGCGCCTCCCGGACCCAATCGCCCCGCGCGGGCCCATCCCTCTGCCTCTCTCAACCTTCATGACGTGTATGGACCTGCTCTGGGTCGTGGGCGGAGCTGGAGGAAAATGAGAAAACTTAGACAGGCTGCGTCCAGTCTTCGACCACCAGCCCGGTGACACGGGAAAACTCGTGGACATTATTCGTCACCATTCGAGATTCAATGGCTCAACTGGGCGCATCGGCGTCCTCGGAGGCGACCCAAATCCGTCTTCGTCGCTTATCGCTCCGAATAACTTCAGCCAGCCCGCCGGATAACCGTTGGCAAGCGCGGTTTCCTCCATCGCGGCAAGCTCCAGGCGCTCGGTGACCCATCGCTCGAGCGGTTTGTGCTCGCGCTTTGCGGAGCTCGCGAGGACTTCGGCGAGTGCATTGTCGATTTCGAGTGTCAACGTTGCCATTCGACTAACCTTACACAGCTCGCCGGCTCATGCCAATTGTCGACTTGGCGCCGCTCTCAGGCGCCAGCCCGCAAGCGCGGAGCCAGCCTCCCTTCGTCATTCCCTCCCGCCTCTCTCGCTCCGGTCGAGAATTTAGAATCCGACCCAAAGCGCGGACTGCGCCTTCCGCCTCCCGCTCCTGCCCTAAAGGAGAGCGGGAAATAGCGCAAAACCGAGGAACTTGGCCGCGTGGCGCAATACTTTATCCGTGCTCGCGATCTCAGTCTCGCCGGCGAAGCGTGCGGCGGCAAGATGCATGGCGTCATTCGTGCGGACGAAAAATCGAGGGCGCTTGGCCAAGACACGCATCGAGTACGTCGTAGAATTCGGCTTCAATATCGTGCGTGATGCGCTGTTCGCGGAACCGGCCGGATGCGATCAATGAGCAGAACGCCTCGTGCATCATTTTCGCGGATCCCGGCTTGAGCGCTCCCTCCGCTTCGCGGCGGCGCAGCACCGTTCGAAGCTCCCAACGAACAATCTCGCTCACGACGATCCTACTTCCGGTCGTGGCGAACCGCTCGAAGCCGCTGCTGTCCGGCTCCTGAATGTAAAGCTTGGCCAAGGCCGAAGTGTCCCAGTAGCTCATCAGCAGCGGGGGCAGGTTAGGACCGGGTTTCGGTGATTAATTGGTCGATCGGCGTACCCGGTTTTCCAGTAGCGCACTCGGCTCGCAGCGCGCGGAGATCATTCAACCACTGGGAGGGGGCGTTGCCTTGTGTCTGATCAACGAGACGCTGTTGAAGCCACTCCAAAAGCGACCGCTGGTCGGCAGGCGGCAAATTGGAAACGGCAGATTCAATCTGAGCGAGTGTGCTCACGCGGAAGATATTCGCTACAGGCTGATGCGGTGTCAACGGTGCATCGGCTTTGAGCTCGATGGCTCTTGACAGCACTCTAGACACCCGCCGGCAACTGGGCGCCTCCGGCGGTCCCGCCTACCGTTCGCCCCGCGCGAGCGCGTCGCTCTGCCTCTCTCAACTTGCGAAACGCGAAGCGCGAAGCGTCCGCCTCTGGAGGGCGTCCGTCTCTGGAGGGCACCCGCCTCTGGAGGGCTCGTTCCTCTGCTCACTCGGACACCCGCCTCCGGCGTGACACCCGACTCACCCTGCCGTCCCCCGCAGACCCCGCCATCGCACGGCGCCCCACTTTCACCATCACCTTCACTTTCACTCCCCGCTTATCCGTGCAGCAAAATTCACAAAGTCGCTTCGTAACCTGCTGAGCGACAACATCGTCCAATTATTTTACTTTTGGAACACCCCCGTAGATTGGGATTTCCAAAGACGGTGCTACGATCAGCTCGTTGAGCCAGAGCCACGCTCCGAGGAATGAGGAAAAACCGTCATCGCTGCCACCTGCGCCGCCGTCAAACTGGTCCTTCGCCTCCCTGCTGACGATCGCGATCACCCCATTTCACA